>Ga0315279_10000120_pt1 | contig 168033 bp, 149 predicted proteins | sample YL17G06_20_MG_FD_203694 | JGI IMG/M metagenome (GOLD analysis project Ga0315279, IMG submission 203694) | Sediment microbial communities from Yellowstone Lake, YNP, Wyoming, USA - YL17G06_20 | ecosystem: Environmental > Aquatic > Freshwater > Lake > Sediment | place: USA: Wyoming | collected... | reverse complement strand
GCAATTGTATGACCGCTTCGAGAATAACCAAGAGGAATATGCACTTTTGAATAAACATAATACCAACCAGGATCAACATATTTGTTGTAATAATTGTTATCGTTAACACCTGTATTAGTAACTGGTCCCCAAACAATTGTACTCGCATTCCCCCCAGGAATATTCATGTCATGATATTCACTGTCTTCATGATCTGCGCCTGCATTGATTATAATGGTTTGCGAATGGTCGATATAAAAATTATCACTGCCTTTTTCGTACGTTTGGGAACCACCGCCACCCGCACTCGCTCCAACCTCTGCTCCATTATTCTGCGTAGAAACTACATCTATATCCTCGTATCCTTCAATCCATCTCAAAACTACATAACTGCCATCCATCGATAAATATGGATTATTTGAATTATCCTTATCGTTTGAGATGTTAACATCATCTTCTAGGGTCATGGTTGAAGTCTTAACCGTCGGTGTATTCCCGACCGCATCGGTCGCTGAAATTTCTAAAGTGTAATTTCCTTCATTTTCATAATCAATAGAATTATTTGTTCCTTCCCAAGTTATATGGTAGCTTCCGCCGCCATCATCGCAGACCGTCAATGTTTTAACATCATTGGTTAAATATTTAATCTTAGCGGAAATATTAGAAACCGAGAATCCGCCGCTATAACCGGGGTCGGAAGCAGTAAAATCAACACGGACATTGCCTACATCATCATAAGGATTAAAGGTCTTCGAAGGTAAATCGCTCACGCTAGGCGAAGTCGTGTCAATATAAAAGTAAATATCTGCCGAATCTTTCCAATAACCTACTCTATCATACGCGCGGATTTTAACTGTGTGCGGCCCATCTGATAATATGGGGCTCCAGCCGGAAGAAACATTGCCCTGGTCGCTTCCGTCGATAAAGCCTCGATAATAACTTACTCCACTGCCGCTTCCGTCACCAGGGTCGTTCCAGGTAAAGACCGGTGAATTGTGTTTCGACCAGACTCCGGGAGTGGTGTCACCCACCGATACTGATGGTTGGTTTGGAGCGGTTATGTCGATTAAAAAGGTATAGGTCGAGGAATCGGTAAATCTTCCCGCATTATCGTAAGCGCGGAATCTTACATTATAGGTTCCGTCCGTGAAGGCCTGATGCCAGGGAGAATTTTTCACGCCCTGGTCCGAACCGTTTATGTAGAGATGCACATCTCGTGGCCCGGAAGTCAAATCCGCGCCGGTAAAAGTGATATACGGATCTGCGTGCTTCGACCAGCTGTTAATCGGAGTGTGATTTACGGTATCAACCGTCGGGCCGGAACTGAAATAGGGATTTACCGTGTCGATCTTAAAACTCAGTCGGCCGGCTGACCCAAGGTTGCCCAGAGCATCAACTGCCCGGATGTCAACCGTTCGATTGGCTCCGTCTGCCAAAGTTCCATGCCAGAAAAGCTGTGCCCCTAAGTTGCTCCATGCGCCGCCATCAATTGAAACTGCATAGCTTCCCACTCCACTCCCGCCATTGTCTCCGGGATTGGTCCAGGTTACCTGAGGCGATCCGTGAGTGCTCCAGCTTGGCGCCGCCGGCGAATAGTTAAATCCTCCGTGAACTACGCTTGATAAGCTTGGCGGATTGGGACCCATGGTATCAACATAAACTTCTCTGGTTTTGATCCCAGACAGGTTGCCCGCCATGTCTACCGCAGAAACTTTAATCGTGTAGATGCCATCCCCGAACCCTCCGGCATTTCTGGTTCCGACATAACCGGTCGGACCGGTGCCCTCCCAAGTTTGAGAGTAGCTGCCATTATCTTTCCATACCTCACTTAAAAGATTTTTTACCGCCGAAGCCCCTTTAAAGACATCAATTGTCACTTTAGCTTTGCTCTGATTATCCCATACCTCATAAGTTATGGTTGTGGTTTTAATGGTTGATTCGGTGTTCCCGGGTGAAAAATAATAGGGAGCCGCGGCAAGATTCGAAACCAGCGGCGGAGTATTATCAATCACGACCGATCGCGTCAGCAGATTGCTCACGGCTGGATTGCCAGCAAAATCTCTCACATCCACCGCCATATAATAAATCCCGTCCGCCGCATACTGTCCGCCGTCCGTTTTTCCGTCCCAATCTTCATAGGTCAGTGAAGCAGAATAAACGTCGGCTTCAGAAGTTATCGTGCGGACGAGATTGGTCAGGCCGCTGTCGCTGTAAACCTTGACTGAATATTTGCCGACTTTCTTTATTGGAGCCGCTGTCCACAAGACCTCAATCTTTTCCGGCTGAGTGGTCGTCGCCGGGTTCAAAGAAAGATTGATCATGAAATAAAATCTCGCTCGCTTTTGAGCAGGTTCTGTGCTATTGCCATTGGGAGAAATATAATGCGGATCAGGGTTAACTTCAGGTGTTGGGATTATATTCGCATTAGTAAAATCAAATTGATCTGGTTCATTGAGCGTTAAAACATTATCTTGTATCCATACCGTTCCGCCCCACTTCTTCAGCGTCAAATTATTCGCCCGATCACGCCCTTCGACAATGAACGCGTACTTGCCGGGGCCGACATTTCCGGTTCCGTTCCAGAGAACCGACTGCTGAATTCCCCCATCCTGCCACACATCGCTCACTAAAGTTTTAATCAAAGTGGTATCGTTAAAATCAGATTTTGTATACGCAATCTGGCTATCGCCCACTTTATGAACCTTGACCGTCACCTTCGAGTCTTCGGCCAGCTTGTAATAGAAAGTCGTTGATCTGTGCACATTCGGATTATTTGGATCTTCATTGGTCGCAAAACTGGCCGGATTAGAAATCCATTCCGTGATTGAAGAAGGATCGGCAATCGCTACCGTGGGGTTGACCAGATCGATCACAAAACTCTCCGAGGAAGAAGAAGTCTCCGCCGTTCCTTCATTGAGCGCATAGTCAAGACCATAGATCGAAAGCGTTGCGTTGCCATTGGTATCACTATTCATGACCGTATATTTGTAAGTGTATTCCTGTCCACCGTCCGCCGTCGGCTGTCCGCTGTTATAATTTGCTAAATTATTGTTTATCTTTACGTCTGGATTAAACTTTAGCAGCTCAGAAGACTTGAAAATTATGGTAACTTCGGACTCTTCTTTCGCGAACTTCGTAAACTCCGGATTGCTTCCAATCTCGCTCTGTATGCCGCTGAAAACCGGTTTAATCGTATCCACTGTCAACGAATTATTAAACGAATAAACAGATGAATTGGTGGCGAGGTCAGTAACTTCGATGGTTATCAACGCCGGGCCGTCGTTGCCCGTGACCGCATCGTACTTCGCTTCGCACTGTCCGCCGACCACTGTCCACTGTCCGCCGACAACGGCCAACTGCGGTGAAGCTCCGTTTTGCGTGACGTAAACCTTCGGCGCCTCTTTGAGCGGTTCACTCACGTTAAACTTGATGCTCACCTGGCCGCTGACGGACGGAACGCTCGCCGGGTTTGGAGAGGCTGATAGGTTGCTGACTTCGGGGGTAGTTTGGTCGGCTATCAGCGAATTGTTAAACGAATAAACGGATAAGTTGCCTGCCAGGTCGGTCACTTCGATGGTTACCGGCGTTGTTCCATCAGGATCAGTTTCAGCAATGGTGTATGAATATGAATAGTCAATGCGGCTGGAAGTAAAGACGGTTTTGTTTTCCTGGGTCGCGGTTTTGCCGCCAACCTTAACCACTGGATTCATAAGGAGACTTTCAGAGACGCTGAAATCAATGTTAACCTTGCTTCCCGACCTGGCATAGGCTGTCTGGTTCGAGCCCCTTGGGTTGCCCGCTACATTAATATCAACATTGCTGATATTTGTATTGATTGTATCAATCGTTAGCAGATTGTTGTTTTGATAAAGGGTCACGTTGTCGGCAAGGTCGCGAGCTTCAATGGAAACCACCGCCGGGCCCTGCTGGTCGGAGGGAGTCACGTTGTAGAGATATTCGTAAGTTGTGAGATTGAGTAGTGAGTTGTGGGGGGAAGCAGGATTGTTGTTGATTGTCACAATCGGAGCTGATTCGAGGGTTTCGGAAACATTAAAATTAATTATTATCGGTCCGGCTTTGGCCGGATTGGGAGCGGCCGAGACATTTGAGATTATCGGCGCGTCGGTTTCGTATATAACTGATTGAATCGTCGAGAAAGCCGACATGTTTCCCGCGACATCGGTTGCCGCCAGTTTTATATTATTGGCGCCCGCGAATAAATTCGTGGGAATGGAAAAGCTCCCACTATCAGAAGCGTTTCCGGAACTTATCAAATTATCATTGAGGTATACTTTGGTAAGTGAGTTCGGTTCCCCGGAGCCGGTGATATATTGCAGTCCCTGATTGGTATTGGCGGGCAGTGAATCAACAACCGGAACGGCGGGTTCGGTGTTATCTACCATAACGTTCCGGCTAACGGAGCTTGAATTCCCGGCAGAATCGATGGCTGAAATCTCTATGCTGTAGCTTCCATCCGCCACAAAATTGCCGCTTGCATCTTTCCCGTTCCAGGTAAGCGTTGGAATTCCAAGTGCTTTAAGATTTTTTGCGGATAATCCGGCAGCCGGAACATATGCCTCGGTCCACTGATTGGATTGTAAGGTTTTAACCACCGCTTCTCCCTGTTTTACCCTCACACTCACATAAGCCGGCCTGGCCAGCGTGTAACTAATAACGGTTTGGTCTTTAACCCCGTTAAGGTAAGGGGAGAAAGGATCGGGAGCGATGGATTGGATCGCGACTGTCGGCTCGGCATAATCGACTTGCAGAGGAACTGTCTTTGTAATCGCGGTTGTCCCCAGCGCGTCTTCGGCTGAAATCTTTACATAGTAGTTGCCAGCCGTAAGCTGTAAGCCGTCAGCCGTTAGCCCGATATATTCGTAAACATAACTTCCCGCCGTATGGTTGAAAACCCTGCTCCAGACCGCTTCGCCGGTTGAATTCAATACCTCGATCTTAACCAACGCTTCACCGCTGATATAGAAAGTTGGATAGTTAATCGAATAATTAAAGGTAACGGTATCTTTTGAGCCGTCACCGTTTGGAGAAAAGACAGGTTGATTGGTGGTTAGGCCGATGGTTGGCCTGGTCGAAACCGAAAGAACCGTTCCACGCTGCTCGATGCTTGCTCCTAATTTATCTGTGGCAAGAATCTGGTATTCGTAATAACCGTCCGCGGCGAACTGGCCGCCGTCCGTTTTGCCATCCCAGTAGAAAGAATAATTTCCGGAGTTTTGCGCTTCGTCCGCAATCAAACGTTTAACCGTCGCTCCCGCCGGGTTCAAAATATTGATCGAAACTTTATAATCGGGAACGCCGCCGTTTAGGTTGTATGAGATACGGGTCAGGTCGGCGTGACCGTCCCCATTGGGAGTGAAAGTCGCTGGAACCGCTTGCTGATTCGTTATGCGGAACTGATTCGGATTTGCGGCAAAGGCGCTGGTTTCAATCTCTTGCCTGTTCCGGGCGCGATCGGTGGCCGCTATCTTAAAGTAATTTTCTCCTTCACCCGCCAGAGAATAGCTGACACTGTGTTCTCCAGCCGTCTGCGAATCGCCATTCACCAGGGTTGTTAAGAGGTCGCCGTCTTTGCTGTAAACATAAACTTCAACTGAAGCGTTCTCGGGGATGGAATAAGCAAGCAAAGCTTTTTTGCTCAAATAATCAACAGCAAGATTCTTAATTAGAATATTCGGCGGGATATTATCTACCAGGACCGTATTCGAAACTATAGCCGGTTTTGCGGTCGGCTCATTTATATCTTCAGCCGATATTTTAAATTCATAGGAGCCATCTCCCACCCGATAGCTATTTTTCGAAGCTGTCATTCCGGTGTAGCCAGAATCAAAGTCCCCGTACCAACGAATTATATGTTCTCCTTTGTTCTGGATCTCATCTCTTACCAAAGTTTTAATGGCCCGCCCTTCCTGGCCTACCACCGCAGCTTTCACTCTCAAATTATCACGGCCCAAATAGTATTTGATCTCTGTAAAGCTGTTATTCGGATTAACTGGCGCAAACGGATCGGGATCGGCATAGGCGTAAGGGATGAGAGTAGGTACGCGATCAACCACAACCGATTTAACTTCGGATGAAACGCTGTTTCCCACCCAATCTTCAGCATTAAGTGAATAAGTATAAGTGCTGCCAATTAGTTCGTTGCGGCTGCCGCGCCCGTCCCAGGTCCAATAGCCGGCGGAGGAAACCTGCGACTGAACGTCGCGGTTTCCTGCTGTCGGATAAATAAAGTTTTCGGTTGGCCCTTCGTGGGCTTTGAAAAACTTTCCATCGTCGCGAAAGATATTCTGTTTTACATATACTGGCTCGGAGAATTTGTACCAGAACCTCGTCGTATCCTTTATCCCGTCATCGTTAGGGGTGAAGGGATTGGGATCGGCGGAGAGGCCGAGGACAGCCGGGGGAGCTGTGTCGACAACAAGCGAATTGATAATGTTATTGGAAATATTGCCAGCCTCGTCGATGGCATAGACGGCTGAGTGATATTCCCCGTCAGGAAATTTCGAGGAGAGCGATCGTTCGGAAATTTGTTCCCGGCCGCTGGCAACGGTCACACTGTCCCGCCCCAAACGGATTTTATATTCCATGTTTGGTTCTGCGACGATCTCTTCGTTAATCGGTTGTCCACCGATCGCAAAATAGATTTTGCCTTTCTCGTTTGTTTTAACCGTGTAATCCACCGAATCATACTTACCGTCATCGTTGGGGGAGAAAGCGTAGAGATTCGGTTTAGCTTCGAGACTGGGTGGGGCTGTGTCCTTAACAATTGTTACATCACCAAAGGTCAAAACATCTGGATTGTTTTTCAAGTGTGAAGTAATAAAAATATAATTTTCGCCTTCGCGAAGAAGCTTAACCTTTTCAAATCTATAATCTCCTTTGTCTGCCGATGCGGCCATTTCAGCCAGAGGAACTTCACCTTTCTTAGGATCGGGAGGAATGTTCTCGGTTTTTACATATAAGCTCAAAATTGAATTCGGTTCCGCCGTTCCATAAACGGTTACTGTATCTTTGTTGGTAATATAGCGATCGGCGAAGACGATGGGGGCAGAAAGAGTGAATTTTCCTGGCAGTAAGGCGTAAGTCGAGAAGTGATCCAGAGCCGCGTAGAAAACATATTGATGTTCGCCGTTATTAACCTCAACTTCTTGCTTGTTCCCCGAAACCATTTGCAGATCTCCCGCCGCAGTTACCTGATGAATGTTCATGGGTAGGCCCAAGTTGGTTCCGGGATCGGGCAGCGGCCGGCTTGCATCCCACATATTCAGCTTGGGATCTGCCAGATCTTCGAAGGTATAAATAAATCTCAACGTCGGCCTTTGGTCCACTCCCTCCAGCGTGCTAACGGTGAACTTCCAGGGCGAAGGCTTAATTTCAACAATTGGTCCGGAAGTCAAAATGATGGGGCGGTTGCGAATATAAATCTCCTGCATAGACACCGGCGTAATCGTTACCAGCTGGTCCTGCGGGAGCTTACTCCCGTTCACAAAAGACCCGGCGGGGAATTTTAGCTGTGCCCGCTTATAGGTGCTGTAAGCCGAACCGCCGCCGTCTTTGTTAATCAACGTTCCGATTGAGACGTCCTGGGTTGCGATATAGTTCCCCGACTTCAATAACACGGTGCATTTGCCGTTTAACCTTGAGATATCCCACCAGGCCAGGCGGCCGGTTTTCGGCGCAGGATCGGAAGATTGATAAATTGTTTTCCAGGTCTTTCCATCAAAATACATCAGCTCGTATCCTCGAGGATCAGTAGCAGTTCCAAGGATTTCCACGTAGCGGGCTTCCGCTGCATCCAGCTTTAGCTTTAAAGTAAAGCTATCATCCAGGCGCCTGCCATTAAGATTGATATTCTCCGGCTGCAGGTCTTTATTCCCATTCCCTGTTTTATCTTTTACATTTATCTGCCAATCCGAAATTACAAGGTTAGGATTATCAACCGGTGAAGTTCCATCATCAACAAAAGGATTCTTTTTCAAAAAGGTATATTTCAAGGCGGCAGCTGATTGGTAATCTTCGCTGACATGGTAGAAGTCGGATATTTTAAGCTCTCTCCTGCCAAGAAATTCTTTCTCATTGAAAGTTAATGGCCCGCTCTTTATCGCGCTTCCCGAAGACAATAAAGTTAAATCGTCCGCAGACCTCCAGTCGATGCCCTGTGTATCAATATCTTCAGCTTTAACCTTTCCATACTTACCGGTCGAAGTAAGGTAGGTCCTGATCCCCGGCGTATAGCCATATACTGAGTAGTTAACTCCGGAAACATAATTTGGGATTGGTAAAAGTTCTACCAAACTCTGCGTTGATTGCCAGGCGCTTTTACTTATCGACTTGTCGAATCTCACCTGACCGCTGCCAATCTTTTTGTTGTTTCCCTCGGCTTTCCTTTGACTGATCTCGTCCTGGTACAGTTGCCACCAGGTTCCGCTGGTGCTATCGGGTGCCGTTATTCCGGTGTAGAGCTGAGGATTCCCGGCGGGGGTAGCGGAGGGATCGATCTGCTTCCGCTTGCTTTCTTGCTGCGCGTCAAAAGCCGCCTTTTCACTTTCATTCCACGGCCAGCTGAATTCAAAAGGAGAGATAGGGTTTTTATCCGGATAGTAGATTAAATTTGTAGAAGCTTTAACCACCGGAGAACTATTTTTAAATTCAAACCCACTCTTCTTGTTTTCCGCCTGTTCCGGCCAGGTGATGGGAATAAATTCATAATACTCGTTCGACAAATAGGAATCATAACCCGCTGAAGAAGCCAGAGCGTCTTTATAACCCAATAAATTTGCAGTTTTCCCCATCTCAGCCAGCCTGGCGCTCTGCTCTTCCCATTTCAACCCCTGCAGCTCAGCAACCACTTCGGAGGTTGATTTGAAAGCCGTCGCGTCCGGCTTGGCGTCCGGGTCTTCAAAGAACTTCTTCCCGGGAAAACCCAATCCACGGTTGATATCGGTCAGATAGACAGAAAAATCTTTGGTCAGTGAATTCTTATAATTTACAAAACCCACCCAGGGGACAAATCGGTTGGTCAGCCGGGAATAGGCGATGGGGGATTCCAGTTGAAGATTCAAATTTACGCGATAAGCCCCATAAGAAACATCAACAAAATAGCCGCCCGTTTTTGATGTCCCATGATGAGTTGTATATTGCTCTCCATTATTCGTGATTTTAAAAATGCCTTTCCCCGTTATGCGGGATTCAGAAAGAGGAATCCATTTGTCTTCGGGGGTTATATCCAGACTAAAACTGCCGTCTTTAGAAAATATCTCGGCCTTCACATCAACAGAATCAATGCCAGCGCCCGGGTTGGCTTTCCCCTGGAAAGTGTCCCAATCATTCTGATGCCAGTAATTGTTCGTATCGAACTCAAAAGTCAGCGTTTTGCTCTCGTCTCCTTCCTTAAAGACCAAGCTGTCCACCATTCTCTCTTCTTCCCATTCTTTGTACCTTCTGTCCCAAGCCAATGGGTTCCACCACTTAAGCTCAACTCCAAAAGCGCGAGCATAGACTTCCTCCTTGCCCTGTTCCCAGTTCCAGCCATGAAACCTAAATTTAACTTTGGCCTTCGTGTTAACTTCCCTGAATCCTCTGTGCATCAGCCCCGCAAAGGGAACGTAAGGATAAGCGGTGATTCTTTGTTTGCCGGCAGCCATTAAGGCATAGCTAAAATCTTTTGGCGGATGGTATTTGCCGGTCGCTCGGGCCTCAATGTAAAATGGCGAATCACCCGTCGCCAGCCTTATCTTTTCCAAGCCGTTGCCGTTATGGAAGTCGATCTCTTCCCCGATCGGCTCGAGGTTTAATTTCGAGGTGTCTTTAGTAAATGAAGCGACCGAAATGTTATCAATGATTTCCGATTTGCTCGCGGTTCCGTCTTTGGCTGAAACATCCAACCTTATCTTGTAAGTTCCACCATTTACAACCAGACCGCTTTCAGGGTCCGGATAATTTCCTCTCCAGGTTACTGATAATGAATTACTGGGGTTCGGATTCCCTAAAACTTCTTCATTTTCAATCAGTTTTGACAAAAATTTATCGCTGCTGTCGTATACGCTGGCTGAAACAATTGAATCTTTGGAGACATTGTAGAAAACGGATATCCGATCCGGCGCGCTTAGAGAACTGAATACTCTTTCTTTCGGCGTAACTTCTTTAATCTTTAAATCGAAGGGCGTTGAAACTTTAACTAAAGCTTCTTCGGTTGCTACCCCTATACCATCCACTCCTTCCGCTCGCACTCTGATAATGTAGTTCGCGCTATCAACATATCCACCTGTATCTAATTTTCCGTCCCAGTTAACGGTTTGGGTTTCCCTTTCGAGGTTCGTTTGGTCAGTCCCGGACGCATTCCCGCCCATCTTGGTCATATCAACCAGGCGCTGGCCCGCCACATCGATCATTATGGGAAGATATGACTGAGTATATTTTGAAACTCCTAGATAGACGTTTTCCGCGTAAATAGAGGGGTTATTGGGATCCTCATCGATCTTGGCCATGATCATGATCTGTCCCGAGTTGAGTTTGAAGTCGACTCCTCCTTCCGCTCCGGTTAAAGTTGCATCCCAGCTGATGAGAGGAGATTGAATCTTTACTCCGCTTCCAACCTGCTTAATATCCTGATAACTTCCTTCTCCCGCCAAAATAATGCTTCCGGTAAATTTGTGAGAACTTCCGTCGGCTGACCAGCGGAGATGATATCCGGTATCATCACTCCAGATGAAATACCCAAGATCTTTGCCCGCTTGATACTCCGGACTTCCAATGAATGGAGCTCCGAGGATATTCGGGAAATATTTGAAAAAGACCGGTATAGCTTCGGCTGTTCCAGGCTTTAGAATCTCAACGTAAACATTAGCTGGTTTAACGCTATTAATAAAACCGATCGGCAGTTTAACCGAATCATCTAATCTAAAGATCACTTCTGCAGGTAATGGCTTTAGTTTAATGTAAGGAGGTTGAACAGCAGAAGCAGTTAGATCGTTATTAACTTTAATGATCTTGGCAGCAGCTAAGGATTCCCCTCCTTCTTCATCGACAACAACCAAGAGGGTATATTCCCCATTTTCCAAAAGATTGGTATAGAGATAAGCCAGGGTGGCATCGTTCTGAAGCGGCCGAAGCGATGTGTTCTTGGGAACGGCTGCGCTTCCCCGATTCAACATGGGGACTTCAATCGCATCTGTCTTCCACTCCGGCCCAGGATTAACAACTGCGGATTGACTGCCTTTTGCATAATAGACACGATACTGTTTGAACGGCAGATCATTGGTCCAGTCCGGATCGATGGCGGTTCCGCGGATGGCGATGGTTCCCGCGGTTTCGGCCCCATCCTCAGAGGGGAAGGAAATAACCGGTGCGATCCCGTCTTTTACGCAGGAAGCGTAAGCGCTTCCAATATTGCCAACATCGTCTTCGGCAATGATCTGGAAGCGGTAAGCTCCTTTAGGATATTCGGTCCCGGCGCCGTTCCAGGTGATTTGGTTATCCGAAGTGGTTGCCCCCGGTGCCCAATCCCATTTATTTACCAGCTTCCCGGTATTTGAATTATATAATTTGATTTTTACCTTTATGTCATTAGCTAAAGGGCGATTGGGATCAGAAAGTTTATAAGACAAAGTGGTCTTGTAAGCGTTAGCTCCGATATTTGCAAGGACATATGGATTAGTGATTTGACCGTAGATCTTGGGTGGAGTGCGATCGATGCGGACCGCTTCTAATGTTTTCGGCAGGCTTTCGTTCCCTGCTTCATCCCGGGCGGTTACCTCCACCCGGTAAATCCCGTCTTCGGGTCCTTTTGCAAACATATCTTCGTATCTCCAGCTATAGGAGGCGAGATACCCATTCCCATCCGGCGCCTTTTCTGCCTGAGAAACGTAGGCAACGGTGCTATTATTAGAAGTATTGTTCATCTTTATGATAACGGTCGCTTTTTCATCCATTCTTGCGGTTAGTCCCAGCTCATTGGTTTTCGATGTCATAGGGTTAGGGCTGACGGCAATACCTGCAATGATGGGCGGATTTGAATCAATGGTGATGGCCTGCTCGGCGATGGTATAATTGCCGGCCAGATCAAAAGCCTTAATCTTAATTTTATATTTCCCGTCGGTTGGTGGCGTGGAGCTATTGGCGGTTGGATTCCAGCTGAATAAATTCTCACCTTTTGAAAGAGAATCAGCGGTAGCGATATTAGTGACAAAATTATTATTTGAATCGTAGAGGTCGCAGCGGACAGCGAGGAGGTTGGGAGAGACTTCGTCGGAGGCCATGTACCTGATGGTTGTGGGCGAACGCGGACTGTAGGGCGCGATTGCTTCGATTGAAATTATTGGTGGGGTTTTATCAACCCAGAATGTCCACAAGCCCTGCGCCACGCCCACATTTGATTCAGCTTTGACGGCAACTCGATGTTCTCCTTCGCCCAAAGGTTTGTCAGATGGAACCTTATAGCTTGCCTTCGCCCAAGGGTGATAAGATTCCATGGTTGATTCAACTTGAGGGGTAATAATCTCTCCATCAACCATCATTTCTTTTATAGTAACTTTTTCGCTATTATAATCACCGGTGTATTCACTTTTGTTAAACTCAACCGAAATTGTAGGGTTTGAATCGTTTATGTAATAATTCGGTTTAGGGTTAAATTGGCTAGGGAGGAGAGGGATGGTATTGAGAACGATTTTTAATAACTGATGGGATTTTACCCCGACGGCGTTTTCGGCGCGGACGGCCAGAATATTCTGCCCTTCGGCAAAAGGCAACCCTTCTAAAATAAATTCGCCGGTTTCGGGATCCACATTCTGAATCGGTTTCCAGGCAGCGAAATTGAATGAATATTCAAAACTTTTCATCAGGCGGGGAACCAGATAATTTAATTTCCCGGCGATTCTCTTAGGAGCTTTGGTGACTGTCATCAGTGTTATATATTTTCTTTCATTATTTAGAGTAGTAGGAACGGGCATGTCAACGGTATCGTTGTGATTCCGATCTTCACTAACGCTTCTTACTTTTATGGAATGATATCCTGCTTCAGGTGAAGAAATTGTAAAACTTAAAACCTGAGCCTCTGCCGATGCTTTTGCCTCTTCAGTTGATTGAAGGTCGCTTAAAATGAAGATTGCGGGAGTATCAAGTACGGCTGTTTTGATAAGGTCGGTTTGCTCTAAAATACGTCCATGTGCTTGAAAATCAGATACGAGCCCATTAGCATCATAAAACACTTTGTCAATCAAACTAAGTGCAAGCGGGATTCTCAATGGCCAAAGACTCCTCCAAGCAATCTCGTAAGGAGTTCCACTCAACGAGATAAGGTAAGCAGCTGTCGCAATGGCGGCTTCTGTAACAGAAATTTCTATCGGGAATTGCTCACTCAAATATTTTTCAAAGTGCTCGGTTTTAAATATATGTTCATGCTTGCCGGCATTCTTTACGCAAGCCACACCTTCTCCAACTGCACTGGGAAGTTGGACTAATCCATCTCCATCTTGAGTAAAGAATCCACCGGTTCTAGCTGCAAGTAAACTAAAAAATTTTGATTGTGATGTTGATAATGACCAAAATTTTGGATGAAATAAAGTTAATCGATTATAATCCCATGTTAAAATTTGGCCGATTATATTCCCCTGCAAGGCTGGTGAAGGATCAAAATAGTCGCTCCCTCGCATAGCTGCGGCTTCTGCAAGATCGGCTTGAGCCTTTTGAATTTTAAAGTCGTTAATTCCTTTTACCGCAGCCATTCCTAACGAAGAAGCCGCGTCATACACCGGGACTCCTCTTGCATAAACAATACTATAAGCTGGTTCTTTTGTTGGATCCGTTTGATGCGCTTCGCTGAGAGCTACAACTATGGGGCTATAGGGAGCCAGATCGATCAATGCTGGCGCAAATGGCCCGAACATCTTTGAGCCTGCCCCACCTGAACCTGCTAAAGCTGAAATCAATTTTAGCCCTGATATATCCGCTGCGGCCTGGTAAGGACCAAAGGGGTCGCCGCCAGTTATATCGGATAAATATTTTACAAACACATCAGCCGAATTATTAAAAATCTCATTTAGCGAATTCCCTTTAAGCTGAAAAACATAATACCAAGAGCTCAAATCTCTATCTATCGGACTATATCCACCTGTTCCCCAATAAGTCTGTTTATAATTGCCGAGCCCCCACTCATAATATTTTTTCCAAAGCAGCATAACCATATCGCTTCCTAAAAGCGGCGGAGCGATAAATACAACCTTATCCACATCTCCTTTGTAAAATCCTTTCGCATAATATTTTTCAGTGCTTGGAGTTAGACCATAATACTTTTCCTGGCCTGCTAAATATTCAGAATAAATATATCCTCTTGCAGCGAAGTTCCCCATTGAGTGGGTGAGGAGAATATATTTATCTGGGATTGTCTTCCCGGGATTATCTTTTGCAAAATCATCTCTTGCTTTTTTAAGCCAACATTTTCCCTCCATTAAAGGTTGTGGGTTGTGATAGCTTTCATCCCCTAGCTCTCTAGCCTGATCAATAACTGTTCCAGTAGGATTAGAAAAAGAATAAACAAATACATGTCCCTTAAGATGCAAATCTTTTTCGAGGTACTCTTTTAAACCTCCAAATCCAGTCTTTCCAGTAAAGGCATCTTTACTGCTATTTAGGCCGTGCACAAGGATAAAAATATAGTCTTTATATGTGCTAGTGCCTTCTATATTATTGGCATATATTTTGTTCGCAAATAATATAATAATTATCACATATATACTAAATCTAATTGTTTTCCGCATGGTTTCCTTTTAGTCCATTCCTTTGTTTCTTATTTATTATATTTGAGTAGTCACTCTATGCCATCTATCGTTTAACCATCGATTAGAATATCCGGAAAAATCCTTTGTGTACAAAATTCTACATTCTACATTCTTATTCAATATATCTACTGGCTGTATCGGAAGATAAGGCGAATTAAAAAGAAAAGTGTTATTTTGAATTATATGCACTATTTCCCCAATATTTGCTTCTCTCGATGATGTGCTCGAGGCTTTTACCCATCCTTTATAAGCAGGAAGCTCTTTATCTGGAGTAAGAATTGGGCTGTCTTTAATTTTTATCTTATACCATAGCGTTCCATTAATTTCTTTGTAGCTAATGATTTTTCTAAAATTATCTTTGGCGATTTCACCAACAGCTTCTTCTTCATTTGGCTGCTGATATATTTTCGCATCTTCGATAATAGCAACCATATCACTCCGTGATTCCGATCTTCGTTTGTAAGCGATAATTTCAGCATCTTTAGATTTTACCCATCCGACCTGATTATTTGCATATAAATAATTGTTTAACAATAAATCTGGAATAAATCCAATAATAACCCCCTCTAATACTGAAAGAGCTAAAGAATATGGACTTGTAAGCAGGTAAAAATTCAGATCGCCAAAAATAACCGACGCACGATATATTGTCCCAATTGTCATAAATACTGGTATAAATTCCTTTTCGCTTTTAAAGCCTTTTAAATTATTAAAATTAAAAGCTTCAAATGAAATATTCATTTTGGTATTGATTCCACCCTCTAACATTTCCTTGGTTATCAAAACTGTATTTACTTCTCCTTCTTTAACATTAATAACATCTTGATAAATCGTTGCTTCTGCTGAAACTACTCGCAAAAAATGAGTTCCAGGTTGGAACTCATAAATAATTAAAGGTGCTTCGCCTTTATATTCATTATCAAGGTAAATCCCCATCCCGGAAAACTTAGAAAATATTTCTAAACTCCCTAATTTTTTATGGGTTTCTTCAGCCAACCCAGTCCCCCCAAATGCCACAGTGAAGAAGAAGACGGTCAAAACCATAAAACTTGTTTGTTTAAGAATTTTATGCATCTTTTTATTCCCTTCTATAATAATTTATTCCCGGGCTTCATATAACCGAAAATGCTTTACCTGCTCCATCCTATACCGATTCTGTTAAAAGCTTGCACCTTTCCTATTAAAGTTACAAATCCAACTCTCTTTAGAGCTTTAAAATACTCTAAAATACCACACCCATCGAAAGCCCTATCGAAGCACCGGGTCTAATCGAAAGTCCTGTTTCAGAATTTAGCATTGTTTGTCTTATGAATATTGGGTATTCAATACCAAAATTCATGGCAAACGTTCCCTTCCACATTCTCATGCCCCAACCCAAATCTAGAGTTTCAAAATTGCCGGAATTTATTATGGGTTGATCGATGCCTCCAGATGTTTTAATATAATTTTCCCGCAGAGAATTACTAGAATACCCAACTAATGCATAAGGTTGTAACCCATATTCTCGGGCAATTTCACCTCTTTCGCCCATTTCTCCCGGATAAAGTTCTAAATGGAGTCGCCACCGATCGGTCTTGATGTTGCCTTCGGAGTAGGTATTTCCTCCTGAAACATATAAATTTTCAGCGGATCCAGAAAGAGGCGCATATGAAATTACCATATTGATTCCGGGAGAAAGTTTATATTTAAATTCATATCCAAGAACATTCTTAAAGCCATATCCATAAAAATCCTGATTAGATTTGATGTTATAAACTTGCATAGAATAAAGTGCTTCCAGGCCGAATTTTCTATTTAAATAGACAGGCTTGAATTCTTTAACGATTCCCTTCTCTTTCGCAACCTTGTAATTCTCATTCTCATCTTTAACAAAGTTTGGCGCATCTATGATCTCATATGCCCAAGCCCCCAGGTACAATCCAGCAGTAAGCGCTGCCAAAGTATTGGAATCAATAATTACATAAGGAAAAAGCGACCAAAACAAGGCCGCCGGGATTGCTACCGATCCCCACCTCAAATACATCGCCCCTTCGAATCTCTTGTAATCTCCTGCGTAAAGATAGCCCGAACCCGGCAGGATAAATCCGGGAAAGACCGAAAGGAGCCGAGCGGTTCTCGGATCGCGCTCAACATATTTATCATATTTCAGATAAAGTTCTTTTTCTTGCCGCATTTCTTTAATTTTTACGGCGGTCTCTTCGGTAGACTTTTGAGATATTTTTGGCTCAATTGCCATCGCTTCAGGGGAAACGGCCGCCAAGGATTCTTCTAAAACAAATGAATCAAACTTTTTAATAATTGAGCTTATTGTTAGACCATAAAGTAAATCGGTCAGTGCATCGGCAGAGAGCTTAATGTCATAAGCTTTTGAGGTATAATCCTCAATCAAACCATCTGCCAAAACCAAATCATTTATATAATCCTTTAATTGAAAATATAAACTAATCTTAACAATTGGACTGCTTTCACTGAAACCATCTCTAATGCCATGAATTATTGATAAGTTTAGAAAATAAATGTTTTCTTCTGATTTTTTAATGTTTAATAAATGTTTTTTTAACTTTTCGGGCGAATTGGTAATTTCTTTTTCTTCGCTATCGACAAGCCTCGCGATAATTCCTTTAGAATTGAAATTAGTTGAAAATTCTTCTTCAATCCTATTCAACAATTTATCGGATGAATAAATTCCACCATAATCATTGATTTTTTGCCCAAAGAGCAAGGCGCCCCGCCGATAAGTAATTTCTTCTTCGGGTCTCCGATCTTGGATATTTATTATGATGGTACTGCCCTGAGGAATTTTTTGATGGATATTTACAGTGGTTTTATCTTCTTTCATTTTCTCTAAAGACATTATCTGGAGGTCTTTTCCCGAGCTCATATTAGACATAACCATAAAATATAAAATCAGTACTGCCCAGGTCATTTTACTCTCCTATTGGAACATTCCAGCGATATCCAGCAGCTAAGCGGAAAGTGGACGCCCCATAACTCGAATCCACTGTCGATCCGATGTACCCGTACCCAGCTTCCCAGAAGAATGACCCACTCTTCCCCGTTGGAAATTCACTTCCATAGGTAACGCTATAACCAATTGCTCCCAAAACATAATTTAATGAAACGCCGTAAAAATTTTTACCTTCAAATTGAGAATTCGGGCGCGAACTAAAAGAAAGCATAAGTGAAATAGGCATGACCGTTGTTGATCCCATCTTCCCCTGCTCGACTAAAAGATACCCATCGATGTGCGGGGCAATGCCTAATTGATAACCTGCCCCCAATCCGATCGATCCTGATAGACCAAATAAATAAGAGGCATATCCAAGAAAAATAAACGGCCCTTTCCGTCTCTCCTTACTATAATCAGGCACTTCTTTGTCTTTATTATTAACTTCTTCGTTCCCTTGTTCCAAAGGAATCAAAATGGTGGTTAATTCCCCTTGTTTAATATTAATAACATCGTTGAACACAGTCCCCTCTTGAGAAATGATCTGTAAAAAATGGGAACCCGCCTGAATCTTATCTATAGACACCGGAGCATTCCCCATATCTTCGCTGTCAAGGTAAACTCTGACATTTTCAAATTTTGAGAAAATCTTAAGGCTCCCCAATTTCTTAATATTCTCTTCCCCCCACCCACTCCCTCCCAAAACCATCATGGTGAGGAATGCGACTAAAACCAATATGCTTATTTCTTTAAAAATTTTATGCATAACTTTTATGTACTCTTGGATCTATTTTTTGGAATTTTTGCTCCCAATCAAAAATTCTTCCACTCCAAAACTGTTTCTACCGTTGAATTGCTAGTCGTAGATTTTACGATCCCTGCATTATTCCCGAACCAAACTGTCGAAGTATTCGTCTCGGTCGAGCCGACATAGTTCATGTATGTGGATGAATAACTAACTTTATAACAATCAAAGGTTCCTGCGGGAACCGTCACATTCTCTTTGCTCACAACAGTCGCCTTAGCAGAAGTGGAACCGGAAATTATTACATCCCAGGTCTTCCCAACATCAAGAGGAAAGACGATAAAAGGTATGCCAACGGACGAAGGATAATTGGGTGATCCATGAGAATAAACGCCGGAACCATCTATTTTATAATATGCCTCGCTGGTTGAAGTATAACCTGAAGCAGAATGATAACACGAAGAAAACTTCTGAACGGTAATTGAACCAACAGATGTTGTTCCTTCAACCGTCATAACTTGAGAACTTCCATCCGTGCTGGTATGGCGCCAGGTATTTCCCTGCGCGTGAGGGAAATAATTCTCTCCGCCCCCGCCGCTCGTCGATTGCAATGACGAACAACCCACCATGATCAAACCAAGTCCCGCGAAAACGAGCGCCGCAAACATCGCTTTACCTCTTACCATCTTTACACCTCCCGCCCGTTACAACTATCAATAATAATCCAAGACCAAGAAACAAAATAGTTAACCGTTTGCCATTCATTTAGTGAGTCCTTTCATATCCTAAATACATTATCGTCACCTTCCACCCAAAATTTCGCGCTATTTTGCTTTGTGATTACACCAGTGAAGCTAAAAGGAAGAATAAAAAACCAAAAGGCACCTTTTTTAAACATTTTGACCACCCCCCTTTGAACAAACTATACAGCAAGTTTATTGCCAGAGAAGGCAAGCCCAATTTTTATTGTTTTAACGCGAAATTAATTTTTAGCCCTGACGAAATTTCGTCACTACTCAACTGAGAATTCGCTATCTTTGATCCCCTGATTCACCTTGATATTAGAAAACTCCATCTCCGCTTTCATCTTCCCCGCGGGCGAAGTGATCGAAGAAACGTTCTTGACCGGAACCCAGACACCGGAGATCTCTTTATACTCGATCTCCGACTCGCTCATCAGCTTGCCTCGGGGCCCGTACATCATGATCTTGACCGGGATCCAGCGGGAAGGATCCACATAAAATTCCATCTTGCTTAAAAATTTGTTTTCTTCCTTGGGAATGCCGACAATTATATAATTTCCCCCACCTAAAAGCGCCGACTGGCGATTGACCGACAGATCAAAGTATTTCATCGCTTCTTCCAGATCCATCGACTTTGACTGCGGCAGGCCCTGTTTCTCCCGCAGTTTTTTCATGTCCTGCACGATCTTCTGCCCGGTTTCCGAATTAATGATGGCCATCTTATCGCCGTTATTGATGGTAACCTGCTTCATGGGAGAAAGCATCTCGATCCTGGATTTGTCTTTTCCCTTGGTCCACATCTTCCCTTTTTGCACCATTTTCTGCGGTCCCGCCTTGCTGCCTTTTAAGCCGGAGAGATCCGAAACAATGGTGGTGGTAGTCTCGGCATACATATCCTTGATCTTCCCCTGATTGGACTGGATCTGGTTGAGGATCTCTTTGACGGACATTGCCTCGCCGGCGGATGAGGGAATGGCGAAAAGTGAGGCGGCAAAAACGAAAGCCAGCGACCATGCGAAAATCTTCCTGAACATGCTTTTCCTCCTTTAATTACTTAGGGAAAGTCCCGCGGGTCATTATGAATTTTTGTTTGTTTTGAGGCACTTTGGCTTACCTCGCGAAGCGCTTATATTGTACCATTAAATAGGCATGAGTGCAAGCGAGTTGACAGATAGATAAGCTTGTGGGAAAATTCGAGCAGCTCGGGAGGTGAGACAAATGGCAAAGCCGCTGATCATGGTGGTGGACGACGAGAAAGCTTTCGCCGATGAGCTCTCCAAGTCGATTACGCTAACCGGCAAATATGAGGCGGTAGCCGCCTACTCCGCCCGGGAGGCCGAGGAGTCCCTCCGCAAGAACAAGGGTCTTTTCGGGATCTTCAACAACCGCATCCGCTGCATTCTCCTCGACATCAAGATGCCCGAGATGGACGGCCTGCAGTTCCTTGAGAATCTTCGGAGGGAATACAAGGAGATGATCCCCGTCATTATGGTCACCGCCTACGAAGACGAGGAGAAGTGGGACAAAGCCACCAGCGGCCTGATCGCCGGCTATGTGACCAAGCCGCTCGATAAAGAAAAACTGATCGCCACACTCGATCGGATGTTTTCGAACGAAGAGACGAAATACAAAATGATCTCCGAAACTTTGGTGCAGGGCTTCGAAAAGAAAGAAGAATACCGGGGTCCTCACCCTTAGGTTTTAATTGCCGGGAACTTCAGGATAAAGGTTGTTCCCTTCCCCACTTTGGTTTTAAACTCCAGGCTTCCGCCGTGTTCCCTGACTATGCGGTAGGCGATCGATAGTCCCAGCCCGGCGCCTTCATGGCGGGTGCTGAAAAAAGGATCAAAGATCTTTTCTTTAATATCATCCGGTATTCCCGTGCCGGTATCGGAGATCTCAATCTGAACCGATGGCGGCTCTTCAATATACCTTGAAGCAATGGTCAAATCGCCGCCTTCGGGCATGGCGTGAATCGCGTTATCGATCAGGTTAATAAATACCTGCTTCATTTCATCCGGATCGCACTTTATCGGCGGAAGCTCCTTCAGGTCCAGGATCAAGCGAATGCGGCTGATGGCAAAAAGTTTAAGGGTGGCGTCGATCAGTTCATTGAGATTGATTTCAATCTCTTTTCTTTCTTTCGGCTTTGAGAGCATGATCATCTGCTTAATGATAGCGGTGGCGCGCTCTGTATTTGCAATCACGATATTCTTAAAATCTCTCAATTCCTCGGTGTCAGGCAGGTTCTGGGTTTTTAATGAAATGACCGCCAGCGGATTTCTTATCTCATGCGCTACTCCGGCGGCCACCGTTCCCAGGGACGCCAGCCGCTGGGAGCGCTCGAGCTGTTTCTCGGTTTCAAATAGTTTCTTTTCGGTACTTTCAAATTTTTCCTTGACTTCTTCGTAAGGCTTGACAATGTACTCTAATGCAATCGCCACGTATTCACTGACAGTCCTAAATAGCTCTATGTCATCGTCATTATATTCATCTTCCGACCGTTTTTTGCCCAATACGAAGAGGGCGACCAGATCTCCTCCGGAAAATGAGGGAACGCAGAGCTTTTTATCGAAAGCCACGACCTCTTTCTGCGCCGATACTTGTTTTACCAGAGAATAATCTTTGGTCAGGGCCGACTCTCTTCTCGGCTCCAGTGTTTGGGGATCCCATTCGATGAAAGTGGCCGAGTTTCGGTCAAGAAAGTAAAGGTGCGATTCGGAGATGTCAATATCGTCCTGAAAGATGGGATAGAGCGTCTTTACAATATCTTCGCGGGTCAGCGCTTTCGCCAGCCCGGTTGCCACCTTTCTCAGGACTTCGCGATAATCGTACCACCCTTTGATGAAAGCGCGGTCGGCGGCAGTCTGCAGAAAAAGCCTTATCTTCTGGAAGCTCACCCCCACCAGGACGCCATACAAAACTGTGGCAGCCAAAAATATCCAATCGATCTGGGCTGTCACAAAGGTTCGGTAAAGCCAGGCCAATAAAATATATATTGAACCAAGGGACAAAATAGTAATCACCCAGGCCACCGTCCGGCTGATCACTATCGATATATTCATCAGGCGTGTTTTCGTGATCGCATATGTTGTAAAAACAATGAAAATTAAAGTAAAAAAATGTCCATATTTTGAAGGATAAAAAATATTGAGAGTAAATGGGATAATTAGATTAGTTATAGTTGCAAAAGATATGCTTAATGCTAACCCCAACAACACATATAGCATTTGAAATCTCGTTGTTCCCCTTGTCTCATAAGTATTTCGAATTAAAATTCCCGTAGCAGAAGCAACATAACCTAAAAAATAAATTGCAAATATAATGTTTGCCGGACCAAATATTACATTAACTCCCCAGGATTGGATATCAACTCCTTTAACAATAAGATTAGTCAACATAAGCAAACAAACTATCAAATTAGGTGTAAATAGCATCGCATTAGAAACTAACGGAAGAGATTTTTTCCTTAACGGGAAAATCAAAACAAACAAAAGAAGCAGCCATGCAATAAATGCCGTCGTTACGAATGTTAATTTGGTCCAAATTAATGCAGCATAACCGGTGGAATTATCGGCCATGAAATTGACAAGGATCCATGAAGTGATTGAGAGAATCAAAGCGGCAAAAGTATAATTTACAGCGTTTTTATAATCTTTCAAATAAACAAAAATAGCCATTACAATGTTAATGGCTATTAGAGCAATAGTTGCAATATAATAAAGCTCCATTTCTTATCCCTGAAAAAAGATCTCCTTTTCTGAATTTAGATAATCATAAAAACTTTTGTTGTGGTTCAAGAAGTATTCATCTGCCTCTCTTGTTGTTATGTGGGTCGGCACGGTTTTTGATCCCATAAATATTTTTGGTGCGCCCAGAGGCTTAAATTTAAATCCGATCATCTTAATTAAACGATGGACATAAACATCAAAAGCCGCGAACCAATCAGTTACTCCTGATTTATATTTACCATTAAAATAAACTTGTTTTATTAAAGCGAGGGTAATAACATTATGCTTGGTTAGATCATCCGCTTTGCCCACAAGAAGACGAGAGATTTCTGCAGTTTTCCCTTTGCCAGAGCTCATTATTTCTTTTCCCTCCAACACATCTCTTATTGGCAATCCCTGGGGATTTTCAAGTATTAATCGAACCGTACCGATAGCCTCACCCCCTTTAAAAGCCCCGCAATGAAGTGAATACTGATCATATTCATCCTTTTCAAGGCCTTCGGGATAGTTAGCAGCATCGAGCCAGTGCAATTCTTCGCAATATATTTTATGCCTTAGGCGAAATAAGGCCTTGAGCTCTTCGGGGTCTTCGACTTTTTTAACGATTATTTCCGACATTTAGCTCCCTGCGAAAGAAATCAACATGAATATATTGAGGAACAACGGGAAAGTGTCTTTTATTATCGATTAAAAATAACGCCGTCTCAGTAGCAACCAATGAAGCTATCAAAGAACAGGCAGGAGAAATGCTGGGGATCTCTTTGCCGTTGAGGACGCCTTCGATTACACTCGGTGAGACATATTCAGGAATTTTGGGACAGAATCTATCCAGAGGAATTGAATAATTTCTAACTTCTTCAAAAGGAATGTCAGCCGGCAATCCGCAATATTCTTCGAATGTAATGCCTTGTGGATCAAAGATAAACAAATTGGCGCCCCATCCCACATTAATACCCAAAAAAACATACTTATTATTTTTGCGAGCCGCCCGATGCAGTAAAACCGATAAATCCGGTCTTGTATACTCGATTTCATCGATAACAATATCACAACCAGCTACAAACTTTTCAATATTATTTGGCCCGATACCATCTTTAAATAACTTCAATTTAATTAGTGGGTTAATCCTTTTTATAATTCTAGCAATAACTGCCGCTTTGTTTTTGCCAATCACTTTTAAATCAGCCCCAAACTGACGATTTAAATTTGTTTCATCAAATAACCCCGGATCAGCTATTTTTAAATTCCCTATTCCTAATCTGGCTAATCTTTCAGCAACCATTCCTCCATCTGCTCCTACGCCGGCTATACCAATGGTTGCACGCTCAAGAATGGCTTGATGTTCTTCTGCAAGAATGCCTATGTTTCTAATAAATGCCTGATTTACCATATCTTTTAATGTAATGGAATTCTACCACTTTATCCCCATTAAAACAAAAAAATTTCACTCTAAATCACATAGATTGGAGCTACAAAATAAGGCAAGAAGGGGGTCTAAATCAAAAGTCAAAAAGTTCTTTTAATGAAACATCAAGTCCTTTGGCAATTTTTTCAAGGGTGTCAATTCTGGCAGCTACTGGGGTTTTGCTCTCAAGGCGCTGAAAATGCTTATAATCAACCCCTGCCCTATCAGCCAGTTCTTCCTGGCTATAGCCGTATTCCTTTCGCAGGTTTCTGATTCGCCTTGCAAGCCGGGACTTAATATCTCTGGACATGCAGTAAATCCTACCTAACCTGCCGATTCATTGACACCGCATATATGCGGTGTATAATGGCTTCATGCCCGCGAAAATCCTCATCATCGAAGACCATCCCGCCACCGCTCAATTCATCTCAGAAGTCATGGCACTGGAAGGATTTAGTTCTGTCATAGCCTCGGATGGGCGGGTCGGTATTGAAAAAACCAGAGAGGAAAAACCGGATATTATTCTCCTCGACGTCATGTTGCCGGGGACTAGCGGGATTGAAGTGTGCAAAAGCTTGAAAGAAAATCCTGAAACATCCAACATTCCCGTGGTCATTGTTTCCGTCCGGGGATCGGAAGAAGATAGGAAGAAAGCGTTTGAGGTGGGTTGTGCTGATTATATTGTCAAGCCGTTTGAGATTCAAGATTTAATTAAGGCGATAAGAAAGCACCTGACAACGGAATCCCGGAAGAAAGTCCCTTAGATCTTTAGGTATATTTCTTCTTGATAATCTTCAGAAGAAGAAAAAAAGTGACGAGATTTCGTCAGTTTTCGACTTTTGAGCGTGGCAATAATCTTGCTGTATTGCTATAATTAAGGTTCTTCAAGGAGGCGACCATATGACCCCTGCGCTTCCGAAATTATGGTTTTTCACCTCAGCGTTAGAGGAGACGCTCTGTAAGGTTTTCTTTTATTTTTTGGCTCCATTTTCAAATGCTTCGAAATTTGATCTGAAAGCTGTCGATATATATATAGTGAATTGAAAGGAGACGCGCTGATGTCTAGAAAAACGATGATTGCTTCGATTTTGTTCGCCGCGATCCTCTTCCTGTGGATTTGTTATCCTTCAGAAGCATACGTTGGAATTGGTTTTTCAAGTCCTTCCCCAAGAATTATAGCCATGGGCGGAGCGCCGGTTTGTACCACGGGTTTTAGGTCGTTACAATCAACAGGTGGGGGAAACATAATTACTACCGGTACGGGAGACAATGATGTGATTGATCCCGGAGAAACAGTAGAATTGACTTTATTTATTACAAATTGCGGTTCGGAAATGGTGACAGCCGTTTCCGGATCATTAGCTTCTTCGTCTGAAATTATTATTAAATCTGGCACACAAAGCTTTGGTAGTATAGCGCCAGGGATGTTGGCGTCAAATAATAATAAATTTATTTTCAGTGTGCCAAACTCGTTTGCCGAGACGGAAATACAATTTAATTTGAAGATAAGTGGACGGGTGGATGGAGGTCAATATTTAGATAACATGGAATTCCGAGTACCTGTTGGAACGAATCTGTTAGCACCCCCCGGGGCAAACGTGAGGGAGATAACCGATTTTGGGTTCTTTGGAATTTATAGTATAGATGATGATGAGGACAGCGATAACCTTGGGAATGGGAACGGATTTCTTGATACTGGCGATAAAAATGTTACCCTCAATGTATATGCGGCTAACGCGACTTATAATTCTTTCTTCGGGACCTGTACCCTTGTAATAAATTTCAAGCATTTATCAGTTAATGAAAATCCTTCTAGGACAAGAGTGATATCCCCAAACAGCTATGATGTTATTCGCTATAAATTGCTAGTAACAGACCCCCCGCTTTCAGATGTAAAAATTCCAGTAACGCTTGAGCTCAAGGCGAATGATAATGGGGCAATAAGACGCAAGACAATTGAAATCCCTTATAAATATGTGCCATCTCAAATAACGAGAAAAACAACAAGTGGGCAGGCGGAATTAAAAAACTTTGTTTTAGCATCCAAAATAATTAGCCCTTTTAATGGTAAAACTGCCGGATCGGCACAATTTAGCTTTGAGCTAACGAATTCCGCGGATATATTTATTGATGTGACAAATGCTGGCGGAGAGGTGGTTGACAATGTTTCTTGTGAACGGCTGGCACCCAAAGGAAAAAAAGAATTTTGTTGGCAGACGTATGATAAGAATAACAGGGTTGTTTTTGATGGGCAATATAGCATTGATATTAAAGTTGATGATCACATAGGCGCGCCAATTAAAAAATCAGTTAAGGTGATTGTTGATCACGCCCCGCAAGATTTCCTCCATTTGCTGCCGACCACTGAAGTTGTCTCTGCCACAAAAGAATATAAGCTTTCTTGGTCATCGGCTTTTCTGTATAGTTCAGCCTGGAATCATTTGCAAGAGTATCAAATCTGGGGGAAGAGGATAGATAAAGACGAGGCAGCGTTTAATTTGCTAAAGTCAGGAATAAACCCAAGGCGCACCTCATGTATTGTTAAATTTCCAGCAGATGGGACATGGGCTGTTAAAATCAGGGCAATTGATGCGGAGGGAAACTGGCGGGAATCAGACGGCTCAAATAGCGCAGGCTTTACTGGCGAGTCAAACCGGATTCTGCGGGTGATAATTGATACAACCCCGCCGGGCAGGTTTTCTATATTGCAGCCTCATAATGAAGAGACATTTGACTCTCATAACGTTTTGATCAAATGGAATAGCGCTCAGGATGAAAATTTAGATTATTATGAGGTCACAGTTAAAACTAATATAAAAAGGTACGCTGCTCCCTCGATTTATCATCAAGAGATTCCTGCTAGCGCGAGTCGTGAAGTCTATTTGAAAGATTTAGATAAAGGCGAATATTACATTTATATTACTGCTTTTGATAAGGCAGGAAATTATAGAAAGAATGATGGCAAAGCAGGCATGGCGAAGACCAAAAAAGAAAGATATAAAATTAGTAAGGAAGTATGTTCAATCTTTAAGGTAAAAAATAGGATCCCTACGCCATATGATGGGCTGGAGATCCCCCCGGATGAAACCCTCAATGCTTTATCGTCCGAAGCTCTAGCTCAAATGCAAATTGCTAATTTAAAAAATATCGCTCTCAATTCAAAGATACTGGATGAAGGGGATAGTAAAATCATAAGTGACCTATACATGGGAAAGAGAAAAATATATGCGTTTAATGAAGCAGCCAAGGAGATGCTGCTTAAAATATCCCTAGATAAGGGTGCTGATTGGAAATTAAGGGTTTATGCTCTTGGCTGGGTGAGTCCTGATGATCCGCCTGGATCCTTTGATGTAAAGGTACGGATCTATAATGATAAGAATGAAAAACTTGAACTGCGCCGTTCCGCTTTTAGCGGAGTAGCGTCAACAAAGAGGCCGGAAAATAGGACAAAGGCTATTGAGGTGTTAATAATGGGCTTGGAAGACGAAGATGACAACATAGCCGGCACCGCGGCTAATGGATTAGAGTGGTTGAAAGCAACAGAAGCTATTGATCCATTAATCAAGGCAGTGAAAGAGTCAAGGGATAAATATAAAAATATGTTGCGGAGCGGTTGGAAGGAATATGAAAACCATAGCACAGATATAGGCAGTCGCTTAAGAATCGCAATGAGAACTTTGGGAGAACTAAAAGCCAGAAAAGCTATCCCTATATTGATTGAAGTGATGGAGGATCTTGATTTCGATCATGAAGTTGACGCCGATGGTATCAATGGTTTTGCGGCAATGGCATTGGCAGATATTGGAGATGTTAGAGCCCTACCAGCCATACAAAAAGCCTTGAGAGAAAAAAAATATAAACAGTTGGCTCTGACTTATGATTTTATTAGCGCGGCAAAAATTAAGCTCGAAAAGAAAAAGGAATAAGATTGAATAAATATATTAAACATCTATTTCTCGTATTAATTATATTTCAAACAGCACTTTCGTCTGTCGGTGCCGAACTGAATATGGAAATAGGAAATGCGCTGTTTACGGACGGATTTAATTTGTTCGGAGCAGAATTTGGCCGCTCCATTTTATATTACAAATGGAATGGGATTGGTGATCCATTAGACCAGAATAATCATTTGGTTATCGAAGCTTTGGGAAAGGATAAAAAAAGTGCATTAATGCCGCTTGTCCGAGATAAGGCATTTTGGGGTAATTCTTCTTACACAAAGGAACGACCAAATTGGCTTCAAAGGAAAAGGATCGTTGAAAGAGCGTATGACTTAATGTGTCTGGTGTCGACCGGGTTGAGTTCTGGTATGGGATACCAGGAAGCGGCACGCATATTTTGTATGGCAAATCTTATGATTGAAGGGGAATGTATTAGCTTGTCTAATGTTGCGCGATAAAATCAACGAAGAAGGGGGTAACGATGATGGGTAGTAAAAACGGTTTAGTTGGATTAGGTGTTTTTTTGGTTTTCACTTTCTGTTTGCTGGCTCCTGTTTCTTGGGCCATGGGGTCGGCGCCTCCACCGCCAACTCAAGAAGTAGAAATTATTCCGACGGCTTCCGAAGAAGCCCTAGCTAAAGAGCAGATTGAGAACCTTAAAAATATTTCGATTAATTCTAAGACGGCAGAAGAAGGGCACTATAAATTTTTAAGGGACATGTATGCGGGGAAAAGGTACTTATATGATTTTAATAAAACAGCGCAAAGGGAAATAGTGAGGGCGGTTAAGGATAAACGCGAGAATTGGAAATATAGGTATGGGGCGATTAATTTTTTAAACCCAGACGGTTCCCCTGATGCTTTTGATGCGCTTGTAAGCATTTATAAAGATAAAACCGAAAGAATTGAATTAAGAAAGGCAGCTATAGGAAGTTTAGCCAGTTCAATGAGAAAAACCAGACAAACGGATGCCGTTAACGTATTTATTGAAGCACTTAATGATGAAGATGATTATATCGCAGCTGTTGCGGCAAATGGGCTAGGGAGAATAAAAGATAATAGGGCGGTTGAGCCGCTTATCGAAGCGGTAAAGAAATCCAGAGGAATGTATAAGAAGCTATTACAAAGAGGATGGAAAGAATATGAGAAGGGAAGTACTGATATTGGACTACGATTGCTTACAGCTATGAGAGCACTTGGTGAAATAAAGGCAAAAAACGCGGTGCCTTTATTGATTGAAATAATGGAAGATATGGATTTTGATCATAAAGTTGATGCAGATAGTATTAATAGCTTTGCCACGATGGCATTAGGAGAAATTGGGGATGTCAGAGCGCTGCCCGCTATAAACAAGGCGCTAGAAGAAAAAAAATATAAATCACATCTTGATATATATGAGGCGCTTTCCATTGCCAAAGAAAGAATTGAAAATGAGAGCAAATGAAGAGATGTCTTAAATTTATTTTAATAATCTCCTTTTTTGCTGGAGTGATTTCGGTATCCAGTGCCGACCTTACAATGGAAAAAGGAGACGTGCTATTTACTAATGGGTTCAATTTATTTGGAGTCGAATTTGGGCATTCAATTTTACATTACAAATGGAATGGGGAAGGGGATCCTCAAGATCAAAACAATCAATGGGTTATCGAGGCTTTGGGTAAAGACAAATTAAGTGCAAAAATGCCGCTTGCCCGCGATAAGGCATTTTGGGGGAATTCTTCTTACACAAAAGAACGACCAAATTGGCTTAAAAGGAAAAGGATTGTTGAGAGAGCGTATAACTTACTGGGTAAAGAATATCCGACAGATTTGGAATTCTTTACGCAATATCGGGGCCCAAACAAGTGGCGCTGCGATGGGATTGTTGAGGATAGTTATGAAAAGGCTGGCATAGATATCTTCCCTAATTCAATAGAAAACGGCGTTTCCTTGAGCCCGCTTACACAAAAAAACAATATGGAAAGGTCAATTGGGGAGGGACCGCAGGTGCAGGTGGCAGACGTCTCGTTTAATGATGAAACTAAAATTTTCTCCGTGGCAGCGAACGCCGCAGACGTTTCCGGAATAGCAAGAATGGAATACTGGGACGGCATACCGGGATTCGGGACACAAATTAGTATGGATAGCATTCCCAAAAATGAAACAGAAACTATTGTAATTAATAAACAATTCAGTCTTAACACCAAAGGCGGCAGTCATGTATTATTCGTGAAGGCATATGATGGGGCCGGGAATTACTCTATCTCAATCGGCAAAAATTTAACTTTAACTTCCGGTCCGATAGTCTCAAATATAACTCCACCCCCTTTTGCAGCCGGGGTGCCGCTTAAACCCGTAATTACATTCGTTTTTGATAGAAAGATGGATCATTCTTCCGTTAATACTTTATCAGTGAAACTTTATAGACTTGACAACGGGGCGGAGATATCCGGGGCAGTGAATTTAGTTTCAGAATCAGCGCTTGAATCTTCATGGGCATTTGTTCCCAGTGCTAACCTAAAGCCAAATACTAAATATAGATTTGTTATTAACAACAGCGTTAAAGATATGGCCGGCTATACGATTGATGGTAATGGGGATGGGAAGGTGGGAGATGATTATCAGTTAACTTTCCAGACTGGGGACTCCTCAGTCATTAATCGAATCTTACAATTATCCAGGTGGTCGTGGATTGCCAGAGATTCAATGGCCAAGACATTTTCGGTCTCTGCTCAAAGTGTGTCGGCTCAATCAACGGCCGATAATAAAATCGATCCCGGCGAAACTATCGAGCTTACTTTAACTTTGAATAACACCGGATCTAATACCGCAGCGTCAGTTTCGGGCGAACTGGCGTCTCCGTCAGGGATAAATATAACATCGGGTAATCAGGCCTTTGGCGATATCACTCCTGGCAACTCCGCCTCAAATGCGAATAAATATGTTTTTACGGTTCCCTCTTCGTTCGCTGGAAATATAATTGAGCTCAATCTATCGGTAAGCGGCAGCATAGACGGGAAATATTATTCAGATAAAATCTATTTTACTCTGCCGGTAGGATCACCATTTTTGACGCCGCCGGGATGGAATCTTTCAAACACTGAAAATTTTGGATTCCTCGTAGGACCGGCCGGGGAAAAATACAAGATTGACGATAAAAATAATGGGAAGGAGATATTGGGCAATGGGAATGGAGTCTTCGACGAAGGCGATTCTATGGTTAACCTTGTTTTTTACATTGGAAATGCGACGGCAGATAAGATAAATGCGAGCATAACCTTAATGGATGACAGCAATAATAAACAGATTTCGTTCAATGATGGATCGTTTAAAAATAACATTGAAATCCAGCCTTATTCTTATCGGGAAGTTCCCTTTAACATCTCCTTAACAACTTATCTGCAAAGCAGGACCACCATACCTTTGACTGCCAAATTGGAAGCACTGGGCAGCACGGTGATCATGCCGTTTGTTTTAAACTATTCTGTCCCTCCGTCTGAAAGTATTTACGTGGATTCGCTTGAGCCTTCAAATATATTTTCTCCCAATAATGATGGCATAAATGACGACCTGAAAATAAATATTATTCCGTTAAAGAATATAGATGAGGGGAGATGTATTTATGTCAGAGAAAAAAGGGAGGATGGGTCGGTGGGCGAATGGCGGATCGCTCGCAGCGAGCATATTATAGATCCGGAGTGGTATGCGAATAACAAATATTGGATCAGCTGGACTAACGGCGAAGATTTTCCCTCGGGAGGCTACGAGGTATTCGTGTATGGCTGGTCTCTTTTATACGATGATTATTATGGATTTCTTTATGCTGACGAATCCCGAAGTAAAAACATAACGGTATTTTTATATAAGGATCCGCCTGAGGCGGAGAATTTATCTGTCACCGAAAAGGTGAGCGCTTTAAATCCTTTGCTTCCCGCTTCGGCGAAAGTATCCTTCGATCTTTCACATGTTTCTGACCTGTCAATGAAGTTAATGAATTCGGATGGCAAAGAAGTAAACAAGATTGTTGAACAGACCTTTTCGCCAAAGGGACACAGGGAATTCTCATTTGTCAATTACGACTCAAACGATAATTTATTGCCGGATGGGAAATATAAATTAAAGATAGCCTTAAATGATCATGCAAACCCGATCGTTTACATTACTAAAGAAGTGGTTGTTGATAATGCGCCGCAAGACTTCTTTATCATCGCGCCAACAACAGAAGTGGTTTCTGCTTCTCCAAATTATCCTCTTTCCTGGACACCAGCAACGCTTTATAACCCTGAATGGAACCACCTTAAAAAGTATCAAATCTGGGCAAGACGAAGCAATTTGAATGAGCAATTCATTCTATTGAAGGATGATATTAACCCCAGTATCACGCGCCAAGAAATTCGTATTGATAAAGATAATACGTGGGAGGTCGTAGTGAGAGCTATTGATGAAGAGGGTAACTGGCGTGATTCCGACGGCGCCTCAAATGCCAGCAATTCATATGACCCCGGAAGAAGGATATCGGTGACTCTTGATAAAATTCCGCCCTCGGTCGAATTAGTTTTGGATCATCCCGCTATATCGCCGAATGCCGACGGAATTAATGACTCGTTAGGAGTTAAATGCTTAATTGCTGATAATCTCTCTCCTTCTCTAGAAGTTAAAATAGCGCTCATTAAAGGCGGCAAGATACTGGATATATTATCTGATAGTTCTTTGCCAAGTAAACTTAATTATTCGGATTATTATCTGGATTGGGACGGCAAGATCGGCTCCTACGTAATAGAAGGCAATTATATCCTCGAACTCAAAGCGACCGACCTGGCGGGGAATGTCGCGACAACATCGGAACCGGTACTGGTCGACTTCCAGCCGCCGAGAATTGAGAACCTTAAACTCTCCAACGAATACTTCTCCCCTAATGGCGACGGACGAAAAGACAATACCGAAATTAAATTCAGGCTCAATGATAATTACGCCAAAAAGATAAAAACGACCATCCTGGTGGTCGACAAAAACGATGAACTGGCAAAGGAACTCATCAAAGGACAGGAATTGATACCCGGCGAATACACTTTTACCTGGGAAGGGACGGCCGACGGCGGACGGTTAGCGGCGGACGGAAATTATAAGTTCAAGATCTACGCCGAAGACGAGGCGGGCAACCTCGTTAAGGCAGATTCTGGATCAGTCGTAGTTGACACCATTCCTCCCGTCCTCAACGCCAAACTCTCATCCGACATTTTTTCTCCCAACGAAGACGGGAAATACGATGGGATTGACTTTGACCTGACTCTCAGCGAAAAAGCTGAGATCTATTTTGACATCAAGAAGGTTATTGACACCTGGCTTTATGAAACGGATAAATTAAAGATCACCTGGAAAAATAAAGGATTCCTCTTTGGCGAGGAACCGCTAACTTTGGGATATGTGCCATACGATGGCAGGTACGGCTATACTATCTTTGCCGAAGATAAAGCCGGCAACCTCTCCAACCCTGCTTCTGGCGAAGTCGAAATCGACACTACTCCGCCCAAAGTTCTAGCTTTCGATATTTCTAATAAGAAATTCTCTCCAAACGGAGACGGTAGAAAAGATACCACGGAATTTTCACTGGGAACCGATGAGCCGAGCAATTCGACCGTTCTTATCATCGGCGGAGATGGGATAATCAGGAAATTAACTAACGACTTACAACTTACAACTGACAACTTTACTTGGGATGGGACCTCGGACATAGGACTTAGGACTTTGGACGGATATTTCAAGGTAAAAGTGGTGACCGAAGACCGCGTGGCCAACGCTGCAACATACTTTGAAAACTGGTTTGTGAAAGTGGATACTGTTCCGCCAGTTATGGCTGCCAGCCCAAACCTTTATGTCTTTTCTCCCAACGGCGACGGTAATTATGATTCTGTTGATTTTTCCTTAAAGTCCAATGAGGATGGCACTGCTAACTTACAACTAACAGCAGGCGGCTTACAGCTTTTTTCGGGCATAATCAAAGAAGATCACACTGCTAATGTGACTTGGGATGGAAGTTCTCTTCCTGAAGGGATTTATACCTACGAGGCCTACGCCGATGACGAAGCTGATAATCGCTCGAACATTACTGCCGGCAAGGTCAGGATCGACACTACTCCGCCGGAGGTTAAAGACTTCTACGCTAACCCTGATCCCTTCTCTCCCAACAATGATGGGATAAAAGACACGACCACTTTTAATTATCGACTTTCCGAGCCGGCTTATGTTACCACCCAAATCTTTCTCGCCGAAGACGGAAGCTCATTCAGAAGACATAGTGGCATAACTGAGAATTTCAATTACGCCGCTTTTAGTGAATCAGCCGCAGATATTGGGGCGTCTACCGGCAGCTGGACCTGGGATGGCCGCGGATCTCACGGCGAGCTTTTGGGCGGCTATTATCAGTATAAAATAGAAGCCGTCGACGCCGCAGGAAATCGAGCAGCAACTTGGAATAAAGTTTTATTCGTAGATCGCGCTCCATCACTTATACCTTATGCCTACGCTGACCCCGATCCCTTCGCGCCTAAAAATCCACTCAACTCCAAAACCGATATCTATTATTACCTTTCTAAGGATGACCTGAAGGTAACGCTGGAGGTTATCGGTAACGAAGGACAGACTTTAAAAACTATTCTTGCTGGCCAGCCCCAAAAAAAAGGAAAGCACTCAATTGGCTGGGACGGAAAAGTAAATGGGCTGCCCGTGGTTGACGGGACCCACCAGTACCGGGTGAGCGTCGAAGATCCGGATGGAGAAGCGGGGGAAAGCCAAAACGGTACCGTGGTCGCCGACAGCACTCCGCCCACGCCCATTGTTGATCCAGTGGTGGTTGATGAAGTAAATAAGAAAGCATCCTTAACTTATCAACTGCCGGAAGAATCAACGCTTGACATTTCCGCTTACAAACCCGGCGAAGAATTGGTTGAAAGGATTATCGATTCACAGAAGGTTAACGCGGGTAAATATACTTTAAACTGGCCGAATGGCCAGAGCAACAGTCAGTATTACTTTAAACTTCAGGCAACTGACAAAGCTTTAAATCGTGTTGCTAAAGCGACTGAAGTTTTTGCTATGGGAGAAGTTGCTCCGTTAGGTATTGCCAATCACTTTGCTATTCCTTCCACCTTTACGCCAAACGGGGATAGTCATGCTGATTTGACACGCATCACCTATCGTGTATCCGGAGGTGCGCCGGATTACAGGGTTTCGATCAATATTCTGAACTCGATTGGGGCGACCGTTAAACGATTAGTTGAAGACGAAACGCAATCTTCGGGAACTTATTCTTTTTACTGGGACGGGAAAGATGATGGACGAAGGACGATAGACAATGGACGATATGAATATATGATCACGGCAACTGATAGGCTGGGATCAAGCATCGAGCAGCGAGGATCAATCCTGGCAGTTTCCACACGTCCGATGGTTGACCTTACAACCAGCCTGCCGGTCTTTTCTCCCAATGGCGATGGTTCAAAGGACACTGTTACTTTCAGTTATTCGATTAACTATCCAACCTTTTACATCACCGGCGAAGCGCTGGTCAAGCTCGAAGTCATTAATTCCTCCGGCGAAGCGGTTTGGAGTAGAATATTCAGCCATTCGGCCGGTTCTTATATTTATGAATATAACGGGCTTACGGCTGCCGGCTTACCGCTTCCGGCAGGAAATTACTACGTAAGGGCCAGCGCCGAGGATGCCCTGGGGACCACCGCCGTTCCTAAAACGGTCTCCTTACAAATTGATTACAATGAGCCGGTGGTTGCAATCCAATCTATTAGTCCCGATCCCTTCTCACCTTATCCAAACGGAGTTAAGGACCAAACTGTCATTAGTTATACCCTGGCTAAGCCCGCTTACGTGACGGTTAAGGTAAAACAGGGAGAGACCGTCGTTAAAACTTTGCAGTCTAATCAATGGACCGAAGCGTATGTGCAAGGGTCAAGCGCCAAGGGTCAAGGGTCAAGAAGCAATGGAATTAAGGCCTTTGGAATTCCTACAGTAACCTGGGACGGAAAAGATGGGATAGGAAGTTTCGCGGCGGATGGAACTTACAGCATAGAAATTTCAGCAACTGATTCTGCCGGGAATTCAAGCTCCGTTAGCCGGAACGTTGTGGTAGATAACACCGAACCTGCCGTTCCATTTGTCGATTCCCTGCCCGCCAATACCAATCAGGGGATGCATAATATAACCGGAAAAGCCGAGCCGAGTTCAACCATGAAGGTATATATCAATGACAATTTGACAAGCACCGGAACTTCTTCGATCGAAGGGAACTTCAATATTCCCACGACTTTAGTCGTGGGTGCAAACAACCTGAAACTTGCTGCTACTGACGCTGCTGGAAACACTTCTGACTTTTCGACGGTGCAGTTAGTAATTTATGAAACCGATGCGCCGATTATTTCCAATGTTACAGTCACCCCCAATCCCGCCAAAGCTGGACCGGTAACGATTAGCTTTACTGTTTCCGAAACCCTCGAATCAGCTCCGATTGTGACAATCAATAACAATTCTGCTCACCCCCACAACTCGACCCACAACTCACTACTCAATCTCACAACTTACGAATATCTCTACAACGTAACCTCTTCCGACCAACAGGGCTCTGCAAGTATCTCCATCGAAGTGAGAGACCTTGCGGGCAACGTTTTAACATTTCAACCTTTTAACGTTTTAACGATTGACACTATTTCTGCAACCGTCAGCAACGTGGATATTGACGTGGAAGGTAATCCCAGAGGTTCGAGTCAAACCGCTTATGCCAAGCTGGGCAGCAAAGTAAAAATTGATTTTAGCATTTCAGAAAGTTTGCTCAATGATCCCACGGTCTCGGTTGGGAGTAATACTGTTAGCCAGGAGAGTAAGACGGTTTACTCAACCAGCCGCATCGATTATTCCTATTCTTATACAGTTGCCAACACCGATCCCGACGGAATGACGCCGGTATCCATTGAAGTCGCCGACCTTGCTGGCAACGTTTCAACTTTTCAACCTTTTAACGTTTTAACGATTGATAAAATCAGCCCCGAGGTCAGCAACCTGTCCGTTTCTCCCAACCCGGCCAGCGTTCCGTCAGTCAGCGGCCAGGTGAGCATCAAGTTTAATGTCAGCGAACCATTGAAGGAGGCGCCGAAAGTATATGTAACCCAAAATGGATCCGTACCACAACCGGTGGTTGTCGGCGGGCAGTGGACGGCGGACGGCGGACAGGTTGAGGCAAAGTATGACGCTATCACCGGCTGCGACGGCCCGGCGCTGGTAACGATCGAAGTAACCGATCTGGCGGGCAACGTTTTAACTTTTCAACCTTTTAACGTTTTAACTGTCGACACTATTGCGCCAACCTTCAGCAATGTTGCGGCTGATCCCATTGATGCCAAAGAAGGAACCGAGGTTGCCATTAGTTTCACAACTTCTGAAAGACTAAAGTTTAACCCTGACGTGAAAGTTAACGGTCATCCAGCGCAGTATGTCAGCTTTGACAATCCGGACGAGAAGTACACCTATAGCTATATGATTAATTGGTCGGATAGCGAAGGTCCGGCAAAAGTGGAAATCGCCGCCTATGATTTTGCATCGAATCAGGGAGAAAAGACCCAGGATAACGCCTTTACGATCGATTTAACCAAACCTGAAATAGTTATTGCCAATCAACCGGATCTGATTGCTAATCCGGGGACTTTTACTCCAAATAATAACACCGCGGACGGTCAGGACTTTACCACTTTAAAATATACGCTGGATGAATACTCCAAAGTGTCGGTTAAAATCTACGGATTTTCGCCAGCCAAACAGTACAACAGCAGTAACCTGGCGGCGGCTCTGGTTGATTACCCCGATAATATCTGGAAGCCCGCCAATGTGGAGCAGGGAATCGTGTGGGATGGCAGAGTAACTTACAATCCTTCTCTTTGTGACAAAGATAACAATGGTTTTGCCGACGGCGGCGAATACGCCTTTATCGTTGAGGCAAAGGATAAGGCGGGGAATATTTCCTATCGCCGCGGAGGAACCGTCTGGGTGCAGGATATAAAACTGACCATGCTTGAAGCTCCTAGAGCGAATACAACTAATCCTGACCCTAAAGTTATTTCTCCGGATGGCCCGGTAGCCGCAAAGCAGAAGACCAAGATCTACTTTAAGATTGACGCAAAGCCTGAACCGACGGCCACAAAAGAACCCGAACCCATTCTGGAGGTTTTTGCAGTTCCCGAACAAAAGCCGGTCGGCAAGCTCTTTGCAAAAGTCCTTGATTCAAATGGTAATTTAGTAAAAGTTATTGCCGACGGAATTACTGCAGTTGAAGGAGAGAATAATCCAATTGAATGGGATGGGAAAAATGCTCAAGGCGTCAAAGTTTCTGATGGAGTTTATACGGTTAAAGCGTGGATAAAAGATTTTACTGGAGTTGAAGCTGCTGCCTCTCCCATGGAATGGAAGGTTGTGGTGGATAATACCCCGCCGGTAATTAATAATCTGTCAGTTGATAATACATTTATCAACCCGGCTGCTCCGCCGGAACAACCAAATGCCATAAAGCAGATAAATATTTCTTACAAAGGCTCGGATAATCTTTCAGCCATAACTACCGATGTTCAGAATATGGTTGATCGTAAGCTTGAAATTTTAAAAAACGGAGCTGTGATTCATTCGCCTTCGATTAATGCTTCTGAAGTGAATAGTGTCGGGGTTGATTTCACCGATCCCTGGGATGGAAAGGCAGGAAGTGGTTATGTTGGGGATCGGAACAGCGCAGTTTATAAAGACGGAAAGTATGTTTATCGAATAAGCTTGACGGATGTTGCCGGGAATACTGCTTCTCAAACGGGTGAAGCTGTCGTTGACACCATTGTGCCAGCGGGCAGTGTGGCAATAAATAAAACGGATACGAATATGAGTTCCGATCCCGAGTACACAACTTCAACTTCCGTTAAACTGGCAATAACCGGAAATGACACGAATCTGGATAAAATGAGGATTAAGAATGATGGTGAAAGCTGGACCGCCTGGGAAAGCATTATTTCTCCGCGAGATTGGACGATTTCTTCACTTGATGCTTTGAAGAGGGTTTATGTTGAATTTATCGATAAAGCTGGCAATGTAAATACAACCGCTATTTCAGATACGATAATGCTTGATACGCATAAGCCGCTAATTACAAGTGCGCCAGCCGCCCAACCCATTACCCAGAATAGGGTGAGTACTACCTTGACCTTAAATTTTGAAGACACTGAAAGCGCGAGCTGGCAGCTTGTTATAAATAATTCCTCCGGCAGTTCAGTCAAATCTTTTAGTGGAACCGGAAAAACCGCTCAGGGGACCTGGGATGGTGCAGGGCAAAGCGACGGGAAATATTACTACTCTGTGATTGCGACTGATCGAGCTGGGAATACTCTTTATTCCTACACGGATGGCTATGGGCCATATAAGCCGTATCCAGGGTCGAATAATACTTATTATCTGGTTAAAATCGACCGTACGGGACCAACGATAACTGACAATCAAAGTGACGATGACACCTGGCGGAACAGCAATTCTGGAGTTTATAATGTGGATTTCAGCGACACCTGGTCAAATGTTTCTTATTTTCAAATGAAGACCGGAAGTCAGAACTGGACTACGGTAGTAAGTGGAATCAACAGTCCATCTTATACCTCTAACTGGTCACTTCCAGCCAGTGTTTGGAATTATCCTCTCCCAGATGGAACAAATTATATTTCGGTTAGGGCATACGATTCGGAAGGAAATAAGAGCGAATTGAGCGATGTGTTTTATGTAAAGAAGGATACCGCTAAACCTGGTGGCTATGGCAGTACACCCATTTCAATCCAAAACACTTACGGCGGCACGGCCGGGTATACGAAACGGATCGGAGTTAGTTTAACGCTATCAGCCTCGGACCAAAACGAGCCAAATTGCTCGCATGTTACCCAAATGAAGATTTGGAATGACGGCGGATCCGAACCCTCGTTCTCAATTGTTTATTCAACTTCGCAGTCCTGGAATATACGGGACGTTGAAGGGACAAGAACGGTTTACGTGAGATTCGGGGATGGCGCCGGAAACTGGAGCGGTGCTTATCCCGCCTATATCGAGTATGATAAAACGGCCCCGCAAATAACAAGTGCTAACGATTCGCCGGATCTGATAAGTCCGGGGAATCGGGATGGTATTTATGACACCTCTACCATCAGCTTTAACATTAGCGAAACAGCCGACGTAACCATCCGGATTAATGGCATCAGCGAAAATTTGGGAACTTTTGAATCTGGCACTTATACCTGGAATCCTGAGACCTCGGTGTCAGACGGCATTTACACATATTCACTTAAATTGGTCGATGCTGCTGGAAATAACTCTGGCTGGATCGATGCCGGAACAATTACAGTTGATAATACGCCGCCTTCAGCTCCTTCAGGCTTAAGTGGGACTTCTGGGAATAGGCTTGCAAATCTATCTTGGGGTTCTGTGAGCGGAGTCGGCGGATACTATGTATATAGGTCTACGGCTTACAATGGAACCTATAGTAAAATTAGTGGCCTCGTTTCTGGCACATCATATCAGAATACTGGGCTTTCGAATGGGGCGAGGTATTGGTATAAGATTGCTTCGGTTGATTCGGTTGGCAACGAAGCCCTGTCCGAGTACATTGCCGCAACGCCAGGTGATCTTAATAAAGCTAAAATTTATTATGAGAGGGAGTTCCCAATAGATAGGCGCAAAATGAACAGTGATGGGAGTGGTGGTGTATCGGTTTCAATTCCTCCCACAATGGGATTATTTTCATTTTCAAATAATGGCCAAATGATAACATATCCGTGCAATGTGGACTATGTACCGCAAATCTACGTTAGCAATTTGAATGGCAGCAACGTAAGAAGATTAAGCTATAGCGGAATTAGGGAAAAGTATCCTTCTTTCTCTCCAGACGATTCAAAAATTCTCTTTGAGAGAAACGGCAACGTTTGCACTGTGAACATCGATGGTAGTGGACAAACGCTGATCATAAGTGGTAGGGCTCCCAATTATTCTCCAGACGGTCTTTATATTGTATATGAATCAGGGAATGACATTTATTTAACAAACAGTAATGGGACAAGCTACCGAAGATTAACCTCATCAGGGGATTGTTTGGAACCATCTTTTTCTCCTGATGGCACAAAAATAGTTTTTTGGAGAAACAACGTTGGAATTAGTGGAATCTGGAGAATTAATAAAGATGGCAGCGGACTAACACAATTGAACTGGCTTAAAAATTATTTACCAAGGTATTCTCCAGATGGAACAAAAATAGTTTATTATCAATACGGAGGAATCGGAGGGAGCGCTTCTTATGATGAAGATATTTTTATTATGAATGCTGACGGTAGTAATAAAATAAATCTGACAAATAATTCAGACGATGATGATTATAACCCTGTTTGGACACCCTTCATTTTAAACATGTCAGTTTTTGGGATAGGGAATCAAACGATTAGTATCCAATCCTCCACCCTCGAAACCCCAACCCTTCTTGCGCCAAGGAAAGGAGATGAAAAAGTTAAGGCTCTCCGTCCAACCTTTGAGTGGGAACATCGCAAAGGGAACACAGAGCAATACAGGATTGATCTGGCCAAGAACGATGCTTTTACATTCAGTCCGCAGACATTCACCAAGTCTGCCAATACCGGCTCACCCGATAAAACCGATTCCAATCTGTATTACTTCAACTACACCATCCACGAGTTCGATCCGGGCCTGGATCGCGACACATACTACTGGAGGGTAACAGCTCTATCTACCGCCGAAGTAGCCACTTCCGAGGTCTGGTCATTCAAGATACAACCCGATTTAACTCTAACCGGCGTCACCAACTATCCGAATCCCTTTAATCCGAATCATTCAGATCCCAATCAGAGGAAGACCAAAATTCGTTACCGTCTGAGCACCGATGCTAGCGAAGTGAAGATTCGAGTTTATGATATTACTGGATCATTAGTAACCGAGCTGGATGGCACGACCAACGGCGAAGGATCGAGCGTTTGGAATAAATATAACGATGTGGAATGGGACGGACGGAACGGACGCGGTGACGTAGTTCTCAATGGAATTTATCCTTTCGAGGTGACAGCTCGACTCGGAGAGAAGTCGGTCTCCGGCAGAGGAAAGATAGCGGTGCTTAAATGATGAAGAAAATTACTAACAGCCCTCACCCAGCTGCTCGTTTGCCAATGAATTTTCTTAACTGCCCTCTCCCAAGGGGAGAGGGGGTGGGGAGTTTAACCGCTTTATTCACCCAAATCCCTCTCCCTCTGGGAGAGGGTTGTCGTCGACAAGCTTATCGTAGACGAAGTAATTGGGTGAGGGCATTCGGGTTTTTGGTGATTGTGTCTTGGTTATTGGTTATTGCACATCCAGTTCTAGCGCAGGGACAGGCGGGCATGGACATCGCGGTTCTGAAGGCCGGGGTTGGCGCAAGGGCGCTGGGCATGGGTTCCGCTTTCACCGCCGTGGCCGACAACGCCGATGCTCCTTACTGGAACCCGGCCGGGCTGGGATCGCTTTCGAGCAGCGAAATCACCGCCATGCAGACAAGACTCTCAACCGATACCGACCACTACTACATCAGCTACGTTAGGCCCGCCTTCGGCGGAACCCTGGGCATCTCGTGGATTCAGGTTGGGCTTGGCAACATAGCCCAGACCTCAGGCGAGGTGAATCCAAAGACCAATGAAGTTATCAACCTGAGTATCTTCAGCTACTTCAGTAACGCCTATATGTTTTCTTACGGCAGGGAATTAAACGATCGCATCTCGGTGGGATTAACCGCCAAATATTTAACCAGCGATATGTTCCAGATCGCTGGCGGGCAGGCTTACGGTTACAGCATGACTCCTGGAATTCTCTTGCGACTCGTAAACCGCGACTCGAGACAGCTGACCGTGGGAGTAAAGATAGACGAACTGTTCAATCAGCAGAGCTGGGGCACCGGCACGACGGAACGAGTCCCTCCCAAACTTCGAATTGGATTAGCTTATAAATCGCCCAATCCCGGCCTCTTCGCGATTGATGTCAGCCAAACCATAAAAAGCGGCTATGCCGCTGAAGCTTCGGTGGGATACGAGTGGGCAAAAGACGGCTTATCCCTTCGTTTAGGCTATAGCGACGGCGGACTCACCACCGGGGCGGGCTTTGTTTCTGGTCACACCAGAATCGACTACGCCTATGTAACTCAAAGAGATCTTTCCAAAGATAACGTTCACCGAATTTCTCTGACAGGGATTTGGTAATTACTTCATAAAATCCAGATCTTTAAGCTCGATGGCTTCAAAGTCGCGGCCTTTGATTCTGACTTCGCGGTATTCAGAGAGATCGATCTCCTCGTGAACTTCGCCCTCCTCCTCCACCTCCCACTTATCGTAGACGGCATCGGAAAGCTCTTCGAGATAGCGGGAAGCCCTCATGATGACCTCGCCGTCATAGCCGGAGTAAACGATGGGATAGGTCAAATAAAGTTCGTCCTTGGCGCGAGTAACCGCCACGTAAAATAAACGGCGTTCTTCTTCCATCTCGTCTTCCTTGTCAAAGCTTAAATATGAAGGGAAGCGCCCCTCCGCCAGCCAGATGATGAAAACCGCTTTCCACTCCAGCCCTTTGGCTTGATGGACAGTCGAGAGGACACAGGCTTCCTTTTCGTCTTCCCCTCCCTCAACTACCGTCTCCGCCTCGATCCCCGAAACCAGCGCCAGCGCGCTCAACAGTTCTTCCAGTGATTTAAACTGCGTGGCGTAGCTTCCCAACTGCGCCAGGTCTTCCAGTCTTTCGCGATAATTGGGATATTGGGTTTTGAGATATTCGGCATAGCTGGAATTGCTGACGATCTTGATCATCTCCGCCGGCTCATCGATTTTTTCCTGCAACCGTTTCAGAATGGATTGGAATTCCTTAAACCCCCGCTCCATTCCGCTCGACAAGAGGGACAAGACCGCTTCGGAAACAATTTCTACCAATGGATCTTTCGACTGATTCAGGTGCTGGAAAATCTTCTCGGCGGTCCTGGGCCCGATCTTGGGAAGCAGCTTCAAAATCCGGCTCCAGGCGATTTCATCGTTCGGATTGTGAAAGACTTTTAAATAGGCCAGAACATCCTTGATATGCGCTTCTTCAAAAAAGCGGATCCCGGAACGGATCTCAAAAGGGATACCGCGCTTGGTCAGTTCCATCTGGATTTCCATCGACTGGTAGTGGGAGCGGTAAAGAACCGCCATATCGTTGAGCGAAAGCCCCTCTTCCCGCAGCTCTAGCATCCGCTGGGCAATAAAAGCAGCTTGTGCCAGCGTATTCACCAGCGGCACAACCACCGGCTTCTCCCCGCTCGGGCGATTGGTGCGCAGGTTCTTTTCAAACTTCTCTTTCGCCCGCTCGATCGAAGCGTTGGCAATGTTTAGGATCTCCGGCGTCGACCGATGGTTGACTTCCAGCTTGTAAAAGCGGGCGTCCGGGTAAACCTTGGGGAAATTGATGATGTTTTTGAAGTGCGCGCCGCGAAAGCTATAAATTGATTGCGAATCATCCCCCACCACCATTAGGTTCCGATGTCCCTCCGCCAGGAGATTAATAATTTTTGCCTGTATCAGATTGGTGTCCTGGTATTCATCAACCAGGATATGCAAAAATTTATGCGCGTATTTTTGCGCCACCGGCGCATTCTCTTCCAAAAGCTTCAGCCAGTAAAAAAGAAGGTCATCAAAGTCCATAAGATTATGCTTTTTTTTACGCTCCTTATAAAGCTTGGCAATCCCTTCAACCTCATCCGCCAGTGAGTTGAACTGGGGGTAATTATAAGCGATCACATCCACAATCTTTCGGCTGGTGTTTAGTGAGAAGCTGAAAATGTCCTGCAGGGTATCGCCTTTGGGAAAACGGCGCGCCTTGACATCGATCTTAGCCTCCCCGATGCAGGCATCGATCAGGTCCTTGGCGTCCGCGCGATCTAAGATGGTGAAATTGGGTTGGTAGCCGATAAGTTTGGCATGTTTGCGCAGGATCAGGTTGCCAACGTGGTGAAAGGTGCCGCCCCAGATCCCCTTGACGTCGCGTTTGAGGAGAAGCTCCACCCGGGAAAGCATCTCCCGCGCCGCCTTGTTGGTGAAGGTAACCAGAAGAATTCGATCCAGCGGAACGCCCGATTCAACCAGGTAGGCGACTCGGTAAGTGACCGTTCGGGTTTTGCCGGAGCCGGCTCCGGCGATCACCAAAAGCGGGCCGCCCGGAGCGGTAACAATCGGCAGCTGCTCTTCGGTGAGATCCTCTTGATAATTGATCCGGAAATTTTTATCCGCCGCGAAATGGGATTTTAAAACATACTTGTGGGGCATTGGACACTTAATTGTAGCATTAATCTGTATAAAAGTGAAATCTCGCTTTCATTTTAACGATAATAATATAACGAAAGAATAAACCTAAAAGGATTTTAGTAATATGACAGAAGTTAAAATTGTTGGATATTACACTGCGAATACCTGTACGTTAGGCAATCCCTTGCTTTCTGATGATCCAGCAACCAAAATTTTGATACTGGATGAAAAAGGGAGTGTGCAAATTATTTCTCCGCCATTTCATCCATTGAAAATTAAATCAGTCGCAACCAAGACGGCTGCGCATGGGAATAAACCTGGGCAATTAGAAAATCTACTAAGAATCGACCCCGCATCCGGCAGAAAGCCAATCCCGACTTTTTCGAAGCAGAAATACTTCTTAGTAAAGCACAAAAGTGGTGCTTATGATTCTTGTTACGTCGGCGATCCCCCCGATGGGGTTTATGCTTTAGATGGAACTTTTCTCGGCTACCATCAACCCAGAATAGCCCCTACCTCCTGCAATACCGCTAACCACATAATCGACAAAAGTGGGATCACGATTGGTTATTTCAATACCTCCGAACTCTTTAATCAAAGCGGGGAAAAAGTAGCAACAAAAAAGGGAGATAAAATCTTGCGAGACGGGAAAGTGCTCGGTTATTTCCGTGACGAGGAAATGTTTGATGCAAACGAAACTCTAATCGGTTTCGAAGAACATGGGAACGGGAAAGTGTTCTTGGCGGGAAAAATAGTTGCAAATTTAGAAGACGATCCGGATGACCCTTCGAGGTCGGCAAATGATCTTTTCCTGTTCCGAAAATATACCACTAGCTCCCCCGAGCTCTCTTCCTCTGCGATAAAGAAATTAAAACAAATTGCAAATACTTTCCATCCCAAAACACCGGAAGGTAAAGCGCTCAGGGGAAAACTGCTTTTACAATTAAAATTAATAGAAAACTCGCTGGCGCAGATTAAAGACCACCCCAAGGAAGCTCTTTTGCGCGGTCATGATCGACTTTCCAAAATTGCTGCGCTTTGGATGCTGGCTGAAAACAAGAATTTAGATCGGGATGGGAAGGAGCTAATTATCCAGGCCGCTCATGACCAGGATCGCTTTGTAAGATATTCGGCAATCACGATTTTAGGGAGACTCAAAATTGGCTTAAAAACCATCGCTTCCGCGCTGCGAGACAAAGATTATCGGATTGCAGAAGTCGCCTTGCTGGCTCTTCATGCGCTGATCGAAAGAACATCAAACGCTGGCTCCCAAACCAATAAGGAAATTTATAATTACACCGTTGAAGCAATTTATAAAGGTCACGGAGGAGTGCGTTTTAGGGCTATCAAGCTCCTTGCAAAATCCAACTTTTATTTCCTTCCCCTGCTGACCAAATTCGATCCCAGGGGATTTGATATCGAAGTTTTGATTATGATTGGGCGTGAAATTGGAAGGGCCAAAAACTTAAAATTATTCAATGCTATTTACAAGGAAACTCTTGAAACAAAAGATGCTGCCGCTTTCAAAATTAACAGCTATATCTTGCTAGAGGCTTTAGGCTCCTGGAAAGAAAGACTTGAACAATCAGAAATAGGAGTTCTTTATCTCAATAAATTAAATAGCCCGGATGCCGAAATATCCCAAAAAAGATTATCGGTTTTTGTTTTAACCAGGCTGATTAAACTCTATCCCAATTCTCAAAGAGCGAATGAGGTTGCAGAAAAACTCTTGAGCATAAAAGGGCCGCTTGAAATTTTTATCCTCCGCAATTTAGCTGCGGTAAGAGAATTCCTTTCTCCCAAAAACAGAAAGCTCATTGAGGATAAAATAAACGATAAAATAATTGCTAAAAGCCCCCCTTATCAAGAATGGTTCAACCAAACAAAAAATCCTAATAAAATTATAACCGCCAAGGTTTATGTTGATGAGGTAGATGTCTGGGAAAATCTATTTAAAGTGGATGGCTATAGTGTAATCAGAAGCGAAGGCAGAGAAATTTCGCTAGAGAAGAAAGTTAACGGTGTTGTTCTGAGAGTTATGATGGTTAACATTTCAACCCAGGAAGGGAAAACTCGCATCAATATATTTCAAGATTTGGCCAATCCAAGTGTCCATTATGTCGGGTACAGCGGACATGCTGGAATGGGAGGAAATTTAGAAATGCGTGAGCCACGCAAGGCCGGTGACCCAATTCCTTATGGCACAAAAATTGTTCATATCGGCGCTTGTTCTAGCATGCCCTCCTATTATGCGAGAATCCTAAAAGTTGTTCCGAACGTGCAATTCATTGGCAATACCATTGCTTCTTATTCAGAAGATGATGCAAAGGTTTTTATCTCCGCCATGAATGGGATCGCCTTTCGGAAAAGCTGGAGCGAAATTAATGCGGGCATTAAAAAGAAGGCTCCCTTTATTTATCACACTCAAAAAGAAAAAGAAAGGCCGATCACATTTTTTAATCATATGCTTCCCAATAATATCGATCAACAAAGATACGCTATCCTGGATGAGCTGGAAACGGGCGGCACAGATACTTTAGCTTTCTCTGCTCCACAGCGAGACCTACTGGAAATTAATTCTCGCTTTGGCGGACGTGTCAGGCAAGCCGTTAACAACGTAAATGTCTCTTTTAGCTATCAGCCCTTCTTTAGCAACATTGAAATCGTAACCGGAGATGAGATTCACGATGGTATATACTTTTTAAGCCCAACTGATAATCAGCGACCGCTGGAAATAAATCGTGCAGGCAATGTCAGCCGTCCAATCTATAAAATAGAAGTTAATGCCGGCTATTCTCATATGTCAATCGATGCTTTGACCGTTCTTTTGCTTTATGAACTTAACTCCTATTTTTCTAAAGAAAAACACGAAAAGACCACTAAAGAAGATAAGCTTAGAGGGCTCTTAATGGTAGTTGAGTATATACACTATCATTATCAGGGAAGATCATGGGAAGCGCTTCAAATGTTCGATATTTTTAAACAAAAATATGGGTTTGCTCCAGAAATCCAATTTGCAGCTGTTCATCATTTAATAGAAGCGATTGACAATAATTTACCACAAAAAGAAGAACTTAAAACCAAGCTGCTGGGTATGATTAAATAGCAATCAGCGCCATTGACCAATAAAAAGTGAAATTTTTTATATTATGTGGCGAAGAATACCTGCCGAGGAGGTGAAAACATGGGATTTTTAGATTTATTAATTTTAGGAGGAAGGACCGGAGGAGTTTCTGGCTGCGACAGCAAATCAAAGAAGCCGACAGCTGAAAAGCCATCAAAGCCAAGCCCGGCTTCACAGCCCGCCTCGAGCCCGGTGGCTGCTGCAGGGAATATCAGCGAAGCAATTAGAAAGGAAGGTTCTATCCCAACCGGCTACAACGGCGCGGAAGGAAAGGTTGAATTTTCGAAGGGGAAAATCAATGTCACTACCGTCACCGAAGGGAAAGATACCGGATTCTTTGTCGAAATCCGCCCGATAGAAGTGAAAGGGACAAAGGCCCTTTCTCTGCAAGTCAAGGGACGGATCGTTCAAAAAGAGGGATGGGATCACTACGCTTCCATTCAAGTTATTGACGGTAACGGCAAAAGACACATCCTTCAAGAACTTTGCAAAGAAGGGAAATATGGGAGCTGTAAAGGCAAAAATGTTACCGATCCGCTTACGATTGAACGCGGCACAACTCTGACCCTTAAGCTGCCGGAAGATTTGAAATCGATCGCACGGTTTGAAGTCGTATTTGTCGGACAGACCAGGGTGGAGGCAGGCTTTTCAATCAGCGATATAAAGCTGGCAAAGTAAAGAATTCATTTCATAAACTAAAGGCTCTCGCAAAACGGGAGCCTTTTTGTTTGTAAAATTAACTTACAATTTTGAGGCTGATATCCAAAGCCCGGGCCGAGTGCGTCAGCGCTCCGATGGAAATAAAATCGATCCCGGTTTTCGCGATCGCGCGCACATTATCTAAATTAACTCCACCTGAAGCCTCGGTTTCAATTCTCGCTTTCTTACAAAGCCTAACTGCTTGACGCAAAGTTTTTACGCTCATATTATCTAAAAGGATTCTATCGACACTCGCCTTTATTGCCTCTTTAACCTGAGGGATTGTTTTCGCCTCAACTTCTATTGCCTTCTTTCCCTTATACTTTCTTCTGATGCCCTCTACTGCCTTCTCAACCCCTCCAACGATTTTCAGGTGGTTGTCCTTGATGAGAATGGCATCATACAACCCAAAGCGATGGTTCACTCCCCCGCCGACCTTAACGGCATATTTTTCAAGAACTCTTAATCCTGGCAATGTTTTTCTAGTATCTAATATCTGTGTTCTGTGTTCTTTGCTCTGCGCTCTAGAAACAAACTGACCGGTAAGTGTAGCTATTCCAGAAAGGTGCTGAAGAAAGTTCAACGCAACCCTCTCTCCAATTAGGATCCCCCGCGCAGGCCCGGAAAGAACAGCAACGATGCTGCCTTTTTTAACTTTGGCGCCGTCTTTAACTCGCGGAGAAAATTTGATCCTTGAATCAATCTGCCGAAAAACCTCTTTCGCAATTTCTAATCCAGCAATAATGCCTGGTTCTTTTACCAAAACCATCGCCCTCGCCCGCTGATTTGCCGGAATAATCGCTTCCGAAGTAATATCACCCGACCCAACATCTTCTGCTAAAGCCTGCTTTATTAATTTGATAATTTTTTCATTCATTTGTCATTTGATATTTGTCATTGGTCATTATTTAAGAACGATCCATACCATATAATAATACATCAGCGGCGCGGTAAGAATAAAGGAGTCGACGCGATCGAGCACCCCGCCATGTCCGGGTAAAATATCAGACGAATCTTTAACTTCCGCATCGCGTTTTATCAGCGACTCAATTAAATCCGAAAACTGTCCAAGCACTCCGATCAGGGCGCCCAGAACCAGCGCCTGCCAGACTTCCAGATTCGCTATCCAGTTAAACAGCCAGGCGACCAACAGGCAAACAATGAACCCCGCGATCGATCCCTCCCAGGTTTTTTTGGGAGAGATGGAAGGGAAAAGCGGAGTCCGGCCAAAGAATCTTCCCGCCAGGTAGGCGGTGATATCCATCGCCCAGACCGTGAACAAGAGGAAGAAAAGGTATCCACCGTGTTCGGTCAAACTGCGGATAAAAATCAGATAGCTAAAAAACCACCCCACATAAACCATCCCCAAAGTGGTAACCGCAACGTCAACGATGGTGTCTTTTTCGCGTTTCAAAAAGATGCCGGAAACGAGCGCCGCCGCCGCCGCCAGGGTTAGAATCGCCGAATGCCCCGGCTCCCAATTCCGTTTCAAAGCGTAAGAAGCAAAAACGATGAAAAAGATCGTAATGATATTGCCGACATAATAGGCGGGGAAGAATCCTTTTTTTCTCATCATATTATAAAATTCATTGACCGCCGCAATGGCAAGGCCAAGGACTAATGCCAGAAAAGGAATGCCTCCAAAATAAACGCAGAGGACGACTATGGGCAAAGTTACTAATATAGTCAAACCGCGCGTAACCATCAGACCTTCCCGAAGCGCCGCTCTCGCTTCTCGTAAGCTTCGATTGCTTCAATCAGCTGCTCGCGCTTGAAATCCGGCCAAAGCGTCGAGGTCACATAGATCTCGGAGTAGGCGATCTGCCAGAGCAAAAAGTTTGAGATCCGCATCTCGGAAGCGGTTCGAATTAGCAGGTCCGGATCCGGAATCCCTTTAGTGTATAAATAATTCCCAATGGTCTCTTCATTAATTTGGTCATTGGTTAATTGGTCATTGGTCATTTTTCTAAAGGCGTCAACGATTTCCGCGCGGCCCCCATAATTGACCATGACATTAACAGAGATGCGCTGGTTGTTTTTGGTTCTTGCCTCTGACTTTTGCATTTTCTCTCGCAGTTCGGCGGAAAATTTCTCCAGCCTTCCCAAAAATTGCAGCCGAACCCCGTTCTTGTCCAGCTCGTCGATCTCCTTGTCGATGGTGCGGGAGAAGAGGCTCATCAGAAATCCAACTTCGTCCCGGGGACGTTCCCAGTTTTCGGTGGAAAAGGCGTAGACGGTCAGATATTTGACACCGAACTCAACACAGGCTTTAAGCACCGACCGGATCGACTCGGCCCCTTCCCGGTGGCCGGCAACCCGGGGAAGCCCCCGCGCTCTCGCCCAGCGGCCGTTGCCGTCCATAATGATCGCGATGTGTTGGGGGATTTTCGCGGGGTCCAGCTTAGACCTCCATGATCTCTTTTTCTTTGCCGGCGAGAAGCTTGTCAATCTCCACGCAGTATTTGTCGGTCAGCTCCTGAACTTTCTTGTCCTGCATCTTTTCCACATCTTCGGAAATCTGTTTGTCGTTTTTCTGCTTCTTGAGGACTTCAATCGCATCGCGGCGCACATTGCGCACCGCAATTTTGGCATCTTCGGATTCTTTTTTAACCACTTTGACTAATTCTTTTCGCCGCTCCTGCGACGGCTCGGGTAAAATCAGGCGAATTACGCCGCCCTCATTTTTTGGGTTAATCCCCAGATCGGAAGTTAGGATGGCTTTTTCGATCCCCTGCGCAGCGGTTTTGTCGTAAGGGGTGACAAGCAAAACGCGGGGCTCGGGAGCCGAGACCGAAGCCAGCTGCTTGAGCGGAACGCTGGCGCCGTAATAATCGACATGGACATGGTCAAGCAGCGCCGGGTTGGCGCGCCCCGTTCGCACCGCCGCGAAATTCTTCTTGAGGGCTTCCACCGCTTTCTGCATCCGGCTTTCGCTGTCTTTCAAAACATCCTGCATGCACAATACCTCCCTATTTTTCGACTTCGACCAGCGTCCCGACCTCTTTCCCGAGAACTGCTTTCCTGATATTCCCCGGCTTGGTTACATTTAAGACCACAATCGGGATCTTATTTTCCATGCACAGCGAGGCAGCGGTCGAGTCCATGACTTTCAGCCGCTTTTGAATTAATTCCATGTGGGTGATGCGCTTGAACTTTTTTGCGTTGGAGAACTGTACGGGGTCTTTATCGTAAACCCCGTCAACCTTCGTCGCTTTCAGGATGACTTCGGCGTCCAGTTCGGCCGCCCGCAAGGCCGCCGTCGTATCGGTCGAGAAATAAGGGTTCCCGGTTCCTGCGGCAAGAATCACGACTCTCCCCTTTTCCATGTGGCGGATGGCCCTCCGTCGGATAAAAGATTCGGCGATCGAGCGCATCTCGATGGCGCTTTGAACCCGGGACGGGACACCAATACTTTCCAGCACGTCCTGCAGCGCCAGGGAGTTGATGACGGTGGCCAGCATTCCCATGTAGTCGCCGGTGGCGCGGTCGATCCCTCGTATCGCCCCCGCCACTCCGCGGAAGATATTCCCCCCACCGACTACAATCGCCACGTCTACCTTGAGCTTACAAACACTTTTGATCTCCTGCGCCAAAACTTTCAAGAGCTCAAGGTCGATCCCGTATTTTCGCTGGCCGCCAAAGACCTCACCGGAGATTTTCAAGAGGATTCTTTTGTAGGCTGGCCTTGTCATGACGGCGAAATTATACTATAATCCTCATAGTATGGCAATGTTTTTCCCTTATTTTGAGCTGGCCGCGTCATTATTTATTCTGCTTCTGGCTTTCCAGACCTGGACCCGGCATTATGAAAATAAAGTCGCCCGCTTTTTTGCCATTTTTGCTTTCGTGGCTTTCCTGGCATCCATTCTCACCTACTCTCTGCGGATTGCTTTCACCCTTGAAATCGCGCAAGCTATCAACCGCCTGAGCGCAACCCTGTGGGCGTTTGTTTTCGCCCTTTATTTCCATTTTGCCCTTCTTTTCACTAAAAAAGAAAGATTTTTGAAAAGCCCGCTCAGCCGCGTATTTATTTACCTCCCTCCTTCGATTATCGGCTTTCTTTTTATTTTCACCAACTGGATGTATGTGCGTTTTGAGATCCAGAACATCGGCATCGTCAGCCAGCCGGCTCCGCTCTACTCTCTCTTCGCGCTTGAGACTTTAACTTTCTGTCTGGGGGGCGTCATCCTGCTGGTTCAGTATGCGCGGATGACCCTGCAAAAAACGGAAAGGATCCAAGCGGTCTTAATCGCCGTGGGCTCAATGATCCCCGTAACGGTAGGAGTTTTAAATGATCAGGTCTTGCCTCTAATTGTTGGACACCGCCTTGCACCACCAACGGTCATTTTTGACATTGCTCTCATGAATTTATTTATCTTTATCGCCATGCGAAATTACAGTCTTTTCGCTATTTCGCCGGCGCTGGCCGCCGAAACCATTATCGAGACCATGCCGGACCCCCTGCTGGTGACGGACCTGGGCGGGCGCATTATTTTTATTAACGAGCATGCGCAAAAATTCTTTCGCGTGCCAGAAGCAGAAGTCGCCGGTCTGCACATTAAAGACCTTTTCCAGCAAAAGGATAGCTTTTATCAGCTTTATTCTGAAGTGGTTAAAAAAAATATGACGGTGGAAGGGTTCCATACTACTCTGGTCAACCCTCACGGCGAGGTTTTCCCCTCCCTAATTTATGCCCGCCTGCTGAAAGAAAAATTAATGGGAGAAAAACTGGGGATCGTATTTACTATCCACGAATTCCGGGGTTAGTTTTTACTTAATGCTTGACCGTTCTTTTATCTATCCCAAACCATATGATGTCATCGTCATCGGCGCCGGGCATGCCGGAATTGAGGCGGCGCTGGCGTCCGCCCGCCTCGGTTGCCAAACCCTTCTTTTAACCATGAACATCGACACCATCGCTTTCATGTCGTGCAACCCGGCCATGGGAGGGCCGGCCAAAAGTCAGCTCATCCGCGAAGTCGATGCCCTGGGCGGACAGATAGGAATTTCCACCGATCTAACTTTCCTCCAGATGAAAATGCTAAATACCAATAAAGGACCAGCGGTCCAGGCCCTGCGGGCGCAGTCCGACCGCAAGCTTTACCACCGCATCATGAAAAAAATCCTCGAGGAGCAGGAAAACTTGGATTTGAAACAAGGCGAAGTTGTGGAAATCATGGTATCAAAGAATCACAAAATCAAAGGAGTTCGTACCAAGCTTGACGTAATTTATGAAGGCAAAACCGTGGTTATCACTGCCGGAACTTTCTTGAACGGTATTATCCATGTCGGGATGAAGCACATGGAAGCCGGACGGATGGGGGAATTCCCCGCCCAAGGCTTATCCGAATCTTTGAGAAATCTCGGGCTTCAGCTGGGCCGACTGAAAACCGGAACGCCGGCAAGGCTGAACCAGCGTTCGATCGATTTTTCAAAAATGACTCCTCAGCCGGGAGATGAGCCGCCCAAAAGGTTTTCCTTTATCTGGGAATATAAGCAATATGGGCTTCCTGACGTCCCCTCCAACCCTCAGCTAGAATTACCACAAGTCCTCTGCCATCTTACTTGGACCAACGAAAAAACGCATGAAATAATTAGGGCCAATCTCGATCGCTCGCCTCTCTTTCAAGGGAAAATCAAAGGGGTTGGGCCGCGGTACTGCCCTTCGATCGAAGATAAGGTTGTCCGCTTCCCCGAAAAAGATCGCCAGCAGTGTTTCATTGAGCCAACCGGCCGCGAGACTCTGGAAATGTACGCACAGGGGATGTCGACTTCTCTTCCCGAAGACGTTCAACTGGCGATGCTGCGAACCATGGCGGGATTGGAAGAAGTGGAGCTGATCCGCCCCGGCTATGCGGTTGAATATGATTACGTTCTGCCCTCCCAACTCCAATATACACTTGAGGCTAAAGAGCTTTCTGGCCTCTTCTGCGCCGGACAGATCAACGGCACCTCGGGTTATGAGGAAGCCGCCGCGCAGGGGATCGTTGCCGGCATTAACGCTGCCTTGAAGATAAAAGGAAAAGGGCCCTTAATCCTGGGCAGAGAGGAAAGCTATATCGGAACTCTGATCGACGATCTGATCACCAAGGAAATTTTAGAGCCCTACCGTATGCTGACTTCTCGCTCCGAATATCGATTGATCTTGAGACAGGATAATGCCGACCTGAGGCTGACAGAAAAAGGCTACCAGGCGGGGTTGATTTCGGCCGCGCGCCATAAAGTTTTTCTTAAAAAGAAAGAAGCCGTGGAGAAAAAGGAAAGAATTTCTCCCGAGGTTTCGGAACAGATTGAGACTTCAGAAAAATATGAGGGCTATATCCGCCGCCAGCTGGTGCAGATCGAAAGATTTAAAAAACTTGAAAGCAAGAAAATTCCTCCCGCGCTGGATTTTAATTCGCTGCGCGGGCTTTCGCGCGAAGCCCAGACAAAACTGGACCAGCATCGACCCATTTCCATCGGTCAGGCGAGCCGGATCGCGGGTATTTCTCCGGCCGACATTTCCGTTCTCCTCATCCACCTTGCCTGCCTGCCCTCCTCCGGCGGGTAAACCGGCAGGCAGGAAACCTATAGACGAAAAAAAGAGGTCGTGTTAGAATAGTTTTAAAGGGGGGTGAAAAAATGAAAAAGTTACTCATCACAGCCATCGTTTTAGCTTTTATAGCCGGCATCTCGCACGCGGCCAATTTTACTAGCATCGGCTTCATCGATGTTCAAAAGGTTTTCAAAGAATATAAAGAAACCGCCAAGGCGCAAGGTGAACTTGCCAAGCAGGAAGAAAGCTTCAAGAAAGAATTTGAAGAAAGCCAGAAAAAACTGGAAGCCGCCGAAAAAGAGGGCAAGAAAAAAGAAGATCTGGAAAAAATGAAAAAGGAGATGGAGGAAAAGCTCTCTCCGAAAAGAGATACTTTGCTCCGGTTGAATGAACAACTGACCGGAAAACTCCAGATGGAAATTTTGGACGCCGTAAAAAAGGCTGCCAAAAAAGTCGGCATCGACATTGTTTTCGATAAACAGGTGGTGATCACCGGCGGCATGGATTTGACCGAAATGGTGATTACGGAACTTAACAAGTAAAGCGTGAAGCTTAAAAAGCTGGCCAAACTTGTCTCCGGTGAGGTCGTCGGAGATCCGGAAGTTGAAATTCAGGGAGTTTCGGCAATTGAAGAAGCCGGGGCAGGAGATCTGGTCTTCGTTTTAGAAGAAAAGTTTTTGGCTCCGGCTTTGAGATCAAAAGCTATTGCCTTAATTGCTCCTTCATCCTCAAAAATCGAGAACAAATCCGCCATCCTGGTTAAAAACCCAAGGTTAACGATGGCCCAAATCCTACCGCACTTTGCTCCAAAGCCTAAAGTTAAGCCCGGCATACACAGCACCGCGGTGGTTGCCAAGAGCGCCAGGATCGGGAAAAGGGCAACTATTTATCCCTTCGTTTACATCGGGGAAGAGTGCGAAATCGGCGATGACACCATTATCTATCCCCACGTAACTATTTACGACGGCGTTAAAATCGGCAAACGGGTTATTATCCATTCCGGCGCGCGAATTGGAGTAGACGGCTACGGCTATGTTCCGCAGGGTAAAAGCTACCTAAAAATTCCCCAAATTGGCAACGTAATTATTGAAGAGGACGTGGAGATTTTCGCCAACGTTTGTATTTCGCGGGCTACGCTGGGTTCAACGATTATCGGAGCCGGCACTAAAATCGACAACCTGTCCCACATCGCTCACAACTGCAAGATCGGTAAAAATTGTGCCATTGTGGGCCTGGTAGGTTTTGCCGGATCGGTGACAATCAAAGATCACGTTTCTGTTGGCGGGCAGGCCGGAATTAACGGCCATGTCACAGTGGGCGAAAACACGGTGGTCATGGCAAGAGCGGGCGTCACGAAAAACATTGCCGACAATGCAGTGGTTTCCGGTTTCCCAGCGATTGATCATAGCAAAGATCTCAGGATCCAGGCGGTTCTGCGAAGGTTGTCGGTAAAGCCGACAAAATGAGAATCGCCTTTTTTGCCGATTCTTACAAGCCCTACCTGTCAGGAGTTACAAACCACATCGAAATTCTGGTAAACGAGCTTCGCCATCTCGGGCATCGAGTATACATTTTTGCTCCCAGCTACCCAAACCATGTTGATACCGATCCGGATATTTTTCGTTTTCCTTCTCTGCCGACCGCTTATCCCAGGTTTCGGCTAGCCCTGCCTTATGTCGCTCGAATCCCTGAGGTTGACGTTGTCCACTGTCATTCTCCTTTCCAGGCCGGCCTGCTGGCTCGTTTTATTGCACGCCGCAGAAGGGTCCCTTTGGTGTACACTTTTCATACCTTGTTTACGAGGTATGTGCATTACGCGCGTTTTGTTCCGGAGCCTTTATCGAAAATGGGAATTGTTGCTTACCTGCGGGCCTTTTGCCGCGGCGCCGACCAGATCATCACTCCCTCCGACATGGCACGGAGAGTCCTTCGCGCCTGGAAAGTCGATCAGCCAATTGAAGTTATTCCCTCGGGCGTTGAACTTTATCTTTATCCCCGCTTTCCGGAAGAGACCCGCATGAGTTTAAGAAGAAAATATCATGTCCCGGCGGACGCAAAAGTCCTGCTTTACGCCGGCCGCATTTCAAAAGAGAAAAACATTCCCTTTCTGCTGAGGGCTTTTAAAAAACTGGAAAATGAGGGAGCTTATCTTGTCTTGGTCGGCGGCGGCGCTTTAGAGAAAGAGCTGAGGCATCATCATCACGGAAAGCACATTACTTTCACCGGGGAAATCAGTTATCCCGAGATCCTGCGCCATTATTCAATGGGGGATATTTTTGTTTTTTCTTCAATGACCGAAACTCAAGGGATGGTTCTGGCAGAAGCCAAAGCGGCGGGATTGCCCATTGTCGCGCTCTTTGCCGGCGGGCTGGTGGGGACCGTCCGCTCCGGCATCGACGGCTACCTCGTCGCCAGAAAGCTTACTGTTTTTGTCGAACACGTTAAACGCTTGCTGGAAGACGACTCCCTCAGGCTGAAGATGTCAAAGGCCGCCCGGGAAGACTCTCGCGAAAGATTTTCTTCGGTCGTGGTTGCAAAGAAAGTCGAAAGTGTCTATAATTCACTCATCAAAACGGAGGCGAAATAGTATGTTTGGAAAAATTGGGATTTGCCTGGTGCTTGGGATTTGGTGCTTGGGATTTACGCCGGCGGCGTTGGCTTATCCGGGGGTCTTTCCCTCTCCGGCGCTGAACGGTCCCACCGGCGTGGCGCGCATTCCTTCGGCTGACGTCATTCCTTATAAAAATTTTAATCTCGGATTGGATTACGGCACGATCTTAAGCTCATCCGGCTCTTCTTCCGGCAGTCCGGAATCAACCCTTTATTACAAGATGAACCTCGGAACTTTTCATGGGGTTGAGATCGGGGTCGTGGGCGGGACCGACAAAGCGAATAATAAGCTTCGGGAAGGCGTCTTCGTCAATATGAAGCTTTCTCTTTCAACCGGCGACGAGCCTTATCCCCTGCTGTTAGCGTTGGGAGTCGAAAATCTTTTCTCATATACACAAACCGATGTTTACATGGTCGCGACAAAATATTTCAAGCAGGGGCCGAAATTAACTTTCGGCTTCCAGGCTGATTTTCCCAATTACAAGTTCCGCCCGCTGGGAATTGCCGGAATAGAATTCCCCGCCGGCGATACCCTTTTCCTGGTTGGCGACCTCATGGCGGGAGAAACCTTATTCCAGGTTAACGCTGGAGCAAGGTTCTACTTCACGCCCATTTTTTCGCTTAATCTTAACGGGCTGAATATCCTTGACGGAGCACAGGCCAAAGATCAGCGAACCGTTCTGGCAGGCTTCAGCTGGGCGAATCCCTTCTAGATGAATGAAGAGCTGGTAAGGCCGGAAATCAAAGGTATTCCGGAATATGTTCCGGGGAAAACCCCCAAAGAGCCAGGAGTCGTGAAGCTGGCCTCCAATGAAAACCCCTTCGGCCCTTCGCCCAAAGCGCTGGAAGCGATCGCCCGGGAAGCAAATAATCTTCAAATTTATCCGGACCAAAAATCAATGCTTTTGCGCGAGGCCCTCTCCAAAAAGCTTGCCGTTCCAGAGGATTGCATTATCTGCGGGAACGGTTCCGATGATATCATGCAGATCCTGGGCGCCACCTATCTGAACCCCGGCGACGAGGTCATTATTCCCAAAAACACTTTTTCTCTCTACGAACTGGTCTCCCGGATCTTTGCGGGAAAATTGGTTTTTGTTGACCTAAATATTTTTGAGCTTAACCTTGATGCGGTCGCGGCCGCGGTCACAGCGAAAACCAAGTTCATATGGCTCACCAATCCCAATAATCCGACAGGAACAATCTTTACTGTCTCAGAATTTGACGCTTTCTTAAAAAAGATTCCCGATAATATTCTGGTGGTTGTCGACGAGGCCTATGCCGAGTTTGTGGAAAGCAAGGAGTTCCCCAACAGCTTGAAATATGTCAAAGACAGCAGAAATGTGGTTGTTCTTCGCACTTTTTCCAAGTTTTACGGCTTAGCTGGCTTACGTATTGGCTACGGCATCGCCCGGAAAGAGCTGATCGCCCCCATGTTTCGCACCAAGATGCCGTTCAATGTCAATCGTCTGGCGCAAGCAGGCGCGATGGCCGCCTTAGACGACAGGGAATTCCTTGAAAATACCTTTAAGAATAACAGCGAAGGGAAAAAATATCTTTACGCGGAACTGGATAAGCTGGGGCTGGATTATAAGAAGAGCGAAGCGAACTTCATCTTTATCAATTTAAAGAGATCGGCGGACGAATTTTTTATGCAGATGATGAAACAGGGAATAATTATTAGGCCGCTAACTTCTTTCGGCTTGCCGGAAGCGATCCGGGTTTCGATCGGGACAAAAGAGCAGAATAAAAAGCTTATTTCAGCTTTAGAAAAGATTACATAGTCTGCACCCGCAGAAAATTTCAGTTTTTTTGAAAATAGATTTGTGGTAATATCTTTTTATGCCTGCAGAACAATTAAAAAGAACCCCTCTTTACCAAAAACACGTTGACCTCGGCGCCAAGATGGTCCCCTTTGCCGGCTGGGAGATGCCGGTCTACTATCCCGCCGGGATTATTGCCGAACACACGGCGGTCAGAACTTCTGTCGGAATTTTCGACATCGGCCACATGGGACTTGTTAAGATCGAAGGAGAAGGGGCTCTCTCGCTTATTCAAAAAGCAACTACCAACGACGCCTCCCGGCTCGAGCTGAACCAGTGCCAGTATTCCATCCTCTGCAATGAAAAAGGCGGAGTCGTCGACGACATCCTGGTTTATCGCCTCCCCATGCTTTATCTAATCGTTGCCAATGCTTCGAATACCGATAAAGTTCTCGGCTGGTTGAGGACGGTTGGCGGAAATACAAATATTGGCCTTTACGAGAATTATATGATGCTGTCAGTGCAGGGGCCAAAAGCTTTTGCCGTTGTCTCAACGGTTCTAAACGCTCCTATTTCAGACCTAAAGCACAACCATACGCTTTGGTGGAGAGACATCATTATTTCCCGGACCGGCTATACTGGCGAAGATGGACTGGAGTTAATCGTTGCCAAAAAGGAAGTCGCTGGCCTTTGGGACGCTTTTATTAAACAAGGGGTTCAGCCTTGCGGCCTCGGGGCCCGCGACACCCTGCGGCTGGAAGCCGGCCTGCCTCTGTACGGCCACGAATACGACGAGGAAACCACTCCGCTCGAAGCCGGCTACGGCTGGGCGGTCAAGTTTGAAAAGGGAGGCTTTATCGGTAAAGCGGCGCTGCTTAAAGAAAAAGAAGCCGGCTTAAAAAAGACGCTGGTCGGAATCGAGATGGAAGGCCGGTCGATCCCCCGGCAAGGGCAGTCGATCTTCGACGCCGAAGATTCTAGATCGATCGGAAAAGTGACCAGCGGGACTTTTTCTCCAACTCTTCGAAAGCCGATCGCCCTCGCTTATTTGACCGATGAAAGAAAGCGCGCTTTGGTTGAAATCCGCGGAGAGAAGATTCCCGGCAAGGTCGTTGACAAGACCTTCTACAAAAGTGTAAAATAATAAAAATGGAATTGAAAAAACTTTACTATTACGTGATCTGCCTGGTTGCCCTCCTTATGTTAGGTTGGGGTTTGGTGGATCTGGCCAGCGCTTCAGTTGGCTTGGTCTCCGCGCGAATGCCTGCGATAAGCTCGGAAAAAGATGGGGAACTGGATATTTATTATCAGAAGAAAGTCCTTTACGATCGGCTCTCTGACAGCCTCGCTCGGATCATCATCTCAGGAATTATTTTTGCTTACAGCCGGACCAAAGTTGCTCGGCTGGAAAAGTAAGATGTCCTATCCGGAAAACCTAAAATACAGCAAAGAACACGAGTGGGTTAAGGTCGATGGGAAGATCGCCACCGTCGGCATAACCCATTATGCCCAGGATTCACTGGGTGATGTGGTCTATGTGGAGCTTCCGCCGGCGGGAAGGGAATTTTTGGCCATGCAGGAATTTGGGGTGGTGGAATCGGTCAAATCGGTTTCCAGTTTATACTGCCCGGTTTCGGGTAAAGTGACGGAGGCAAATAAAGCCCTCGAAACGCGCCCCGAGCTGGTTAACCAATCTCCTTACGACGAGGGCTGGATAATAAAAGTTGAAATGTCCAACCCGGCCGAGCTTAATAATTTACTTTCCGCTGCCGAATATCAAAAGCTTCTAAGGTGATTCAATCTTTTTTCGCAGATATCCCGGCGCCCGTTCGTCTAAAAAATCCGCTTGACCTTCCTCCTCCGCTAAGCGAGCCAGAGCTAATTCAAGCGTTAACAGAGCAAAGCGAAAAGAATCGGGAAGCAACTTCTTTTCTGGGGGCCGGCTGTTACAAACACTTTATTCCCAGCGTAGTTAATCACCTGGTAGGCCGCTCCGAATTTTATACTGCCTATACCCCTTACCAGGCCGAGGCAAGCCAGGGAACGCTTCAAACCATTTATGAATACCAGACTATGATCTGCGAATTGACGGGCATGGGGGCGGCCAATGCCTCTATGTATGACGGGGCCACTGCTATGGCCGAAGCTGCCTTCATGGCCTGCCGCATCACCGGCAGGAAAGAAATCGCTGTTTCTTCCGCGGTCCATCCGCATTATCGTCAGGTTTTAAAAACCTATTGCAAAGCCGCCGACTTAACCTTGACCGAAGTCCCATATGATCAAAAAGACGGGCTGACGACCGGCGACTGTAGGCTGAAGACTGGAGGCTCCTGTTTCATTCTCCAGCAGCCTAATTTCTTCGGCAACATCGAAAATATTCAAGGGCAGGCAGCAGAAATCCATGCTCAAGGCGCGCTCTTTATTGTAAGTGTCGATCCCATTTCCCTTGGGCTGATAAAACCTCCGGGCGAATACGGTGCGGATATCGTCGTGGGTGAAGGGCAGGCGTTGGGAAATCCACAGAACTTTGGCGGCCCGGGGCTGGGTCTTTTTGCGGTTAAAAAAGAATTTTTGCGCCAAATGCCAGGGCGTATCGTCGGCGCGACCGTTGATGCGGAAGGCAAAATGGGTTTTGTCTTAACTTTGTCGACCCGGGAGCAGCATATCCGCCGTGAACGTGCCACTTCCAACATCTGCAGCAACGAAGCGCTCTGCGCGCTCGCCGCCTGCGTCTACCTCTCGGTAATGGGGAAAGCCGGCTTGAAAAAAGTCGCCGAACTCTGCCTGCAAAAAGCCAACTACGTGAAGAAAGCCCTGGGCAAAAAGGTTTTATGGCCGACGCATAGTTTCAAGGAGTTTGTGGTTAAAACAGATAAAAAAGTTGGGGTTCCTTTGGGTCGATTTTTCCCGGAGCTTAAAGGCTGCCGCCTGCTTTGCATCACCGAGCTTAATAAAAAAGAAGCTCTCGATCAACTAATAGCCGAGATCGCTGCGGCCTAAGGGGCGGTCCAACACTAGCCCCTCCCCTCCCAGAACGACTTCCTTCTTTCCCTCAATTAAGATCCAGGCCTTTTCAACCCCCGGAACATCGGTCGCCGTATAAACAATTTGAGCAATCATCCCCTGCAGCCTGGCTGACCCGCCGCCGCAGTCTTCAAGTTTATGGTTAAAGTCGATCATCGCCGTTTGTCCCCGCACCTTAATTCCTAAGATTTTAACCCCTCGAGGCAGCTCAGAGGAAGCCCCTTCTTCTGGTTTTGGCCCGGCCAGCAGCTCCTTCATTGCGCTCTCGAGCGGCGAAAGCTTTGGATGGAGCGGTCGATCGACGGCGTAAAGCTTGCCCTCTTTAATAAAATATACTTTGATCGCCGCAGGGCTTTGGGGAAACAGCAAAAAGCGCGCTGCTATTCCAGCGACAAGAAAGGCGCATAGGGCAACTATTCCAAAAAATATCCTTCGCCTCGTTTTTTTCTTCACGCAGAAAAAGTCTACCACATTTTAGTATTTGTTGCTATAATTACCGGGATGAAAACAACAAGGAGGATAAATATGCGGAAAGTTATTTATGCGGTCATTATTCTTTTGGCGGCCCTGCTGGTGGTGGGGACTCTCATGGTTGCCAGAAAGGCCCCGTCCGGCAACGCCCCCGCTTCCACCGCGCTTCCAATCCCCGAAGCCGAAAAAGGCCCTCTGCCAAAAGTCATCACTTTGTATCAAAAGGGGGAAGGCGAATCTGAGTTGGCCGCTTTTGTTGCCAAAGAGCTCTCAAGAGAGCTTAAAGATCAAGCTGTTTCCAGGGCGATTAACGTTCTGGCTGAGCCGCAGATGGCGGAATTTTACGGGGTCAGTACGACTCCGGCGGTAATTATCCTTTCACCGGCCGGACAAATCCTATTCAAGCACGAAGGCTATCTCGATAAAGCGGAAATCATCAAGAGAATTAACTCGCTGAAGTCTTAACTAGTCCTTCTTTCTCTTTCGCCTGATGGGAAGCTTGGCCCTCTCTTCTTTGATTTTCTCAAGCAGCTCTTCCTTGCGTTTTTCTTCTTCCTCCACCGCTTTCTCCAGCGCTTCGACCGTTTCTTCTTCGCTGATCACGCGCGCCAGATCGACGATGTAGTCGCCGTCATCCACGCGCTGGATGCGCACCCCTTTGGCATATCTTCCCTGCGCGGAGATCCCGGAGGCGGTCTGCCGGCTCATGGTCCCCTGCGCGGTTACAAAGAGGATCTCGTCGCTCTTTTGGATCACGGTCATTTTGGCGACCTTATCTTCGTCCCTTAGTTTAATTGCGATGTGCCCCTTCCCTCCGCGTTTCTGCGGCGAGAATTCATCGAGCTTCATGCGCTTGCCAAAACCTTTTTGGGAGATCGCCAGCAGGTCGCCCCCGTCCGAGATGATGTCCATAGAGACGATCGCGTCTTCTTTCCCCAGGCGGATCCCCCTCACTCCCGACGCCGCCCTGCCCATCGGCCTCACATCTTTTTCACTGAACCGGATCATGATGCCCTTCGCGGTGCCAAGGATCACTTCCATTTTCCCGTCAGATTCCTGTACCCAGCGCAGCTCATCGTCCCCCTTTAGCTTGATCGCAATGATCCCGCTGCGCCGGATATTGGCAAATTCTTCCAGTGGGACTTTCTTGATCATTCCATTGCGCGTCGCCATGACCAGCGTGGTTTTCTTTTCAAAAGACTCGACCGGCACCGCCGCGGTGACCGTTTCTCCCTGTTCTACCTCGAGCACCTTCGCGATCGCCTGCCCTTTGCCGGAGCGGCTCGCCTCGGGGAGATCATACACCTTAAGTTTATAGACCCTTCCCCTATTGGTGAAGAAGAGGACAAAAGAATGGGTCGAAGCAGTGAAGATCTTTTGAATTGAATCCTCTTCGCGGGTCGCCATCCCGGCCACTCCGCGCCCTCCGCGCAGCTGCGACTTGAAGGAAGAGACCGGCACCCTCTTTACATAGTCGTCGCGCGTGATCAGCACCGCCACTTCCATCTCCGGGATCAGCTGTTCTATTTCGATCTCTTCGGCTGGAGCGGTGATATCGGTTCTGCGCTTATCTCCATATTTCGCTTTCACCTCATCGAGTTCCTTCTTGACCAGCCCCAACAGCTTTTTCTTGCTGGAGAGGATCTCTTTCAGCTCCCCGATCAGCTTCTTTAAGGCTTTGAGCTCTTCTTCGATCTTTAATCTTTCTAATTGCGTCAATCTCTGCAGCTTTAAGTCGAGTATCGCCTGCGCCTGGAGCTTGGAAAGTTTGAATTTTTCCATCAAGCCATTGCGCGCTTCTTCCGGATTCTTGGATTTCTTGATAAGGGTGACGACCGCATCAATATTAGAAACGCAAATGACCAGGCCTTCCAGGATGTGCGCCTGCTCTTCCGCCCGCTTCAACTCATAGGTTGTCCGCCTCGTCACCACCTCTTCCCGGTGCTTTATGTACTGCGCCATCATGTCCTTGAGCGTCAAGGTCTTCGGCTCGCCGTCGACCAGCGCGACTAAATTGACGCCAAAGGTGGTCTGCAGGTTGCTATGTTTGAAAAGTTGGTTGAGGACCACGTCCCGCGATACATCTTTTTTCAGCTCAATGTAGATCCTCATCCCCTCGCGGTCCGATTCATCGCGCAGGTCCGAGATCCCGGAGATCTTTTTGTCTTTTACCTGGTTCGCGATCTGTTCGATAAGCTCGGCCTTGTTAACCTGGTAAGGTATTTCGGTAAAAATAAGCGCTTCTTTCCCCGCCTTGGCCCGCTCCACCTCAAATCGGCCGCGCAGCGTCAGCATTCCACGGCCGGTGGTGTACGCATCTTTGATCCCCTGCTTGCCGCAGATCAGCCCGCCGGTCGGGAAATCCGGGCCTTTTACAAATTTCATCAGCTCTTCGACCGGAGTTTCGGGGTCTTCAATTAACTGGTTAAGGCCGTCCACCACCTCGGAGAGGTTGTTCGGGGGGATATTCGTTGCCATGCCCACCGCAATCCCGGAAGAGCCGTTGATCAATAAGTTTGGCAGGCGCGCGGGAAGAACCAGCGGCTCCTGCAGGGATTCGTCAAAGTTAGGACCAAAGTTTACGGTTTCTTTTTCGATGTCCGACAGCATTTCGACCGCAAAGTCGGAGAGCCGCGCCTCGGTATAGCGCATCGCCGCGGGAGAGTCTCCGTCGACGCTCCCCATGTTCCCCTGCCCGTCCACCAGCCTATAGCGCAGTGAAAAATCCTGCGCCATGCGCACCATCGCGTCATAAACCGCCGTGTCGCCGTGCGGGTGGTATTTACCTAAGACTTCTCCGACCACGCGCGCCGACTTCTTGTAAGGCTTGCTGGGCTGGAGTCCCAGTTCGTCCATCGCAAATAATATTCTTCTATGGACCGGCTTCAACCCGTCCCGCACATCGGGCAGCGCGCGGCCGACGATCACCGACATCGCGTAATCGATATAAGAGCTTTTCATCTCCGCTTCGATCGTGGTTTGGATTATCTTGCTTTCGATCTTTTCTTCTTTTTCTGCCATTATACGTCTAACCGCTTTACGTCTTTAGCATGTTTTTCGATAAAAGCTCTTCTGGGTTCGACTTCGGTCCCCATCAAAACTTTGAAAATATCGTCCGCCACTTCCGCATCTTCAAGATTAACCTTTAGCATGGTCCGGGTGTCCGGGTTAAGGGTGGTTTCCCACAACTGTGAAGGGTTCATCTCTCCCAGGCCTTTATATCTCTGCAGCGCGATCCCCTCTTTGCCGATCTGCTTGAGCTTTTGCTCCAGCTCCTTATCGGAATAGATCCAGTGCTGCGCCTTCCCTTTCTTTAAAAGATAGAGCGGCGGCTGCGCGATATAGAGGTGTCCGTTCTCAATGATCTCTCTGGCATAGCGGTAGAAGAAAGTCATGATCAGCGTGCGGATATGCGCCCCGTCAACATCCGCGTCGCAGAGCAGCACGATTTTATGGTAGCGCAGCCTTTTGGCCACCTCTGCGGCGGTAAGTTCTTCTTCCGCGTCGGAGTTGCCGTTGCCCTTTAAGGCCGAAACCGCTCCGGGCCCGATCGCGGTGATCAGCGTGCGGATCTCATTGTTGGCTAAGATCTTATCCAGGCGCGCTTTTTCAACATTGAGAATCTTTCCGCGCAGCGGAAGGATCGCCTGGAACTTGCGGTCCCGGCCTTGTTTGGCGCTGCCGCCGGCACTGTCCCCCTCAACGATGAAGATCTCGCATTTGGCCGGGTCCGATTCCGAGCAGTCCGCTAATTTTCCGGGCAGCGTCGCGGTATCCAACGCGGATTTTTTTCTCTCGAGCTCCTGCGCTTTTCTCGCGGCGGCCCGTACCCGGCAGGCGATCAGCGCTTTTTCCACAATCACCCGGGCCACGGCCGGATTCTTGTCTAAATATGCTCCCAGCGCGTCGATCACCATGGAGTCCACCAGCCCTTTGACCTCCCCATTTCCAAGCTTGGTCTTGGTCTGGCCTTCAAACTGCGGATTGGCGAGCCTCAAGCTGATAACCGCGGTTATTCCCTCCCTTACATCTTCGCCGGCCAGCACTTCATTCTCTTTTAAAATATTGTTTTTCTTGGCATTACTGTTCATGGCCTTGGTCAGCGCCGATTTGAACCCCACCAGATGCGTGCCGCCTTCCCGGGTGCGAATGCAATTTACGTAGGAATAGATGTTTTCGTCGTAATATTCCTTGCTGTGCTGAAAAGCCACTTCCACGTAGGTATTCCCTTTCTCCGCGGCAAAAGCAAAGGGCGGCGCATAGAGCGCTTCTTTCCCTTTATTCAGCTGGGCCACGAATTGTGATACTCCTCCCTCAAAATAGAATTCTTCTTCTTTTTTATCTCTTTCATCTTTTAAAATTACTTTCAGGCCTTTGGTTAAAAATGCCACTTCTTGCAGCCGGTGCTTAATGGTATCGTAGTCATAAACCGTCTCTTCAAAAATCTGCTTATCCGGCTTAAAGGTTACCACCGTGCCGGTCCGCTCTTCATCTTTAGAAGAGGAGATTTTTTCTTTTTCCGGGATTCCTCTTGCGAATCTTTGTTTATATACTTTTTCTTGCCGGTAGATCTCTACCTCCATCCATTCCGAAAGCGCGTTAACCACCGAAACCCCCACCCCATGCAGCCCCCCTGAGACTTTATAAACCGTATCGCCGAATTTTCCGCCCGCATGCAAGGTGGTCAAAACCACCTCTGCGGCCGGCCGTTTGGTTTCCGGATGGATATCAAAGGGGATTCCTCTTCCGTTATCTTCTACGGAGACAGAATTATCTTTGAGGATGGTTACCACGACCTTATCACAATGGCCCGCCAGGGCTTCGTCCACGCTGTTGTCTACGACTTCATATACCAGATGATGCAGTCCCGCTTTCCCGGTGGTCCCGATATACATGCTGGGGCGCAGGCGGACCGCATCGATCCCGCCGAGTATTTTAATTTTAGAGGCGTCATAACTAGAAGCCGCTTTCGCTTTTCCCATTTAGTCCCCTCCCAGATTGCTTTTGAAGCGGATATCGCGGATGGCTTCCTCGCCCGCCCGGGTATTAAATTTTTTTATTATTTCTTTTTTTAATAAACTCAGCTCTTGTGCCCAGGTGGAAGATGAAGTGGAAATGTAAAGCGTTCGATTCGTGATTTTAATGGGTTCTGTGTTCTTCTGCACCCTTTCATCGACGATCTCCCGCCATAAAGAAATAAGCCGAGAGCTCTTTACTGCCCAAGAAAATCCGGTCTCCATTTTCTCAAGGATATTCGAAAGCTTCTCTGTCACTACGCTGCCTCCTGGGTGCGAATTGGCATTACAATATAAAGGTAATCTCCCCCTCCTTCGGGCCTGATCACGCCTGGACTCAAGCCTTCGGCCAGTTCAACCACAACCTTTTCGGTTGAAATCGATTTCAAAACATCCGTTATTAAACGGATGTTAAAAGATGCCTGCACGTTCTCTCCCCCTTTAACCTCTGCGTTCAGCACTTCATCGATATTTCCAATGTCTGGCGTATTGGCCGAAAGATGCATTTTCTCTCCTTTGACTTCAAGGCGCGTAATATTTGCTGAGCCCGAAGCAACCACCGCCGCCCTCTCTGCCGCATCCAAAAATTGTTTTGTGTTTACGGTTACTCGCAGCATGTTCTTTTTGGGGATTACTTGTTTATAGTCAGGGAACTGCCCCTGGATCAGCCTCGATACTAAGAAGATGTCGGCGTAGCGGAAAATGATTTGATCGTTTGAAACCATTATTTTTAATTCCCCTTCCCTTTTTCCTTCCAAGCTCCTAGACAATTCCGTTAATGCCCGCGCCGGAACAATTACATTGACGCTCCCTGTTCCATCCAGCTCCACCTTTTCCCCCCTCTTCGCCATCCTGTATCCATCCGTTGCCACCATTCTCAGATTAGAATTGTCTCCCGCCGCTCCGCTTTTACCAATTTCGAGCAGTACGCCGGTTAATACATATTTTTCCTCACTGTTTGAAACCGCAAAAATTGTCTGTTTTATCATTGAATAAAAAACATCGGCATTGACTGTAAAATTCTTTCCATCTTTTATTTTTGGTAGCGCCGGAAATTCATCCGCTGGCAATGAATGAATATTAAAATGAGATTGATTATACGAAATTTTTACTACCCCATTTTCACCAAGTTTAAAACCGACCACTGTTTCGGGCAATCTAGAGACTATTCCGCTCAATGTCTTTGCCGGCAGCAGCACCGCTCCTTCTTTTAGTACTTTTGCTTTCACTGTAATTTCTATCCCCATTTCCAAATTATTTGCTGATATTTTAATCCCGCCCTTACCAACCTCAAAAAGCAGATTTCCTATTATGGGAAGAGTGCTGCGGGTTGAAACAATTTTTTCTACCACGGCAACTCCATTTTGGATATCCTTTTTCTCACATGTAAAATCCATATCTTATCCCCCTTATTGATTTTTCCACAGAATGATTTATCTCTTATATTATAGTATATTTAAAGTAGTAGTAAAAGAGCTTGTAGATATGTTGATAAGTTGATTAATTGCTTAAAAGAAGCAAAAAGTTATTAAAAGTTTTAAACCAACAGAAAGGAAACCAGTTGATAAAAAGATATCCAACAGAATTAAACAGATGAAGGTGTATATTTTTTAACCGTGGAAGAGATGTTTTTAACCGCCTCCGCAACCTCGGGGTCATCTTTTAGGGACGTTTTGATTTTTTCACAGGCGTAAAGAACGGTGGTGTGATCTCTGCCGCCAAATTCTTCACCGATTTTAGGAAAAGAAACACCGGTAAATTCGCGGGCAAGATACATGGCAACCTGTCTTGCGTTTGCGATCTCTTTGGTGCGGATTTTGGCAGACATATCATCAATCCGGACGCTATAGTATTCGGATGTAATTTTTTTAATAAGGTCAATGGAGATATTGCCTTTATCTTTTTGCGGGGTGAAAATATCTTTCAAGACCGTGTCTACCAGCGGGATGTTGATTTCGTTCCCCATGAGCGAGGCATAAGCCACAACTCGAATCAACGCCCCCTCGAGCTCCCGTATATTAGAAGTAATTTTGCTGGCGATGAACGCCAGAATATCGTCGGGAACAGAAACCTCGCTGATTTCGGCTTTCTTTTTCAAAATCGCAACCCGCGTTTCAAAATCGGGAGACTGAATGTCAGCGGTTAAACCCCACTCAAAACGCGATCGCAGGCGCTCCTCTAAAGTGGGGATTTCTTTGGGCGGCCGATCAGAGCTGACAACAATTTGTTTGTTGGCTTCGTAGAGCGCATTAAAAGTATGAAAAAACTCTTCCTGGGTTCTTTCCTTTCCGGCAATAAACTGAACGTCATCAACCAGAAGGATGTCAATACGGCGATACTTATTTCGGAAAGGAATGGTTTTGTCATCTCGGATAGCATTGATCAGCTCATTGGTAAACATTTCGGAAGTAATATAAAGAATTTTTGATTTAGGATTCTTGGCGGCGACATGATGACCAATGGCTTGCATGAGATGGGTTTTTCCCAGCCCCACCCCACCATACAAAAAGAGAGGATTATAGGTTGTGGCAGGGCTCTCGGCAACGGCCAGGGAGGCTGCATGGGCGAAGCGATTGCCATGGCCAACCACAAAGCTGTCAAAAGTATAGCGCGGGTTAAGGTAAAGGCTGGTGGGGCGAGTAGTTTTTACGGGTGAAAGATCGGCAGATTCAAGCAAGGGAGTCGAAAAAAGATCTATGGGGCCAACGAAAAAATTAACGGACTGAATGTCGGGCAAAAGAGAACGGAGTTCCTGCTCTAACAATGTAATACAGTGACGGGAAAGCCAATCTTTAACCACATCATTAGGAACGGCAACCAAAAAATTCCCGCCGGAAAACGAAAAGGGCTTGGTGGACGAAAACAGAGTTTCATACATCGGCTTATTCAAGCTTTTATCGAGTTTGGGAACGACCCGATTCCAAATTGAATTAAGATCAAGTTCGGTCATCATTTTATTAAGCCTTAAACCGAGCAAAATTCGCTTTTTCACAAAGATATCCACAAGCAGGTAAGGCTGTGGATAGCAATAGAATAGTAAATTGGAACAATTATATCATAACTTGAAGAAAATGCAAGATAGTTTCAAATAATGATTGACAGAAATTAATGCAAGCGTTATAATTCAGAAGAAAAGGAATCAAAATGGTTAAAAGAACATTTCAGCCGCATAGGAAAAGCAGAAAAACAACTCATGGCTTTTTAGTAAAGATGAGGAAAAAAGGCGGCAGGCGAGTAATTTCCAGCCGAAGGCGAAAAGGCAGGAAGCGGCTTGCTCCCTAAGAAAGAAAGGATTTCAAACGGGGGCAGGATAAAGGAGATTTTGAACCGAAAAGAGCTTACTTTTTCTTCCCCCCTACTCCACGTAATTGCCAAGGAAAATGAGGTTAATTATTCTAGGTTGGTAGTAATATGTACGAAAAAGCATGGAAACGCGGTTGTAAGAAATAGAATCAGGCGCACTTTTTTAGAAGCGTATTCAAGAATTAGGCATAAAATCAACAAAAATATTGATTTAGTGATTATTCCTATGGTTTCAAGAATAGAAACAAAAATGTGCCACAATGAATTAATAAAAGCAATAGAGTCGTTAGAAATATGATAAAAGCATTTAAATATTTGTTGTCATTATACCAAAAAATAGCAACTTATTGGTTGCTTCCGGCATGTCGGTTTTATCCTTCCTGTTCACATTACGCTGAGCAGTCAGTTGAGCGTTATGGGCTAATAAGCGGTCTGTTTTTGGCGTCAAAACGCCTAATTCGGTGTAATCAATTTTTTTCGGGCGGTTATGATCCCGTTCCACCTGTAAAATAATTTAATATGAAATATTTTGCCGATATCATGTTAGAAATATTAAAGTTTTTCTATGCTGTTGGCGGGCATAATTATGGCCTGGCAATTATCTGGTTAACGGTAGCGGTTAATTTTGCCCTCTACCCCCTTACCTTGACATCCTTACAGCAGATGGCGGCGATGCAAAGAATTCAGCCGCGTATGCAAGAGCTGCAAAAGAAGCTCAAAGATGACCCCAAGAAATTGCAAAAAGAAACGATGGATCTTTATCGCAGCGAAGGGGTAAATCCGCTGGGCGGATGTTTGCCAGTATTGCTAAAAATTCCTTTCTTTTTAGCATTATTCTTTGCGCTGCAAAGCAAGGAGTTTATTGCTATGGTTGGACAGACCGCCAGCTTCCTATGGATTGCAGATATTTCAAAGTTCGACCCAACTTATATTATGGCTTTGTTAATAGGGGTAACTACCTGGCTTTCCCAAAAGAGCATGCCGACAGCACCCGGACAAAGCCAGGTTATGTTATGGATGATGCCGATTTTTATCATATTCATAAGCGCCCGCTTTCCTGCCGGGGTTCAAATCTATTGGGTTGTTTCCAACTTAATGGGCTGGCTGCAACAAGTATATATTATGGGGAGAAAGGTTCCCAAAACGAAATTATAGGAGGAAAGGATGAAATCAATAATAATGAAGGGGAAAAACACCGAAGAGGCTATTAAGGCAGCGTTAGCGGTTTTAGGCATTAACAGCGAACAAGCAGAGGTTAAAGTTATTAAAGAAGGGAAACCAGCCGTGATGGGGATAATAGGAGGAGAAGAAGCTGAGGTAGAAGTTTCCCTGAAGAAGCCCACAGGAGAAGAATCAAGGCAGGTATTGCAGGACATCTTAGACAAGATGGGATTGTTGGCGGTAGTCGATTTAAACAAGGATGAATCAGAAAATATAGTGTTGGTGGTCAAGGGAGAGGACATGGGGAGAATTATCGGCAAAGAAGGAACCATGTTGAAAGCGCTAGAAATACTAGTTAACGCGATAACCTGGAAAGCAACGGGAGAGAAAATTCATGCATCAATCGATGCGGGGGGATATAGGGAGAAAAGAATAACGGCCATACAAAGGTTGGCAAATGACGCAGCCGACGATGTTATTAGGAGCGGCGAAGAAAAGATTTTACCTTATATGGAGGCCGCCGATCGCCGCATTATTCATTTATATTTAAAGGAAAACGCCAATGTAACAACCTTAAGCCGGGGAGAGGGCAGGGAGAGAAGGATCGTTATTTCACCTAAGAAGTGAGGAATGTTTCACGTGAAACATTCCTTAAATGACACAATTGCTGCTATTGCTACGCCGGTTGGGATAGGGGGGGTGGGGGTGGTTCGGATCACCGGGCCAAAGTCATTATGCCTTCTAAAAAAGGCTTTTAAATTCTCTAAACTATTTAAACCAATCGAAAGCCATCGGGTTTACCACGGATGGGTAGTTGACCCCAAAAATTTAAATGAAGTGGATGAGTCTCTGGCAGTCTGTATGCTGAGCCCCAATAGCTATACCGGGGAAGATATTGTAGAGATTAGCTGTCATGGGGGAAGCATCAACATTAGAAGGGTGCTTGAAATATTTGTTAACTCAGGGGCAAGGCTGGCGGAACCGGGAGAATTTACAAAGCGAGCGTTCTTGAACGGGAAAATAGATTTGCTGCAAGCAGAAGCAGTGGTTGATTTGGTCTCTGCCAAGACCGAAAAGGGGCTTGAAGCAGCGGTTGGGCAATTAGCCGGGAAGATGTCGGCTAAAATTCGTGAGATTAGGGAAGCCCTTATTAAGCTAATGTCTGAAGTAGAAGCTAATATTGATTTTCCAGACGACGTTGCCGAGCTGCCTCCATTTTCAATTGAAGAAGCAATAAATATGACGTTAATGAAAATTGAACAGGTTTTAGCTACTGCGGAGGAGGGGAGGATCCTGAGGGAGGGGATAAGAGTAGCAATTGTTGGAAGGCCAAATGTTGGGAAATCAAGCCTGCTGAATGCTTTGCTGGAAGAGGACAGGGCCATCGTAACCGACGTACCAGGAACTACCCGGGATATAATTGAGGAGGTAATTAATGTTGACGGGCTGCCTATAGTGATAGTAGACACCGCAGGTATAAGGCAACCCAAAAATAGAATTGAAGCCTTTGGAGTTGAAAAGGCCAAAGAAGAATTAGCGCACTCAGAGCTCGCCCTAATCGTTATAGACGCTTCGAGCAGACTTACGGCCGAGGATAATGCCATAATCGAAGAAGCGAAACAACACAGGGCTTTATTGGTGTTGAATAAGATAGACATAGGAAAGGTTGTTTCTTTAAACGGAGGCCTAAAACAGTTGCGTAGTTTTAAAGTTTCAGCATTGAAAAGAACCGGGCTTGATTTATTAAAACGGGGAATCGTTGATTGTATAACAGGGAAAAGGCCATTTGGGGAAGTTGATATGGGGCTTATTAATTTACGGCATAAAGAGTTATTGCTGCGAGCTAAAGAAAGCTTGTTAAAAACGATAGAATCCTGTAAAATGGGAGCGAGCGGTGAGTTTATAACCGTTGATCTTAAGGGAGCTATTTTGGCCTTGGGGGAAGTAAGCGGCGAGGTGGTTTCTGAAGAGGTTATAAAATCGATCTTTGAAAGGTTTTGTGTGGGAAAATAATGTTTCACGTGAAACATAAAAAGGCTGTGGATAAGGAGTGTGGATAACTTATGGCCCAAATAATTGATGGCAAAAGCATTGCTGAAAGAATAAGAGGAGAGGTAGCGAATGGGGTAAAAAAATTAAGCGGCGAGAAAGGGGTGACGCCAAAGCTGTGCGTGGTTTTAGTTGGGGACGATCCAGCCTCGCAGATTTATGTGCGGAACAAAGAGAAGGCTTGTGCCGCGGTTGGAATATTGTTAGAGACCCGTAGAATTCCCTCGACAATCAAGCAAAGCGCGCTGATTGATATGGTAAAGGTGATTAATTCTGACAAATCGTTTCACGGGATTCTGGTTCAATTGCCGCTGCCAAGACAGATAAAAGAAGAAGAAATCATTAATGAAATTATTCCAGAAAAGGACGTTGACGGTTTGCACCCATTAAACATGGGAAAATTGTTAAAAGGAGAGGAGCCGCTTTTTATTCCTTGTACCCCGCAAGGGATAATGGAGTTAATATTATCCACAGGGGTAGAAATTAAAGGGAAGGAGGCAGTCGTGGTAGGAAGGAGCAACATTGTTGGTAAACCAACTGCCATTTTACTTTTGCAAAAAAGCGCCACAGTAACTATCTGTCATTCACGCACAAGGGACTTAGGAGAAGTAACCAGGAGGGCAGAGCTACTTGTAGTAGCGGTAGGCACTCCGGGGATCGTTAATGGAGACATGATAAAGGAAGGCGCCGTGGTAATTGATGTTGGAACAAACCGGGTAGGGGAGAAGCTGGTGGGGGATGTTGATTATGAGACCGCTAAAGTTAGAGCCGCATTCTTAACCCCCGTACCAGGAGGAGTGGGGCCAATGACAATTGCCATGCTATTGAAAAATACTCTTAGGGCAGCAGAGCTAGCGGCCAGATAACATTCTGAGGACGTCGTTGATAGTAATGAGCGCCATGATGGCCAATAGAACCAAAAAGCCCCAATAATTAATTTTATTCTCAAAGCCCGGGTCAACCGCTTTCTTTCTGATAAATTCAATAATAACAAATACCAGGCGCCCGCCATCCAGCGCCGGGATGGGAAGAAGATTTAGTACCCCTATATTAACACTTAAGAAAGCAGTAAAGTTTATTAGAGCGACTATCCCCGATTGTGCATATTTGCCGGTTATCTCGGCAATGCCGACCGGGCCGGCTAGGTCTCTGACTGAAACCGCGCCAATGATTAATTGCCAAAAGATGTACAGGACAACCAGGACCATGGAAGCGGTCTGTATTAGCCCATAGTAAAGCGATAAGAAGGGATTAACCTTTTTATATATCGGCTTGGGAGAAAAACCAAGAAGTGCCATTTTAAGCTTTGGGTTATATTTTGGAATAGCCTTAATTTGGATCTTCTTTTGGCTTCGCTGAACAGTTAAGAGAAGGGTTTTGCCTGCGCTTTGATGGATAAGCTCAATGGCTTCTTCCGTTTTTTTGAAAACCCTTCCATCGATAGACAGGAGCCGGTCTCCTGCTTTTAAGCCGGCGATCTCAGCCGGAGAACTTTTTGTAATGGAGCCGATTTCGTTTGAGACCCCGGCAGGAACCCCAACCAAAATGAATAAGAGGGACAAAAGGAAAAAGGCGGACAAGACATTCATAAGCGGGCCAGCAACCAGAGCCTTAAATTTTTGGACCGGTTTTTTGCTGTAAAATTTTTCTTCTTCCGGGCAAGACAGATCTTCTTCCGATTCGCCTTCGCCCGCAATTTTCACATAACCCAAAATTGGGAACAGGTTTATGGCATAGACCGTGTTGTTTTTTTTAAAGGAATAAAGCCTGGGTCCAAAGCCAAGAGCCAATTCATAAACGCGGATGCCGGCCCTCTTAGCCCAAATCAAGTGTCCGAACTCATGCGTAAGCGCAATCAAGGTAAAGACAACAACAAAAGAAAAAATAGTTATGAGCATGCTTTTTCAACCTCATCTGCAAGGCGCAACGCCTTCAGCCCATCCTCTGCTGTTACTGCGGGAGCCTTCTTCTTTTTAATGGCAGCCACAAAATCGCTTAATATCTCAGTTAATTGGTCTTTTTCATTGATTGGAATAGTTGTTGGAACAGGAGAGGAAAAATCTCTAATGTAGATACGCTTCATCAAGAGATCGGCTTCGATAAGATGTTTTTCGGTGGTAACCGTGATTTTCCTTGATTTAGAGCCAAAAACTCGATTAGCCTCGACGCGGGTAATAATTCCTGAAGCATGAGTAAAAATAGCAATTACACGGTCAAATTTATTTGATCTAATTTTTTCTCCTTTAGCTTTAATGCTTTGAATTTCGCTCTGAACAATCAGAGGAAAAAGATCGAGATCGTGGATCATCATGTCAAAAACAACATCAGCATCGGAGATCCTATCAGGGAAAGGGCTAAGTCGCTGCAGGTCGACGCCATGAATCTTTTCATGCTTAAGCAGCTTTAGCAATTTAACATAAGCAGGGTTAAAGCGTTCAATGAAATTAACTTCTAGGATCAAATTCTTTTCTTTGGCCAGGGAGATAAGATGGGCGGCCGCACCGGAGTCTCCGGTAAAGGGTTTTTCAATGAAGAGATGCCTCCGGGCAGAGAGGCAATCCTGGGCAATTTGGAAGTGAGTATGAGTAGGGGTAGCTAGACAAACAGCATCAGCATTAGGCAAGAGATCCTGGTAATTGGGATAAAAAGGGACTTGGAATTGTTGGCTGATTGCTTCGGCCAGCGCGGAGTTAATATCCGCCACCCCCACCAACTTTACTCCGGGCAGGGTAGAGGCGACACGGACATGGTGTTTACCCATGGCGCCTAAGCCGATAACCCCTAATTTTAATCTCTTCATTTCCGGCAATATTCCTGAATCGCGGAACAAACTTCTTCAATCTCGGGCTTGGTGAGTTCGGGGTAAATGGGCAGGGAAAGGACCTCATTTTGGGCGGCTTCGCTTTCAGGGAAATCGCCAAACTTATAACCAAGAGAGGCAAAGGCTTTCTGCAAATGAAGAGAAAGGGGGTAATAAACCATCGAACCAACCCCTTTCATTTTCAGGAAAGCGAAGAGATCATCCCGAATAACAACTCGGATAGTAAACTGGTTAAAAACATGACGGCTCCCCAGGAATTCAAGGGGAAGGGTTATTTGACTGAGATCTTTAAGGCGGTTTTGATAAAGACCGGCATTTCGCCTTCGGAGGCGGGTAAATTCTTCGATACGGCCTAACTTTACCCGAAGAACGGACGCCTGGATCTCATCCAGACGGCTATTATAGCCAATCAGGTCGTAGTGGTAGGTTTTTCGGCTCCCGTGCCCTCGTAAAACCTTTAACTCTTCAGCGACACCTTCATCATTGGTGACGACCATGCCACCATCCCCAAAGCACCCTAAGTTTTTGGTGGGAAAGAAGGAAAAACAGCCTGCTTGGCCAAAAGCGCCTACTTTAACGCCTTTGTATTCAGCGCCAATCGACTGAGCACAGTCCTCAATGACAGCCAAGTTATGCTTTTGAGCGAGGGCCATGATTTTATCCATTTCACAAGGCTGGCCGTAGAGGTGAACCGGAAGAATGGCTTTAGTTTTTTTGGTAATGGCTTTCTCAACGGAGGAAGGGGCAAGATTGAATGTATTTGGCTCTATATCAGCAAAAACTGGGATAGCGCCGCAATAAGCTATCGCCTCAGCTGTGGCAACAAAGGTGAAGGGAGAGGTGATTACCTCGTCCCCTGATTTGATGCCGCAGGCGCGCAGCGCAAGATGAAGCGCATCGGTGCCGGAAGCAACTCCAACCGCGTATTTAACGCCGCAGTAAGCAGCCATTTCTTGCTCCAGGCTTGAAACATTATCGCCGAGAATAAAACGCCCTGAATCAATGACCTGCGCAACAGCGGCAGAAATTTCTTTTTTTAATAATTCATTTTGTCGACGGATATCAAAAAAGATAGCGGCCATGGTTTTATTATAGCATCAACGAATAATTTAGGGAAGTATTTAAGAAGCGGAAAAAGTCAGGATTGCCCGGGCAACCCGCGAAATCACTCCGGGAGAACCGAGCATCTTTTTAAGGATTTCAAAGGATTTTATCATTTTTTCTTGACGGCTTTTGTCTTTTAAAATTGAAAGCGCTTCTTTAGCAATTCTCTCCGGATTTGCTTCTCCCATAACCAGCTCCGGGACGACCTTTTCTTTCAGAAGAAGATTGGGCATGCTGAAGCAGGGAAGCTTTTCCCCAATTTTTAAAATATATTTTCCCACCCAATAGGTCAGGGCCGATAATTTATAAACCATAAGATTGGGGACGCCAAGAAGCGAGGCTTCGGTGTTTACCGTTCCGGAAGCGCAGAGGGCGAGATCGGAAGCGGAAATTACGTCATAGGTGTGACCAACGATGGCTTTAGGGCGGAAATCAGAAATAAAAGTAAAAATTTCTTTTATCATCGCGGTGGAAGCTGCCGGAATAATAAATTTAGCGCCCGGGAATTCTTCTCTGATTATTTCCCCGGCCTTTAGGAGAATAGGAAGAAGAGAGTTGATCTCCTGGGGTCGGCTGCCGGGGCAAAGAGCAATCACCGGAAAAGAAGAGCCAGGGCTTGCTCCTAAGAACTGAAATAAGGCTTCAGCTTTGGTTAAGGTTGGCTTAACCATATCAATTAACGGATGGCCAAAGTAGACCACGTTTGCTCCCGCCGTTTTATAGCTTTCGAATTCTTTCTCAAAAATGGCAACGATAAGGCTGACGGTTTCAGCAACGTTTGCAACTCCGCGAGCGGTGCCCCAGAGCCACTCTTGGGGCGCAATATAGTACACGGTTTTAATGCCAAATTTTTTAGCGGCACGGGCCAGGGGAAGATTGATCCCCTGGGAGTCGATAAGCAGCAGTAGATCCGGCCTTTCTTTATCCATTAATTTGATCATCTTGCGATAAGCAAGATAAAGCGGGACCAGGTTTGGGAGCGCCTCAAAAATTCCGATCGTTCCCCGTTTGCTTATATCAACTTTTATATCGACCCCTTCGGCCAAGAGCTTTTCGGATCCCATTCCGAAAAAATAAATATCGGGGTTGATTTTTTTCAGCTCGCGGACCAAGTAGGTGCCATGAATGTCGCCGGAAACCTCCCCGGCAGAGAGCATGATCTTCATAAGCCTAATTCAGGGATCTCGGGCAGAATTAACTCCTCGATTTCTTCTTCAACGGCGGTTTTTTTGCTGATGCCGCGGTGACTTTCTTTTTCCAAAAAGCTGACGATATGCTCAATTTCAGGAAGCGGGCGAAGCCGTTTTTTGATCTCTTTATACGCCTGAGCCGTGTTATGGCCCGACTCATAGATTAATTTGAAGGCTTTCTTGATTTCTGATTGAGCTTCCATGGAAACGCCGCGGCGCTGCAGACCGATTGAATTTACCCCTCTAACTTGCGCCGGATTCCCATCCAGGAGCATGAAAGGAGGAACGTCTTGGGTGACTTTGGATTGAGCGCCGACCATAGTGAGGCGGCCGATCCTTACAAACTGATGAATGCCCGCCAGGCCGCCGATAATCACCTGATCTTCGATCTCAGTATAACCCGCCAGACCGACATAGCCGCCGATAACGACCTGGTTGCCAATTTTACAGTTATGAGGGACGTGAGCGTGGACCATAATAAAATTTTCATTGCCAATAATGGTTTGTCCCCCGCCGGAGGGGAGGTGAATAGTTACAAATTCCCGGATAATATTATTGTTGCCAATAATGATTTCTCCTTTTTCGCCTTTGTATTTAAAGTCCTGAGGGGCGGTGCCGATGGTTACTCCATGATGGATATGATTTTCTTTGCCGATGGTGGTCCAGCCGGCAATTAAGCAATGCGCTTCAATTTTGGTGCCGTCGCCGACTTGAACGTCCGCGCCAACGATGGAGTAGGGGCCGACTTCAACGGCAGTGCCCAATACGGCTTTGGGATGAACGGTGGCGGTGGGATGAATCTTCACGCCGCCGCTTTCGCGATCCGCCAGGGAGAACATAAATTCCCCCGAAACCACAACTTCACCGTTTACAGTCGCCCTTCCTTTCATTTTCCCAATCGCGCCGCGGACCCAAAGGGTTTCTACTTCCAGGCGGAGCTGGTCTCCCGGGATGACGGGGCGACGGAACCTTACATCATCAATGCCGGCGAAGTAAAGCAATTTTCCTTCTGGATTCGGCATTCGGAGGGCCATCACAACTCCCACTTGTGCCAGCGCTTCAACGATCAGAACGCCGGGCATGATGGGATGATCGGGAAAGTGTCCCTGAAAGAAGGGCTCATTAATGGTTACATTTTTGATGGCAACTGCACGTTTGCCCTCTTCTAATTCTAAGATGCGATCAATTAAAAGAAAGGGATAGCGGTGAGGAGCGATCTTCATGATTTCTTTGATATCCAGTTCCGTCATGCCTTAAGTAGCCTCCTTGCCATTTCAGCATTTAATTTGTGCCCGGATTTTACGGCATAGATTTCGGCGTGGAGAGGGTTGCCGGCAAGGGACAGGTCGCCGATTAGATCCAGGATCTTGTGCCGCACTGCCTCGTCGGGAAACCTGGGCTGGTTGATATACCCGTCCTTTCCCAGAACCAGAGCATTTTCAAAAGAAGCGCCAAGCGCCAGCCCCTTTTCTTTCAACAACTCGTATTCTTCCAGGTAGCCAAAAGTTCTCGCGGGCGCGATCTCTTCTTTATAGCTCTGCTTCTCTGCGTCAAAAGAGAGCCGCTGAACGCCAACTGCTGGAAAGTCTACCATAAAATGGATTTTAAATCCACGGGACGGAAAGGCCTCGAGCGAAGCCCCGCCATCAATAATTTTAATGGGAGATTTAAGCGCTATGAATTTCTTAATTTCTTTTTGCTCTAAAAAGCCGGCCTTTTCAAAAGCTTCCACATAGGGCAGAGAGCTTCCATCCAGGGCGGGAAGTTCGTCGCCGAGGAGTTCAGCCTCTAGATTATCAATTCCAAGGCCGTAGGCAGCGGACAAAAAATGTTCCACGACCGAAATCCCATCCAGGGCCGTGCCGCGGCGGGTCTCTTTTAAGTGATGAATGCTGGCAGGAATTTTTCTACCCTGCCGGATAAAATTGATGCCTGAATTCGGAGCGGCGGGACTGACGGCGATCCTGGCGGCTTTTCCGGAATGCAAACCGATCCCTTCAAGGGAGAAAGGGCGCTTGATCGTAATCTGGTTCATCGCGGTTCAGGGCGGGCAATCGGGACATTTGATTTCTCTCCGTAAAGTTTGTAAAAACTATTGAGGGTTTCTTCTTTGATCATTTTGCCAGTAGAGTCGAAAACCCGGCGAATGACCGAGGTTTTAAAGGGACTGTCGGAGTCGAGCACCGCTCTCGCCGTAGAGGGCTGGTAACCGGATCCGGTAAGGATATAAACCGCGGGAGGTGAAAACTCGACTTTTTTGCCGGTAGGAGTGCCGTAGACGCGGAACGAAAGCCGCTTGTTGGTGGCGACGGCCTTGATCAAAACGGGGTGCCCAGTATTATTCTTAAATTTAAGATCTTTTTGCCCGGGGTAGATGGTGGCATCCCTTCCCAGGGGGTAAATATTAAAGTAGAAAGAGTGATTTTGGCGCTGGAGGATCTCTAAATCGGCCAAAGCGATCGCATTATAGAGAGTCGTGCCGATCTGGCACCCCCCTCCGCCCAGCATCGGCACCAGGACGCCCCCGTAAATCACAAAGGCTTCTTTGAATCCTCTTTCAGCCGTAAAATCTCCGATTGCAGCCGCGAGGGAGAAGCTCTCGTTGGAGAGGAGGAGCGTGCTGTCCAACCAGGAGGCCATCAGTTTGATGTTGTGAATTCGGTTGGGAGAATCATGTCTGCCATAGTAAGTGGTGTAAGCCGAGAGCCGATGGACCGGAGGAAAAGCGCGCAACATTTTTTCGGTTACCTTCGGATAAGCATAGATAATTATAACCGGATAAGTCGTTTTGCCTTCGGCGAGCCGGGCTTTAAATTCTTTGAAAGTTTCATCGACGTTAATTTCACGGCCCAGATCTTCGGCTTCAATGTGGTAGCCGCCGGTTTCTTCATAGAGCACAATCGAGGCATCTTTGGCGGTGGAGCGGATTTTTTCGGATATAGCCTCAATAATTAGTCTGGCAATTTGATCGTCACATTCTAATGCTAATGGTTGAATCGTTACGCCGTTGCGGAGGCGCTCTTTTAATTCCTTGAGATAACTCTCTTTATGGACAGCGTCGAAGGCTTGATTGACAGTGGCTTCATAATTAATTCGGATGCCAACCGCGTCGGGAGAAAAGGAAAAACGCAATTTCTCTGCTTCAAAGGTGACTAAAGGGCAAAAGACTTCCGCAATAGATAATTTTGAGAGGCGGTCGATTGCTTCTGGTTTGGTCAACCCGGAGACGCTTGCCGAGCCAATCAAAGTTTGCGAGGGGAACTTTTCTCGGGTTTGAAGGTAGTCAAAAATTACCAGCCCCGCTGCTAACAGGGCGGAAAACACGGCAAGGAATACGAAAAGCTTAAGGAATTTATTCAAGAATCTTGGCAACTGCCCCGGCGCCCACGGTATGGCCGCCTTCGCGGATAGCGAAGCGCAACCCTTCTTCAACCGCGACATCAGTGATAAGCTCAACGGTCATCGTAATGTTATCACCCGGCATTACCATTTCAACCTTATCCGGAAGCTTGATCTCGCCGGTAACGTCAGTGGTTCGAATAAAGAACTGCGGCTTATAGCCGGTAAAGAAAGGGGTATGTCGCCCGCCTTCTTCTTTGGTCAGCACGTAAACCTGGGCTTCGAACTTCTTGTGCGGGTGAATGGAGCCGGTCTTGGCAAGAACCATCCCGCGCAAAAGCTCCTCTTTTTCCACGCCGCGCAGGAGGAGCCCGACATTGTCTCCCGCCAACCCTTCGTCCAGGGTTTTGCGGAACATCTCAACTCCGGTCACCACCGCTTTTTTGTGCGAACCAAGCCCGACGATTTCAACCTCTTCCCCAACCTTTACTTTGCCGCGCTCAATTCTTCCGGTCCCCACCGTACCGCGGCCGGTGATGGTGAAAACGTCTTCTATCGGCATCAAGAAAGGTTTATCTAAAGGTCGCTTGGGATCCGGGATGTAGCTGTCAACCGCATCCATTAGGTCCAAGATAGGTTTGCAGACCGGATCGCTGGGATTGCCGCTCTCCATCGCTTTAAGGGCAGAGCCGCGAATAATTGGAATCTGATCTCCCGGGTATTCGTATTTTTTGAGCAGGTCGCGAGTTTCAACTTCAACCAGGTCAATTAATTCCGGATCATCTACCATATCTACTTTGTTGAGGAAGACAACCATTGCCGGAACGTTAACCTGTCGGGCAAGCAGAATATGCTCTCGAGTCTGGGGCATGGGTCCGTCAGCGGCTGATACCACCAGGATCGCGCCATCCATCTGGGCGGCGCCGATAACCATGTTTTTAACATAGTCAGCGTGTCCCGGGCAGTCAATGTGGGCGTAGTGGCGCTTTTCGGTTTCATATTCGACGTGGGCAATGGCGATGGTGATGCCGCGGGCTTTTTCTTCGGGGGCGGAGTCGATTTCGTCAAAGGCCTTGGCTTTTGCCATGCCTTTTGCCGCCAACACTTTAGTGATCGCAGAGGTTAAAGTGGTTTTCCCGTGATCAACATGACCGATGGTTCCGACGTTTACGTGCGGTTTCTTCCTCTCAAACTTTTCCCTTGCCATATTATTTTACCTCCTTAAATTATCGACAGACTCGTAGATTATACCTGACGCTTAAAAGCTTGTCAACAATCTTTGAAAGCCCGCGGCCGGAATCGAACCGGCGAGAAAAAAAGCCCGCGGCCAGAGTTGAACTGGCGACCCCAACCTTACCATGGTTGTGCTCTACCAACTGAGCTACACGGGCGGATAGATTATCAGTATATCAGATTATCAGAGGATCAGACAAGTTCGGATTTTTTGAAGATGGGATCGAAATCGTAATTTTTTAAGGCCTCGGCGGCGCCTTCTTCACGGTCGACCACCGAGATCACCTTTACCACTTTGGCTCCGGCGGCTTCGGCGGCTTGAATGGCTTCCAAGGCAGAGGCTCCAGTGGTTGCAACGTCTTCTACGATTACAACCTTCCAACCCGGAGCAATTAATCCTTCGATTTTCTGTTTGGTACCGTGCTCCTTCTCTTTCTTCCGCACGATAAAACCGGGGATATCACTTAATGCAACTACGGTCGAGATGATAGGGTCCGCCCCCAGGGTCAATCCGCCGATGGCGTCAACTTTTAAGCCTTTGATTTTTTCTAGAATGATCTTGCCGATGAGTTTTGCGCCTTGAGGGTGGAGCGTTACTTTGCGGCAGTCAATGTAGAAGCTACTTTTCTTGCCGGAGGAAAGGATAAATTCTCCGGTCTTGACCGCACCGGTCTCAAAAAGAAGCCTTTTAAGTTGTTCTTCCAACGTTTAGTCAGCTACAAGCGCAAAGGCAATTAGTCCGGCCAGAATCAGAAACAGGCCGATTCCGCCCCTAATTAATGTTAGTAAATCTGCCCACCAAAGATAAATGGTCCAAGCGCCTAAAACTATGAGGACGATACCGATGAGAACTTTGAGAACCTTTCCAAGCATACTAAAACCTCCTTTATCAAAATGGTAGGAGGATTATAGCAAGGGAGGCTGATTTAGGCAAGCACTATTCTTGAGTTAGTTCGGGAGGGGCGGCTTTAGCCAGTTTTTGGCTTTCTTTCTCGCGCTCGGCTAGAATTTGACCGACCGGGATATGAACCCAGCCGACGTAAGTGTAGCCAAAAGGACCGAGGTGGAAGGAGATTTTCGCTTTTCCCCAGTTTCCGTCTTCGGAAACATCGAGAAGCTTCACTTCGACGGGGATGCTATAAATTTGATTTGAACTCTCGTCCGGCGCAGAATAGAGAGTTTTTACCTGGATATCGTAGGGATCCTTGACCGGTTCCGCCGCCAGCACAATACCGGCAAGGAGAAGAATCGCAAATAGGATTACGGACGCTCTTTTCATAACAGGCACCTCTACTATATATATCGGATTTTAGAGGTAAAAACTTGTGCGAGGGGGGATTAAAACTTGATCATCTCTTTTAGCTTCTTCTTGGCCTCTTCTTCCAGGGCTTTTTTGGCTTCCGTCTCTTTGCTTGCCAATTCTTCTTTGGCCTTCTGTTCAATTTCCACTTTCTTGGCTTCGATTTTTACCTTTAATTTGCCAACCGCCTTTTCCAGCGGTTTTTCGAGGATAGGCTTCGGGATGGGCCTTTTAAGACCATCGGTTATTTCAAAGGTCATTTCCAGCCAACCCTTTTCATCCCGGAATAAGATGAGTTCCTTTGGCAGATCCTTGGTAGTGGAAGGCGAAAGCTTTAGGGTTAAACGATTTCCTGGGATCCAAACCAATTTTACGAGATCAATCCCGCCATTGAAAGAGGCCTTGATGTCCGGATTATCAAAGTTCAAATCCCTGGCGGTGACTATACGATTTTTAAATGAAAATCCGGCCGACAGATCACCGAATTTTAAATCTTGCTGCAGGGTATTGGAATTAAGCACTTTTCCTACTTCGGCCAGGGTTTTAACCCTTTTTAGCTCGCCGCCTTTAATGGAAAAAGAACCGTCTCCGACGGCATTGGCAAGAATGGCTTGCGGCTCAACTCCCCGCCCTTTAAGGGAAAGAGAGGCATCCATTCTTCCGTAAACCTTGTTGACGAGATCTTTGTAATCCGGAAGAGCGGTTAGAAAAGTTTCAACCATAGCGTTTGTGAACGGGGAAGCGTTGAATCCCACCAGCTTGAGATCTTTTAAATTGTATCCCAATCCGGAAGCGGCCAGATCGACCTCGGCTTTCCCGGTCAGGGACCCCTCATAAATTTTTAATTCCTTGATGTTAGCGGAGAGCTTTTTATTGGATAAGATCAAACTGAGGTCGATTTTATCGACTTTAAACTTCTGGAAGGTGAGGTTTTCGACATTAATTTTACCGTTGAGGCTGAAGTTCCTGGGAATCGAGGAGGTGGCCTGGTCAATGGTTTTGGTCAATTCCCCCGGTTTAGTCGCGGCCTTTTTTGCTCCCGCCGGCGCGGCAAAAATCGCCAGCAGAGGATCGACCGAGAATTTATTGGATCGGGCGGAAAAAGTAAGGTGCGGGGCAACTCTTAGATTGGAAAGAGAAGCGGTAGCGCTCAAGTTTTCTCCGGCGATAGTCAGATAAAGCGAAGGAATATCCGCTCCTTCTTTAGCAACATCAATTCCAACTGAGGTTTTTAATGATACGGGAATATCTTTGCCCTGATATAGAACCATGGCAGATAGACTGACGTCGATAGGCTTGACCATCGCCAGCTCAAAACCGGAAACTTTGAGGTTGAGGTTTTTGATCTCATTGGCAGCTCTGGCCGAGTAATCCATGTAAGTGATTTTTCCTTCTCTGATGGAAAAACTAGAAACAAATAAATTAAAGGGAAGTTTGGTAGTTGGCGGCTTTGGTGGTGGGGCGGATGGCTGGTTGGATGGCTTAGCTGGTTTGAGCAGGTCGGAGAAATTAAATTCTCCCCGAAGATTTTTTTCAACCAGGATCTGCGGCTTGACCAGGCGGATTTCCTTGATTATGATCTGGCGAGAGAAGAGAGGCCAGAAGGCGTAGCGCAGTTCAATGGAATCCGCGGAAACAAAAGGCTTCTTCGCAAAGCCCGCGTGGTTGCCAATATAAAGGCCCTGCAACTTTATTCCAGAAAAGATATCAAAAGAAACTTTATCGATCCTGACTTCCCGATGGATGGTTTCCGAAAGTTTAGCGACCGCAAAATCCTTGATTTTTTCCAGCGGAAAAACAAAAGGCAGGGCGATTATTCCAATGATCAAGAGGGCCAGGATGGTCCCGATGGCGATTGAAGCCCACTTTAAAAAGGATTTCATGAGGAACGCCTCCAAATCAATAATAATTATTTATTTGTGCTTATTTTAAAAAGGGAATAGATCGGGCATACTCCGGCCAGGCCGGTTAGCATCAAGATTAAACCCAAGATTATCAGGATCCACACTAAAATAAAATTCATCTTTATATAGGTCGCTAAAAGCATGAAGCTGCCGCCAACAATTATTCTAATAAAACGCTCAGTAGTGCTTTGATTCATTTTTGTTTCCATGGTTTTTGCCTCCCTTTGGCCATTATTATAGCGATTGGGGGGAAGAAGTAAAGAGGGAAGATGGTTGGAGGGGTCGGGGCCTAATCTATTTGGAAAGTTATTTCCTGCAGCTCCTTGATCAGTTCATTCCAGTAGCGCGCGCCTCCCGCCTCGGGAAAATGGGTCGAAAAATCCGCTTCCCGGCTCTGAACCGCCAGCCAGGAGGCGAAATGGATAATGCGCATGCCGCGCAGCAGAGGGACGAGCTTGAGCGAGCGTTGATCAAAGGGGAGGAAAAGCTCATAGCCCTTAAAAAACCAGCTGAGTTCATTTTGGCATTTGTCGGGGGTATCGGGGAGCAGCAGCCAGAGGTCCTGCACGGGTGGGCCCAGGCAGAGGTCGTCGAAATCGACAATAAAGATCCCTTCGCCGGGCCGGTGGATGAGGTTGCCTTTGTGGCAGTCGCCGTGCAGAAGGATAAATTCCTGATGGTTGAACCGATGATCGGCCCTTTCAATAAATAACTCGACGATGTGTCGAAAGGATTTTTTAAAATCCGGCAGTAAGTAATCGGTTCCGAGCAAGACTTCGAGATGGTGTTGCGTGGCAACCGACGGCCTCCAGGTGATACGGAGGCTGGTTTTATGCAGCGCTCCGATCAGGTGAATCCGGGCCAGCAGCCGACCCAGCTCTTCCCAGCTGTTCTTGTCAAATTCGTCCAGGGCGCGGCCCCCCTTTTTCGGGAAAATCGCGTAGGGAATTGACTCTATCGTGAAGAGGGTTTGACCTTGAAAGGAGAGGGGAGGAATAACCGGGACTTCCTTCTCTGCCAGCTCCCTCAGGAACCGGTGCTCTTCGGCGATCATGTCGGGCGTCCAGCGCCCCGGCCGGTAGAACTTGACGATAAATCTTTCCCTCGAGTCGTATTTCTCCAGCTCATAGACCCGGTTGATGTAGCTGTTCCTCGGCAGGAGCAGGTTGCTTAACTTTGTCTGGAGCGTTGACTCAACTGCGTTCAGAACTTTATCATGGTCAAGTTGTCGCCAGGCGGATGAATAGGCCACTAGTTCTTATTCGCGCGTTTTTCTCTTTTTAATGCCCGTTTTTCCTTAAGCGATAATTTGGCGACCTTCTTAACATTCTTGCTGCTGCCTTGTTCTTTGTTGGCCATATTTTCACCCCCCCCACACAATTAAATGATAACATATAAACCAAAAGAGAACCATCTAACGCGCCGCTTGGGCGTGGAGAAGAAAGGGAGAGGGAAAAAGCCCGAATCTAAAATGTCAGATATTGTCCTTTTTATTGATTTCAGTAAAGGCGAAGGATATAATGACAGGTAGAATTAATGAAAAAGGCAATTTTATCAACTCTAATTTTGTTAGTCGCTGTCAGCCTTGGTTATGCCAATAAATCCAAGGAATATAAATTCACTCATGACGTTTTGCAGTCATTGCATTCCCTCGACCTGGCGAAGCGGCAGCTGAGAACGGAAACCGAAGATGTCTCGGAAGGGATGAAGTCCTATACGCTGGCCAAAGAAAACTTGAGTGCCGGGAAAAGCCTGATGCAGGAATATATGAGTGATAGCCAGAAAAAAATCGCGGAGATAGCGGCCAATATCGCCAACGCTTTCGACCGGCTGATCTGGGCCTCCGATGAATGGCTCGCCCTGGCAAAGCGGCAGCAGGCAGGCGAGGCGGTTGACGAAACCGAAGAATTCTATGATAAGGGGAAGGAGGTCGGGAAACAGGAGGATTGGGCTTATAAGCTTATCGCCATCACGATCCCAACCTATCTTCCCGACATTTTTGCTGAAGATGTGAAAGTGAAAAACCCCAAGGCCAAGATCCGCTACAAGCTATCCAAAACGGAAAGAAAAAAATTGATAAGCGAGATCGATTCTGTCTTCGCGGACGAGCTCAAGGCTTATTACCGGGACCCGAAAGAGGGGAACGAGATCAGTTATTCCGTTGATTATCTCAAGAAACGCCTCAAAGCGGAAACCTACGGGGACCTCAAAAAGATCCAATAGTTTTAGCTCTCTGCTTACTAAAATGGTTTAGCCTGTTTCTTCCAGCCCACCCCCAAGAAAGCTGCGAGAGTCGATATTTTTCATTTCCGATTTAAGTGAAATTTTCTATAAAAGTTGACGATAATATTACAGAAAGCTGTTAAATGCCCTAGAGGCAGGAGGAGAATAAAAATGGCGATGCAAAAAGTCTGTTTGGTATTTGGTGGCCCAATAATAAGAATTGTTCCAGTTCGCGTTGATGGGGGTAGGGTAAACAGTGGAATAATTGGCAAGGAATTAAAGCCAGGCGAGCAATTGATGGGGGTGATAGGGCACCCCCCGGGCAAGCTAACCCCAAAAAAAGCAAATCAGATATTAAGAGAACAGATTGATCTAACTACAGTTATGCAAGAGCTTAAAATTCCGCTTCCGGAAATGATCGACTATCTTGGATTGCCCTTTAAATTTATGAAGGGGGTAGCTACTGTCGGGCAATTTGCCGGGCTGGTTAAAGCTGGCTACGAGATTAGAGGCCATAATGCAGATGAGCTTAAAACTATTATCGCAAACAAATCAAATGCTGGCAAGGGAACCGGTTATGTGGCTTTGCTGGACGGCAGAGCACTTGCTGAAGAATTAAACCGACAGAATCCCGGCAGAAAATTCAGAGTTCCATTCGAGCCAGAATTGTTAAAGTTGAACGAATTGGTTGGGAATCGATTATCTGGCAGAGATTTTTTTATATGGACGGAAACTAAATATAATGATATTATGTTTGTTCTCCGCCTCCGGGGCTACGGCTACCGCTACGCCGACCTCCCTGAGGGTCGCCGCAGCGACGGCGCGGTCCGTCTTGTCGAGGACAGATAATTAAACCTTATACTTTTATGCTTTTTCCCCTGCCAGCCCCCTCTGGCTGGCCTGCTTGTCGGTAGGCAGGGATTCAAACCTTCGAAGCCTCAGCTTCCCCTGGCGAAATTTCGCCACCTTTATACTCTTTGAGCGTGGCAATAAGATTGCTGGATAGGGGGGGAGGGGGAGGAGGCGAGAACATGGATAAGCCTTTTGAAGATTTTCCGGCTTATAGAAAGGGGTTGAATCTCGCAAAGGAAGCAAATCTGATATGCACAAGCATAAGAGACAGTCAGTTTAATTACCTTAAGGATCAAATTAGGCGGGCGGCGTCTTCGGTTATTCTTAATCTTGCAGAGGGATCGGGTAGATGGACAAAAAGGGACAAAATAAACTTTTATCGCATAGCACGAGCATCCGCGTTTGAGTGTTGCGCGGTTCTGGATCTGTTTGCGGCCTATCAATTGGTGGATAAACAACACACAGAAGAACTAAAAAGTCGGTTTATCGAAATAGCAGGCAATTTGCAAGCTTTAATCTTTAGTATAGAAAAAAGAAGATTTTAATAATTCCTGTTCCTGATCCTGAGCCTATTCCTGCGCCTAAAAATCCAGAAAAGGCTCAGGCGCAGGAAATAAAAATCCTCGCCAGTTCGGATTTTTATTTGGAGAGGGAAGGATTCGAACCTTCGAAGGCATAAGCCGCCTGATTTACAGTCAGGTGCATTTAACCACTTTGCTACCTCTCCGCGAAGCCCTTTGCCTGATCCTCCTTTTGGGATAGATAAAGACAAAGGGCATAGGGACTAGCGTCGTTTTTTCTTCCTGCCGCCGCGAGCCATCTTCGCACGGGAGATGTCGCCTTTCTTGTCGATGAAGTAGAGATACCCTTTCACTTTCTTGATTCCGCACTTCATTACTTTTTCCGCCATTACTTTTCACCTCCTCTTTGTCTTAAAACTTCGTACAGGACAATGCCTGTTGCTACCGACGCGTTCAGCGAATTGATCCGGCCGCGCATGGGCAGGCGAACCACTTCGTCGCATCTTTCTTTGACCAGGCGCGCCAGGCCGCGGCCCTCGCTCCCGACGACAAACGCCGCCCCTCCCCGGTAATCAGGCTGATTATATAACCTTTTGCCGTCGATTTCAACCCCGAACACCGTCAGAGATTCGTTGCGCAAAAAGCGAATGGCCTCGGCGATGTTGGGGACCAGCGCGACGGGAATGAGATTGGCAGCACCGGCGGAAACCCTGATTACAGTGTGTGTGACCGGCGCCTGGCGCGCTTTGCGAATAACCACGCCGTGGACGCCGGCGGCCTCCGCTGTCCGCAAAATAGCGCCGAAGTTTTGGGGATCTTCGATCCCGTCGAGGATTAATATAAAAGGCGGTTCGTTTTTGGCGCGGGCAAGATCCAGCAGGTCGGGCAAATCTTTGTATTCAAACATTTTCGAGAGCGGAGGCGAAAATTCCCAATCCCTGGTCGATCTGTTTTTTGCTTATATTGAGAGCCGGAATAAAACGCAGGACCGTGCCGTCAGCGCCGGTTGAAACTAGAACCAAACCTTTTTCTAAACAGTAGTTCATAATATTTTTGGTGAGCTCGCTGTTGCCTCCGCCGGAGGCGGATCCGCCTTTGGCGGAAAAATCGACACCCAGCATCATCCCAAGCCCCCGCACCTCTTTTATGCTGGGAAATATTTTCTGAAGCTTTTGCAACTTATCCTTGAGATAGCCGCCTAACTTCGCAGCGTTGGCGAGCAGCTTCTCTTCTTTTATGATTCGAAGCGTGGCAATGGCCGCGGCGCAATTTACCGGATTGCCTCCAAAGGTTGAACCGTGCGCTCCGGGAGACCACCTGGCCATGATTTCCGGTTTAGCTAAACAGGCGCCAAGCGGAAAGCCCGAAGCTATGCCTTTGGCTAAAGTTAGAATATCGGGCACCACTCCGGCATGCTCGCAGGCAAACCATTTTCCTGTGTGCCCAATGCCCGTCTGGACTTCATCAAAGATCAGCAAAAGGTCGTATTTATCGCAAAGCTGGCGCAGCTGCTTCAAGAAAGCCGCCGGGATCACAACGTAACCGCCTTCGCCCAGGATCGGCTCGATGATCACGCCGGCTATTTTATTCGGATGACTTTTAATAAGTCCTTCAACGACCTTTAAGTCAAAAGGGGCCACATAAATTTCTGGCAGCAATGGCTCGTAGCCTTCCCGATACTTCATTTTAGAAGTGGTGACCGAAAGCGCTCCCAGCGTACGCCCATGAAAGCCGCCCTGGAAAGCAAGGATGCCCGGTTTTTTAGTTGCGTATTTGGCGAGCTTGATAGCTGCTTCCACGGCTTCTGACCCGCTCTGACAAAAGAATGCCTGTGCGTTTTTCATGGGCGCGATCTTTTGCAATTCTTCCGCTAACTTTACGTAAGGTTCATAATAGGCGACGCCAATGCAAGTATGAATTAATTTTTCAGTTTGCTTTTTGGCGGCGGTAACCACCTTGGGGTGGCAGTGGCCGGTCACACAACAGGCAATGCCGGAGGCAAAATCCAAATATTTTTTGCCATTGACGTCAAAAAGGTAGCTTCCTTTCCCGCTCTCGACCTCAAAATCGTCGAAATATTTGCCTAAGACGGGAGAAAGAACTATTTGTCCTCGAGCTTTTAGGTTTTTCATGAGGTTTATTATACTCCAGTTTTGTGGTAAACTTCAAGGAAATGCGAAGGGCGAGAGTTTTTTATGTTTTGCTGCTTATTTTATCTTTCGCTGGAATGGCCTGCGGCGAATTTGTGCCTGGCCAGATTATTGTCAAATTTAAACCCGGAGTGGTACAGATCCCCAAAGGCTTAACGGTTGCATCCGTAAAGGCGGCAACGGTTTCGGCAGCATCCGTTAAAGCGCTTAACCAAAGATACGAAGTTGCCGCTTTCAAGCAACTTTATCGTGACGCGCTGGAGATTCGTCCTGATTGGAAACAGCTTGCCAATGTTTACATTTTGAATTTCCCGGCAGCAAAAGATATTGCTCAGGCAGTTAAGGAATATAAAAAAGATACGAATGTAGAATTTGCCTTGCCTAATACGGTGGTCAGGGCCTTTGATACTTTTCCTGATGATCAATATTTTTATCTGCAATGGGCGCTCAACCAGATAAAAGCGCCGCAGGGATGGGATAAAACCACCGGTTCGGCCGGCAATCTTATTGCGGTGCTTGATACCGGCATAAACTACAATCACCAAGATTTTGCAGGTAAAGTGGATATGGTTCACGCTAAGGACTATGTGAACAACGATAACGATCCGATGGATGATTTTGGGCACGGCACCGCAGTATCAGGAGTGGTAGGGGCGGTTACCGATAACGGCATAGGGATCGCGGGAATGGATTGGAAGGCAAAGATCCTGCCCATTAAGGTGCTGGACAATCAGGGAAGAGGGGACATTGCCAACGTTAACCAGGCGCTGGCTTACCTGGCAGCCCTGAAATCCACCGGAACCAATATTGTGGTTATCAATATGAGCCTTGGCCAGTATAGCGCCGATAGCGAGCTGGAGTCGCGCTGTTCCGATGCTTATAACCAGGATGTAGTTCTAACGGCGGCGGCCGGGAACGGAAATGTTGATTGGCCGACTTACCCGGCTTATTATTCAACTGTAGTTGCGGTAGCCGCCACTGATGACTCAGACAAGAGGGCGGTCTGGACCGGATTTGACCCCGAAACCGGCCAGACACAAGCTTCAAATTACGGAACCTGGGTTGATATTTCGGCGCCGGGGGATAACATTTTCAGCACCGATAGGAGCGGCGGCTATAGCGGCAACTGGAAGGGGACTTCGCTGGCTACCCCTTATGTTTCGGGGCTGGCGGCTTTGCTAAAAGCCGCTAACCCTGCGCTGACCAACTCTCAAATAGTGGAAAGGATGAAAGCGACTGCGGATAACATTGACAGCCTGCAGGATCCAGCCTATCAGGGACTGCTTGGAACTGGAAGAATAAATTTGCTGGAGGCGTTGTCGGGGCTTTTGGTAAAAATCACCTCCCCGGCTGGCGGGGCCTACTTGAAAGGGAAAGTAGATGTCTATGGGACGGCCAGCGGCTGGAACTTTAACAGCTACCGTCTAGAAGCGATAGGGAACGGAAACCTTATAACGATCGAGACCAGCTCCGTTTCGGTTGAAAGCGGGAAATTAGGGAGCTGGGAGACAGCCGGCCTGAACGGCGAATATTCTTTGCGGTTAACCGCCTTTGCTGCGGGAGGGGGTTCTGCCCAAACCAATGAAGTGGTATTCGTTGACAATTCCTCTCCCGAAGCAGTAATTTCTTCCCCGCTTGACGGAGCAACGGTTTCCGGGAAAGTTACCGTTGCCGGAGAGGCCAAAGATCAATATTTTGACCATTACATCTTAGAATACGGAGCCGGCTCTTCGCCTTTGAATTTTCAAAGCCTGGGGACATACTATCTGCCGGTTGATAACAATTTGTTGGGAACCTGGGAAGCCTCGGGTTTAAAAGGGGCCTATACACTGCGATTAACGGCATATGATAAAACCGGATTTGAATCAACCGCTTCAATTGGGCTGAACATTACTGAAACCAGTCCGGTCAAGGAAATGCAGCCTCAGGCGGGCCTGCCAACTACTTTTGCGCTTCCCAATCCTTTTATTCGCCAAACCAGCACCGCAGAAACGTACTTTGTTTATAGCCTGGAAGGGAACTTTAATGCGGTTATTTACCTATTTGATATTAACGGAAATCTGATCTGGCAGAAAAGCTCTATTGCGGGAGAAAACGGCGGGAAAGCCGGAGTCAACCATGTCCCCTGGGATGGAATAAATCTTTATAATGAATCCGTGCCGAACGGGGTTTGCCTCTATCAGGTGGTGGCGGACAAAAGGGTGATCGGCCGCGGCAAACTCATTATCCTCAATTAAAAGTTCATGGTCCCTTCAAAAGAGAGCAGCTGAGCATAAAAATCGTCGGACTTATCCGGTTTTGCCAAGTTTTTATAATTAACGCTTTTCCAGGATATTGACAGAACAAAATTTGACAGAACCGGATTGTCAATGGGGATGGTGATGTTGAGGCTTCGATTCAAAGTCTCTTTTTCGTAACTTAAGGCAGTAAGCACCCCCCCCTGCACTTCGCCCTGATTTTTTTCGCTCTGCCAATCCAAAGCGAGAGTCCCCCAGCTGAGGACCTGGTAAGCAGCTTTGGCATTTAAAGTTTTTTTCACCGGACTCGTACTTCGTATAAGGTCTTTGGTGGTTTTTTCGGTGTAGTCTCCGCTGAGGGTGAAAACCGGCACCGGCGTAAAAGTCAATCCGACCGAAGCGGTCAAATTTTGGGTTTCGGTAGTGACGGGAGAGGTCATAGAATCATTTGAATTCTTATAATCTTCCCGAGCATAGCCGAAGCTAAGCGGCAAAATCGGAAGAGGGTATAAATTCAGCGTATAGTTTTGAGAAAAGGTATTGGTTTTGGTGATCACCGATCCCGCCCCGGAGGGAGCAGTTTGTCTCGAATCGGAAGCCGCGAAACGCGAAGCTAACTTCAGCAGATTGAAGGAAAGCGGAGTGTAATCCGCATCATAACCCAGCGAGCGTGCCGAGGTTTTATTGGAGCTGCCGGTTTCGGGAATGGTTTCACTTTCTGAAGCGTTAAAGCCGAACGAAAACCAGGAAATCGGAGTAAGCCGCGTCGTGCCGGTGGTTCTGGAGGACCGCGGGTTTTCTCCGCCGACTACGTAAGAAGTTCTTTCCTGCAGATTATGATCGAGAGAGCCGGTCAGGATGGTAAAGGGTGTTATGTCCATGTGATAGGTTTCATTTTTAGTGGATGTGGTAGTTTCCGGGGTGGGAATTCTTCGGATATCTTCGTGATTGAGGAGCGAAACCCGGGCAGTCCATTTCTTGAGAAAGCCCATAGTCAGGTCAACGGAAAAGTTATAGGATCGATCAGCCGCCAGACTGTGGGCGGTTTCAGTTTCCAATGACCCGCGGGTAATGGGTTCGTTATACTGCCAATCGTAGCCGGCGGAAATCCGTTCGGTAAATTTTATATCAGTGCCGACATGGTAATAGTCTGTGTTTGAAGTCGATCTGTTTTTTTTATCTATGTAATCACTGATGGAAGAGGTTTTGCGAAGGTCGCCTTTTAAGTTGATCGAAAGCGGGCCTCTTGTAATCGCCGCCGGGACAATGCTGGTTGAATAGGATTCCTGCAAGTTATCATTGTTGTGAAGAGCTTCGGGGGTAGCGGGATCATCCAGAGTCAGGAAGTTGCGGTAGCCCATATCAATTTTGGCAACTCCACCGGGATTGAAACCGGTTGAAACAGAGTTATCATAGCCGCGGGTAAATAGTTTTCGTGAAGGCCCTTGTGGATTATTATTCACCTTGTATGAATAATTGGCGTAGAAAGATTGATAGGCGGGCTTGAAACTGGCGTTGAGCTCGTTGTATTCGGATCCGAGCCCAATAGCTGTTCCCCCCAGGGGGGAGAAATCAAATCCAATTTTTTTAGTATTGCCGCTTAAGGTTAAGACATCTCCGAAAATTTTGGTTTTTGCCCCCAACCGAAAAGCGGTGTCCCCTTTTACTTTTTTCCCGACCTCAATACCGGAAAGAGATTGAAAGTTATATTCAACCGAGATGGCGTCCTGAGTGGTGGGAGTTATATAATAAAAGTTGAACTGGCCGGGCTTGGTGTAGCCGATAAAATAATCAATGTCTTTATTCAAGAGCCGCTGATTGACGTAGATTTTTTCGCTCCCCTCAATAATATCTGCGGTTGAGCGCAGAGAATAATTTTTAGTCCCATTCCCGGTGAAGCTTTCAGACGTGGACTCGGCCACAAAAACCTGGTCGGTTTCGCTCCGGGCAAAGGAAGAGTCGATATTAAAGACGTCCCCGATTTTAAAACTTCCGTCAAACCCGTAGGCGACTTGAGAAACATCTCCTCCCGCGGAGCCGGAAGGAGGAACGTACTGGTAAATAACCTGGAAGTTTTTAGTGGAGGCAAGTTCAAGATTGAAAGCGATGGAAGGGTTATCCGTCGTATAGTTGATGGAATAACCGGTATCACCGGCGTCAGCTTCAAAACTGCCGTTGCGGGTGTAAGTGGTAATCACCGTAGAGCCCTGGTCCCAGACCTGCACGGTTTCGGTGCCGGGAACAATTTCCCGCGTGTTTCTCAGGTAATAAGGACCTTTGCTGCCGTTGCCGGCGCCCGAAAATTTTCCGACGATGCTCTTTTTGTACGAATAGGTAACGGTAATCTCATCGCTGGCGACAATGCTGTGGTTGAAGAAATAAACCGTGCCGGTGCCGTAGCCATTGGTGAGGTCATTCCGGTCGGTGATGTAGGCGAGCTTAACTTCCGGGGTTACCCGGACGTAGCCGGTGAGCGGATCGATGTAAGTCGTAGGAATAACATAATCGGCCTCCCAGGTTAATTCCCGACTTTCTTCTGTGCCGTGTTTAAGTCGAACGATAAAAGAGGCTTCGGTGGTGGGGAGAATGGGCCGGTTCCTTAGATTGAAAATGAAATTATTGGCCAGCAGGTCTTGCCCCCTGACAGTTTCAATGTTGGTGGTCGTGGGTGCCCCAGCTCCCTTTCTTGCGGTTTCTTTCAGGTAGGTGGTTCCAATTTTTAATTCTTTGGAAATCATTGAAGGAACCGCCGGCGGGAGGGCAACCACATTGTACCGGTAGCTGATTTCGATCTGTGAGGTTGGGCCGATTACCACGCCGAAAAGTATTTCGCCGGTGTCGTAATTGATCGTATAATCTAAATTCCGAACAAAAGGCTTGCCGTCAACCTCGATCCTTTCGCTTTCCGCCACCATCCCCGGGTGCCTTGCCCGATAGGGCCCGCGGCTTCCGATACCCGGGATGACTTCGGCTTCGGTAGAAGTTTGGTAGTATTGATACTCAACTACCAAAGCTTCTTCGCTGCTGGGGAGAAATCTCGTCAGCAATTTAATTTCTCCGGTATCGTAGCGGATAAGATAATCCTCATTTTTCTTCAGCAGGGTGCCCATAAAGGTTAAAACCTCGCTGAACTTGAGCAAGGGATAATTTTTCAGCTGGTATCGACCCGAAGCTTCTGCCTCTTGAACATCCGGCTCAAATGTTCCGGCGCCGGGGAAAAGCTCACGAGCGGCATTAATCACCGGCTCTTCTTTGGGGGCGGGTTTTCCGAACTTGTCCGGGTCGATGGTAAACCTTGATTGAAAGCCAAAAAAATCGCGCTTGGAAAGAGCCGGGAAAAAGAGGTCGAGGAGGTTGGTGTATTCGTAACTGTATTTAAATTCGTCGGTTTGACTTAGGATTCGGTTAAAAGTTATCTTGCCTTCGAAGTAATCAATGATATAGTCAACGTTGCGTTTTAAATAATTCCCGTTGAGTTGAATCTGTTCCGAGTCTTCAACAATTCCGCCGTGGCCGAGATTGTAGGGACCGCGCGCATTGTTTCCCTTTTGGGAGGTGAGATTCTGGGTCTGGCTTTTGAGCTTGGCGGAGGGGACTGTGGTTATGTCATACCAGTTATCCTTGGCCGTAAACATGACGCCGTTCAGAAATTTTGAAGCCGAAACAAATTCATTCCCGGAAAAATTGGCATTGAAATCGCCGAAAGTCAATTCATTATTGTAGTATTTGACTTTGACGTCGAATTTATCCGGAGTCTCAGGCTGTTGTTCCAGATCATAAGTAACCGAAAGATTCTCGGAGAGCTGACCTAAAATTCTTAATTGCAAACGCTCCTGCCAGGGACCGCCGGTGAAGGTAGGGTAAAAGCCGCCCAGTTGGCTTAAGCCGGTAAAATAATTGCGGCTGGGGTCAACCTCCACTTTTTTGTGTTCCCATTTTTTGAATCCGGAAATATCTAATTGAGGGTAAGTTTGCTCGGCTGCGGCTGCGACAGCGATTAAAAGCAGGATAGCGACGGCGAATGAAAACTTTTTCACTAGCCGCATTATAGCATCAGCTAAATTTCTTGACCACCAGAATTGCGTTGTGGCCGCCGAATCCAAAAGAGTTTGAGATCGCCGCCCGGATGGGCGTTTTCCGGGCCCGGTTGGGAACATAATCCAGATCACATTCGGGGTCGGGGATTTCATAATTAACAGTAGGCGGAGCTATGTCATTAACGACCGAAAGGGTGGTGGCGATAAACTCGACGGCTCCGGACGCCCCCAGTAAGTGACCGATCATGGATTTGTTGGAACTGATCGCCAGCTTGCGTGCGTGTTCCCCAAAGACCGTTTTAAGCGCCACGGTTTCATATTTATCATTCAGGTCGGTCGAAGTCCCATGGGCATTGACATAATCGATGGCTTCCGGTGAAAGATTAGCGTCTTTAAGTGCGGCGCGGATGGCGCGCACGGCTCCGTCGCCTTCAGGGGCCGGTGCGGTGATATGATAAGCATCGCCGCTCATGCCAAAACCGACAACTTCAGCATAGATTTTAGCTCCGCGTGATCGGGCAGAATCCAGGCTTTCGAGGACCACGCTGCCGGCGCCTTCGCCCATGACAAAACCGTCGCGGGTTTTATCGAACGGCCGGCTGCTGGTGTTGGACAAGGCGCGCGCGGCGCAAAAACTGCCGATTCCGAGCGGGCAGATGGATGCCTCGGAGCCGCCCGCGATCACCGCGGAAGCTCCGCCGCGCTGAATCAGCTTAAAAGCCTCGCCGATACAGTGGGTTCCGGTGGCACAGGCGGTCACCACACAAAAATTGGGGCCTTTGGCACCCAGATTGATGGAGGTATAGCCAGCGGCCATGTCGGTGATCATGAAAGGGACGGTGAAGGGGCTAAGTTTTCCCGGCCCTTTTTCGTGAAGGGTGCGGGCCTGCTCTTCGAGGAAATCGATTCCGCCGATGCCCGAACCGATGATGACTCCAATATCAGTGGCATTTTCGGGAGTGATCGAAAGTTTGGCGTCTTCAACTGCTAATTTTGAAGCGGCAATGGCAAACTGGATAAAACGCACCAGACGGCGGGCTTCCTTTTTTTCCAGGAACTGTGAAGGGTCAAAATCTTTTACTTCGCCGGCAATCCGGGAATCAAAAGCCGAAGCGTCAAAGCGGGTAATGCGGGAGATTCCGTTTTTTCCGGCTACCAAATTTTCCCAGAATAGTTCCTTTCCGATGCCAAGCGGAGAGATCACCCCCATGCCGGTTACGACTACTCTATTCAGCAATCTTTTGCCTCCTCAACTTCTTTGAGGATTTCTTCAACGATTTCGGAGGCGGGCTTGATGGAACGATCTTTGATTTTCCAAACATACTCGCCGGAAAAAACGATGCCATTATCAATGTCACCCTGTTGAGAATTGATCAGCGCCTGGATGATGCAATACTCCAGGGAGCATTTTTTTAGACAAAAATCACAGCCGATCGGTTTGGGAGCATTTTTACTGAGCAGTTTTTCCACGAAAGCGGTTTTTATGGCCCTTCCCGGCATTCCGACCGGAGAAGAGATGATCACGACATCCTCCTTGGTTGCGGTTTGATAGCGTTTTTTATAAGCGGGAGCGGCATTGCACTCTTCCGAAAGGACAAAGCGCGTTGCCATCTGGACCCCATCGGCTCCCATTTTAAAGGCTTTAACTATTTCTTCGCCGTTGATGAGCCCGCCGGCAGGGATAACCGGAAGCGTAACGGCCTTTTTAACTTCCGGAAAAATCTCCCAGATGGAGCGATCGGTTCCGAGGTGGCCGCCGGCCTCCTTTCCTTCCACTACTATCGCCGCGGCTCCCAACTTTTGGGAAGTAGCGGCCAGCTGGGCCGAAGAGACCACGGGAAGGATAGGGGTATTGCTTTCTTTACCAATTTTAAAAATATCTCGGGAAAAACCAGCCCCCGTGATAATGAGGTCGATTTTTTCCTTGATCGCGGTCTGGACAATACCCCAAAATTCCCGAGCGGCAAACATGATGTTAATTCCGACAATTCCTCCTGCCGCTCTTTCCCGGGCAATTTGGATCTCACGTTTGAGCTCATCAAAAGCCATGCCGGAAGCGCCGATTATTCCGATGGCGCCGGTGGCCGCAACGGCTCCGGCGAGCGCCCCGGTTGAGATCCGGATGGCCATGCCGCCCTGAATGATGGGCAGCCTGGCAACCAAATTACTAATTTTAAGCTGAGGCAATTTCATTTATTTTTTTGCGTGCGCCGTAACGTAATTGATGGTATCGCCGATCGTTTTAATCTTTTCCGCATCTTCATCTGGGATTTCGATCCCGAAGGCTTCTTCCAGCGCCATCACTAATTCCACCGTGTCCAGCGAGTCGGCGCCTAAATCGTCGACATATGACGCCTCGCGGGTCACTTCGGATTCGGAAACCCCCAACTGCTCTACCACCACTTTCTTGATCTCTTCAAACATTTTTTGCTCGTCCATTCTTTCACCCCCTTTTTACATGTACATTCCGCCGTTAACAGCAAGCACCTGACCGGTAATATAATCGGCTTCCGGGCTGGAAAGGAATACGACCGCATTGGCTATATCTTCGGGTTGACCGAATTTGCCTAGCGGGATCTGCTCCAGCATCTTATTCTTTATTTCTTGCGGGATCTTATCCGTCATCGCTGTTTGAATAAATCCCGGCGCGATGGCATTGACCGTAATATTGCGGGCCGCCGCTTCGCGCGCCACCGTTTTGGTAAAACCGATCACTCCCGCCTTGCTCGCGGAGTAATTGGCCTGGCCAAAATTACCCATCTGTCCGCTAATGCTTGCGATATTGATAATTTTACCGCAGCTGTTTTTCATCATCAAGCGAGAAACCACTTTGGTGCAGTTGAAAACTCCGGTAAGATTAACCGCCAGCACCGCATCCCAGTCTTCTTTTTTCATGCGGATCAATAAATTGTCTTTGGTTATCCCCGCATTGTTTACCAGGATATCTATTTTCCCAAAAACTTTAACTGCTTCGCTGACAGAATTTTCAACATCGGCCAGATCCGCGACGTTGGTTTTAAGTGCCAAGGTTTTAACTCCCAGGGCTTCAACTTCCTTAGCGGTTTGAGCAGCCAGCTCAAGGTTGATGTCAGAAATGATCAGGTTGGCTCCTTCTCTGGCGAGCGCGATGGCAACTGCCTTTCCGATCCCCTGCGCTGCTCCGGTCACCATCGCAACTTTATCCTTTAATTTCGTCATAGGTTTTTACCTCCACATCTGGATCGATGTTTTTTATTAAGCCGGTTAAAACTTTTCCCGGCCCGACTTCTACAAAACTTTTAGTCCCATCGGCTACCAGCTTGCGCACCGAATCCTCCCAGAGCACCGAAGAAGTGACCTGCTTGATCAAAAGTTTTTTTATCTCTCCGCCCTTTGTAACATAATCCGCGGTGACGTTGGCGATAAACGGAAATTTTGCATCTTTAATTTCAATTTTTTCGAGTTCTGCTGCCAGCTTATCCGCGGCGGGCTGCATCAGCGGGCAGTGGAAGGGAGCAGAAACGACCAAAGGAATGATCCTTTTTGCTCCGGCCGCTCTGAGCTTTCCGCTGGCAATTTCTACGCTTTCCTTCTTTCCAGAAATGACTACCTGTCCCGGGGAATTAAAATTGGCCGGCCAGACGTTGCCGACTTCCCGGCAGATTTCTTTGATCCGATCTCTTTCCCCGCCTAAAACGGCGGCCATGGCGCCGGTACCGGCAGGGACGGCTTCCTGCATAAATTTTCCCCGCAGGTGAACGGTTCTGACCCCGTCATCAAAAGAAATCGCTCCCGCTGCGTATAGAGCCGAATACTCACCGAGGCTGTGGCCGGCAACGCAACCGCAGGATATACTTTTAGCTTTGAGCAACTCATAGGCGGCGGCGCTGACAGCAAAAATTGCCGGCTGCTGGATCTCGGTTCGCTTTAGTTCTTCAGCCGGGCCTTCAAAACAGAGCTTCTTTAAGTCAAAGCCCAGGATGACATTGGCCTGATCGAGAAATTTTTCTGCCAGCTCTTTTCCCATTCCCACAAACTGTGATCCCTGGCCCGGAAAAACAAAAGCAGTTTTCATTTAACTCCTCAGTTCTTGAATTTTTTTGGTCAAAAGCGGCACGTATTCAAAAAGATCCCCCACGATGCCATAATTTGCCACTTTAAAGATCGGGGCGTCCGCATCTTTATTGATGGCCACAATAGTGTCGGAAGATTGCATGCCGGCTAAATGCTGGATCTTGCCGGAAATCCCACAGGCGATATAGAGCTTTGGCGAAACGGTTTTGCCCGTCTGACCGACCTGATGATGGGCCGAGATCCAGCCGGCATCCACCGTAGCCCGGGAAGCACCGACAGCTCCGCCTAATACCTGAGCCAATTCTTCTATCAACTTGAAGTTTTTGGCTTCACCCAGTCCTCTACCTCCCGAGACAATAATCTCTGCTTCTGCCAGATTGATTTTGACCGATTCATCCTCAATAATTTCCAGTAGTTTTACTACCAAATCTTCTTCGTTGATGACGGGCGTAAATTTAATAATATTTCCTTCCGGCGACCGGGGACTGGCGACACGTGACTTTTTGAAGACCTTGGGCCTGACGGTTGCCATCTGCGGGCGGTGGTTGGGGGTTTGAATGGTGGCCATGATATTTCCACCGAAAGCGGGTCGGGTCTGTTGTAATAAGCGGTTCTCAATGGCCAAGCCCGTGCAGTCGGCGGTTAATCCCGCACCCACCCGGATGGCCAAGCGGGCGGCAAGATCTCTGCCCTGGGTGGTAGCGCCAAGCAAGAATATTTCAGGTTTATGCCTTGTAATTGCTTCAGCGATCGCCCGGGTGTACGGAGCGGTATGGTAATGCTTAAGGGCATGATGGGTTATCAAGTAAACTTTGTCAGCGCCGTAGCTAAAAAGATGATCCACTTCTTCTTCGATCGAGGTATCTCCACAAAGGATGGCGGCAAGCTCAACTTTCAAATCGTCGGCTAATTTTTTCCCTTCACTCAACAGTTCATAAGCAACCGATTGAACCTTCCCTTCCCTTTGCTCGGCGAAAACCCACACTCCCTTGTAGTGGCTGATATCAGCGCTGGATTCTTTTTCAATCTCAATTTCGATGGCGTCAAATTTACAAGAGGGGATACATGCTCGGCAAAGCGTGCATTTATCAAGGTCAATGACCGCTTTCTTCTTTGGTTTTTTTCCTTCTTCGGCGGGAAGTTCTTCCATCCTTATGGCGTCAAAAGGACAGGCCACAGCGCAGAGAGTGCAGCCCGTGCATTTATCTAATAATATTTTTATGCTCATTAGATGATCTTTCTTTCCTTGAGCTTGGCAATGAGCCTGTCGGCGATCTCTTCCGGCTCACCGGCCAAGGTTTCTCCTCCCCCTTTGGGTGGGGGAGTAAAAATCCTAACTACATTAGTTGGAGAACCGTTCAGGCCGATGTTTATAAGATCGGCCTCGATATCGGTTGCGGTCAAATTTTTTATTTCTGCCTTTTTGGCTTTCATCATCCCTTTAAGGGAAGGCAAGCGGGGTTCATTTATTTGTTTGACTACGGTCACCACGGCGGGCAGGGGACATTCGACGACCTCATTCACCTCTTCCAGCAGCCGCTCAACCTTGAGCTTTGAATCGCGGATTTCAATTTTGGAGGCAAAAGTAATTTGCGGGATTCCCAGCCATTCGGCAATCCCGGGGCCAACCTGGGCGGTGTCCCCATCGATGGCTTGCTTGCCGCAAAGGATTAGATCAAACTTCCCTATTTTCTGGATAGCTCGGGAAAGGGTGTAAGAAGTTGCCCAGGTGTCGGAGCCGGCAAAAGCGCGGTCCGAAATCAGAACGGCTTCGTCAACTCCCATGGCAATGGTGGTGCGCAGAGCTTCGGCGGCCTGGGGAGGCCCCATGCTGATGGCGGTGACGGTGCCGCCGTGTTTTTCTTTCAGTTGCAGCGCGGCCTCAATCGCGTTTTCATCAAAAGGATTGATGATGGAAGGGACTCCTTCCCGGATCAAGGTGTTGGTTTCGGGGTTAATCTTAACCTCGGTGGTATCGGGAACTTGTTTTAGGCAAACGATAATATCCATGGGGCTATTTTTTCGAGGCGCTTTCTTTGATCAGAGCCAGCGCGATCTGATTTCTCTGGATTTGGTTGGTCCCCTCATAAATCTGGGTAATTTTAGCATCCCGCATCATTTTTTCAACCGGATACTCTTTCATATAACCGTAACCGCCCATGATCTGAACCGCGTCAACTGTTACTTTCATGGCGGTGTCCGACGCAAACAACTTGGATTGGGAAGCCGCCAGAGTGTAGTATTTATGACCGGCATCAACCATGCGGGCAACGGCATAGACCAGGGCGCGCGCCGCTTCAATTTGCGTTGACATATCTGCCAGCATATGTTGGACCGCCTGCAAGCTGGCGATCGGTTTGCCGAACTGCACCCTTTCGCGGGCATATTTAATTGCCTCGTCCAATGCTCCCTGGGCAATCCCCACCGCCTGGGCGCCGATCCCTGGACGGGTTAGATCGAGCGTTTTCATGGCCACGATAAAACCCATGCCTTCTTTACCGAGGAGCTGGCTCTTATGAACCTTGCAATCCTGGAAAACTAGCTCTCGGGTGGCGGAGCAGCGTATTCCCATCTTATTTTCTTTCTTCCCGAAGGTAAAACCGGGAGTCCCTTTTTCAATGATAAAAGCGGAAGCCCCCCGCGGCCCCTTACTTTTATCGGTTATTGCAATCAGGGTGTAAGTCTCGGCCTCGCCACCGTTAGTGATCCACTGCTTGGTGCCGTTAATGATATAGTAATCGCCCTCCTTTTTGGCGGTGGTCTCAATTCCGGCGGCGTCGGAGCCGGCATTTGCTTCCGTCAGTCCAAAAGCGGCCAGTTTTTTCCCTGCCGCGATCTCCGGCATGTATTTCTTTTTTTGTTCTTCCGTACCGAAGAGAATAATCGGCGTGGAACCCAGCGCCGAGGCGGCGAAAGTTACCCCCACGCCTCCGCAAACCCGGCTGATCTCTTCCGTAGCCAGACAAAAGTTAAGAACGCTTTGCCCCATCCCGCCATATTCTTCCTGAATATAGAGCCCGCAGAGGTCGGCGGCGGCAAAAGCTTTCATGGCTTCCCAGGGAAATTCGCCGGTTTCGTCCCATTCCGCTCTTTTGGGCAAAACTTTTTCCAGCGCAACCTGTCGGGCCAGGTCGCGGATCATTCTTTGCTCTTCGGTCAGCAGGTAATCCATCTAATCTCCTCCTACCATTTTATAACATTTGCGCCATAGGTCAATCCGGCGCCGAAGCCGGCCAGCACGAGCAGGTCGCCTGATTTTATCCTCCCGTCTGACACCGCTTCATCCAGAGCGAGAGGAATGGAGGCGGCGGAAGTATTGCCGTATTTTTGCAGGTTAACATAAACTTTTTCTTTTGGCAATCCCATTTTCTTTATCACGTGGTCGATGATGCGAATATTCGCCTGATGGGGAATCAGCAGGTCGATATCCGAAACGTCCAAATGGCACCGTTTCAGCACTTCGGCAACTGACTTTTCCAGTGCCCGGATCGCGAAGCGGAAAACTTCCTTGCCGTCCATGCGGATAAAGCGGCCGTTGCGCTCTTCCGGATCGCGGCTGCCCCCGCCAGGCATGATCAAAAACTTGCCCAGATTTCCTTCCGCGGCCAGGACGCTCCCCAAAATGCCGGTTTCGCTTTCCGTCGCATCAATTACTACCGCACCGGCACCGTCACCAAAAAGAATGCTCACCGTGCGGTCGGACCAGTCCACATATTTTGCCAGAGTATCCGCTCCGACCAAAAGGATTTTTTTGTAGGCTCCGCTTTCAACAAAGCTGGCCGCGGTCGCCAGTCCGAAATTGAAGCCGGAGCAGGCAGCCGAAAGGTCAAAGCACGGCGCATTTTTAATTTTTAATTTATCCTGCAGGATACAGGCAACCGATGGGAAAAGCATATCCGGCGAACAGGTGCAAGCCAATATCAAGTCGACTTCTTCGGGAGAAACTTTTGCCGAAACCAGGGCCCTTTCGGCAGCGATGAGAGCTAAATCGGAAGTGGCAGTTCCTTCGTCGGATACCCTTCTTTCCGAAATGCCGGTACGCTCCCGGATCCATTCATCGGAAGTGTCAATGATCTTGCTGAGATCATCATTCGTTACAATTTTAGGTGGAACGCAGGATCCGGTCCCGATAATTTTAGCCCGCATGGTTTTTTTCCATCTTGGAGATGCAGCCAATCAGATCCTCCTGAACCGCCTCCTGCGCGGCGCGGATCGCGTTTTTTATAGCCTTGGCTTTTGCCCGGCCGTGAGCTTTGAAAACGATGCCATTGATTCCCAGCATCGGTGCGCCGCCAACTTCATCATAGTCAATGACCTTCTTGATGTTTTCAACCGCCGGCAGGAGGAGAAAAGCGGCAAATTTAGAAACCAAATTTTTTGCGAGCTCCTTTTTAAACAGATCTAACAACAGATCGCTGATCGATTCTCCAAACTTTAGAATCAAGTTTCCCACGAAACCGTCACAAACGATGACGTCCACCTTGCCGGAGAGAATGTCTTTGGCTTCGATATTCCCAATGAAATTTATCCTGGCTTCCGCCAGCAGCGGCCAGCTTTCTACCGCGAGTTCATTTCCTTTCTCTTTTTCCTCCCCGATGTTGAGCAGGCCGACGCGAGGATTATCGATGTGCATGACGTGCTTGGCATACTGATATCCCATCTCGGCAAATTGTTTTAAATGTTTAGGTTTACAGTCAACGTTGGCTCCCATGTCCAGCAGGAGAGCGGGGTGGGAACGGGTAGGAAAAAGAGTGGCGATGGCCGGCCGTTCTACCTCTGCGATCCTTCCCAGGCTAAAAAGGGCGGAAGCCATTAAAGCTCCAGTATTGCCGGCTGAAACCACGGCATCCACCACATCGTTTTTTACCAGGGATACGGCTACATTGATGGAAGAGTCCTTTTTCTGTTTTACGGCCGAAACCGGGGATTCGTCGTTCTCGATGACTTCGGAAGCATGGAAGATTGAAAGCTTGCCCAGACTGCGGTAGCGGCCGAGCTCTCTTTCCAGGGTTTGCTTATCACCCACCAGGACGATGCTGACCGGGAGTTCGAGGGAAGCGTCGACCGCACCTTTGATAATTTCTACCGGTGCATAGTCGCCACCCATGGCATCAAGGGCGACCCGGATCACTGTTTCTTCCCTTTTCCTTTCTTTTCTTTGATTTTTATGACCTGCCGGCCTTCATAGGTGCCGCAGGTGGGGCAGGCAAAGTGGGGCAGGGTCGGGGATCCGCACTGGGGGCATTTACTCAGGTTTTTGGCGCTGAGGCGGTAGTTTGAAAACCTTCTCTTCCCCTGTCGAATGTTAGAATGACGTTTTTTTGGTACCGGCATATTTTACTCTCCTTTACAGGCTGGCTCGCACACCGTGCTAATGGGCAGCGCCAGCAGCAGATTTTGTCTTATGGTCTCATCCAGGTCCAGGCTATTGTCCTTCCACCCCAATTCGATTTCTTTCCTAACCACGGCCTGAAGCGGATGCTTCGAGTACTCCTCTTCTATCTTTGCAGACAAGGGTGTTTTGATCTTTTTCAGACACCTTGAGCATTCAAGCTCCGCTTCCGTCTCCAAAGTTCCGCTCAACCATACCGAACCACCGGTGTTGACCAGATGGACATTCACTTTTACCGGCTGGGTGAGCGTTAATCCATCTTCAGGAAAACTGACCTTTTCTTCGATATTAATGTCCGCTTCATTTCCAACCCTGCGCAGTAGCTCGGTCAGGTCAATTTTCACAACAGCGGGTTATTATATCACTTTGCCCGGGGGTGCGCAAGGTCGTAGACCTGCTTGAGCCTTTCCTTGGTGATATGGGTATAAACCTGGGTGGTGGAGAGGGATACGTGACCCAGCAGTTCCTGCACTACCCGCAGATCCGCCCCCCCGGCCAGAAGGTGGGTGGCAAAGGAATGGCGAAGGGTGTGGGGGGTGACTTTTTTCTGGATACCGGCCTTCCTGGCATAGAAGCGGATGATTCTTTCCACATGCCTTGGCGAGATTCGGCTGCCCCGGCGGCCAATAAAAAAACTGCTATTCTTTCGGCCGCAGAGCAGAGCGGGCCTGCTCTTATCAAGATATTTTTTCAAGGCGGTGCGGGCATGAGAGCCAAAGAGCACGATCCTTTCTTTTGATCCTTTGCCAAAGACCCGCACTTCATCTTCATCCAAATCCACATCATTGATATTGATCCTGAAAATTTCGGTCACCCGCATGCCGGTCCCGTAGATCATTTCCAGGATAGCCCGGTCGCGCAGGCCGGCCGGCGATTTCCCCTCGGTGGCATCAAACAGGGCCTTTATCTCTTCCGGATAGAGAAAGTTGGGAAGTTTTCGAGGAAGCTTTGGGGTTAACAAATTTTCGAAGGGATTTTGCTCAACTTTCTTTTCGCGGGCTAAATAACGGAAGAAGGAGCGCGCCGCGGAAAGTTTACGGGCGATCGATCGCCGCGCGTAGCCTTTTTTCTCCAGCTGCAGAAGATATTCTCGGGCGGCGAGACGATCGACCTTCTTTTGCTTAATAAACTCGGCCAGAAAGACCAGATCGCGCCGATAATTATTTATGGTATGAGGAGAATAATTGCGTTCAACCTTAAGATAATTAAGAAAAGCGGCAACCTGCTCAGATTCCATACTGGTGGCGCTTATCGGCCGTGAGCGGAGAATATTTTCCCCGCTCCTTGATCCAGATTTCTTTCTTCTCCGGGGGACGGGTATCGATATGGACCATGTTTTCTTCGGGATAAAAACCCAGGCCATTTACTCCTTCGATCCCTTCGGCGAAACTGAAGATTTCCGCAGCCGGAACCCCTTCGATGGTGATGTTGGCGGCCTTGCCCATAGTATGATAGCTGCGTTTTTCTCTCTGCAGCTTTTCCGCGTAAACATCGCAGAAATAACCAGCTGTGATTTTGGGCCTTTTTCTGAAATGGGTGGCGATCAGCTCGAGGTATCCCACCAGCCCCAGATGGATGCGGTATTCCCCTTTGCATTCACGGCACTTGCAGGCAAAGTCTTTGTGGCTGAAGTTTTCGCTCAGATCGCCCATAACATTATTATATAGGCTTTGGCTTGACTTAGCAAATTGAGAAAGATATACTTTAGCTAACGAGCTTCATTGACAAATGTCGGTCCGCTCGTATGAGGGAGGCAGCAAAATGAAGAAGAGTCGTCTTTTTACTTCTGAATCGGTTACCGAAGGACACCCCGATAAAGTCTGCGATCAAATCTCCGATGCTATCCTTGACGCCATCATGGATAAAGATCCACCCGGCCGGGTGGCAGTCGAAACGCTGGTTACCAACGGCTTGTGTTTGGTGGCGGGTGAGGTGACGACCGGTTGCTACGTTGAAATTCCCCAGATTGTCCGTGAGACCATTAAGGAAATCGGCTATACCCGCGCCAAGTACGGCTTTGATTATGAGACCTGCGGTGTTTTGGTTTCCATTAAAGAACAAAGCAAGGATATTGCCCGCGGCGTTGACAAGGCTTTGGAGATAAAAGGCGGGGAAGTTGTAAAAGAAGATCTGGAACAACTGGGAGCCGGAGACCAGGGCCTTATGTTCGGTTATGCCTGCGATGAAACCAAAGAGCTGATGCCTCTGCCGATAGTTTTGGCTCACCATCTGGCAAAGAAGCTGGCGGAAGTCAGAAAAACCGGAGAACTTTCTTATCTTCGTCCTGACGGCAAATCTCAGGTCACGATCGAGTACGAAGATGATAAGCCGGTTCGGATGCACACTGTTCTGATCGCTGCTCAGCATGCTCCGGAAGTCGATACCGAAAAAATGAAAGAAGAAATCATTGAGCGCGTGGTGTTGCCCATCCTGCCGCCGGAAATGGTGGATGATAAAGTTAAATATTATGTGAATCCGACCGGCCGCTTTGTGATCGGTGGCCCGCAGGGAGATACCGGAGTAACCGGCAGGAAGATCATCGTTGATACCTATGGCGGTTACGCCCGCCACGGCGGCGGCTGCTTCAGCGGGAAAGATCCCACCAAAGTGGATCGCTCCGGAACTTACGCAGCCCGCTGGGTGGCCAAGAATGTGGTAGCGGCCGGGCTGGCCAAGAAATGCGAAGTGCAAGTTGCCTATGCGATTGGAATTGCGCGGCCGCTTTCCATCATGGTTGATACTTTTGGCACTGGTGAAATTCCGGATACCAAGATTGCACAATTAATCCCTGAGGTTTTTGATCTGCGCCCGGGATTGATCATAAAGAATCTGCACCTGCGCCGACCGATTTACAAGCAGGTTGCTTCCTATGGCCACTTTGGGCGAAATGATCTTGACCTTCCCTGGGAAAAAACCGATAAAGCGGCGGAGCTAAAGAAGAAAGCCAGCCGGCTATGATATAATCCCATTATTATGGGTTTCTCACTCGGCATCGTCGGCCTTCCTAACGTTGGCAAATCGACTTTATTCAATGTTCTCTCCAAAGCTAAAGCGGATGTTTCGAATTACCCCTTTACCACTATCAATCCAAATATTGGAGTGGTAGAAGTCCCGGACGAGCGACTTTATCAGACCCAGAAAATAACCGGCTCCCCTAAGGCGATTCCAACTATCATCGAATTCTATGACATTGCCGGATTGGTGAAAGGGGCGCACAAAGGAGAGGGACTCGGGAACCAATTTCTCTCTCACATCCGTGAGGTTGAAGCCATTGCTCACGTGGTGAGGTGCTTTTTCAGCGAGGCGATTGTTCACGTTGAGGGTGAAGTTAATTCCAAAAGAGACATCGAACTGATTAATGCCGAACTTATTCTGGCTGACCTGGCAACCATCGACAAAAAATTCGAACCGGTCCGCAGCGCCCTAAAGGCCGGTGATAAGAATATTTTAAAGCTTCTACATCTGCTGGATAAAATCAAGACCACCTTAGATGAAGGCAAGCCCGCACGAATGCTTCTGCCTTCGATGACTGCCGAAGATCATGCTCTTCTTCATGGCCTTCCTCTCCTCACCTTTAAGCCGATACTTTATGTGGCAAATGTGGATGAGAGCGGGAATCCGAAAGAATTTGAAGTGGTTAATAATATAGCCAGGAGTGAAAAAGCCAAAGCGGTGTCAATTTGCGCTAAGCTTGAAGCTGAAATTGCTGAACTATCCCCGGAAGAAGGGAAAGAATATTTAAAAACGGTTGGCCTCGAAGAATTTGCTTTATCGCAGCTGATCCGATCCGGCTACGATCTTCTAGATTTGATTACCTTTTATACTGCCAACGAAAAGGAATGCCGGGCGTGGACGGTTAAGCGCGGGACGAAGGCTCCCAAAGCCGCCGGCAGGGTTCACTCCGACATGGAGCGCGGTTTTATTGCTGCCGAAGTGGTCCATTATGCCGATTTAGTACAGGTTGGATCCTATGCCAAAGCACGTGAAAACGGACTGATACACACCGAAGGAAAAGAATATGTCGTGCAGGATGGCGATTTGATTCTGGTCAAATTTGTGGTATAATTCAGGGAAAGGGAGGTTCTGCATTGAACGCATATGAATTAATATTACTGCTCGATCCCAAGCTGGGCGAAGAGAAGATCGGCCTGGCGGGAACTAAAATTGAGGAAAAGATAAAGGCTCTGGGCGGTAGCGAGATTAAGACCGAAAAATGGGGAATGAGAAAGCTGGCTTCGATCGTAAAAAAAGCCAAGGGGATAACCCAGGCTTATTACGTTTTAATCCGCTTCCAGAGCGCTCCCAATCTTCCCGCCGAGCTAAAGGCTTTTCTTAAAGTTAATGAAAACGTTGTCCGTTATTTTGTTTCGAAGGCGGTGGAAGTAGCTCCGGTTGAGGAAAGAATCGAAGGCAAACCGCTGGAAGCGGTAAATGTTGGTGAAATAAAATCACTGGAAGAGGAAGCAGAGCTTGGCAAACCTTAATCGGATTATTTTGATTGGACGCCTGACCGCCGATCCCGAATCCCGAGCTACCGTTGACGGCCTGCCTATGACCAAGTTTCGATTAGCCGTCAGTAGGCAGGTGGCGGTAGGCGGAGAAAGCGCCGATTTCATCGATGTCATAACCTGGAGAAGGCTGGCCGAAGTCTGCGGGCAGTATCTGAAGAAGGGGCAGCTGGTTTTGGTCGAGGGCCGCATCCAGAACCGCTCCTTCGAGGATCAAACCGGACAGAGGCGCTGGGTCACCGAAGTGGTAGCGAGAAACATGACCATGCTTGAAAAGTCACAGGTCTCAGGTCACGAGTCGCCGGTCAAGGCGCCCGACACTGACGAAGAGTTTGTGGACGATTCCGAACTGGCAAGCGATTTGCCCTTCTAACTTATGTATAACAAGGTTTTTTTAATTGGCAATTTAACCCGCGACCCGGAACTGCGGTACACGCCGGCCGGGATCCCGGTAGCGCACTTTAGCATTGCGGTTAACCGGGTGGCGAGGAAAGGTTCTGGCCAGTCGGAGGTTGATTTTATCAACGTGGTGGCCTGGAGAAGGCTGGCAGAGATCTGCGGGGAATTTTTAAAGAAGGGAAGACCGGTGGCGGTAGAGGGAAGGCTTCAAATCAGGACTTATACCGGTAAAGACGGGCAGAAAAGAACTATGGCGGAGGTGGTAGCTGACAACATGCAAATGTTGGGCAAAAAACCGGATGCTCCTCCGGTCAAGGCCGCTGAAGCAGTAGAGGAAAAAACCGAGGATGAAATTCCTTTTTAACGGGCCGTGCCTACCGGCAGGCAGGGAGGAGAACTAATGACCAGAGAAGCAAGAAAACCAAAGCAGCAGCAATTTAAGAGAAAAAAACGGAGGCCCTGTATTTTTTGTATAGAGCAGAAAGGGATCGATTATAAGGATATCGGGTTTGTACGTCGATTTATGACCGATCGGGGGAAAATCGCTCCGCGGCGGCTCTCCGGCTGCTGCGCCCTGCACCAGCGGATGATAGCAAAAGCAGTGAAGCGAGCCCGCCAGATCGGGCTGGCTCCTTACGTGGTGGAGTAAGATGAAGGTAATCTTTATAGAAGACGATCGGATCGAAGCAGTCTCGGACGGCTACGCGCGCAATTATCTTCTGCCGCGCAAGCTGGCTATCCTGGCAACTGCTTCGGCGCTGGCGGCAGCTGAGAAGAGAAGGGAAAAGAAAGCAGCTGAGCTGGAAGAGCAGAAAGGGCAAATGCAGGTCCTGGCGGAAAAGTTATCCACCCTGGAAATTGTAGTGGAGGCGGATGCGGGGGAGGGGGGCAAGCTTTTTGGCTCCATAACTTCTTCCGACATTGTGGAAGCGATCAAGAAGAAGGCCGGGATCGAACTGGATAAAAAGAAAATAGAGCTGGAAGAACCGCTGAAGATGGTGGGAGATTATGTGGTTACGGTAAAGCTTATCCAGAACATCAACGCCTCGCTTAAAGTAAAAGTATCCGCAAAATAATTTATGAGCTCTCTCAAAGAGAAGCTGAAAGCCCTTCCTAATAAGCCCGGGGTCTACCTCTTCAAAGATAAAAACGGCGTCATCATTTACATCGGCAAGGCCAAGTTGCTGCGCAAAAGGGTTGCCTCCTACTTCAAAGGTAAACCGGAGATCAAAACCAGCATCCTGCTCGAGCGGCTCTACGACATCGACTATATCGTAACCGGATCCGAACTGGATGCCCTGATATTAGAAGACGAGTTGGTTAAGAAATACAAGCCGCGCTACAATATTTCCCTGCGTGATGACAAAGCCTACCCCTATTTAAAGCTAACCGTGAATGAAGAATGGCCGCGGCTTTTCCTGGTTCGAAGAAAGGAAAAAGACGGCGCGCTCTACTTTGGCCGCTATCAGGGCGGCATGGTGCGCTCCGTCCTTCGGTTGGTAAAAAAGCTGTTCCCGATCCGCTGGTGCAGAGAAACTCCGCTAAGGAGCCGGGAGCAACCCTGTTTGTTCTATCATATCGGGGCCTGTTCCGGCCCCTGTATCGGTAAGATTTCGAAAGAAGCTTATCAAGCTCTGGTGCAGGGCATCATCCTTCTGCTCGAAGGGGAAATGGAAGGCGCGGTTGAAAAATTGAAGGCGGAAATGGATAAAGCCTCTGCGGAGTTTGACTATGAACGCGCTGCTTATCTACGCGACCGCATCCAGCTGCTGGAAAAAACGATCGAAGGAAAAACCAATTTAGCCAAGACGCCTTCTCCCCGCCTGCTTTCCGAAGTGAACGAACTGCAGAAAGAATTAAAACTGCAAAAGCTTCCGATGCGGATCGAAGCCTTCGATATTTCCAATATTCAGGGATCGAACATTGTAGGATCAATGGTGACCTTCGTCGGCGGCGTGCCTTTAAAGAACGACTATCGTCGTTTCCGGATCCGCAGCGTGAAAGGAAAACCCAATGATGTCATGGCCATTTTTGAAGTGGTAAAGCGCCGCTATACCGGTTCCCTGGCAAAAAAGATGGAAACTCCCGATTTAGTTATGGTGGATGGCGGCGCAGCGCAGGCCAATTTTGGCAAAAGGGCGCTGGACGAGGCAAAGCTGGAGGTCCCCATCATCGGCCTGGCCAAACGGGAAGAAGAAATTTATTTTCCCCGAAAAAAGGGAGTTCTGAAGTTGTCCCGGCAATCCCCGGGCCTCCGGCTGCTCCAGCGCATAAGGGACGAAGCCCATCGTTTCGCGCTTTCTTACCATCGTGAAAAGAGAAGGAAAGCCATTTTTAGCTAAGCTGGCAGCACGCCTGCCGGACGGGCAGGCAGGCTTGTCCGCGTCTATGGTTTATGCTATTATCATTACTTCATGAGGTTCTTAAGTGGTGTTTTGCTGCTGTTTTTGCTGATGAGCCAGGCCGGGTCAGAGAATGTGCAAGAAAAATTGCAAGTTATTAAAAAGGAACTCACTGAAAGCCGGGAAAAACTCAAGGAGACCAAAAAGCAGCAGGCGGAAGTACTAGGGAAACTGGTGGTTATAACGCAAGAACTTAAACAGGCCAATCATCAGCTGAAGCGGGCTAAAGAAAAAATCCAAACCAACGAATCAAGGATCGGGGAGCTGACGGTAGAACTCCGCCATGCCGAGGAAGATCTCGAGCAGAAATCCGGTATATTGGAAAGACGGGTGCGCGAAGCTTATAAGAACAGCGGGGTTAATTATTTAGATCTGTTTTTTACTTCCCGTTCGATGTCCGACTTTATAAATCGGTTATATTATTTTGAAAAAATTATCGGACAGGATGCGAGCCTGATCAGGGACATCAAAGGGAGCCTGCAAGAAACCAAAGAAAAGCGCGAGGTGATAGCCGGTCGCACGCAGGAGATCAAAGAATTGGCGCAGGTGATTGCGGAACAAAAAACGAAAATTGCGGAACAGGCGGAGGGAAAAAAGAAAGCTTTCGAACAGCTCAAACAACGCCGGGCCGAATACGAAAATAAAATCGCGGAATTGGAAAGAAGCTCACGGGAGCTTGAAGTTCTGATTCAAAAAAAGATGGCGGAGCGCAGCCGGGCGGGAATTGTGGCCCACGGCAGCGGGGCTTTGAGCTGGCCGCTGCAGGGAAGGTTGACTTCCCGTTTTGGGGCTTACCGCCGGATGGGAGGATCGCACCGCCATACCGGGATCGATATCGCGGCGCCTTATGGCACACCCATCCTGGCGGCGGATTCCGGCGAAGTGATCTTTTCCGGGTGGTGGGATGGATATGGCAAAGCCATCGTCATTGATCACGGGAGAGGAAGAACGACGGTTTATGGACATATGTCGAGGCTTTATTTGCAAACTGGAGCCACGGTGGTTAAAGGCCAGACCATTGGCTTGGAAGGGAGTACCGGTTATTCAACCGGCCCGCACCTGCATTTTGAAGTCAGGAAAAACGGGGTTCCCGTTAATCCCATGACCTATTTGCCGTAAACACGGTTTGCCTTAAAAGGGAGGGAAAACAAAATGAATGATAGATCGCGAATGAAGATCAGTGTGGCCGTTTTTCTGGTGGCGATTTCTGTTTTTATGATCGGGAAGGTGATGGCGCAGGGTGAGCTGGAGAAAAAACTGGAAACTTATCTGCAGGTGCTGGATATCGTTAAAAATGATTATGTGGAAAAGAATCTGGATGACCAAAAATTGGTTTATGGATCGATTCGTGGTTTGCTGGATGCTTTGGATGATCCTTACACACGCTTTTTAGAACCGAAATCTTACAAGGAAATGAAAATCCGCATGAGCGGAAATTATTCCGGCATCGGTATCTACATTGGGATTAAGGATAAACAACTATCAGTGATTTCTCCGATTGAGGGAACCCCGGCCAAAAAGAAAGGCCTGCGCGCCGGAGACGCGATTTTAAAAATCGAAGACAAGCCCACCAAGGACATGGCGCTGGAAGAAGCGGTCAGTTTGATCCGGGGCGTGCAGGGGACCAAAGTTAAGTTGTCAATTTTACGTAAAGGCTGGAAAGAAGCGAAGGATTTTGAGATCGTTCGCGAAAAGATCGTCATCAAGAGTGCGGTATCAAAAATATTGGATAAAAATATCGGTTATATTAAATTGAATACCTTTGAAAATTTGAGCGCCGCGCGGGAATTTGAAAAAGCGCTGCGCGAATTGAAGGAGGTTGAGGGTTTGATTATTGACGTTCGCGGCAACGGGGGAGGCCTCCTCCAGAACGCAATCGATATTGGCAGCATGTTCATTCCCCAGGGAGATATTGTGATGACGGTGGATCGTGAAGGGAAAAGGGAACATCTGGAGTCGACCGGTCGGGTGCTCTGGAACAAACCGGTGGTTATGCTGATCAACGAATCCTCCGCTTCGGCCTCCGAAATTCTGGCGGGGGCGCTGCGGGATAATAAAGTTGCCACCCTGGTGGGGAACCACACTTTTGGAAAAGCCTCGGTGCAGAATGTAAGACAGCTCAACGATGGTTCCGCGGTTTTAATTACCATTGCCAAGTATTTAACGCCCAATGGGGAAGACATCACCAAGCGGGGCATTTCGGCGGAGGTGATGGTTGCCGTACCTACCAGAGAAGGAGAGCTGGAACCGGGGATCGAAGTGCCCGAAGAAGAAAAAGACATTCAACTGCAAAAGGCAATTGAAATAATAAAGGCGAAGATTCGGGGGGGAATTAGTGGTTGAAATAGAGGATCTGGACCGCAGAGAGGCAATAAGCGAAATCGACCGCAGCGATATGCTGGGGGTCGTAAACCAGATACCGGAAATGATTTCCCAGGCCGAAAAATTTTCGGCCGGTGTTTCCCTGCCAAAGATAAATAAAATCAGTCAGGTGGTAGTCGCGGGAATGGGTGGATCGGCGATTGCCGGGGATATTGCGGCGGATCTTTTTCTTAAAAAAGCGAAGGTGGCAGTTCTATCTAACCGCAATTATTCTGTTCCCGAATTTGTCGGCCCCGAGACTCTCTTTTTTGCGCTTTCCTATTCGGGAGAAACGGAAGAGGTCCTGAGTTCAGTAAAAGAAGCGGAAGGGCGCGGGGCTACGATGGTTTGTATCACTTCCGGAGGAAAACTTAAAGAAATTGCAGAAAGCAAAAAGTATCCGCTTTTTCTGATCCCGACCGGCTATCAGCCGCGCGCGGCGCTCCCCTATCTTTTAATCCCCTTGCTTATGGCTTTGGAAAAATTTGGGGTAGGTATTCCCATTTCTGATGGAATTCGGGAAGCGGTAGCGCTCGCGCAAAAACTGCGGGATGAATGCGGCCCTCAAAAACCGGCGCGCAGCAACCCTGCCAAACAGTTAGCGAAAAAATTGGTCGGGAAAATCCCTTTGATCTTTGGAGCGACTGGAACTACCGGTGCGGCGGCATTGAGACTTAAGACCCAATTTAACGAAAACAGCAAGGTTACGGCAATTTTAAGTCTTTTCCCGGAGTTAAACCATAACGAGATCGTCAATCTCTCAACTTTGAAAAGGCAAAATCACAATTTTGTCTGGCTCCTTCTGCGTGACGAAAATGATAATGAAAGAGTCAAGAAAAGAATTGAGATAACAAAATCTTTGTTGGGCCGCCAGCTGGGAGGAGCAAATGAAATCGTGGCGCAGGGAAAATCTCCCCTGGCTAAAATCTTAACTTTAATTTTATTCGGGGATTATTTGAGCGTCTATTTGGCGGTTCTGCAGGGAATCGATCCCGCCCCTGTAGAAATTATTTCGCGCTTTAAAAAGGAGCTCTTGCGGTGAAAGCGGTAATCATTGCCGGCGGATTGGGAACCCGGCTGAGACCTTTAACTTACAACACCCCGAAGCCGATCGTTCCCGTAGCCAACCGGCCTTTCGTGGTGCATCAGATCGAACACCTGCGCCAGCACGGGGTGGACGAAATCATTCTGAATTTGCATTATATGTCAGATGCGATCAGAAATATATTAAATGACGGGAAAGAGTGGGGGGTTAAGATTTACTATTCAATTGAGGAAACCCCGCTGGGTACCGCCGGAGCGGTCAAAAACGCCGATGAGTATTTTGGCACGGAACCGATGGTGGTTTTTAACGGAGATGTATTGACCGATATTAATATTTCCCAGATCATTGAATTTCATAAAAAGAAAAATGCCCGGATCACACTAACGTTAACGCAGGTTGAGGATCCAACGGCCTACGGATTAATCCTGACGGATAAAGAAGGCAAAGTCTCCCGTTTCATCGAAAAACCCAGCTGGGAGCAGGTTTCTTCCTACTCTAGGCAGGGATTAGCGGCTAATACCATTAACGCCGGGATTTATGTTATCGATCCGGTGATCTTTAGAGATGTTCCCAAGGGAGTCGAATATTCTTTTGAAAGGCAGCTCTTCCCCTCCCTCTTGGAGAAAAAAGAACCAATCTATGGATTCATTTCTGATCGTTACTGGATCGATATTGGAAAGCCTTCTCAATACCGGCAGGCGCACGAGGCCATCCTGCGCAACGAAGTGGCGGTGAAAATTTATGGAACCCGCACGGATGGGCGCATCTGGATCGGGGATAATTCAAAACTGAATCCGGCGGTCAAACTGCTGGGTCCGGCCATTATCGGCAGGGACGTGAGCATCGGAGCCGAAAGCAAAATTATGGACTACACCGTTTTGGGAAACCAGGTTTCGATCGGCGCGGAATCGACTTTAGAAAAAACCATTGTCTGGGAAGGAACAAAAATTGGGAATCACGTGAACTTGAAGGGGTGTATAATCGGGTTTAACTGTGTAATTGAGGATTACGCGACGATTGGCGAAGGGGTGGTCCTGGCGGATAGATCTGTTATAAAAAAGGGATCGGTCTTAAATGCTTAAAGTCATTTCTAAAGAAAGAGTCGAAGCTGAGGTAAAGCGTATAGTCGAGAAGAAAGCTTTTAAAACCGATCTTCCGCAGGAAAAGGTGGTAAAAGAGATCCTGGCCGAGGTGAAAGAAAAGGGAGACCGCGCCCTAATTTATTTTACTAATAAATTTGATAAAGTTGAGCTGAAAGTCGGGGATCTTAAAGTTTCGGATGATGAAATAAAGAAGGCCTATAAAAAAGTAAAAAAAGATTTTTTTCCTCCGCTTACCAAGGCCATCCAAAATATTACTGCTTATCATCGGAAGCAGAAAAGCGACGAATGGTTTGAAACCCTTCCTCTGGATGTAGTTTTGGGGCAGAGAATAATTCCGCTGGAGCGGGTCGGTGTGTACGTGCCGGGGGGAAGAGCCATTTATCCCTCTTCGGTTATTATGAATGTTATTCCTGCCAAAGTGGCAGGGGTAAAAGAAATTATTCTTGTTTCACCGCCGCCAATAAGCCCTTACGTTTTGGTTGCCGCTTCGGAAATCGGAGTTGATTCAATCTTTAGAGTTGGCGGTGCGCAAGCCATTGCGGCCCTGGCTTATGGAACGGGAACCATCCCCAAGGTTGATAAAATTGTGGGGCCGGGGAATATTTATGTGACCCTGGCAAAGAAAGAAGTTTTTGGAGTGGTCGGGATCGAGAGCCTGGCAGGACCTTCGGATGTTCTGATCATTGCCGATGGCGATGGGGAAGCCGAATTCATTGCTGCCGATCTCCTGGCTCAAGCCGAGCATGACCCTTCTGCTTCCGCCATATTGGCAACCAATTCGGCAAAGTTAATCGAAAAGGTTGAGAAAGAAATTCATAAACAAATAAGCAAGCTTTCACGTAAAAAGATTATTGAACAGGCAGAAATTGTTCTACTTCAAGTCGAAACTATCCGGCAGGCCGTAGAGATCGCCAATCAGCTTGCTCCTGAGCACCTGGAATTAGAAGTCGGCTCTCCGCAAAGATTTCTCGAACAAATCAGGAATGCGGGCGCGATCTTTCTCGGCCCCCATTCGCCGGTCGCGGTCGGCGATTATATTGCCGGGCCGAATCATGTTTTGCCGACCGGAGGAACCGCGCGCTTTTCCTCTCCCCTTGGGGTTTACGATTTTGTAAAACACCAAAGCATTATTGGCTACACCAAACCTGCCTTGAAAAATGTTTGGAAGGATGTAAAATTCTTAGCTGAGATAGAAGGCCTCGACGCCCATGCCCGCTCTATCGATGTTCGATTCTCTTAATTAACTCCTGCGGATTATCACGGATGGTTTGGATTGCTTCCTCATCGGTTAGCCCGGCTTCTTTGCACAGGCTGAAGGCCTGCTCCTGGGTGATAAGATCGTGCTCGCTGTGGCAGTCGGTATCCACGATCAATTTGGCATGGTATCTTCTTGCGATTTCGGCAACGTGGCGATTGCCATCGCGATGGCCTTTTCTGGTAGTTAATTCCAAGAAGACTTCATTTTTTGCCGCCAGGATGGCATCCTCTTCATTGATGTTCCCCGGATGCGCCAGGATATCGACCAGTCCTTTTTCTTTTACCGCCGCGTGGTTGGTGCCGGGATAAACCGGCTCCACCGGCGATTCCCCGTGCACAATAATCAGTTTGGCTCCCAGTCTTCTGGCTTTCTGACAGTATTCGGCGACGTATTGGGGCTTGATGTAGCTGATTTCAACGCCGGGGATGAATTTGATCGAGAGTTTTCCCGCCATCTCTTTTTCAAAGTGGGTTAAGGCTTCGATGACCTCTTCGATATTGGAGGCATCTACGTGGTCGGTGATAGCGAGGGCGGAGTGGCCGCGAATCTCTGCTTCGCGGATCAGCGCGGCAGGCAAAAGGATCCCATCAGAAAATATCGAGTGACAGTGGAACTCTACTCTTGAGCCAAGGTCTTCCATGGCCTTATTTTACCATATTTTATGGAAGAACGAAGCGGTAAAGGACGACGCAGTCGACTGCGTTTTTTAATGCCTCGCTCCAGCTGGCTCCGAGGTTGCGGAACAGGATATAGGTTCCATAGAGGTCATCAGGGGATTTTATCGCTTTTAACAAATTGGTGAGACTCATATCGGTCCTCCTTTTTATGAATCAATCTTTCTATATATTTATCGTCAACTTTTTGATAAAATTTCAGCTAATGTTAAAAATCAGGAACTGCGGGTGGGGGCATATGAGAACCAAACTCACTTCTGATGATGATGCAATCCGGTTTTTTTTCGACGGTTGGCGAAAGCCCGATGGACTCTAAAAGTTCCTGAAGGGAATCAACCACCAGCTTCAGATCCTGTTCTGACGGCTTACCAAAAAAAGCAGGATTCCCCGTAAAGTTCAAAGCTAACATCTCTATCAGTTTTTACAAAAGCAAGAAGAGCTCCGATCATTTTTGCGCTGCTCGCTTCACCGAACTGGAAGCGAGCCATTTTTCTGTGACGCAAATCTTCATCCCACAGCGATAGAGCTAATTCTTGCGTCTCCTTATTAAAGACAAAAATTCCATCGAAAGCTTTATATTCTCTGATAAAAACCTTTATGTTATCCCGGCTTAAGATTAAGATATTCTTAAAAGCATACCCATCAGGGGAACCCGATGACATTAAACATAAATGATTTAAAGTTAATGGTTTTCTAAATATTATTTTCATTGCCAGATTATTCCATCACATGTATTTATTGGCGGTTTTATGATAAAATTTCACTAAAGATGAAAAATATCAGCCCCCGTTGCCCTTACTTCGGCACCTGCGGTGGATGCCAGCTCCAGCATATTCCTTATGAAGACCAACTTGAGATGAAAAGAGGGATGGTCAGGGAAAGCATGGAGAAGCAGGGATTGGCAGGCATTGAAGTGCGAGCAACGTTGGGGATGGAGGATCCCTGGTTTTACCGCAACAAGATCCAGTTTCCCATCCGTGAGCAGAATAATCATCTGCAGATGGGATATTTCAAGCAAAAAACGCATGAAGTGGTGAACATTAAAGAGTGTTATATTCAAGATCCTTATCTAACTGAGATTGCGCAGATCGCAAGGGAAATATTTGAAGATAGGGGTTTATCCGCTTATGATGAAAAGACCGGGAAGGGGCTGCTCCGGCATTTTATCGGCCGAAGCGGTTTTCAGACCAATGAGATTCTCCTGGGTATCGTGATTAACGGAAAGGGATTGCCGGCGGCCTTCACCGTGGCGGATGAAATAAAAAAGCGCGAAAGGCTGATGCATCGTATGGTTGACCGGCATAGCGAATACCCGCGCTTTAACAAAAAAATGCGGATCGTTGGAATTATCCAAAATATCAATACAGGCCGCGGAAATACGATCCTGGGAAGTGATAACACCACTCTATTTGGAAACTCCGCCATGAGAGAAAAACTGGGCAAATTCACTTTTAAGGTGCGGCTGCTCTCCTTTTTTCAGGTAAATCCGCTTCAGGCTAAGATTATTTATCGTTTGGTTAACGAATATTCCGAGCTTTCTGGAAGCGAGCTGGCCGTGGACGCTTATGCCGGGATCGGACCCATCGCCTTCTGGATATCGGATAAGGCACAAAATGTGATCGGGATCGAAGAGAGAAAAGAAGCGGTAAAAGATGCTAATGAGAACATTAAGTTAAACCAGCTGGGAAACGTAAAGATCGAAGCCGGCTTGATAGAGAAGGTTTTTCCCAAAAAAGCGGATGTGGTTATTCTGGATCCACCACGGGGAGGCTGTTCGGAAAAGGCTTTGCAGGTGGTATGCAAAGCTGATCCCCGAAAGATAATTTATGTTTCCTGCAATCCTGAGACTCTGGCAAGAGATTTAAAGGCTTTAACTGAAGAAAAATATCGAATCGAAGCGGTTCAGCCGGTTGATATGTTCCCTCAAACCGATCACGTTGAGGTCGTGGCTAAATTAAGCCGAGGCTGATACCCGGAGAGCTTTCTTTAGCAGACCCTTTTTGCGGAGGACCTCTTTTTTTCGTTTCCTGCGGCGCTTGATTTCCTGGTTTCTTATCCTGATCATGGCTCATTAACAATATAATCTAAAATGGCCTGACTGTCAACCGGGACATCGAACCACTTTACGTTTTGAAAACGCCTGAACCAGGTCATCTGCCGGCGGGCAAAGTTGCGCGTCCGTTTTTTTAGCTCATCGATCATTTCTTCCTTAGTCCATTTTCCTTCGAGATAATCGATCACTTCTTTATAACCAAGCGCCTGCATTGAAGGCGGATTTTTCCCATATCCCTTTTCCCTTAATCCTTTCACCTCTTCAATCAATCCTTTTTCGATCATGGATTCGACCCTTTGATTGATGCGGGAATAGAGTTCTTCGCGCGGCAGAGTTAGGCCGATGAGTTGATAGGAACCGGCGACTAAACGTCGCGGTTCCTGTAATTCACTGATCGGCTTACCTGTCAGTTCGTAGACTTCCAATGCACGAATGATCCTTTTTTTATCGTTCGGATGGATCTTCTCCGCAGCGGCGGGATCGATAGTTGAAAGTCGAGAGTAGAGAGTAGAAAGTAGTTCCTTTTCTAATCTCATACGGAGCTCTTTATCCGCCGGAATAATCGGGAACGAAAATCCCTCGATCAGCGCCCAGAGATAAAGTCCGGTGCCGCCAGCGATGATCGGTACTTTCCCCCGATTGCAGATTTTAGTGGTTAATGCTTGAGTTTCACGGATGAAATCAGAGACGGTCCAGCTTTCATCCGGATCGCGGATATCGATTAGATGATGGGGAATTCCCTGTCGTTCTTCAAGAGATGGTTTTGCGGTGCCGATATCCATGCCGCGGTAGACCTGCATGGAATCGGCGGAAATTATCTCGCCGTTCAGTTTTTGAGCCAGCTCGATCGAAAGTTTCGTTTTACCAGATGCGGTAGGGCCGAGGATGACAACGGTTTTCATGGAAGAAAATTATAACACACTTAGTTTAGGCTGGCCGGTAAACGGAGATCTTCGGAAGTTCCGGGATCTACTAAAACGCCCATAAAATGAGATTGAAAAATCTCTTCAAAAATCACAAAAAGCATCTCAGCCTCCTTTTTTGCCTGAGCCATTTGCTTTTTGGTTTCGAGCGGATGGTTTTGGAAAGGGATCATTTCGGTGAAATCTGAAAAGAGATATAAAAAGCTGCTATACGCCAATCGTTCCCGTAAATTTTCGTCCTGGAAAAAAAGCTTCCTGCATTCGGCGGCCAGCCGGAGATTCCCGATGCCCTGAGCGAGAACTGAAAGCAAAGCGAGATGGGCAATCTTTCCCCACCAGCCATAAACGTTTCCTTCCCTCTCCTTGTTTATTACTCTCTGCTTGGCTTCCAGCCGAAAGCGTGAAATGTCATGTCTTATCTCTTCTTCTATAATTTTAACAGGAAGATTTACCGAGCCAAACAACGACAGGTACAATCTTTGCTTGGCGAGTTCCCGGCCGTAGTGTTCGATGATGCGGATGAAATTTTCCGCAAGAGTTTCTTCATCAACTTTTAGGCCTCTTTCTTTTACCAGAAAGTCTATGAGAAGGTGAATGCCGACTTCTACCTGTTCGGGGTTGATCTCAGTGGGGACGCCCGCCGCAATTTTTTCGGTCCCGATCGCCAGGTCGGCCAGTTCCCGGCTGAAAACCAGAACGGCTTCTTCCGCAAACCTTTTAGGGTTGGGTTTTAGAAAAACGTACGCCGATTTAGTTTGGGGGTCGATTAAAATAGCCATTCCCCTTTTCGGAGGAGATTGGCAGGTGGGAACAATTTCCAGAGGGGTTCTGGCGGCAACCTGGGCCTCAAAATTTGCCAGCAGGAGTTCCAGGCTGACTTTTAAGGCCGAAAGGTTTTGCCGGTCCCATCCCATCCTTTTAACTCGCGGAATTTCCGCCAGCTTTTCGGGAGGGAGGTTCTGAATCTTATGATAATGTGAAGTTAATAAAGGCACCCTCATTTTAATACCCCAAAGATTATCGGGGGAATAAGAAGATAATTTCAGGGAATTCGACTAGTCTCTCTGGCTGCGAAGCATAAGTAGGCGAACCAAGTTTAAAACGGCCATGGCGGTAGCGGCCACGTAGGTCAGCGCGGCGGCGTTTAAAACCTCTTTTGCCATCGGGAGTTCTTTCGCATTCAAGAAATGACCATTTGCTAGGACTTGTATGGCTCTCCGGCTGGCGTTGAACTCAACCGGCAGAGTGATGACGGAGAAAACTACCGCCAGCGAGAAAAGAACAATTCCCAGATCCATGAAAATGGGATAACCCATAAAAAGCCCCAGTAGAAACAAGGGGAAAGCCAGTGTGGTTCCCAGATTGGTGACGGGAACCAGCCCGTTTCTGATTTTTAGCGGCGCATAGGCTTTGGCATCCTGAATGGCATGGCCGGCTTCGTGAGCGGCCACTCCCAGCGCGGCAACGGAGTTGCTGCCATACACACTCTGAGAAAGGCTGAGCTTTTGAGTCCGCGGGTCGTAGTGATCGGTCAATTCACCTGCCACCTGCTCCACGCTGATATTTCGCAGGCGATAATCGTCCAGAATATAGCGCGCCACCTGGGCTCCGGTATAATTGCGGATATTGGCGACTTTGGAATATTTTGCATAAGTGCTTTGCACCTTGAACTGGGCGTAGAGCGCCAGGAGCAGAGCGGGTATCAGTAATAAGAAGGTCGGATCGTAAAACATGGAATTATTATAGCAAAATCAGACGCCCCGCGCAATGGTTTGCGGGGCGTGCCTTTTAGCTGCTTCCACCAGCTTCATAAGCTTTTCCTTGGGGTAGGGAGCGATAATCCTTAGCCTCTCGTCCAAGGTGTGGTCAGGAACAAACTGCTGGAGAACAAACTTCTTTGCTCCCGCAATGGTTTTTGACATTTCTTCGATTTCCGGCTCATCTAAAAGGGTGGGCACGACCGTGGTTCTAAATTCGTAATCGACATTTGATTTCATGATCATTTTTATGCTCTCTTTTATTTCCTTTAAATTAACTTTTGTCCCGGCGGCTTCGTGGTATTTGTCATTTAAAGGGGCTTTGAGATCCATGGCGACATAGTCAACCTGGTGGTTAGTTATCAAGGTGGATAGGTAGTTAGGGTTGGAACCGTTCGTATCCAACTTTACTTGGACATCCATTTGTTTAAGACGCCCAATCAAGTCTGTAAGCCAGGGATGGATGGTTGGTTCACCACCGGTGATCACCACCCCATCAATGAAATCTTTCCTTTTCTGAACGAAATTCTCAATGGTTTCAATCTTGATTTCCGGCAGGGTTTCCGGATTTTCGATTAAAATTCCATTATCACAGAAGGGGCATTTGAAATTACAGTAAGGCAGAAAGACCACCGAAGTTACTTTGCCGTCCCAGTCGAGCAGTGAAGTCTCAATGAAGCCGCGGATGTTCATTCTTCTTTGGACTGCAGGAACCGTTTTTCAAATTCCCGGAGGATCTGAAGGGTTGCCAGCGTCAGCAAAGTGGCAGTGGCGGCACTGACATAGAACCCGGCTCCGGCGGCAACCCCGATAGCTGCGGTAACCCAGATGGAAGCAGCGGTGGTGATCCCTCTCACCCCGCCCCCGGCCTGAAAAATGCAACCGGCCCCGATGAAGCCTATGCCGGTAACGATGCCAGCGGCGATTCTTCCCGGGTCAGCGCCTGCTGACAATTGCATCATTTGTCCTGAAATGATCATAAATAAAGCCGAGCCCAGACAGACCAGAATATGGGTTCTCATTCCCGCGGTCTTTTTTTCTTTTTCCCTGAACCAGCCGATGGCCCCGCCCAGAAAGAAAGCCATCAGTAAATTTGCCACCGTGATCAAGTCTGCCATGATAAAACTCCTTTTATTTATACATCAAAGACTATTTTAGCCTGGTTTGAGCTAACGTGCAATTGATTGTAAGTGGCGGCTTTGATGGAACGATAGATCGAATGGCGATCCAAATCGATTTTTTCTCCGGAAACAGCCGCTTCTAGCTGAGTTGCATTTATTTTTTTTATCTTAAATTTACTGAATAACATTTTTTTCGCGTCTGCATAATAAATCAATTCATTCAGCCAGTTGATCAGCAAGTTTCCCCAATCTTCGCCCGAGACTTTGATTTCCAAAGACTGAATGGCTTTGACTTTTTTCAAATCCGCCATGATAGAGAACATCCCGTAAGCGGCGTTCTCAAAAATCTCCTTTTTGGTCTTGCCGTAGGCGATGATGCCGATGTCGGAAGGGTGCGCTAAAGGCTTGAAACGCGGCATCTATTAAATCTTTTCGAGGGAAAAATATTCGTAGCGGATGTAGGCATAAACCAGGATCAGGATGGCAAAGGCGGTGGGGAGAGGGGAAGCAAAGTTAACCGTTCGGTAAAGAAAAGGGAAAATCAGAACCGAACAATAGAAAAAAACCACCAAAAGCAAAATGAACAACAGGAAAATGGATTGATTGGCTTCATCTGGGGATTTGCCTTGATAGGCGATTATCAAGTTTAAAAGCGCGGACGGTAAAACCAGCATCGCCCCATAAACGATGAGCGCCCAGTAGCCGGGGTTGTAAGCCAGTTGAAATCCTAGCGGGCTCGAGAGAACGTATGAAACCATCAGGGGGCTGAACACATAAATCGAGGTGACGATAAGGGCGGGCAGATACAGAATGAGAAACAACCAGAATGGCTCAAGCCCAATCCTATCCTTAAAAAAGTGAACAATGGAATAATTGAGAATAATGGTCAGCGCAAATGAATAGCAAAAGACATTGAGACTGCTGGCCGACAGGACCCAGGAGGGATTCGGGTTCCACCGAAAGATCAAATCCGACAAGCCGGCCATTGACAAGAGTATGACTAAACTTAAAAGATAGCCTCCGGTGGGCAGGTGCCGGCGGTAAATTATATAGCCCAGCAGTACAAAAACAAAGAAAGCGCCCAGAGATAAGTAAAGGATATCCTGGTAAAAATAATTCACGGTTGCTGCTCCTCCGATCTAATATACAACGATTTTTACTTTACCCAAAACTTTTTGATCTTCCCGGTTGACAATGGTGCCGAGATAAATGCCGTTGCTGACAATCCCTCCAAAATCGGTCCGGCCGTCCCAGGCAATCTTATTGAGTCCGGCTCGTCCGCCCTCCTCACCTCTGAAAACGGACAATTTTTTAATGACTTGCACCGATGAGCCAAAAATATAAATATCTATGTCGGCGCTTTGAGATAAAGTGTATTGAAGAATGAGCGGAGTGCCGGAAGCCGGATTATAAGGGCTCGGGAAAGACAGAGGCGCGCCGACCAACCTTAATCCCACCACGTTTACCATAATGCCCTGGGCAGAGATTCCCAGCGCATTCCCCACCCTGAAAGCCAGGGCGTGTTCTCCCCGGCTTAGATTTTTGGGATTGACTTCGAAAGCCAGGCTTAAAATATTTTTTTGTTCCCCGAAAGTCTGGATGTTTGAGAAAGAGGAGATTTCAATTTCCTGGCCGTCCAGCAGAACGGAGATCTTGTTCCTATCGATGTTAAACGGGCTGGAAGCCTCAACTCTTATGATCGGATTTTCCGAAGCGTAGAAGGCGGTCTGGGAAGAAGAATAGGGCTGGCCGTCGATTTCGATTTTGGTGAGCCTGGGATAGAGGTCGGACACCGAGCTGGTTTCCACCACCGTTTCTCCGCCTTTTAAACCAAAACCCCAGGCCTTTTCACTGCGGACGGTGCGGTAGATCACGCTACAGACAACAGTTTCGCTGCTGCTGAGGGATGGTTTGCCGTTATCGGTGGCGGTAAAGGGAAAGCTGTAGGTGCCGAGTTGATCAATCCGGGGAGTCCAGCTGAAAAGTCCGCTGACGGCATCAAGCGTTGCATTAGAGGGAAGCCCGGTCGCGGAAAAATAAACGCGATTGCCGTCAGGATCGGAGGCGGAGAGATAAAAGGAGAGGGGGCTGTTGGCGACAACTTCTTTGCTTCCGATCGGGTTTAAAACGGGAGGATGATTTACAGCGCCCGCCGCGGTGGCGATAAAGATAAGCAGCAGGAATAATCCGGCTTTAAATTTTAAATCCGCCATATTTTTTAAAATGTTCGATCAAGCCTCCGTCGGCCAGCAGCGTCTGCATCGTCTTTGGAATGACACCAAACCTTGTCTTCGTCCCTTTCGTTATGTTCTGGATTATACTCTTTTCGAGATCAATTTCAAGCTCATCGCCCTCTTTAATCCCATCGGTATCGCATTCGATGGCTGGGATTCCCAGGTTAAAACAGTTGCGATAGAAGATACGAGCAAAAGACTTTGCGATTACCGCAGAAATTCCGGCGTACTTGATCGCTTGCGGTGCCTGCTCGCGGGAGGAGCCGCAGCCAAAGTTTTTGCCGGCAACAATAAAATCCCCCTTTTCGATCCGATTGTAAAAATTGGGGTCGAGGTCCTCTAAGAGATGTTTGGCCAGCTCGCTAGGGTCCTGGATTTTAAATTTATAGCGCCCTGAGATGATGTAGTCGGTATTGATGTCATCATTTTGCGGAAGCCGGTGCGCTTTGCCGGTTAGTTTCATGGTGCTTGAATTGTACCACCTTATTCTGAAATTTTCCACGAATGGCGGTGATATGTGTAAAGGAAGAGATATGCCAAGCAGTGATTTAGTAATCAAGATTGTTCAGTTATACAATCGCTTTGGCCTGGGCCAGATCGATCTGCAAAAAAACCAGGAGCGTGCCAACCAGCTAATTTCTCGCGGAGAAAAACTCCTGGGGAAGTTTTCTCCCGAACAAATAGTCAACCTGGGAACCAGGGGGATCAGGGCTGAGATCAACGCTGCTCTGGCCCACCTCCGACTATTTAGAGATCGAATCGTTGACGGTCGTGACAACTGGTGGTGGTATATCCCAAAAGATTATGAAGACGTAAATGAAACGGCGAAGCCGGGATGGTTTTCAGAGGCTTCTATTTTAACGGATAAAAAGTTACGCTGGCCTAAAGGCGAGGACAGAAAGGATTGGATTCCTCGTTGCATATCGTTCGAGGGGTTCCAAGCGCCCGGCCAGGACGTGGCAGAATCAATCTATAAAAACGCCGATATGTTAACCAGGCTCAAAGTTGAGCCCGAGGAGATTCACCAGGCGCTGCAGCAAGCTATGGTCGGTTCGCAAGGAATTGTGGGTGACTTTCAGTATTCGCCTTTCGGGGACGGGGCTTTTTCTCACGCCGGCATATCTGCCAATGGACGTCAGCGCCGGATCAAGCCTTTTTGTGACTACGACTACGATTATTATGGTAGAGAAACGCTGTTATCGGGAATAGGAGAAAGAAGACACTACCTGACGTATTCAGCGTTAATTCCTTTTATGTTAAGGTTTTGGTATTACACCGAGGGAACCGGCTCTCAGTATCATTTGCCGGTAGAAAGAATGATTTGGTCTCTGCGCATCGGCAACCACGAGCAACAAGCCCGAGCTTATTTGGAAGACCTCAGACAGAGAGAAAAAGATCTGCTCGAAGCCAAAAGAGATTTAACCGAGGCGCTGGAAGGAACCGGCGCTAAAAACAAGTATGGAACAGACATAAGGATAACGGATCCCTTTTTCGGACATGCAACCGCCGTTATCCAAGACAGACTGATAAGAGAGCTGGCAGAGAAAATACCCAGAGAAAAAAAGTGGAAAGTGGAAAGTTTTAAAGGCCCCTGGTTTTTCACGGACGATTATAACACCGATTATTCGCCATCAGACTGCCGGTATTTCCTGGAATACTTTGACCTGGCTTTGGGGATCGTCAGGCAAAGGATTGGAGAAGAAGAAAAGCGGGAGCGCTTGCGAAGCTCGGGAGCTTTTAGCCCGCTTTTGATCGGAGGCAGAGAATATGCCCATATTTTTATTCCTGGCGACAAGGCCGTCAACGTAGGCGTACACGACTATGTTAACCCGAAAGACCTTCCAAAAATAAAAGCCGATTCGATCTGGGTGCTCTGGCTCGGGCCTGACGGAGGAATCTTTTTTGATCTAAGAAAAGAAAGGTATCAGGCGGAGCTCAACCTATCGGAAGCGACATTAAAAAACAATGTAACGCAGGCAGCCAGAAGACTTTTAGAGAGCGGATTTAGCGGTGAAATCAGGGCAAAGTATTATTATGAGGGTTGTGGGGGATGGCCTCAAATCAGCGTGCCCCAGAGGCTGGCCGATTTGGCTCAAGTCGGATAAAGCAAATAACTACTCACGTCTGAAATTTATTTTGAAAGATGATGATAAATGGTCAGCGGCATTATGGTTGTTAAAAAGGTAAAAAACAATGCACGGAAGTGAACCTGTTCAAAGGATTCGATTATACCCTATTTATGGCGAGCACCCTTGCCGTTGGGATCTAAGAAATAACGAGGAACGTGCTAACCAATTGGTTTCCCGTGGCATAAGACTTTTGGGACAATATTCACCTGAACAAATAATCAATATGGGGACCAGGGGAATAAGAGCAGAAATCAATGCTGGTTTAGCTATTCTTCGTTCATTTAAACATAAAGTTATAGGTGATCCTGTTGACTATTATACTCCTAATGACTATGAAGAGCTAAATGAGATTGCTAAACCGGAATTATTCTCAAGATCTACCCCTGAGGATTTTGCCAGTCGCAAATCCGTTTGTCGGTCGGATGAAGGATTTCAAGGATGCCACCAGGACGTGGCCGAATCCATTTACAGAAACGCCGACCTTTTGGTCAAATTAGAAATTCGGCCGGAAGAGATTCTCCAAGAACTTTTGAGCGCTTCTTACAGTTGGTCTCAGGGAGGAGAAGGCTATCAAGGTTCTCCTTTTGGAGAAGGAGTTTTTTCACATCACGAGATATCTGCCAGCCACAAGCGCATCAAACCCTATATTTATTATTCTTTTTTAAAATTAGGAAGAATGGATCCAATTAGTACTTATTCGGCGCTTATCCCCTTTTTCTTCAGGTTCTGGTACTACACCGAAGGCACCGGAACGCCCCACCATCTGCCGATAGAAAGAACAGTTTGGGCCTTGCACATCGGGAATCATGAGCAACAAGCCAAAGCCTATTTAGAAGATCTCAGACAAAGAGAAAACGATTTATTCGAGGCAAAAAAAGAATTAACCGAAGCCTTGGAAGGGACCGGCAGGAAAGATCGATACGGGCAAATATTAATAAAGGAGCCATTTTTCGGAATGGTAAAAGCCGTGATTGAAGACGACTTAATAAACAATTTATTAAAACTGCAAATAGGAGAAAAAATAAATGAGCAATTAGCTATCCAAAGCCGCTGTCTCGATGACGCCGGACCTGGAGAGTTCGAATATGACGGATTTACTCCGAAAGAATGCCAAATTTTATTGAAATACTTTGACCTGGCTTCAATCGCGGTAAAACAGCGGATCCAAGAAGAAATAGAAAAAGAGCGTTTGCGACGCTCAGGATTTTTCGACCCTCGCCTGGTCGGAGGGAGAGAATTTGCCCATGTCTTGATTCCCGGAGACGAAGTTAACGACTTGCGTGTTTTTGATTATTGTAATCCTGAAGACCTTCCCAAGATCAAGGGCGATGCGATCTGGGCCCTCTGGCTCAAGCCATTGGGAGGGATCTTTTTTGACCTAAGACAAGAACGGTATCAGGAGGGATTCAAACTAACGTTAGCAGCCATAAAAAATAATGTGACGCGAGCCGCTAGGCGACTTTTACATGCTGGTTTTAACGGTAAAATAAAAGCAGAATATTTATACCATTCATACTGGACAGTGCCAAGCTCTTTGCATAGTGAACCTCAGTGGCTGGTGGATTTAGCTCAAGCCGGATAGATTGAATCTCGGAAGCTCTTAGCCTTTTCTAATTCTTCGCGAATCTTTTCGCCGTTGCCTTCTTTAATAAGTTTCTCAAGAACCGAAAGAGACTTTTTAAAGCCCCCTAGCATTTTCAAAACCGCCTTTTTATTGGTGGTAAACATATCTACACCCAGGATCGGATCTCCTGAAGCGATGCGGGTGGTATCGCGGAAGCCCGAGGCGGCGCATTTCGCCATTAAATCCTTCTCGGATTCATTGGCGATCGAATTTACCAGCGAAGCGGCGACTGCCAACGGCATATGGCTGATAGCGGCTACAATTAAATCGTGAGTTTTAGGGCCCATAATTATGGTTTTGGCTCCGATTCTTTTTGCCAGCTGTTCAATCTGTTCCAGCGCCCGGCTGCTGGTTTTTGAGGTTTTGGTTAAAACCCAGGTTTTGTCTTGAAAGAGGTCTGCTTCAGCTGCTTCCAACTTGGTAGTTTCTTTTCCTGCCATGGGATGCCCGCCGACGAAATAAGTCCCCTTGGGCATGATTTTTTCCGCCTGCGAAACAATTCCATGCTTTGAACTGCCTACATCGGTTACGATAGCTCCTTTCTTTAAGCCGCGAGCAATTTCGGAAACGATCGGAACAATTAAATTGATTGGTGTACAGATGAAAATGATATCAGCCTCGGCAGAACCTTTTACATGATTGGTGGTTCCCTCATCGATCGCTCCCATTTCGAGCGCCTGTTTCAAAGTTTCCTCACGGCGGGGAATTCCGATCATTTTTAAATCAACCGCACCAGATTTCTTAAGAGCCAAGCCGAGCGATCCGCCGATTAGCCCCAGGCCGATGATTGCGATTCTCATAATTTCCCTCCAATAAATTTCCCCAACAGCTCATGCCCTTTTCGGATTTTCAGCTTTGCCTTTCCTATTTCTTTTTCATTAAAGCCTTTTACGCCTTTATTTCCTTTAAGGCCCTTAAGGCCTTCTGCGGGATAAATAGCAAACGGAACAGGATCGGAAGTGTGCGTCATCATTCTAATTGGGGTGGGGTGATCGGGAAGAACGAGAATCCGGATATCCGGGTATCCGGTTAACCGGGTCGCCTTTAACACGGTTCCAACCACCAGCCGATCAAAATCCTCAATCGCTTTTATTTTGTGCTTGATATTTCCCTCATGCCCGGCTTCATCCGGCGCTTCGACGTGAACGAAAACCACATCATTTCTTTTTAAAGCTCTCAGCGCGTATTCCGCTTTCCCCTTATAATTGGTGTCGAGATAGCCGGTTGCGCCGGGAACATTTATCACTTCCATCCCTAAGATTTTTCCCAAGCCCTTAAGCAGATGAACCGCGGTGATCACCGCCGCTCTTTTCCCAAATCTTTTTCGAAACGGCGGCATCAGCGGAGCCGCTCCCTGACCCCAGGGCCAGATCATGGTAGCCCTGGTTTTCATTTCGTGCAGGAGGACTTCGCTTTCGTTCATCAGTTTGATTAATAGATCAGACTTTGGAAGATAATCGTGAATTTTCTTGCCAGTTATGTCGTGAGGCGGCACGCATTTTACCGATTTACCAACGAGCGAGCCGTCGATGACCAAAAGATGCCGATAACTAAGGCCGGAATAGAATCGAATCCCTTTTTCACCGATTTTTTGGTTGAGGGCATCCAAGATTTTTTTTGCTTCCGAAGTTGAGATGTGGTGAGCGGTAAAACTTTCCATCTTCCCGTTTTTTACCGTAACCAAATTACAGCGAAAAGCAATTTCTTTATTCTTAAGTTTTACGCCTAAGCTTGCAGCTTCTAGAGGGCCCCGCCCAGTATAGTATTTCTTGGGGTCGTAGCCAAAGATGCTCATGGCGGCTACATCTGAGCCAGGTTCCATGCCGTGAGGAATATTTTTTACCCAGCCGCAAACGCCTTTTTGGGCCAGGAAATCCATATTTGGAGTTTTGGCAACTTCCAGCGGAGTTTTGCCGCCAAGCTTTTTTAGGGGATAATCCGACATCCCGTCACCGATTAGAACTAAGTATTTCATAAGAATAAATTTAGACAGAGTGAAATTTTTCCAAGAAAGATTCGATAATATTATAGGTTGAGTTAAGGGGAATAGCAAGAATAATAGGCAGGAGGTAAAATCATGGGAGTGCTTGGAATTCAGAAACATTATAGACCAAAGGTTTCTTTGCCGGAAGGCGCGGTAGCAAGGCAAAAGGCGACCGCTGAACAGATTCTAAGTCTATTAACCAGATCATTTGGGATTGTACCATCAAATGTTCATCTGGGGGGCAGACATAGTGTCGGGGAACTTCATTCAGCCGAGCTACTAACTAAGTTAGAAATACAAGATAGGCTAAACTGTTTGCATGTTATAGGGCTGGCCGCAGATTTTAAGCACGGAAAAGATAACGGAGTCACTTGCGAATTTAGCGCAAGAATCAGATACCCCATTTATTGTTTTAACACTACCTCTGAATACCTAAAGCAAAGATTGGAGCGATTTATAGAAAAATTTGCTCAATTCATTTTAGCCCGCATCAGTGAAGAATTGAAAGATTTTCGGATTGATCTTGGCGTTTATCCCATCCCCCATGAGGTAAAGAATTGTCCGGAGTATCCCGTTGGCGAAGAACTTGCCCTTTCGTCCAAAACCGGACTTACTTCTGTATTTACGGAATTTATTATCGCTGGAAGAATAAGGTAAAACGGGTTAGGAACCCAAACCCCACACTGAAGTGTGGGGTGAATTTCTAACCATTCTCAGATAAATTCTTCTTTAATCCGACATCCCGTCGCCGATTAGAACAAGGTATTTCATCTAGGGTTTCCGGAAGGCGGAGTGGGGGATCCGGTTTCTTCTTGCAGCAGCTCTTTTAATCTTTTTTCCTGATCATCAGTCTGTTTTTTGAGGTTAGGCAGGTTTTTTTCGATAAGTTTTTCTAATTTGCCCGAGCCTGCTTCTTGAGTTCCAATCCCTTCGATGAAATCCATCTTCATGTCAATATCGGTAAATTTTTTAAAATAAGGGGCCCATTGTTTTGCCGCCGGATAAATCAGTTGAAAAGTGGCAATGGAAAACTTGGCAGAAAGAGAATCCAGGATTGATTTTTTGGATTGGTCTGAGATAGGAAAGGAGAAGATTAACTGAAGAATAATTCCGGCAAGCAGCAGCCCCCTGACGCCTCCGAGCAGCAGCCCGCCAACCCTGTCCAGCGGACCCAAAATGTTTACATTAATAACAACATTCAAAATTAGCTTTAATAAAAGATCAAGGGCGACGTAGACGGCAACCCAAACAATAATAAAGGCGATCAGGGCCAGCAGGGTTTTGGGATCGCTGAATTCGGGAGATACCCTTGAAAGATAGTTTAAGGCGGCAGAGGCCAGAAACAGAGCCAGGAAGATGAGGGCGATGCTTCCTAGCGTCTTAACCAACCCTTCGCGGAACCCCAAAAAAAGAAAGCCGAGGAGAAATAAGATGATTATAAAGTCAACCATTTTACCCCTTTGAGAGCCGGGCTTTAAATTTCTTCAGCTTTGACTTGAGTGCAGGATACTTGAGGGATAAGATCTGAGCGGCCAGGACCGCCGCGTTTTTTGCCCCGTCGATGGCGACACTGGCTACCGGCACTCCCGGCGGCATCTGCACGATTGAAAAGAGAGCATCATGTCCGGAAAGGGATTTGGAATGAATAGGAATTCCAATGACCGGCAAGGTGGTATTGGCTGCCACCACCCCCGGCAGGGCTGCCGCCATTCCCGCTGCTGCAATAATCAGATCGTATTTATCTTCCGCAGACTTGGCATAAGCTTCGACTTTCTTGGGGGTGCGATGCGCGGAGGCAACGGTAAGATCGTAGGAAATTCCAAATTCCCTCAGCTGTTTTTCCGCTTTCTCAATAACCGGAAGATCCGACTGACTTCCGATGATGATTCCAATTTTTGGTTTTGTCATGGAGCTACGGTCATGATCTTGCGCGCCTGTTCCGGGTAGCGCGCACAAAATAGCAATTCGGCCTTGGTCAGCGGCTTTTGAGTGTGGACGTTGGCATAGCGGACAAGCTCGAGGATCCTTTCTGCCTCTTTGTCATCTTTGAATTCAATTTCAAGCTTGCCGTACACATTGCGGAAACCCTTGATGCCGCTGTATTCGCCGACCGTGATCATCCGACCGGTCTCAACCAGCTCAGGCTCTCCTCTTCCCAGCTCTTCGTAGTCATAAAGTTCATAGTTGCGTCGGTCCTTTAAGGCACCGTCGGCATGGATCCCTGACTCATGCGCAAAGGCGTTGGCTCCAACCCCAACCTGATTTACCGGGATGGGAATTTTAAAGGCGTAAGACGCATAGTTAGCGATCTGCCAGGCTTTGTTGAGCTTGATCTCCGGAGGCAACAGCTCTTTATCCTTTAATCCGCTGGAATATTTCAGCGCCAGCAGCACCGAAAGCAGGTCGGCATTTCCGGCTCGCTCTCCCACGGCATTGACGGTGGTGTTGATGTAGGCATCCTGGCCGCCGTCAACTGCGCCTTTGGCGCCCATCACCGAACAGGCCACTCCCATTCCTAAATCATTGTGGCAGTGCAGTTCAATCGGTATTTTAACTTCCTGTGCCAGGGTTTTGATCCTTTCATAAATGGTCATCGGATCGTCGGCTCCCAGAGTGTCGCAGTAGCGAAAGCGCTTGGCGCCGGCCTTCTTGGCGGCTTTTCCAAATTTTATCAAATAGGGTAATTCTGTCCGAGAAGCATCTTCGGCATTAACCCCAACGGTTTCCGCCCCCAGCTTATAAGCCGTATCAACTGCTTCCGCCATCGAATTGATAACATCTTCTTCCGTCATCTTTCCCATGAATTTGCTATCAAGCATGATGCGCGAAGTCGAAATTGAAAGGTTGAGATGTTTGATTTTGGGGGTCATCTTAAAAGAGAGATCGACATCTTTTTTAATGGCTCGCGCCCAGCCTTCGAGACGCATGGGAGAAAGAACCCCCATCTCGGCCAGTTCCAGATTGGCGTTTAAATAATTGGTTTCATGCTTGGTAAAAGGAAAGCCGAATTCGGACTGGAAAATCCCCATCTCGTTTAAATACATGTTAATAATGGTTTTTTCCAGCTTGGCCAGACCAATCCTTGCGGTTTGCACTCCGTCTCGATTGGTAACATCGATAATAAAAATTCTGGGCATCTTCTTCCTCCTGAATTTTATTATAACTCAGTTTTTTTTCTTTTACAAGGGTGATATACTATTAAAAGCATGCGTAAAATCGTCGGTATTATTGGTTATCCCATCGGACACAGCGTCTCTCCCGCCATGCACAACGCGGCCTTTCAAAAGTTGGGAATTGATTATGAATATATTCCTTTTGAAGTCGAGCCGGAGGATCTTAAAGAAGCCATCGATGGATTGAGAGCCCTGCATATTGCCGGTTTTAACGTAACCATTCCTCACAAAGAAACCATCGTTCCTTTGCTGGATGAAGTTACCAAGCTGGCAAAAACAATTGGGGCGGTGAATACGGTTGAAAATCAAGAAGGTAAATTAGTCGGCTACAACACCGATGGTCCGGGATTTATCGATTCTCTCCGAGAAGATGTAAACTTTGAACCGAAAGGCAAAAAGGTGGTAATTCTGGGAGCGGGGGGCGCCAGCCGGGGGATTTCAACCCTGCTGGCAGAGGTCGGGGTCAAATCACTTACTCTATCCGATGTGATTGAGGATAAAGCCAGAGAATTGGCGGACTATTTAAATTCTTACGAAAAAGTTTCCTGCCGCGCCGTTAAAATAGGCGGCTCCGATTTCAAAGATAATATCGATCAGGCCGATCTTTTGGTCAACGCTTCACCGGTTGGAATGCATCCCAAAATAAACGAGAGCCCGCTGCCGGAAAAGATCAAATTAAATCCCAAGCTGTTGGTTTATGACCTGGTTTATAACCCTGCCGAAACCAAACTGCTTAAGATCGCCAAAGCTGCTGGCTGCAAAACTGCTTCCGGCTTGGGGATGCTGGTCCGCCAGGGAGCGCTGGCCTTTACTATTTTCACCGGCGAAGAGGCCCCGATCGATATTATGTGGCAGGCCGCCCGCGAAGCTTTGCGCATTACCTGACGAAATCTCGCCACATTTACCCCCTCTTGAGCGTGGCAATAAAATTGCTGCAGGTTTGACAGTTGCAAGGCGGTCTGTTAATATGGCGCGCGAGAAAGGAGGTCTCGGTGGCAAAAAATCTGGTAATTGTTGAATCGCCGGCCAAGGCCCGGACGCTGGAGAAGTTTCTGGGAAAGGGCTTTGAGGTGGAGGCCTGCGGAGGGCACGTGAGAGATCTCCCCAAGAAATCCTTGGGAGTAAACATCGAAAAAGGATTCGAGCCCTCCTATCAAATCATTAAAGGCAAAGAAAAAATCATCAAAGGACTGCAGGCAGCTGCTGCCAAGGCCGAAACGGTCTACCTGGCCCCGGATCCCGATCGGGAGGGCGAAGCCATCGCCTGGCACCTTAAAATATTACTGGGCAAAAACGGCAAAGTTAAAAGGATTGAATTTAATGAAATAACCAAGCAGGCGGTAACGGAAGCGGTAAAACATCCGCGCGAAATCGACCTGGGGCGCGTGAATGCCCAGCAGGCGCGCCGCATCCTGGATCGCCTGGTTGGCTACAAACTCAGCCCCCTGCTCTGGAAAAAAGTGAGGAAAGGTTTATCCGCAGGCAGAGTCCAATCAGTCGCCGTTAGATTAATTTGCGAAAGAGAAGCAGAGATCAAAAAATTTAAGTCCCAGGAGTACTGGGACATCCATGCAAAGTTATCGAACGGCAGTGAGTTTTTGGCCAGGTTGGCCGCCAAAGGAGGAGAACCCTTAGGAGTGCGCCCGCAGGAAAAAGGCAAGGTCATTTCCTCTGTGGCCGAAGCCGAGCAGATTGTAAAAGAGCTGAAACCGGCCGATTTTATAGTAAAAGAAGTAAGGAAGAAAGAACAAAACCGCTATCCCGCTCCCCCGTTCATCACCAGCACCCTTCAGCAGGATGCTGCCCGCAAACTTGGTTTTTCTCCCAAAAAAACGATGATGCTGGCGCAGAAATTATATGAAGGGGAAGAGGTAAAAGGGGAAGGGCGGGTCGGTTTAATCACTTATATGCGAACCGATTCGGTCCGAATCGCGCAGGAAGCCGAGGGAGAAGTCAGAAAATTTATATTGGATAGTTACGGGAAACCTTATTTGCCTTCGGCTCCAATAAGATATAAAAGGAAAAAGCAGGCGCAGGATGCCCACGAAGCCATCCGGCCCACTTCGGTTATGCGCACTCCGGAAAAAGTGAAAGAAAGCTTACCGGGGGATGAGTTTGAGCTTTACGAATTGATCTGGAAAAGATTTGTCGCTTGCCAGATGCAGAAGGCGGTCTTTGATCAAACTTCCGTAGATATTTCGGCCGGTGAATATCTTTTCCGCGCCACCGGCTCCGTACTTAAATTTGACGGCTTTTTAAAACTTTATGAAATAAGCGAAGAGGAAGAATCCGAAAGCGGAGGTTCCCTGCCGGAGCTAAAAGAAAATGAAAAATTGACGCTAATGGAACTGGTTCCGCAGCAGCATTTTACCGAACCGCCGCCGCGCTACACCGAAGCCGCCCTGGTAAAAGAACTGGAGCAAAAGGGAATCGGACGCCCTTCCACCTATGCGCCAATCTTATCCACCATTCAGGAAAGAGGCTATGCAGAAAAAGAAGGAAAAGCGCTGAAGCCCACCGAGATCGGCATTACCACGAACGGATTATTGGTTAAACACTTCCCCAGGATTTTAGATGTGAAGTTTACCGCCGGTATGGAGGATGAGCTGGATGCGATCGTGGAGGGCAAAATGGATTGGGTGGCGGTTTTGAAGGAGTTTTATGATCCCTTTAAAGCTTCGCTGGCGGAAGCCGAGATTAAAATGGAGAAAGTGAAGAAAGAAATTATGACGGAGGAAATTTGTCCGGACTGCGGCAGCAAACTGGTAATCAGGGAAGGTCGCTACGGCGGTTTTATTGCCTGTTCAACTTACCCGAAGTGTAAATTCACCAAGAACTTACCGGAAGAAGAAATGAAGGCAAAGGCGATTCAGGAAATTTGCGAGAAGTGCGGAAAGCCAATGACGCTGAAGCGTGGGCGTTTCGGCGAATTTCTTGCCTGTTCGGGATATCCTAAATGCAAGAACATCAAACCGATTTTAAAAAAGCTGGGAGTAAAATGCCCAAAGTGCGCCGGGGAACTGGTTGAAAGAAGAACCAAAAAAGGCCGGGTCTTTTACGGCTGCAGCAACTACCCCAACTGTGATTTTGCTACCTGGCAGAGACCTTCATCAGAAGGGAAAGGAAAGAATGCTTAGGGATTTTTTTACAAAAAATATCGGTTTAAAAGCCCTAGCCTTGGCGCTGGCGGTGATCCTCTGGGTTATCGCCCGCTACTGGATGGTAAAGTAGATGCGCGAGATCCGGGAGCTTTCCGAAATGCGCTTTTTTTCGCAAAAGGCGAAAAGCCATGGGAAAAAGATTGGCTTGGTCCCGACCATGGGCGCTCTGCACGAAGGACACCTTTCCTTGGTAGTGGAAGCCAAAAAATGCGCGGAGGTGGCGGTGGTCAGTATTTTTGTCAATCCAATTCAATTTGGCCCCGGCGAGGACTTCACTCATTACCCCCGAGACTTGAAGAAAGACAAAAAGCTTTTGAAAAATTTCGATATTGATGTTCTGTTTTTACCGGAGGCTTCGGCCATGTTTCCAAAAGGATTTAAAACCTATGTGGAGGTGGAGGGCCTTTCGAAGAAAATGTGCGGCCGCTCCCGACCCGCTCATTTCCGCGGCGTGACTACGGCAGTAGCAAAACTTTTTAATGTTGTCTGCCCGGAGCTGGCCTTTTTTGGAGAGAAAGATTATCAGCAGCAATTGATTATCAAACAAATGGTTAGGGACTTGAGCCTTCCGATCGAGGTGATTTCCCTGCCAACGGTGCGAGAGTTTGATGGCTTGGCGATGAGCTCGAGAAATGCTTATCTCAGTCCAAAGGAGAGAAAATCCGCCGCCATCCTTTATAAAGCTCTTTCTCTGGCAAAAGATGAAATTCGTAAGGGGGAAAGAGATCTCAAGAAAATAATTTTTCGCATGCGTTCGTTGATCGGAACCGAGCCGAAAGTAAGGCTGGATTATCTGGTGACGGCAGACCCGGAAAATCTGAACGAAGTTAACCGGCTTAAAGGCAGGATATTATTTGCTCTGGCGGCTTATGTTGGAAAAGCTCGTTTGATTGATAACATGGTTATTTCCGCTGATTGAAAATTGAGGGGACGGTGGACAGGATGGGGAAGAGGGGCTTTACGTTGGTTGAACTGTTGATCGCGATCGGGATCTGCGGCCTGCTGCTGGCTTTGTCTTTTCCCGCACTGTTAAATTTTAAATCCAGCCTTTATCTTGAAGCATCAGCCAGAAGTATTGCCTCGGAGATGAGGAAAACCCAGAGCCTGGCGTGGAGCGGGAAAGCGAATTTGAACTGGGATGTTTCCCAATTTGGCCTGCCGGCGGGAGTTTCAGCCCGAAATGTCAAGCAATTTAGATTTTCAAAGACCGGTTTCCCTTTGCCGGGCGGGACCGGAACGCAGGTTATTGAAAATAAATTTGGCAATAGCCGGAAAATCGTTTTGTCTTCGGTGGGGAGGGTGAGGATTGAATAGAAAAGGGTTTACCCTGGTAGAAATTTTACTGGCGACCGCTTTGTTGGTTGTAATTATTTCCGCTTTCAGCTTTGGGCTGAAGCAAGCGATCAGCGCCGCCAATTCCAACCATGATTTTTCTCGGGCGCTCTATGCTGCACGCAGCCAGATGGAAGAGATGCGGCGAATTCCTTTTGAAGGTCTCCCGACTCTGAATGGGACTTCCTTTTCCGCGGGATCAGGGAAAATATACGTGGCTACTCTTTTGCCGGATCTTTTAAGCCTTCAAATTGATTTAAAGTGGAATCCAAAGCGGCCGTCGCTGCGAATTTACACTTTGCGGAGCAGGCACCGATGAAGCGGAAAAACGGCTTTACCTTGGTTGAGCTGATTATTTCACTGACGCTCTTTACGGTTTTGGTTGGCGGCGTATTTTACGCTTTTGGCAGCGAACTGCGCCTCTGGAGGAAAATTGCGGATAAGTGCCAGCGCGAGCAGGTTGCGAATTTAGTGGCGGAAAGGATTTGCCATGATATCCGGGCGGCGTCCGCGATCCTTACTTCTTCAGGATCGGAAGAGATTGATTTAAGAGTCGGATCAGAAAATATTAGCTACCGATTGGTTGATTATAAAATCCGAAGGAAAAAAGGTTCATCTATAGCTTATTTAACTAATGAGAGAGAAGTGGATAAACTTGCTTTTTCTTATCCTGTTAGTGATAGGGTTGAGATGATTATGGGGAAGTTTAGCTGCCATGTTGCACTCAGAAACTAAATTGAAAAATGCCGTGCCTACCGGCAGGCAGGGATCCGCACTTTTGCTGATCATAGTAGTAACCGCTGTCCTTCTGGTTTTGACTGCATTTCTTCTTAAAATAGCTTATAATAGTTATGTCACGGCTAATGCTCTGTGGGAGAGAGAGGAGGCTTTCTGGCTGGCCGAGGCGGGATTGGAAAAAGGGAAAGCTGAAATAAATTTTAATCCTGCCTGGTACACCGATTTGCCTTATTTTTTGGAGGATAATCTTGAATGGTTAAAAGTGGGCGCGGTGGGGGAGAGGGATAGTTTGGGCCGGGGCTATTTTAAAGTGGTGCGGGAAAAAGATAGAGATCGGCTCTATTCAATCGGATATAAAGGGAGAGCGGTGGTGGTTTTGAAAATAAATTATTTGTATCCGCCTTTTAAGACTTTAAGCTGGGAGGAATTATAATGGTAAATTATTTGATTTTAGGGTTGTCCATACTTTTAGCGGTTACCGGTCAGCTCTTAATGAAAAAAGGGATGGTGATCTTTGGGGCTTTTCCCGTCAGCCAGTTGCTTTACAAGATCATACCGATGTTTTTGAATCCGTGGGTATTTTTTGGCTTCGTCTTTTTTGGGCTCTCTTCCCTTTTTTGGTTGGTGGTGATTTCGCGGCTGGAATTAAGCCTGGTTTATCCGATGGTGAGCGTGGCATATGTTTTGGTGGCGCTGGCCTCCTATTTTTTCTTCAAGGAGAATGTTGCTTTGGTGCGCTGGATTGGGATCGCAGTAATTATTTTAGGGGTTTTTCTGGTTTCTCGCTCCTAACCGCTGGTTTTTCCTCCCAAAAGTAAGAAGAGAATCGCGGTTCTCACCGCTACGCCGTTGGTAACCTGCTCCAGGATTACATTATAAGGGCCATCCGCCACCTCCGAGGTTATTTCCACCCCCCGATTGATGGGACCGGGATGCATAACGATAACGTCTTTTTTGGCTTTCTTCATTCTTTCCGCGTTCAGGCCGAAAAGCTCGGCGTATTCTTCGATCGAAGGGAAAAGATTTTTTTCCATCCTTTCCTTTTGAATCCTCAACACATTAATAAAATCAGCATCCTTGATTTCATCATCTAACTTATAGGAGACCTTTACTCCCAATTTTTCAATGGCTTTAGGCATAAGAGTGGGAGGGCCAACCACCACTATTTCGGCACCCAGTTTTTTGAGCCCCCAGATATTGGAGCGCGCGACCCGCGAGTGCGCGATGTCTCCCACAATGATAACTTTTTTCCCTTTAACGGTTTTCTTTTTTTCAAGCATGGTAAAAATATCCAGCAGGCCCTGGGTCGGGTGCTCGTTAAAACCATCGCCGGCGTTGATGACCGAAGCGTTGCAGTTCCTGGCCGCTAGCTGCGGAGCGCCTCCCATACTGTGGCGAATAATAAGGCAGTCTACGCCCATAACCTCTAAATTTTTAACCGTATCAATAAGGGTCTCGCCTTTGGCGACGCTGGAAGAGGACAAAGCGACGTTGGTAACATTGGCCGAAAGCACTTTGGCGGCCATGTTAAAGGAGGTGCGGGTGCGGGTGGAGGGTTCATAGAATAAAGTAACGATATGCTTGCCGAGCAGGGTCGGGACTTTGGGAATAGGGCGAGCAATAACTTCTTTCATGGAGTGGGCAGTGTTTAAAATGAGTTTGATTTCCTCCAGGCTGAGGTCTTTGAGGCCGAGCAGGTCTTTTGATTTGAGGCCTTTGACCTTGTTCATCTCAAGTAATTATTATATCATATTTATGTGAAAGTGCGCCCTCTTTATCTATTGATCGTTTTTCTTTTGGTAGTAGCTTTTATTTCATTTAATAAGTTTGGCCGCTCCGCCGAAAGGACCGCGGAAGTCATGGGGACAACCCTCCGCGTCAAAGTTCTGGGCGAAGACGCCGAACCGCTTGTGAAAGAAGCGATTTCGGAGATTAAAAGATTGGATAAGCTCTTTTCCCGTTTTGACAAAAACAGTGAAATCAGTTTGATAAATTCGATGGCCGGCAAAACTTCCGTTCAAATTTCTTCGGATACTTTTAATATTATCGAAATGTCGGTGAAGGCAAACCGACTTTCGCGGGGCGCTTTTGATATCACCCTGGGGCATCCGGGGGATCTGATACTAGATAAAAGCATGAGGAAAGTTTGCCTTAGAAAAGACGGGGAAAAGCTTGATCTGGGCGGCATAGGCAAAGGCTACGCGGTGGAATCGGCCCGGCGGCTCTTGCTGAAGCAGGGGGTTAAAAGTGCTATAATTGACATGCATTCCTCGATCGCCGTGATCGGGAATAACTGGCGAATAGGAATTCAGGATCCGCAAAATAATGAAAAAATCCTCGGGGTTATTGCTCTAAATGAAGGCGATGCGCTGGCGACTTCGGGGAGTTACGAACAGCCGGGGCATATCATTGATCCTCGAACCGGGAAGCCGGCTGATAAATGTTTAAGCGTTACGGTCGTTGGCAAAGACGCCGGTTTTGCGGATGCGCTGTCCACCGCGGTTTTTGTGCTGGGACCGGTCGACGGGATGAGATTGGTTAGTTCACTGAAGGATGTAAAAGTATTAATTGTGGATAAAAAAGGGATAATTTATGATAATTTTGGCTTTAAATTGCGGTAGTTCTTCGGTCAAATACAAACTCTATTTCTGGGAGAAACGTCAAACCTTGACCAGAGGGGTGGTGGAGCGGGTTGGAATTTCTGGGTCTTTCATCAGTTTTGATCTTTCAGGCAAAGGAGAGCATAAAATTGAATACAATTGTCCGGATCACAAAACCGCGTTAAAACTGATCATGGATACCCTGGTTCACAGTGAATATGGCGTAGTGAAAGATCTTTCTGAAATTTCAGCGGTGGGGCATCGGGTGGTGCACGGAGGGGAAAAATTCAAAAGTTCGGTGATGATCAATGATGAGGTGCTGGAAACGATAAAAAGCGTTCAGGACCTTGCCCCCTTGCACAATCCCCCCAATATTGCTGGTATCGACGCCGCCAAAGAAATTCTCCCTGCCGTTCCGCATATAGCCGTCTTTGACACCGCTTTTCACCAAACTATGCCGGAGCATGCATTCCTTTACGCGGTTCCTTACGAATGGTACGGAATGTACGGCGTCCGGCGTTATGGTTTTCATGGCACCTCCCACCTTTATGTTTCTCGTCGCGCCGCGGTTTTGCTCGGAAAAAACCCCCTGGAAACCAGCTTAATTACAATGCACATAGGAAATGGCGTTAGTATCACAGCCATCAAGGAAGGAATTTCGGTGGATACCAGCATGGGTTTGACTCCGCTGGAGGGGGCGGTAATGGGGACGCGCTGCGGAGATATCGACCCCGCCATCATTCTTTTTATGATCGAAAAAGAAGGTTTTTATGCAGAGGAAATTGACGCCATCTTGAATAAGAAGAGCGGACTGCTTGGAATCACCGGTAAATTCATGGACCGCCGCGACATTGAGAAAGCGGCGGCGGAGGGGGATCGCCGGGCCCAGCTGGCGATTGAAATTGAGACTTATCGATTGAAAAAATACATTGGGGCTTATTCCGCTGCGCTGGGAAGTGTCGACGCAGTGGTATTTACGGCGGGGGCGGGGGAAAAGAACTGGCAGCTGCGAGAAAAAGTTCTTGAAGGGCTTGAAAGCCTGGGGATAATCCTGGATAAACGTAAAAATGAAAAGGCGCAAAGCAGCGAGAAAGAAGCATTGATCTCGACCGATGACTCTCCTGTCAAAATCTTGGTGATCCCGACCGATGAGGAGATCGTTTTTATCGAAGATGTGGTGGCGATACTGGAAGGCAGATACGAAACCCACACCCATTTCACCTACAGCTTCGAGGATCCGAAGTATAAAAGGAAAGCAGAGTGATGGAAGAAGAGAGCAAGAATTTTCTGCCGCTGACCTGGACGCGGCCGGTTGAAGAACTTCGCTGTGGCGCGACAACTGTAAAGGAGCACAAAAAAAAGCTTTCTTATCTCTGGGATCTGATCAAATCGCTTAAAGAAGATTTGGAACATGACCTTAAAGTTTTAGGCGCGGGGATAAAAGGGAAAATCCATCCCTCAGCAGTTATTCTTAACGAGGGCAGCATTCTGGTTGAAGCAGGAGCCGAAGTTGACCCCTGTGCCGTCCTCGATGCTCGTTATGGGCCTATCTACATCGGTAAAAATTCGATTGTCCGTCCCCACAGCTATTTGCGCGGCCCGCTTTCGATTGGGCCCGAATGCCGCATTGGCGGAGAAGTAACTCATTCGATCTTTCACGGCTATTCCAATAAGGCCCATTACGGCTTCATCGGCCACTCCTATATCGGTGAGTGGGTGAACCTGGGGGCGGGGACGACCAATTCCAATCTAAAGAATAATTACGGGACGGTAAAGGTCTGGGTCAACGGCAAGGAAATTGATAGCGGCGAACAGTTTTTGGGTTGTTTTGTCGGAGATTATGCCAAACTTGGGATCGGAACCCTGATCAATACGGGAGCGGTCATTGGCTTTGGGGCCAATGTGCTCGGAGGTAAAGTTACCCCCAAATACATTCCCAATTTTAGCTGGAATGAGAAAGAAAGATATCGGCTGGAAGATTTTTTGAAAACAACAAAAATTGTGATGCGGCGGAGGGGAGTGGAGCTCGATCCTTCTCTGGCCGAAAAGATAAAAACGATTTATCAGCTCACGGCTTAATGGCGGATGCCGCCGGGGAAATTAATTCAAGTCCCGCTATTGCTCTTAGCTCGCGTCTAACCGTTGAGATAAGTTTTCTATGATTATACCCGCTGGGCATTCGAAAAACTACGCTCAAGTTGTGGGTTTCAGATGGGGGAGTTGCAATGCTCGTTATTTTCAAACCGGAGGCAGCCAGTTTCTCCAAAGCGGTAAGGGTTGATTCGGCATCTGAAGAACGGATATTGATTCTTAGGCCTTTATCTTCGTATTCGCGGTCGAAAAAGCGGAGGTTTTCCTGTGTCTGCCTTAAATGTTTTTTAAACTGAGAAAAATTATCCTTATGGCTGTGGGGCATCATAATTTCGATTAAATAATTTCCGCTCTTCGATCGCCTCAAATTTATTGTGAGAAGATCAAGGGATGAGTCTCTCAGCAACTTAAGAATATTCAAGAATAATTCAGGATGGTCGGGCAAAATCATCCAGAAAGATATTTGTTCATTTCGGGCCGGGTTCTCTCCGCTGATAAAAAGCGTTTTTGAAATCTTGCCTCCAACTTCTTGGCGGAGAGAGGGCATGGAATCCTTAAACATGGCCATTGCCGCATAAAGAGCTTCTTCGCTATCCAAACCCATGCTGTGGGCAATTCCGATTAAATTCATAAACATAGCGGTATGCATTTCTATATCGCCTTTTTCCATCTTCTCAAAAATGTCCGGAAACAAATCACTTTGTGCTTTACGAAACATGGTTTCTATCAGTTCCGCTCCCTGCTTGGGGTAGGCTTCGGGATTTCCGAGCAATTCAAGCCGGCCCTTCAGCGTAAAGACGTGTTTCCGTGCTTTTGCTTGCCATTCCCCGACATCGGGTCCGGCTTCAGCGATTTGCTCGAACCGGTAGGATTCTCCTGATACTACCTCTTCGAAAGGATCGACTTCCCGCTTTTCTCTTGATTTATAAACGCGGAAGGGGCTGGTCAGAGGGACCCCGCTGGCAGCCGCCAGATCAAGGAGCGAAGGCCTTTGGTCTTTAGGAAAAGGAATTAATTCATAAGCGTGTCGGTCAGGGCTGAAAGCATATACTCTGCCGCGGAGGGAATCTTTCCAGATCTGATAGATTTTTTGAGGGCTGGGAGGGGTTATCACATCTGGGGGAAGGGTTATCCGGTCTTTGTATCCATCAAAGTGGGCTTGGAAGTCCATCACCGGCGTGCGGATCTGGACTTCGATATGAACCCTGCCTTTTTTGAAAGTTAAATGCAAGGAGCGATAAAATCTCCCCTTTTTGTTCTTTTTGGGAAAACGAATATAATCATTTCTCTCGGCTTCAACTTTCTTCCATCCCCTTGCTTCGAAGAAAGCAGTTAAAGGATCTTCGAGCGCGTAGCAGGCAGCCCTATCTACAGCGAGCCATCGCATGGCGATAAGGTCATGAATTTTTTTCAGATTGGCATCGTTTTTCTGCTTCATCTTTCCTTTGACCGAGGGAATGGGTTTGACGCGGACCCAGGGAGAGGGGGAGATAAACGGGATATTTTGTGAGATCAGGAATTCTCTGGCTTCGGCTCCGAGTTTTTCATACTTCTTCTTAGCCTTAAAGTAGTTCAGTCTTATCTTTTGGTTAATTTTATTAAGTACCTCCTGATATTCTTCCGGCTCCAGGTAGTGCAAGGCGGCGTCTTCCAGCTTTTCTCCCATTTCTCTGAATCTTAGGCGTCTTAAAATTATGGCGAGAACGTCAAAAGCTTTTAAGGCCAGCTCTCTCCGCACCTTTATTCCTTCGCCGGTTTGGTCCCCGAGCACTGAATTGAGAGCAACCAGCTTGTCCATGGCCAGGATGAGCAGGGCGTCCAGTGAGAATTCCGAAATCAAGAAGTTGGCGAAAATTTCATTTTCGCCGCGGCTGCTTTCGCCGTAATGGATCGATCTAGCCCGGTTCAACTGTTCAACCGTTTTGGCGATTTTCGGGTCGGATATTTGATGCGCTTCGGTCGGGAGTTCAAAAAGCAGTGAGGCGGCGATCATATGGGGACCCAAATCTAATTCAGCCAGACCGGCGGCCAAACGGTATTTTTGAAATACCAGTTCTCCTTTTAGATATTGACCCAGTGCCGCTTCCATTATAGCGCACGCCTTTTTAATGGTTTTTCGGCTTTTTTGGGGGTAGTGTGAAATTTTTTCTAATAATAAATTTCGGGCGTTATCGAATTCGCTTTGATAAGAAACGCCCATGAAAATACGCGGGTCGCCGATCCCTACAAAACTCAACGCATGCTGCTCGACCGTACGACGGCTGAGACCGATCGAGCTTTCTCGCACCGGGCGTGCTTGCATTTTTGTTATTTTGGGGGGGAAGGGGCCTATCCTTGTCATATCAATTAATTATCGTAGTAGAATTTGAAAAATTTCAGACGAAAGTGTATACTTTTCGCACGGATTGGGGGATCGTCTAATGGTAGGACACCGCCCTTTGGAGGCGAGAATTGGGGTTCAAATCCCTATCCCCCAGCCAACCCTTAAAAGGGGCGTTTTTCAGCAGCGGCCGCCAGCCGATTTTCCCTTCAAATTGGAATTTTTTATCTTTTAAAATAAAGTTCGAGCCGATATTTTTCAGAAATGTTGAAATTTTATCCGGATTATTTTCGGATATAAGAATTTTGGCTTGGCATGAGGATAAAATAAGCTTCCGCATAGGTTCGAGCCAATTATTTCCCGTTAGTTCAAAATCTCGCACTTTCTGCTGGATGTCGGCTTTTCTATCAAGATATTCACGTTTTTTCGCCTGGTATTCTTCGGGGCTTATGGCTTTGCCTTCGATATAAAGATCAAGCAACCGGTTTAATTTCTGCTCAACTTCAGCTTTCTGATCGGCGAGATTTTGAACTAAGACTTTGGTTTCGCTTTTGGCTTGTGCTTTTTCTTCGTCGAGCTTATTGAGCATATTATTAGACCAATCGTCGGACAAAGCCACCTTTTGGATAAGGGCTTTCATCTGTTCGGCAATAAGCTCTTCGCGGGCATACCTCTGATCGCAAGGCCCCTTTTTCTTGGTGCAGTGGTAGTAATGATGGCCTTTCTGCTTCTCGCAGGTAATCATACAGCCGCATTGACCACATCGCATAAGCCCCGAAAAAGCGAACTGGTATTTTCTCTGCCGTTTTTTCTTGCCACGATTGGCCATCACTTGTTGGGACTGGTCAAATAAAGACTTGGAAATAATTGGCTCGTAGTTTCCCTCATGATATTCCCCGCGATAGAAGAATGTTCCATAGTAGAAGTGTTTCTTTAACATGTTCTGGACACAGGTCTTGGCCAGAACATTGCCTTTGGAGTTTCGCAGGCCGGCGTCCTTCAAATACTTGGCAAGCGCCTTGAGTGTGTAATCCCCGGTGGAGTAGAGCTCAAAGGCCCTTTTAACCAAAGGAGCCCTTATAGGATCAACCTCAATTCGGCGCTTGTCGTTTTTGTTGTTTAAATAGCCAAGTGGCGCTTTGGTAGGCCATTCGCCCCGCCTACACTTCTGCCTTTGCCCGCGTCTGACATTCTCGCTAAGGTTATCTACGTAGTATTTACTCTGTCCAAAGGCAATGTTCAGCATAAACTTGCCTTGAGGTGTGCTATCAAACCAAAAGGTCGGGAATTTAAGGTCTTTTAGCTGACCTGTGTCCAGAAGGTAGATGATCTGACCGCCGTCAATGCTATTGCGGGCTAAGCGATCAGGATGCCAAGCCAAAATTCCTTCCGCTTCTCCCTTTTCAATGCGTTTCAACATTTCTCCGAATATGATTCGGCCAGGTTCTTTGGCAGTTTTTGCCTCGCACAGCGAGGCGACGATTTCAAGTTTTTCTTTGGCGGCAAATTCTTTTAATTCTGTGATCTGCGCTTCGATAGAAAGCACCTGCTTTTCCTCGGTATCGGTGGATTTCCTGGCGTAAACGAAGTACTTCATGGCTTGCCTCCTTTGATTCGGGAATCAGAAAAAGCCCGCTTTTGGCCGGTCCCGCCTCCGGCGGGACAAAAGATAAAAAATTCCAATTTGAAGGGAAAATCGGCTGGCGGCCGCTGCTGAAAAACGCCCCTTTTAAGGGTTGGCTGACCGCATTTGAAAATATCCGAACCGATTTATTCATTTGAAATGGCCCCGATCGGATCGGGGCGTCCAATCGCCGCCCAATTCCGAAGCGACCTTTTCGGATTGAAAAACTGCCAAAGAACCTGGGGAAAATATCGGCTCTCACTTTATTTTGGCCAAAAGCGGGCTTTTTCTGATTAAAAAGGGAAGAAACATGTGCTAACTATAGTATGTAGACCATGAATAGTCAAGGCGTATACTATAGTTAGCATTTATGAAAAAACAGGTATTAATTGACTTCGGGAATAAGGTTAGACAAGAACGGATGAAGTTAGGTTGGTCACAAGAAGAATTGGCTGAAAGGGCTGGTGTACATAGGACTTATATTGGGATGATCGAAAGGGCAGAAAAAAATATTACATTAGAAAACATTGAAAAAATTGCCAAGGCCCTTGGAATATCAATAGAAAGACTAATAAGGAAAAAATGAAAATATGGGAACAAAAGCTTTAAGAAAAAGATTCAAATGGCAAGATGTTAGTGGGGGGAAAGCTGGAATTGCAGAAGACAATTTTTATCGAGTCTTTCTAAGGCATTTTAAGGGTTCGGATTTTAGGGTGAGGAAAGGCCCAAAAGAATTTAATAATATTTATTTCAATGTAGAATTAGACAAGAAAGTATTGGCTGAAATTTATACCCCAGATATTAAAAAATGGAGGCACGGAATAAAGCCTGATTACGCTATAGATAATATTAAAACAAAGAAGACATTATATATAGAAGTTAAAAGGCAGGATGGATGGGTAGAGGGGAAGCCGCGTAGTGCTGGAAGAGGGAATGCACATGAAAGATCCTGCAAATATTTTACTCCAGGATTATTAAGATTGCTAAGAAGACAGGGCAAGCTCGGAAATAATGTTTTGCCTTTTTGGGTTGTCTTTCAAGGCGATATCACACGCGATCCGTGTCGCGTGAGAGAAATTACTTTATGGTATGCTGAGCACTCCTCGCATTTCTTCTTTTGGAGAAATTTATCAGATTCTAAGTCGCTAATTAGTCATTTCGAGGATGAGCTGAAACATCTGCTGGTCTAAGAATTACTCGCTTCCTTCTTTAAGTACGTCTAGCCCCCATGCTGACCAACCATTGACTTTTTTTCTCGCAAATAGCTCAATGCGTTCCTGGCCTGGGAACATCTTTTCTATTGCCTGGATTACTTCGACTGGTTTTTCACTATGTGTCTTTCTCGGACTTCTTACTAATTGTTGTACATTTCTTGCGCCCCTTGGCCTTGGGATCCTGCCACGCTTGAATACTAAGCATAGCTCACAATTCGAAAGCGTATATTGTCCAGGGTTGTGAGTCATTTTGTCCCAAATAAATGCAACCGTTTTATATTCAAACCCCCATGCTTGCCCAAGCTCTATAGCTTGGGCTAAGTGAGGGTTTGTCGTCCACATAAATAAAAGACAATCATCCTTAGCGATTTTGTGAATGGGTATTGCCATCAATTCACTTGTTTTTAATGTTGGATATTTAAATGTAGCTGAGCTTATGAATATCTTTCTCGAAAAATCAATTTTATCCTTGCTTTTACTGCTTTTATCGAACTGCAATTTTCCATTATAGTGCCAAGGTGGATCAGCGTAAATTATATCGAATGTCTTAGTTGGTAATTTAGGATAAAGATCCGGCAATGGATTTTGCTTTGTTCGTTTCTTGGCCTCCTCATTATAGATCGAATATCCAGTATTATTTATTTGTGTATTAGTCATAATATCGCCAGAGATGGAAATATCTCGAATCACATCAAGCACTATCCCCTTTATAAAAACATCGCGACCTTTTCTAATAATTAATGGCTCCATGTTTTTATTCGCTGGTTGTAGGCGGATATGATCTCGCTCTTTGTAATACTTTTTTAGTGTTGCTTCTTGATTATCTATAAGTGCCACTACTTTTTGGCCGTTCTCGGCAGTTTCTTGGTGGCGCACCAAAATAACATCCCCATCGTTAATATTTTCATCAATCATGCTATTGCCAACTACTTTAAGCGCATAAACCTTTGATGAAGATGGAATTAAGCTTTTTGGAACAGCTATTGTCTCTTGCGGCATATCAAAGAGTGTCAGGGGTGAGCCGGCTGCGATGGTCCCAAGCAAAGGAATGCTTACCAATGGTGTATTCTTTGAAACGCTAATAGCGCGTGGTTGATTTTCTTCTTTTTCTAATAGCCCGAGCGCCTCGAGTGCTTTGACATGGTGGTGTGCTGTTGATACAGAGGACAGCTTAAGATGACTCTTTATTTCCTCAAGAGAGGGGGCATAACCCTTCCTATTAAGATGGTATTTTATGAAGTCTAGAGCTTGTTTTTGTCTTTTTGTAATCATCTGCCTTGTCACCTTGACTTTCGATTTATTTTCGATTACAATATTTTATTACGTGGAAATGATTTCGTCAAGTGAATTCTTTAATGAAAAGGGTAAGGATGCAATGATTGTTCGCTTTAATAAAACATTAGTAAATAAATTTAATATTAAGAACTTTTCTGCTCTTGTAGGGGCTATTGGTTTATACTTTATTTTTTTAGAAGATTTAATAATCCCATATCCTTTTAAGGAATCAAAATTAATTTATATAGGGATGAGTGAATCAAGGTCTAATAGCATAGGAAATAGACTTAGAGATCATATAGCCGGAAGGTCAAAAAACACAGGAATAATCGGGTATCACAAAAAGTGGAAACTTAGTTTTACTTATTTAGATTACGAGTTTTTAAAGCAAGTTTTCCCATCTCTGGGTATAGAGTCAATCGAGACATATTTTCTTGAAGATTTTGCCAATTATTTTGGTGTTTATCCTATATGCAATAATAGAAGAGGAGCTCTTGAAAAGGGGATAGAATTTAAGAATTCTCCACAAATTGATTGGGAATTCTTTGGGGGATAATAATATGACAGAAGAAAGCATTAAAACAGGTTCTGAAATATTGGATGAGTATTTTAAGCAATTAATCCAAGATGGCAATATTGATCCTGAAGTAAGGAGGATTATGAAAGAACTTTGGGAACAAAAAAGACTCAGTACGACAACCTATTTAATGCGCGAAATAGATTTGTTAATAGAAGAGAGAGTAAAATGAGCATGCCAGATGTAAAGTTAAGAAAAATTTCTTTGCAAAATTTCCGTGGTGCAAGAAATTTATTAGATTTAGATTTGGGCCAAGATTGTAAAAGCTGTGCAATCTTTGGATACAATGGGGAAGGCAAGAGTACCATTACACAGGGAATAGAATGGTTTTATATGGATAGGATTGCATGTTTAAAGGGAGAGGGTATTGTAAGCGAAGACCTAATTAATCTTGCCTCTGATGTTAAAGACGAAACTAGTGTTAATATCGTTTTTAACAAAAGTGAACTAAATTCTTCTAAGACTTTTGATAAAACAAAAAGAAGAAGCAGGCTTTCGAATACTTCTCCGAATTTTGTAAATTATTTTGAAAATGAAGTTCGTTATGACAGAATATATCTAGATCAAAAAACTATCCTTTGGTTTTTGCTTCAGACTAAAGGCGAAAAAAAAGGATCGATAGCCGAGATTGTTGGATATGAAGAAATTATTAAGGCTAAATCGACAGTGTCTACAGCCTTAAGGAACCTGGAACGTCATACTCGTTTTACAGATGCGCAAAGAAGGTTATCGCAAAACCAAGGTTTATTGACTAAAGAGGTTTATGGAGAAGCGATTAATGATATTGAAACAATGCTTAAAAAGAGCGAAGAATTGCTCAAAGTATTTAATATTGAGGACCGATTAACGAACGTAGTTGAACTGGATAATGCGTTAAAAAAAGCCTTCAATAGTCTTCCTAGCCAAAAACGAGCCCAAGAAAGGATAGAACTTGAGAATCTTCAGAAAAAAATACAAGAGTTAAATAATAAGAAAAATTTTATCACCGCTTTAGAAAGCTGTATTTCTAAATTCAATGTATTAATTGGCGATAAACAGAACCTCTCAAATTTAAATCTCGATGATTTCCTTAGGCAGGCGGAACGCGTACTCAACTCTACGCCGGAGTTAAAGGAATGTCCTCTTTGTGAACAAAAAATAGCAGATAAAGATTCTTTGCTGAAAAGGATCATTGAAAGATATCATAAATTAGTTGATATCAGAGAAAAATTGAACAGCAATGGTCGGGAATTCTCAGCGCTTTTAAGCGCATTACAGCAAATCGAGAGAGAGATTTCAGAGATTATTCAAATTCTAGATTTGAAGAAGGTCAATTATGATTCGTCTTTAAAAGAATATTCCGAGACTATAAAAATTCTTAAGCAAGAAGTTGATGCTCAATATGGGTTAAGGGAATTAATCACTGTTGATTTAAGCACCTTAAAGGGAAATATCAACAAGCTTAATTTGGCGATTAAAGACATCAATTCGCAACTTGCCATTAGAATCCAAAGTTTAACAATTACTAAAGAAGAAGAAGTTAAATATAATGCATATCAAAAGATTATGCGTGGGAAAAGTTTGGTTTTGGAAAATATTGCGCTTCAAAAAGAAATAGAAGTAATTAAACAACTCATTCTAAGCATGCGCGCTATCGAAGCGCAAATGCTGGAAATGCAAAATGCAACTATGGCAAAAATATTAGATTTAATATCTCAAGATGTGAATAAATATTTCTGTTATCTGAATCGCAAAGATAAAATAAAGAATGTAAAGCTGATACTTGCCGGAGAGGAAGGTATAGAATTTTCATTGGAATTTTATGACAACGTTGCCTCACCACCTCAGAAGTATCTTAGCGAGTCTCAGTTCAATAGTTTGGGGATAGCCTTTTTCCTTGCGGCTGTAAAAAAATTCAATAAAGCGAATAAGTTTTTTATACTAGACGATGTTCTTGTCAGTTTTGACAGAAACTATCGCATAAGACTATTAGATCTGTTGGCCGAGGAATTTGCAGATTACCAAGTTCTACTATTCACTCATGAAGAGTATTGGTATGAATTGATAAAAAGAAAGTTTCCAGGATGGATTTTAAAGGAAGTGTCCTGGTGTTTTGAAAATGGTATTCGTTTTAAAGATTCCGCATCAGATCAATTATTAGAATTGTCCGAACGACATGTCAAGGGCGACAACGTCGGCAATAATCTCAGAATATATGTTGAATCTTTATTAAAAGATATTTGTTTTTCTTTAGATGTGCCGTTGCCATTTCGTCCCGGAATAGAAAACGAACAACGGATGGCTGGCGATATGCTTTCAGCCTTAACCGCTACTTTGAACAGGCATAAAAGCAATATAACAGATAAGCAAGAATATAAAGATTTGCAGGTTTCCAATTTTATCACCACAGTGTCATCACATCATAACCCTGATTTCTCTAGTATGGGCGTTGATATAGAAGAAGCATTGGAGAAAGTGAGAAAATATAGAGGCTTATTTATTTGTCCAAAAGGAAAAATCGTAAATCGAGAAATTAATATCCCGGGACAAAATAAAATTTCTTGTCAATGCGGTTGCTTACAATTAGATTGGAAGGAATAAAAACAATATTAGCAATTTTACGAGTTTTGCCTTTAAGGCCTTATCAAGCCTTTTAATGGTGTTAATCTTTAAGGCCTGATGGTGTTCTTATTAAAAGAATTTGCCGCCAACTGCTTGCCCGCCCGTATGCGGGCTTGAAAAGCAGGCCAGCGCAACTTATAATTTAGTGGAGCTGGCAGAAAAACTTGCCTGTCCGCCGAAGCAATAGCGTAGGCGGGAAATCGTCCAATCCGAAAAGGTCGCTTCGGAATTGGGCGGCGATTGGACGCCCCGATCCGATCGGGGCCATTTCAAATGAATAAATCGGTTCGGATATTTTCAAATGCTGCCAGTCCTTCGACTCGGCGCTACGCGCCTCGCTCAGGACTGCCGCCCATACTCACCGAGGCGAAGGAAATCGAGCGAAATACAGACAGTAATGAAAATCGCCAAAGGATTAGATATAACAATAGATAATTTAATGAAATAATCATGGACTTCAAATTCCAAAGAAAACGAATAGATAAAATACCTGAAGTTAAAATATTAGAAGAACTTGAAAAAGCTGCCAAATATTTCAATTATATTGAATTTGCTCGTAGAGATTTTAATAAAATAGCTGATATTAGCGGTGCTGTCGTAATGAGGCATTACGGAACTTGGAAAAAAGGATTAGCCGCGCTTAAAAGACATCTTCAACAAAAGGGATTAGAATTATCTCCGCGCCCTTATTATCCAAATAGAGTTTATACAGACAAAGAATTGTTTGATGAGATGGAAAGAATCTGGCTAAAAACAGGACAACGTCCTTCTCGTATAGAATGGATTATATCAAATCCTAAAATTAGTTATATTACTTATAGTCGAAGATTTGGTAGTTGGGCTGATGCACGTTTAAAATTTATTGAGTATAAAATGGGCAAAAATATATTAGCTGATGATTTTATTTTGCCGGATCGGGAAGAACAAGAAACAAAACAAGGCAATAAAATTGAATATAAAAAGGAAAATTCAAGGACCGTCTCATTAAGTGTGCGATTGGCCGTTTTAAATAGAGATAATTTTCGTTGCGTTTTTTGCGGTAAAAGTCCAGCAACAGATAGAGATACAATATTGCACATCGATCATATTGTCCCGTTCTCAAAAGGCGGGAAGAGTACATTGGATAATCTTCAAACGCTTTGCGAGAAATGCAATCTCGGGAAAAGCGATAAAGAAAATATCGGCTACAAACAATCAGAGTTGTGAAAATGCAACTTTCGATTGACAATATCCGATATAATAATTAGAATAATAACAGGGTTGAGCTACTGAAATCTGCTGAAGGCTTTATCGATAGTTATTAGAAGGGGGTTGATTTATGAGTCCTCGCACAATAGACAAAGGAGCAATAGACAGAATTATTCAAAAAGATAAAATTCTCAGGGATTATTGCAAAGAAAACAATATCACAAGTTATGAGGAAAAAGAAATGCTGATTGAGAATAGGCATTCGATTCAATTAGCTAAATCAAAAAAACAAAAAACCCCCCTTTCTGGCGTTGTTAAGGTCGAGCACCATCTTTATAAATTAGTTTTCGATAAGTATCAGTCGTAATGCCCGCCAAAAAGATAGATTTTCCCTGTGCCAAAATTACTTCTGATAAATTATGTTTTGATACAAGTTTTGTAGTCGAAGTGTATTACTCGCCAAAAGACCCTGCGCAGGCAACATCAAGAAAAACAAATTGTGACGCATTCCTGGATCAATTAATCAAAGAAGGGAAGCCCTGCCATATTACATTTTCTGTTTATGGGGAAATGATAGATAAAATCATTGAAGATGTGATTGCTGAGAATATATATAGGTTTATCGGCCTTCATAATTATAGATCTATTTGGAGGGACTATTATAAAGCCAACAAAAAGAAGATCCCTAATTTAGATAACAAGCTCAATGATTCAATAGAAAGGTTTAATAAATGGCTCGGAGATCATCAAATATACATACTGCCATTTTCTCATGATCCAATGTTAAGCATAATGCCACAAAAGAATCTTACTTATACCTCGGAGATGGGGGAATATTGTAAAAAATATAAAATCTTATCAGATGATGCTCGAATCATTATTGAGGCTAGACATAGAGGCATAGATAGTTTTGTTTCATTGGATTGGGATTTCTTGGGGGTTGATGGCATAACCGTTTATACGCATAAATAACCAAAAAAACTTGCCGCTGCGGTCAGCCAACCTATCTCGCCGAGAAGAAAATTTTGATCCCCTGGAATAGGCCCAAAAAGAAAAGCACCCCGATGATTCCCGCCGCGGCGGTAGAAATATGCCCGGCCGGCAGGAAGGGAAGGGAATAGCCGGTCATGAACGCAGGGTGATCGATCGCTTTCTCGGCGAAGCCGAATGACTCTGCGACCTTATCGAGGCCATCCGGATGGCTGGAAGCAAAAAAGGCGGCCAGAGCGGCGATCAGGATGGCCAGGAAGATAATTTTTTTCATCATGTTTCTTCCTGCGCCGGCATCACTTGCCGGAAGAGATTAAAGAGGGCGATCGTGATCAAAGCTTCCGCAAGGCCAATAATGGCGTGCACCCTGACCATAGCGGAGATAGCTGTGCCAAGCGGGATGGTACCGGAGAAACCGATTTCCAGCGCACAGATAAAAGAGGCCATCATCACCGATAGCCAGGCGGCGACCATAATAGCCAGCCATTCAGGGAAAAATTTCTTCAAACTGACATAAATATAATAACTTATCAGTGCGCCGAAGACGGCCATATTGATGATGTTTGCTCCCAGCGCCAGCAAGCCCCCGTCGGCAAAAAAGAATGATTGGACAAGCAGGACGGCAGCGATTACCAGGGATCCGGCAAAGGGGCCGAGCAAAACTGCCGCCAGCACCCCGCCCAGCAGGTGGCCGGAGGTTCCGCTATTAATTGGGAAATTGAACATCTGCGCGGCAAATACCAGGGAAGCCACCGCTCCCATTTTCAGAATAAAGCTCTGCCCGAATTTAGTCAATACCCGCCGGCTGCCGACCATGATCGACTGTGCGCCTTTGCCGGCTGCGGCCAGGGCGGCTTCGGGTACGACCGCGGTTACTGCCTGCCTGACCTTCGAAAAACAATAGCTTAAAACCACCGCGGCAATACCCGCCAATCCACCTGATATTTTAGGGTCGAGAAAACCATCTGGAATATGCATATTAAGTCCTTCACTAAAAATAATATCACATAAAGTGAATATGTTAAAGAGATTCAAGATTTGACAATAAAAGGATGCCGCAGTATAATCCTCGCAAATACCCGGGAGGTGTTTTTATGCTAAAGAGAATCCTCAGCCCCCTTCTGATTCTGGTTCTCCTCCTTTTTGCGGTTTCATCTGGATACGCGGTAATCAGAGGGCTTGAAAATGACCAACAATCCATCGTGAAGATCGGAGAAAACGTCATCGTACCGGAAGGGGCCGAGATCAGATCGGTGGTTGCGGTGGGCGGTTCGGTCACGGTTTCCGGGCATGTTATCCAGGATGTGGTAGCGGTCGGAGGGTCTGTCTTTTTAAAAGATACCGCCATGGTTGGCGGCGATGTGGTTTCGATCGGCGGGAAAATCGTCAAAGATCCGGGAGCAATTACCAAAGGAGACATAGTTGAAGTCGCAGTCGCCGGCGTTGCCCCCGCGGTCTCTTTCTTTGCCAAAGGAGGCATCCTGAAAGGATTCGCGCTATTTGGATTGTTCTCTTTTGTTGGTTTCATAATCCTAACTATAATTTTAGTGGCTTTATTTACCTCGCAATTAGGAAAAGTTTCGGCCAGCTTAGAAAAGAGTCTATCCAAGAACTTCTGGATCGGTACTTTAATTATCGTTTTGTTTGTGCCGATGGTTGTGGTTCTGGCAGTTTCAATCGTAGGAATAATTTTAATCCCGCTCTGGGTAATGGTAGTGACGGCGGCTGGTCTTTTCGGTTACATCGCGGTTGGTCATTTGCTGGGGAAGAAAACACTGCAAGCTTTTAGGATTACGGGCAGGTCTATGATGGTTGAAACTTTGGCCGGCGTTATTTTACTGTGCCTGGTCGGTTTCGTTCCCATTGCCGGTTATGTTGCCAAAATGGTCGCGCTGCTTTGCGGCCTGGGAGGGATCTACCAGACGCGTTTTGGCACCAGATGATCGACCGCTACCGTTTTGGTTCGATTATGATCGACGGGAAAGAATATTCCCACGATGTGATCGTTGCAGGCAAGAAAGTCAAGTCCTGGTGGCGTAACACCTCGCACGAAGTAACCATCAACGACGTTGAACCCATCCTGGAAGAAAAACCCAAATTGGTCATTTTTGGCACCGGGGAATCCGGCGTCTGCAGGGTTTTTCCCGAAACCGTTGAATATCTTGAAAAACAAGGGATAAAAGTCTTAGCTTTTGAGACCCCTGAAGCGGTAAAAGAGTTTAATCTTCGCATTAATGACCCCGGGACGGTCGGAGCCTTCCATTTAACCTGCTGACCACAACTGATTTAAACTGAAATTTTTCAGATTTCCTGAAGATAATATAGGGAGGAGTATATCTATGGCAGGAGTGCAAAGTGTGCCCAATACGGCAGATAGCTGGTTAAAAGCGGCAAAGAGCGTTTATAGAGAAAAGTGTGGAGAAGAAGCTTCTCCTGCCGAATCTGAAGCTTATTCTCAAAAACTGAAGACGGCAAACCCGGGAAAACCTCACCCCGTCGCGGCGGATGTGAGATTGTGGCCGCCGCGCAGGATACGCTACTGGTTCAAAATCGGCGATAGCATAATTTTTAAAGGTCCGGATCCGGTCTGTAGAAAGAAAGAGGCCCCTGCCACGCAGCCAATTATAGAAAATAAGCCGGAGGTCAAGAAACCTGAGACTGAAGTTCCTCCGTCAGCAGAGAAGACACCAATCAAACCGGTTGCGGCAAAGGTCTCAGAAAATACCAGGCGGAAGATCCAGCAGGCGGTGGGGCAGGCAAACCAGCTGATCGGCAAATTAAAAGCGGTGGGGTTGAAGGATTTGGCCACCAGGTTGGAAGCTGCCAGGAATGAAGCGGAAAAGGCTTCCAGGGAGACTTCTGAAAAAAAGGCGGATGAGGCGTTGCGAAAAATAAATAGCCTGTTGCTACAAAGCCAGCAGGAATATAAAAAGGCGCGGGAGATATAAATGAGCGACATAAATGCAATTTGCCTCGAGCGGGGCGGACTGAAAATAAACCATCCAAAAGCGATAACGGCCGCGGAAGAAATCATCACCTTAAACGATATTGCACAGCTTTTAGAAGTATACCAGGAGTTAAAAGCCATCGACTTCAGCAAACTTCCGGACAGCGCGATCGGCGCCTTCAGGGAAAAAGCGGGCGGCTCTGATTTTGCGGTGGTCCTGATGGTGAAAGCTTTATCTGAAAAATCATTTTCTGGTGAAGAGAAAACCGCCGTTGACGGGTTGTTAGCGCAGCTAAAAAGGATCGCCGAAAAATACGGTCGCCTGTTCGATAGCGATAACCCTCTGGTCTCACCCAAAACCAGAGATCGTTATAATCAAGCCGAGATTCAAATCGAAAAGGAAATCCCGAAGGGGGCGCTGCGCAAAAAAGCTTTAGCGGCGCTGGAGAGCGTCCTCAAACAGCTGGGCCTGGGCCTTCCCAAAGGGACAAAAAGCAAATTAAAAATCAGCGAAGTCAGCTGGATTGATAATATTAGCGTGAAACAAGTCAATGATCTGATCGGAGAAAAGTGTAAACCGGGATTGGCGGTCACGCCGCCGGCGGCTCACCCCGCGGCAAAAAGCGGGAAAAAATTTGATTATAGTTTTCGACTGGCATCCGGTTTTGGTCTGAGGGCTTTGGGAAAAGACCGACCCGAAGTTTTAGCTGGCGAGGAAAGGGGGGTGCTGATGCAGGGGGGAGCCAGTGCGAGATATGTTTTTTCTAAACGCTATTCCTTGCAGCTCGATTACAACTTTTCTGCTCCTTATGACGCCGTTGGAAAGGATAATTTGGTTTCGAATGACGATTTCGGAAGATTTTCACTGATAGCTCGTCCCCTCGATAACTTGGACATCCACGGTCAGGTCGGCTGGCGATATTATAGAAACGACTATCCCAGCGCGGAGACGCCCGATATCAATGGCCTGGTTGAAAATTTCAGAGTCAACTGGAGAGCGTTTCCTCAAATACCAAACCTCTCTCTTAACCTAGATCAGAGTTTAATCGCCGGCTGGACGAACATTTCGTTCCCGGAAAACCGCAGTAGTTTTCGCCTCGTCCGAGCCACCGGTGAAGCCGGAGCCTCGCTGAAAGTTGGTTCCTTTACTCCTTTTATCGGGGGAATTGCCGGCAAAGGTGATGAGGGAACAATCTTGGGAGGTTTTGCCGGATCGGTATTTGATTTGGGCAGACATCAGGCGAATCTTAGGCTGCAATACGCAACCCATGAAGGTTTAAGCTCAGCCATTAGATATCTCTATGACCGAGGCGGTTGGAAAGTCGGCGCTCTGGCGTTTTATCGAAATTCGAATCTTGATAATAATTATCAGGTCGGCGGCGGTGCTTTTGCCATCATTAAACTTGCAAAAATCTTTGGTCTCGATCTGGAGCTGCAGCCTTTTGCAAGCACCGCTTACGAAAGAGGTTCCGTTTCTGCTCTTAATTTAATTTTTGGCGTGATGCTTGGCTTGGGCGGATTGAGGCCTTCCAGGCCATCGATCCTGACGCCCGATTCTGTAAAATCCTTGCCGGAGGAAAGATAATGGCCGAAGGGATTGCTTTAACAACCAGAGTTTGTCGGTGGATGGGAAGCTTTGCGCAGAGGCATCCCGTGATTTCGAAAGCGGCAAGAGTGCTTCTGCCGTTTGGATCCGCCGGGGCAGTGGCCGGCGTCGGGGTTTATCTACAATATGGAGATGAGAAAGCCTTGGCGGCAGTACTGGGGTTGGGGGTGGGGGAAGTAGTGGCGCGCGCGATTCGCGGGAATGTCAAAATTGCCAAGCTCGAAAGCGAAGGCAATGCCGCGCGGGTGAGGGAGCTGGAAAAACATCTCCGGCACCGCGAAGAGCAGGTTGATTATTTGGGCAGAGAGCTGGAAGAATCAAGAAAAGGCGGCGTGTCTGCCGGTGCCGGATTACGTTATGACCTGGTGGAACCGCTCGGCCGCGGCGCGCAGGCCATTGTCCTTCTCGTCAAAGATCAGGCGGTGAACCAGCTCCGAGTCATGAAGGTGCCGAGCCTGGATGAAGCCCTGCGGTATTATCCCGGAAACCTGAAAAGATTCATGAACATGGTCAGGGTGGAGGCGGAAAACCTGTGTAAACTGGACCATTCCAACATCGTGAAATTCTTTCATTACGATGAAATGACGCTGGAGGCCTATATGGCGCTTACCGGGGAAAAGATCGATCCTCAGGCTTTGCAAAAAGAGGGGGTCGATAAAATTCCATTCATTGTCATGGAGCGCGTAAAAGGAACTAGTCTGGAAAGCAAATTAGCCGAAATGAAAAGGGAAGGCTACAAAGGATTCCCTTTGTCCCAGGCGGCTTCCAAGATGTTGAAGCTCTGCTCCGCTTTAATGGAAACAAAGACCAAAGACGTTACCCACCGCGATTTAAAGCCGGCCAATGTGGTTTTGACTCCGGACGGCGAACTTAAACTCCTGGATTTTGGGATTGCCCGCGGACTGAAGGGATCCGGAACCACCGTCGGCGTGCCGATGGGAACCCCGGGGTACATGGCTCCCGAACAGATGGGGGAGAGAGTTCAACTGCTGGTGGAGAAAAAACTGGGCAGGAGCTTTGAAGTTTCTCCCGTCAGCGATTTACACGGGGCGGGGGCGATCCTCTGGGAAATGCTTACTCTGGAACAGCCATTTACGGCGGCGCAGAAAGTTTGGGACCTGGCCTATAACGATCCTCGCTCATTTGAAAATAAAATGAGAGAAGGGTTGCAGGCGCTCGGGATGCCGGCGCCTAAGATCGAGGATAAATTGGGAGAAGGTCAGGATCGCTTGTTAATGGACCTGGATATGCTGCTCGAGCGGATCGATCCCCGGGGAGTAAATCATGAG
>Ga0315279_10000119_pt1 | contig 169128 bp, 138 predicted proteins | sample YL17G06_20_MG_FD_203694 | JGI IMG/M metagenome (GOLD analysis project Ga0315279, IMG submission 203694) | Sediment microbial communities from Yellowstone Lake, YNP, Wyoming, USA - YL17G06_20 | ecosystem: Environmental > Aquatic > Freshwater > Lake > Sediment | place: USA: Wyoming | collected... | reverse complement strand
TGATATCATGAAAAAGAAGATAATGATTGTTGATGATGAAGTAAATATCTTAGAGCTTGTTAAGGTTATTCTAGAGCAAGAAGGATTTGAAGCCATTGGCGTGAGCAGTGGTAAGGAATGCCTAGACAAACTAAAGGAAGCCAAGCCGGACCTGATTCTCATGGACATGATGATGCCTTCAATGAGCGGCAGGGAGACAACTGAAAGGATAAGGAAGAACCCAAAGACCAAAGGTTTAAAAGTGGCATTCCTCACTGTGGCAAGGTTCTCCGAGGTTGGCAGGGACATGCTGGAAGACTTGGGCGTGTTGGACTACATAACGAAACCGTTTGACAATAATGATCTGGTAAGACGAGTCAAAAAGTTAGTCGAGGAATAAATATGCTACCAAAATATAAAAGTCAGATATTTAGCATTTTTTGGAATAGTTGCGTAAATGAAGCTTTAGATGCTCTGTCTAAGATGATAAGAAAAAATGTTAAAATGACGAACTCTTCTATAGAAATAGAACTTTTAAACAATATACCAAAATTAATGAGTCCAAAAGAAATAACCACCACCCTTGTCTACACGAGAATATCGAACCCTCTAAATTGCGTTATAATGTTTTCTTCGTCCTTGAAACATTTTCTAAAGCTAGTGAACATACTCTTAAACAAAAGCATAGATTACTATGATGCTCTAGGCGATGAGAACAAACCCTTGATTCTTGAGCTTGGAAACATTGTGAACGGCTATTTTGTATCCTCAATGAACAGATTATTCGACACCAAGTTCGAGCACGAAGTAACAGACATGTCTACTAATCCTTTCAGGTCTGTCGAAGATTTCAAATTCGGTAATTTATACACCGAAAAAATAAATGTTCTAGTGTTTAGATCCGATTTTAAGGTGGAAAACGAGGACATTGAAGGAAAATTATTTTTATTAACAGAGGAAAAAAAGACTGACATGGTTCTAGAGGAAATCAGCAAAAAATTAAAGATGGCTTGACGCAATCATTCCTCTAACAAAAGCTTTCTACTTTTTAGAAAGTCAAATGACAAGTCTTCCTTGAAATAAGAGGAGGCTATTGAATATTCTCCAACGGTTATCAAAAAGAATCCAAAGGTTAGCAAAGGATATATTATGGCATTGGAGTTTAAAATGAGGCTGATATCCAAGGAACTTAAAATCACTGAAACACCCAGCGAAAGGAAAGACATTTTTCTTTCAATGCTATCTAAAAACAGGAAGCTTAAGCTAAAAACAGACGTAATTAATAGGCCCCCTATATAGACCATAAATTCGTTTATTCTGCTGCCGCATATCAATTCGGTGTGAGGGCCGTTGAAGCTGCTGTCGAACAGTATGGCTTTTTCATGTTCGCAGCCCAAGCAAACACCTAAGATGACGTGGCTAATTTCATGAATGGCTATCAAAGCAAAGAATAGCATTATGTTTACTAACACTATGTTTAGAATCATCCTCTTCAGAGAACTCATTATTATCAATTAAATACAAAAATTTAAATGCTTGATTAAATTTTGTTTTCCGCTATTATCTTTTGCATACTTTCATTCACGCTCTGCATTTTGGTAATGGTTTCGTTTATTTTTTCAACCAGTCTTTTTCTTTCATTCTCTAATAATATCTTATTCTTGCCATAAACATCCTTGGAAATATTACCGGAAGAAAAACTGCTTTTATTTTCCTTTATTTGATTCATCACGTCCTCATATTCCTCTTGGAAAAGCTTTGTTTGAAAGGACAGGCCAACTATTTCCTTCAATCCGTTCTCTATTTCATTCAGTTTTATGTTTTTTATTATTCCCATTTTAACCACCTTGTTGTAAGTTTTCTACGGGTGCGGGTTGAGCCTGAGCAACTGCGGCAGGTTTGGCCTTTCTCTTCTTTCTTTTCACTTTCTTGGCCTTTCTCTCCTTTGGCTTGCTCTTCTTCATCTTGCCCTTGATCTCGCTGATCCTGTCCTTCTTCTTCTCTTCGGTCACTACTTTTTGAGATTCTATCTCCTTGTTTACCCTGTTCATTAGAGAGGTTGTCACGTCGATTGAATCGTTAATTTTTTTAATCATCTTAGCGCTCTCTTTCTTCATCCTGTCTTCATTATACTTGAATAAGTCCTTGGATATCTTGCCTTTTCCAAAGTCTGCAGAATTTTTTTCTATAGCAACAAGCATTTCGTCCAGTTCCCTCTGTAATATGCCTATGTCAGAGCAGATTTCATAAAATTTTTTGGTGTTTTCCTGTATTTCTTCCAAATTGATTATCTTTGTCATAAAAATATTTCTCCCTAATTCGTTATTAAAGATTTGCTTATATTTTCATCCTTTTAATATCGTTTAAAATTTTTATCTTGCTTATGTCTTTCTTGTCTACAACCTTGAGTTTCTTCTTAACTTCTTTTGCCTTTGTTTTCTTTGCATGGTTGGCCTTCTTCGGTTTTTCAGTTTTCTTAACTTCCTTTTTGATAGGAATTTTCTCAACTTTAACCTCTTCTTTAGGTTTTTCTATAATTTCTTGCTTTTCAGGTTCTTTCTTTTCTTCCTCCTTGGGTTTGACTTCTTCAGCTTTCTCTTCTTCCCTTTTCTCCTGTGGCTTTGGCTCTTCCTCCTTCTTTTCAAAAAGCTCCTTTACTTCTTCCATCTTCTTCTTTGCTTCCTCGCCCTCTTCTTTAGCCTCCTCCTTCTTTTTCTCGTTTTCGACTTTAACCTCCTCGGCTTTCTCCTCTTTTTTAACTTCTTCTGCTTTTGCTTGTTCTTCTCTGCTTTCTGTTTGTTCAATTGCTTGCTCCGAAGGCTTTTCTTTGGCAGACGGCTTTGTCATTCTTTCAACCTTCTTCCATTCCTTTTCCAGTTGTTTATCAATATCTTCCATCCTTTTTTTATTGCCTTCCTTGAAGCTCATGTATTCTGATTTATCAATTTTCTTGTTCTCGTACTGGTCTTGCAGAGAGCTGAGAAGCAGTAGAATGTCCTCCCTTTCTCTTCTTAAATCAATTATTTCCTGAGGCAGCTTTAAATCCACGAGAGGCAGAACCTTATTTACACTTTCTATCTGTTTCTTGATTAACATCATGTCTTCCCTGAATACATCTAAATCTTTTTTGCTAACATATCCTTCGAATTTGGCGTTCAGAGCGTCAATAGATTTTATTATCTCTCTCAGGCTTTCGTCAAGGTCTTCCTGCCTCGCTTTAAACATTACCATGTCATCCATGCCTCTGCTAAGGTCCATGAATTCCTTTTCCGATTTAGCGCCTATCCTGCCTATGTATTTTACAGCCTCCTCAACTTCCTTCAGCTTTTCCTGTATCTTCTTGTTTATGTCAACCAGATTTTCTATGCCGCCTATGCTCTTTATCATGTCGTACATCTTGGTTAGCTTCTCGGTGGCGTCCTCCAACTTTGTTTGCATCTTTTCTATTTCCAGGTTGTATTTCTCGTGTTGTGCGTCAATATCTCTGAACTTTTTAGTGATTTCCTTTGGTTGAACTTCAGAAACATCATCCTCTATCTTTTCCATCTTAACCATGGTCTCTTTCAGGCTGGCGTCTGTTTGAAATACCAATGACCTTAACTCTCCGATATTCTCAGAAATGGCTTGTATGGTTTCCTCGGTGACATGATCAGTCTCCCTTACTGTTTCTAGTATTGTTTTTAATTTTTCAATCTCCACTTCTAGATTTTCAATCCTTTTGGTCGTCTCAGAAATATGTGGTTTTGTTTCCTCTTCTGGTTCTTCGTATGTTTGAGATTCTGGTATTGTCTCTTCTACTGGTGAGGTTGATGCTTTTTCAACTTTTACTTCCCCTTTAGCATCTTCCTTTTTCTCTTCCTTCTCCTTCCCTCCAAACAGTTTGCTGAAGAAACCAGGCTTTTTCTCTTTCTTTTCCTCTGTTTCCGTGCTTTCGGATTGTTGACTCATTTGAGTCGCAAGTCTTTCTATTACTTCTGGCGTAATTTCTTCTATCTCCTCTTCTTTCTTTCCCTTGTCCTTTTTAGCCATGTCATTACCACCAATTCTCTTTGAATATTTTTCTTTTAATGCCTTATAATCTTTTTCTGATATGCTTGCTTTCCTATATTCATTCTCTAAGTGGTCTAGCATATACTTTGGGTCTGGCTCTCCATTTCTATTTTTCTTTTTATGATTCCTGTTCTTATGATTATTATTCTTATGATTATTTTTCATTTAACTCCCATTTTCTCTAGTCTCTTGTCAATCGACTCTAGATACGTCTCGGCCATTCTGAAAGCGGCTGTCTTGACTTTGTCTTTGGCGATGTTCAGTTCGACCTCTATGTCGTATGTGTCGACCTTCTTTTCTTTCAACTTAGCCAGCTTGCCTTCGATGTCCTTTACTTTCTTGTCCAACTTAACGTAGGTGTTAATTTCATCGTCCGTTAATGCGAACGGAGAGTGCAACAAAGGTCTGAAGCTCAGGAACCATGGTCTTCCGTGGTTGAACTCTGGGTTCTGGAACAGTCCTGTTCCGATGGTAAGCCTGGTTACCTTAGAAGCGTAATCGATTCCATACTTTGCCTTTACCCTTCCTATGTCTCCTTCGTACTTTGTTCTCAGTTGTATTTCATTGGCGATGTTAGCCCTTATCGCTCCCTTGAAGTCTAACAATACCTGTGATATTAGGAATATGCCGATGCCCCACTTTCTGAATTCTCTGCATGCCCTCTCTATTGCGATGTATCCTTTCTTTCCACCATACTTTGGCAACAATCTGTGTACCTCGTCGTATACCACTAACAGTTTTATTTCCTTTGATTCCGGAGGCCTCATATCGAATATTGCCTGTATGCTTCTTTTAACAAAGTCGTCCAATTTCTCTGCTGCCAGCCTGTTCATCACGAAGACAGTCATCTCTCCTGGTTTCATGCAACCCTTTATGTCAATCGGCATCTCAGGGTCTTCCACCAAAATTATGTTAGTCTTAAATCTAGTGGCATCAGTTGGTTTCATACCGAACTTTGCATACAAGTCTAACAGCGGTTTCAGCGTGCATGGCTTCATGAATCCTGTCCACTGTGCAGTCGGGTCGAACACTACTATTGGAACCTTTCTCTTCAACAATTCTTCTGAAGTTACCATGGCAGATACAGTCTTTCCGGATCCTGTTCCACCAGCCGCTATCGAGTGCATCAACAGTTGTGGAATGTTCAAGTAAGCTTTCACATCAGTCTCAGCAATCTTACCTACCAACAACGATTCTGGACCGGCCTGCGGTAATACCTTGAAGTCGAGAGGAGCTATGTATCTAGCCTTAGCAGCTTTAGATGCTCTAACAGCAGAGTACCATCTTATGCCAATTATTATTGCAGGAACTCCTCCGAGCAGAACAACATAAGTTATCCAGTTCATGAACAGGGCTTTCAACAATAGCAACGGCCATGGCAATGTGGTCACATCGAAGTTGTCAGCCGATGAAGCAAACTTGTTTCCATACCAATAGCTCGCATTAGCTTCTATGATGTAGCTATCTTCGGGTGTGTCTTTTGGAATTTCAATTGTTCTTCTAACAGTGTTTGCATTGTCTACTGCCAAGGTTTCTTTACTTGTTGATATTATGTTGGTCTGATTATTTACCGGTTTGATAAAGTACGTTATGGTTATGTCCTCCACCTTTGCTGTTTCACCCATGTTCAGCAAAGACACTTCAAAGCTCAGGTTTGATCCTGGATTAACATCTTTTGTAAGAGCCTTTACCTTAACGTCCAGCAATGGTACTAGAACAGCTTTCACTGTAATGGTTATGGGTATTCTGTGCACTATGTTGCCAGACTTGACAACCAGTTCGCCTGTATATATTCCTGGCACGGAAGTTAGAGGTGCTTGCGCTTTAATCTCGATGACTTCTGTTGATTTTGAATTTATTGTTACTGCTGCTTTCTGAAGGCTTAGCAATGCGAATGCTGGTCCTTCAACAGAAAGTGTTGCTGACGTGGTGCTGTCTAGATTATTTGTTATGTCTATTGATAATATTTTCTGTTCCCCAGGAGCCAGCGTTGTTTCTAATAAGGTTGACTTTATCTCCAACGGAACCCTTCCCGGTTGTGCTTGCGTTATTGCGCCTGCAGCCCCTCCTGCTCCTCCACCAGCTGCGCCGCCTGCAGCCCCTCCTGCTCCTGCACCCGCCCCAGCACCGGCGCCTGCCCCTCCCGCCCCTGCCCCTCCCCCTCCGGGTTGTGATGGAGGCTGTACAAGATAAGGACAATCTGCAGGGCAGTTAGACGAGCTTTCGCCATACTCTGATTCGCATTCGCCATTTCCGCAGATAAATTCAGCCAAGACATAAATTCCGTTTAAACTTGAAACATGAGCACTAATCTTTAGGGTCGTTACATTGACAGAGTTATCAGAATCGTCCTTGTTAATATTAGCTATTTTTTCAAACAATGCATTATCCGTAGAACTAACCTTTGATGTCCAAGTACCTGTGTAATGATATATGGATAGGTGATTAGGATTGAATATCGGGAAACCACACTGACTGTTTAGGCATTCTGAGATGTCCATTGAAATTGTTATGTTTGAAGTTGGTATAGTGTTGTTTACATAGAATCCCTTTAATACGCTGCTCGATGTTCTGACGCTTGGAATGCTTCCGAAGATTATGGGATTATAATAATTGTTTGTTATGCTTGAGCCATTTAAAATGATTATGTTGTTGAACCTAATACCAGAGGTGCTTATCATCAGATCATATGGCTTGGCATCGATGGTTTCGTTATAATAACCTTGGTTTGATATGTTAGAGTTGAAATTGAACCTTGTGTTGTTTGTTCCAGAATCCAAAAACACGAAGTTAACATTTATGGGAGGCTCGGTTAATAATTCCACGTCCTTTGCATAACCGCTGAAGTATACTGTCGGGTAGATTTCGAAGGTAGAAGCGTTTGAATTGCAATTGCTTGACAAATCGCATGCAGTTACATTAAAAGTATAGTCGTTCAGTTGAGCAGTGTCGCTGAAGTTGATTTCATAAGTGTAAACACCGTTTATCCTGGAAATGAAGCTGAGTGTTACGTTCTCTAGAGAGCTGTTAGGATATCTCATGTTGCTTGTTATGTTTTTCAAGCCACCGGGTTCTGTTACATTTACTTTTATATTCACTGTCTGATTGGCTGGAACCCTCAAAGGAATTATTATGTTTATTATAGGCGCATTGGTGTCATTGTAAACTATCGAATCATACTCTACGGAAGATCTGGTATGGTTATAAGTACTGATGTGGGTTGCAGTAATGTTAAGATCATAAACTCTTCCTATGCTCATGCTTGGTGCTGTGAAATTAACCATCCACAAGTTCTGCGAGCTGTTGAATGTATAATTAGTAACGTTCGCATTCGTTGAGAAAGTATCATTGAACAAATTGACATCGAAAGTCATGCTGGAGTTTACTGCTGTGCCATTTTCGTTTATAATTACTTTAGATTGAATATTGTTACCAGGATTTACACCGGTTATAGGATTGCCTTGGGTCGGATATACGATTCTCACAGAGTATGGCGTAACGAATAGCGTGGCGAATGTTGATTTTTCTTTCTCGCTCGCATTTTCTCTCGTATCGCCGGTTATATTGGTTATTATGTATCCGCTATAGTTTGTCTCCGCCGTTATGTTGGGAGATGAATAATTGATATAGATTCTTGCGGTCCCTCCGTAATTCAAAGTCAGATTGTATGCACTCAAATTCAAGTAAGGTGCTATAGTTCCATTAATGGTTATGTTAAGCGTCATGTTGGCGTTTCCTGTGTTTGTTATGTTTATTTCTCCGAACACGCCAGTTTCATTTTCATTTGCTCTTTTTGAAATTTCTGTCGGATTATGTATCCAAGATATGTTTGCAGGCACTGTTATACCGACAGGAATCTGTTTGGAAAAGTTTTGACTCTGAAGGCTATCGGACCAATCAACTTCGATGACACCAGAATGAAGTCCAGTGATGTAATTAGTTGGTATACCAAATGTTACATTGACATGATTTGTATCACCTATGTTCATCAAAGAGATGTTCTGAGGATCAAAGGAAACTGTAAAGTTGTTGCACACCTCGCCTGATATGCAGTTAAAGATAATGTTAGTAGCATTGTCATTACCTATCGACATCAAAGTTAGGGTTTGATTGTCAGAGTTGCCAGCCCAAATAACTTTTGATATTGTGCTTTCTTGTATGTTTATTAGAGGATTGGGTGTAACATTTATAGTCAAATTGAACCTGCTTGTATTGAAGGCGTTGTTCAGGTTTATCCAGTTGATAGTGAAGTTAATGACGTAAATGCCAGGTGATGTTGCATTTTCTATGTATATAGTGGTCTCATTGCTCTTTGAACTATTCTTCAATATTAATCCAAACCCGAAGTTGTTCGGTGAAGCGCTTATCTTACTCGGATACGAAATTGTTACATTTGTGTCAAGCGATCTAGAACCTCCTATGTTGTTAACAGAAAGGTTGATTGCAAAGCTTTGCCCGCTTTCTTGCGTTATGTTGGTAGCATTTATAACACTGACATTTGTGGTGACTGTTAATTCTGTTGTGTCCGAGCTAGTTATGTTAATCGGTGAAATGCATGTCCATAATGATTGGGTATCGTTTGCGCATATCATAATCTGGTGAACGCCTGTGACAGGATAGGCGTATGTTGTATTGTATATAGAATCATATGGATTGTTCATGAATGTTGTAAAGGTCGATCCGTTAGGAGGCGTTATGTTTACCCATACCCTATCAACTTGATAATTATCTGTTACGTTTGCCTGTATCGTTACATTTTCATATCCTTGCTCGAATTTTAGTGGAGATATTATAACGTCCGTTATGTTTGGCGGTACGTCTGTTACATTTAATACAAAAGTAACATTCTGGGATGGAGGGTCAGCACTTGAATTTCTAACATAAACAGTTACATTGTAAATGCCATTGGGTTGGTAAGCTGGAACAGTGTATGATATGCTTACATTTCTTGAATTTTGTTTTTCTAAATCAAAGCTGTACCAATTTGTACCTTCTACACTTACATAACCATTGTCACCAGATTTTACAACCTCGAAGGGAATCTTGATATTTCCGATGTTGGATACCGTAATATTCCCTATGACATTGCTAGTGTTCTGAGGTGCTAAGATAGTTCCAAATGTTGAGGGCGTTCTGAGCCATGTATTATTTGTTGGCACCGTTAGGTTCATCAGCGTGGTATCGTTTCCAGCGTTGGTCGACATTGCTATTATGTTTGCAATATACTTTCCTGGCTCTTGGCCCGGAGGCACATTTATATTTATGTTCGAGCTGAAATTTTCTCCGGCGCTCATTAATGATTCTTGGCTTGGGAATATTGTCAATGTGCACAACGGGCAATTGAGTGCAAGATTGTTGTAGTTCTGGACACCGCTGATTCCGTACCAACTGATGTTAACATTTTGAACCTCATCGTTACCGGCTGAAATTACGGTTATGTTGCCTATGTACGTGTTCTGGTTATGAGGTATTGTTTTGATAAGTTCGGTTTCTAAAATATTTAGCATCGGGTTCGAATTAACTCTTATTTCAGTCAAATTCTGTAAGTATTGGTTTGTGTTGTCTGGGTTTCTCCAGCTTGCATTTACGTATGTTCTAATCAAAATAGGACGAGTTTTTGCTGGTACAGTAACATTGAAATTCCACGAACAGATTTCGTTTGGATGCATAGTCCCGCATGACTTGTTTTGTTCGCTATAGATCAGAGAGTTCAGCGGGTCTTCTACATGAGTTAGATTAATCGAATATGCGGTCGCAGGCCCTATGTTCGTGAAGTTCGATTTTATTTCAAAGGTAAAACTGTTAGTTTGAGAAATATAGGGTGCTGTTATTTGTGAGTCGCAATCTGTCAAATCGTTATCATTAGTGTTGTTGACACACTGGATAACAGAACCATTTATTGTGCCCCAGACGCTTATGTTGTAAATTTGTGTGCTGTTGATATTATTTTCTGGAGCCGCATCTCTGGCATAAATAGTTATGTTATAAACTCCTCCTATTGGAGGAATAAACGTTAGGTTGTAAGTTGCGTTATAGTTGCCGAATCCTGTTTGTGGTACAGTAAGATTCGTCATGGTTCTATTCTCAGAAGTTTGGTTTGGATACTTTATGTATGCCCAGACAGAACTAACTTGATAATTATCAGAGACAAAGGCAGTTATATTGGTATAATTGAGATTAGCTTCTATGCTGTCATTAGGTATTATGGAAACATTATAAATCTGGGGAGGAGTCACATCTTTCACCCAGAATGTTTGTGCAACAGTATCGTATGGTGGTGTTATAGAATAATACCTGCTTGCATTACTTCCTATGGTGCAATTAAATGTTATGTTTCCCTTTTGGCTTGGTATGAAATCGTAAGATGCGTAACCAGTTGAATTGGTTGAATAAGTTCCATTAAATATGAAGTTTGATGATGGTTCCCACTTGTAAGAGAAGTTGACTAGATATTCATTTACGCCTTGTTTAGAGTCTTCATCCCTAACAAAACATGTCGGATAGAAATCATTGGGATAAGGAACTATACCTGTTGGGGATGTCCAGTAAACATGGACAATACCTGATATGTTAAATGAAACATTAGCTATTCCATCATCATAGTTGTCCTTTGTTGCAACTGCCATGAAGTTATGATTACCAGTTTGTTGTTCTGCAACTTTTGTTGATGACAGAATTATATTTACTCCTCCTGTGGTTACCAGTGAAGTTTCATTATACCATGAAATTGACGGGCTAAGTGTGGTTGAATTCTCTCCGTTCTCACTGAAAACTCTAACTGTTAGATTAATTGCTTGAGATTTCGAACAGTCATAGCCACTTGCACCGCAATATAGCGTGTCAGGCGGGGATAACACACTGGTATTCAGTATTCCTTTTACTCTCAGCAATGTTGTGTTAGTTATAGAATTTTCATTTTCAGTTCTAGTGGCATTTATATATATATTAGTAATATTCGGATTCAGACTGTCACTAGGATTATAATTTATCAAAGAGCACCAGCCTGTAGAGTCTGTTGTGCAGTTTCCCAAAAAGCCTGTAGAATTATAAAATGTTACATTGGCGCCATTTGCTGAGGATCCCGTGTTGGCGTCATTGACATGTACTGTTACATTTATTTGGTGAGGGTTGAACGAATCATTTCTATAGATCCAGTTGCATACTGTATCTTGTTGGCAAATAGAGCTATCCATTTTTATCTGATTTATCATGAGCGGTCTTTCTAACATTATCCAAGTTTCATTTTCTGGGATAGACGTATTGTAGAACAAAGTAGAATCATTACTTATTGAACAAGTTAAATTATACCATCCTGCTGATTCACCGCTTGTGCTCCAAGATTTGTTTACAAAACCATTCGAATCTGTGTTGTTGCTGTTTAATACAGAGCTATTCTTATAGATTATGACGGGATAATTTTGTAGAGACTGAGTAGTGTTACTGTCTTTGACAAGGCATGCTATTGGTACATCGTCTCCATAGGAATAGTGAGTTCCATTTAATGGTGTTATATAGCTAACAGTGCTCCAACCATAAATGTATATCGGTGTGCTGTTAGTGTTGTAATCATAGTAAGTTTTTGTTGCATTTGTTGTGATTGTTTCAGGACCTAGCTTATAGGTTATAGGAACATGCCAAGTTGTATTATAACCGGCTGATAAGATGTATGAACTAGAGTTAAGCCAGTTTACAGTTGAGCCAGAAATGCTTTGGCTGCACTCATCTTTTATGCTTGCGTTAAAATTAGCAATTTTGTCACGATTCATTATAGAACCATTTATCGGGTTTGTAACAGAAACATTCAATTGACCATAAACAGTTAAGGTTGTATTAGTCGTGTTCTTAACCTCGTAGCAAGCGTCCATCGTTCCACCTTTCCAATATTGAATGCCTACGCTAGAATTGCAGTCAGGGTTATAATACGCAGAAACATTCCCCGAATAAGAAGTGTTTGTAATGTTGTAGCTATAGTTAGTTCCATTTAATGTAATCCAAATACTGCTGTTTACATTAGTCGGATAAAAGTTACCATAATCATCATCTCTTATTGAGAATCTTAGGAATGCTATATTATTTACTATCCTCCTTACGCTAGAACTGCTAGATGAATCCAATGTAACAGTGACATTATCAGTTTCTAAGGTAAAGTTATCTACTGAAGTTTCAGCAGTATAACCAAATATACTTGTTGTATTGAATTTGAAATAAACTGTTCCGTTTGTTGCATTGAAAAGATCTCCGCAGGTAAACCTATTCTTGAAGGGCTCTATGTCATTGAACCTCACTCTCCATGTTGCTGTTGCAGGTGATGTGTTTGTTGTGTTTATCAGATACCAGGTTACATTATCAAAACTTTTCCACAGACTTACATTGTTCATGCTCGAATCGGAATCTGATAACGTCGCTTCAAATGTACGCAATTTTCCCCATCCATCAACTCTTGGATTAACATCTGGGTTGGCCTGATAGCCTAATGAGATAGAAGGTTGACTTGCAATGAAATGAGTCTCGACTCCTTGCGTATAACGTATTGTTTGATTATAATTTGGATAATCTCCATAATACTGTTTTCTTGCATTAATTTGTACACCATGCCAACCATACTGCGATGTCGCAGAATTATAGGTGCAGTTATAAGTTCCATTTCCTAGGTCAGTAGTAGAGCCACAAGGAGTACTTCCAGATAAGTATCTATCTCTAAATATTACTTCAACACCAGAGATATTATAACATTCATCATAGATTCTTCCTACGAATGGTATCATAGAACCCCTGAGGAAGGACTGGCCGCTAGGATAATTAACCTCCAAAGCAATATAGGTCATTATTGTTAACGAATAATTCTGCGTGTAATTATACTTGTAGTAAGCATCAGGTATTACTGCTCCATACCAATGTTGAACTCCAGTTGAATAAGGACATTCTGGATCAAAATTATATTGAGCTACTCCATTTTCATCAACACTAACTGTTGTTCCGCTGTCAAAACTGCTCGCATTGCTGTTGTTAGTTGTTATAAAGAATGTTATGTTCGCTCCTTGTGCCGGTAGGTTCTGATCTAAATCAGTTACATTGAATTTAAGAGATGTACTTTGTGTTCCGTTTCTCCATACTGTACTGCCATTTCCAGAAACCAGTTGAATTAGAATATCATCTTTCTCTATAGTGAAATTGGTGTAATTCGAGACAAAACCGTTATTGTCAGTATCGTTGGCAATCACTCTTACTTGCCAGACGTTCTGATAATTCTCAAATGGTGTGTAAACGAAGGTTAGGTTAACGGTTTTATTCAGAGGACCTCTCAAATCTGGATTGTTGATATAGCTGGTCTGATTATAATTAGACAGGTCCGTCCAATTAGAATCAGGATCTGTGTATTTTTTGACTTGTATTGTTAATGTGACATTGTCCTGATCTTCGTCTGTAACATTTATCATCGTCGTCCAATTTTCTCCCCATCCTCCAAGGTCATTTCCATTTTTGGATATTATTATTGGCGAGGTCAGTTGAGGTGTAGTTTCTACGTAGAATGCATTCGGTCTAAACAGATAACCGTTGTTATAGTAAGTTTTATTGGAAACAATGCTTAGATTGTACCAGCCAGCATTTATCAAAGAAGTATTTATCGTACAATTGTACCAACCGCCACCGATTTCTTTTACACTGTTACATGTGAAATTCTTTCCGTACAATGAATTGATAAATGTAATATTAAGGGTTGTGCCCTCTATGCCAATGTACTTGTCGTCTTGAATGTATACTTCTAATGTAACATTGTTCGGTCTAAGCAAGCTTTCTCCTTCCGCATTAGGTGAAATATAGCTTACGTTGTTGCCCAAATCACCCTTAATGGTTAAACTGTAATTTTCAGTTGTATTAGAATCATAATAGCATGAATCGCCATAAGTCCCGCCTTTCCATTTCTGTGGTCCTACAGCATAGTCCCAATTTGGTTTGAAGTAAACATTCAGATATCCAGAAGAGTTTGTGGTATTTTGTGTTCCAGAATCAAAACTATTGTCATCAGTTGTGACAAATATTCTTCCTGTTGCATTGGGTATTGCTGTTCCGACATATTTATTAGAGTTATTATCAAATATTCTTAGTGTTAACAAGTCTGTTTGGGTTCCGTTCCTATTCACTGTGGTATTATTTCCATCTATGTAATTTATGATCATGGTGTCTCTAGTTATGCTAGGTGCTGAGAAGTTCGAGCTATTAAGTACGTTTGTGCTGTCATTCAATTCCCATTTGAACCAGTTTGCTGTCGTGTTTATGTCACTGCATGTAAAGTTCGTGACATTAACAATGCAAGTTCCTCTACCCAGGTCAACTCTATAGTTTCCTCTATAAATCCATGAGCCTGAAGTGTAGGTAAACAATTTGCAGGTTACGTTATCAAACTGAGCATCATTTACATCTATCCTAAAGCTGAAGTTAGATCCCCATCCAGCTGTTGATGGTGATACAGAAGCATTTTCACTTACAGGTGGCGTATTGTTAAGATACGTCCAATTCGTAAATATTGTTGAATTCGAATAATAATTATCTTTGGATGCGTTTATTCTCAAGGTCCAGTTATCACCTTGGTGGAACGTCGTATTCCAGCTGCTGTTGTATATTCCGAAATATTGATTTACAACTGATGAGATGTTTGCTAATTCCCATATTCCCAAAGGAGACATTGCTTCATGGGTCACAACAGCACCACTTATATTTTCTAAACAATCAGAAGTTATGTTTGATGTTATATTTACTATGGATCCTACTGCGAAATTAGAGCCTTGAGGAGGTTGTACAATATTGTTCTTCAATTGACCAACAACATATGCAGTCTGGTCGTCTGTGTAACTGTCTTCATAGCAACTATCATTTATAGAAATCTTCCACAATTGCTTTTCTGCTGAAAAACTGCAGTCAGGATTAAAACTATAGTTGAAGTAGCCATTGCTTTGAGATTGAATGTTTGTGTAATTTCCGAAATAAGTTCCATTATTAGTTATCCAAACTGTACCGTTTACGTTTGCGAAGTTTATAATTCCCTTTATAGTGTCATAAAATACAGCTGCTAAAAATGTGTTTGAACTACCTTCTCTGCCAACAGAGTTGCCGTCTCCATATGCGTTGAATGAATTTATTGGGTCTCTATTTATTGAAAAACTTTTAGAAGATTCAGCAGTATAATTGAAATTATCAGTGACATTTATCTTAAATGTATGAGAACCTATATCGTTGTACGTCCTGTTGCACATGAAATTAATTGGATAAAAGTACAATGAACCGCTTGAGCAATTTACTGGCGGTACACATATCTTAGATCCATAATACTCCCAATCTCCAGTTAAGTTGATCCATAGTGAAACATTTATTACGCTTCCTAATTCTCCGCTCATATCCGTATCTGAAATATCTATAGGATCAGTAAAATCAGAGAAATACCATGAGTCTCCCCAAGCTGTGGGATAGTTTTGACCTGATGGAGTACCAACTTTATTAATTACAGGTCTAGAAGTTAGATAATAAGAATTGGTAGTCAAAATTGTGTCTGAAGAATTATAATACTGTTTTTGAGCAACAACACTTGCGTTAACATAACCATATTTCCAATCATCACCTGCGTGGGTTGTATTCTTAAATGTGCAACTATAGTTACCTCCGCCCTCATACAAAACGTTTTCATTGTTTGGAGAATCTGTACAATCTTTATTTTGTGGAGATGTTCCTTGTTGTTGTGATATAAATGTTAGGTTAGCACCTATTAGGGCCCCGCAGTCATCAGAAACATTAGCCCTTACTGTAACATTCTGTATTCCTCTTAAGAATAATTTTGAATTAGTCGGTTCTAAGAAGTCTAATTTTATTTTTATTGTTGTTATGTTTATAGTATAATTTGTACTGTTTACAGTTTTGTAAGCACTAGAATCTGTTGTGCCTCCCTTCCATTTCTGTGGACCCACAGCATAATGATAGCCTGCTTCGTTTGGAGGACCACAACCAGGATTAAAGGTGGAATTCATCCATGTTCCAATTACAGGGCTTGTTGCTACCGGAACAAAATTACTAAACGTATCATTTGTTATCCAAATGTTTCCATTAAATGTGTATGATGGGTATTCTCCTCTGTCTGTATCATAAACTCTTAAACTTAAGGTCTGACTTCCAGAACTTCTATTAACAATTGTACTATTGCCTTCGATTTGTATAAATGAAACATCATCTTTTTGAATGGTGAATGTACCATTTGAAGTTTCATTAACATCCCAGCTGTCAGTAACAGGAAAATCGGTGACATTGAACTTAAATGCATGGGGACCTATTCCAGGAGATGAGTAGCTAGGCCAATAAAATGTAAATGTTACAGTTTGATTAATTCCTTGTACAGTATTATTAGTCATACTCGAGTTAGGTTGTACCCAAGCGCCTGTAGTAGATAAGTTTACCCATAGTTTTACAGACATAGTGTCATTGTCTTCATCAGTAGCATTCACTCTAAATACCCATTTTTCTCCCCAACCACCGTCTCCAGGATCATTAGTAGAGTTGTAGTATTGAACCACATAATTGGTTGATAATACTGGTTTTGTTTCAACCCAGAAACCTCTCTGGTTTGCTAAGTAAGTTTGGTTGGTTTCATTATAATTATAATTTTCTCCAGAAGCATTCATCTTTACATTCCAACCTTGAGTAGAGAAACCTGTCGTGTTTAAACTGCAATTATAACTTCCATCACCTACATTTGTTGCAGGATTACAATAATTAGTAACAGAATTCTTGAAAGCGCTAAAGTTAACTTTGGTAGTATTTATAAAAACGTTACACTCGTCAGTAACATTTCCTGCTATCAAAGTATTATTTTCACCTCTTAGATATTTTTCACCTCTAGGCGATGTTATCACTGGCCACAAATCACCAGTGATGTTGAATGCGAAATTGGTTGAAGTGTTCACGTCAACATAACAAGAGTCAACAACACCGGCTATCCACGTCTGTTGGCCAACAGAATGCGTGCAGTTGGGATTGAACCAGTATGAAGAATTGCCTGATGAATCACTGGTATTAATATTCTCTAGTCTATACACAGAGGAATCATTTGTTATCCAAAAATCAACGTTAGCGTTAGGTGCGTATGAATTATTCTCAGAATCATACACATTTATGCCTAATCGTCTCACTTGATTCGAACTAGAAGTTCTGTTGAACACAGTGTTGTTGCCTGTAATCAATACAACAGTAACATTCGATTCATTCAATATTGGTCCCTGCGTTGGTGTGGTGTTCCAGGCATGACTTGGATTGCCATTCATTATCTGCCACTTGAACCACTTCTGATTAGAGCCTGAATCAATGTCAGAACAGGCGAAGTCATGGACTGTCACGTAGCATGTTCCCTGAGTAGGCGTACTAGGCGTTCCGGCAACTGTTGACGAGCTTTTATTCTCCCAAGTGTTCTGATTGTCCCTGCTCACATACAGTGTGCAGTGGACATTGTCGCCTTCCTGATCATACACACCTATCGTGTAATTATACAGTCTAGTCCAACCGCCTTGAGTTGGTGTGACCGATGGTGAAGACGTATTAGAAACATTCCAATTGATCAGATTGAACCAATCTGTGTATACGCTCGAGTTACTTGAAAAGTTAGTCTGGCTTGAGTTCACCCTAACATCCCATAGACCTTCTGTCTTGTTCGTGCTATTCCAAGTGCAGTTATACCAACCTGCATATGAGTTGTTTGCTGTGCACAACTGCCAGCTGTTACCATCCTGGCTCAACTCGATCGTATAGGAAGTAGCGTTGACGACAGGATTCTCATCAGATCTTACGGGACAGTCTGACAAGGTGGTAAAGTTAACAGGAATCTGCTCAGTCACGTTATGGTTAGAGTTATAGACTGGTAATGTAAGATTATTCTTCAACTGACCAGTAACATCGAATGTCATAGTAGTCATATTGTTTAGTTGCTGGTAACATGAGTCAGAACTGATTACGCTGGCTGTCCATTTTTGCGTACCAGCAGCATATGAACAGTTCGGGTCCAAGTCATAATTCACGTATCCTGTTGAATTTGGATTTACAGGATAAGATATTGCATAATTATTTCTATTCCAGGTGAAGTAAATTGAAGCATTGGTTGATACATTAGTTACATATTGTGCTCTATCAGTATCGTTTATTCTGAAGATGAACAGTCCAGAACTCAGTCTGTTAATATGATCAGGGTCTATAGAGTCCAAGTAATTTACAGCAACATCATCCTTTTCAATGGTCATTGATTTTGGACTTGTTGTATTGGTATAGTTCCAATAGTCACTGACATTGAATTTATACTGTTTAACACCTTGATTACTGCAATCAAAGGTTTGTATAAAGTGCTGTGTATAATCTTCATACTTATTAGATAGCAAGGTAGAATTGACCAGTTGCCACTGTCCTGTTAGATTCAACCATAAACTAACATTCAACAAATCAAATGACTGAAAATCATTTGCATCAGCATCCACCACATGTACTGAGAAATCCCACATCTCACCCCAACCACCTGAATCTCCAGACCTGTCAGTAGTCGCATCCCATATCTGTGGATTACTAACTATCCAGAACGAATCAACTTTATTAGCGGTGGATGAGGAGTTATAATAATCTTTTGTAGCATTCATGGTAAGATTATATCTGCCAAATGAAGCTAATGCAGTTGGCATTACAGAACAATTATATGTTCCATTGTTTTGATCTGTTACAGACTCTTCAGAACACAAATTCCATGTTGAAGAAGGTAATCCGTTAAATGATATAACAGTTGCATTTCTAACTCCGCCGCAATCATCAGTTACATTACCTCTGAATGGAACAGAGTCAACCATTTTTCTGAATGTCTGGTTGTTAGGTCCTAGAATGTTTACTTGCAATGGATAGGTTGCAGTGTTAACATTGAAGTCACTATACCAATTGGAGGAATTAACAGTTTTGTATACTCCGCCACCGAATTCGACTCTCCATTTCAATGGTCCAATTTCATAATTACACTTGTTAGACACATTTATGAATGTAAAGTTCACAAAACCACCAGCAGGAGTACTTTTAATCTGGTCCAGAGTAAAACTATTCGTGACATCAGGGTTAGTTGTAACAAATAATTTGCCATAATTTCCAGATACACCAGATCCAATATCATTTCCTGTGTCAGTATCATATATCCTCACAGACAGAGTAGCATTCGATTGTGTCGGTGTAATGCTTCTATTAACAACAGAATTATTACCAGCAACATATGTTATGTTGATATCGTCTTGAGTAACAGTAAAGTTGTTGACGACAGTCTCATTAAAGTCCCAATTATCAAACGGAGCAGGTTGACCGCTCTCGTAATCAGTAACATTAAATTTGTACTGCCATTTTCCAATCTTATCATAACCTATGTCTGTTTGTCCGTTTAATGCAAAAGTGACAGTATTGTTTATTCCTTTAATTGTATTATTCGAACCTTTTTGTGTCCAATCAGGACTGAATGAAGTACAATCCGAATCAACACAGTATCTCAAATATAATCTTACTCTAAGATTATCCCAATCATAATCAGTTGCATTGATTCTGAATGTCCATGACTCTCCCCAACCGCCGTCACCGGAAGAGCTAACCGTTGGGTTAGTCAAATTCGGTTTTGTTTCTAGTATGAATCCTCTTTTACTTATAGTGCAACCCAACAGAGACGTAGCAGGTGAACATGTATCAGTTGTTGAGTTATAATTATAATTGACAGCAGAAACGTTCATCTTGACAGAGTATGCATACTGCGCTGTCATATTGGAAGGACTCCATGAAGATGTAGAACTTCCTAATACAGTGCAGTTATAGAATCCGTTGTTCTCATTGTTCACAGAAGAACATGCATGCTCCTCACTGCCTTGTATTGCAGTGAGATTGGTTGTGGCACTGGTTATAGTAACAGAACATTCGTCAGTAATATTTCCTCTGAATATTATGTTGCTCTCGTTCCTCAGATATTTAGTTCCTTGGACAGTGTCGTTGTATGGCGAGGTTATCACCGGCCATAGATCACCAGTTACACTCAACGTATAATTCGTTGTCGTGTTCTTGTCGACATAGCATCCATCAGTAACACCAGCAATCCATGTTTGCTGGCCTACATTATGCGTGCAGTTCGGATCAAAATAGAATGATGCATTACCCAATATATTTGTTGTATTAATCTTTTCAAGTCTGTATGTTAATGAATCATTCGTGACCCAGAAGCTGACGCTAGTATTGTTAGCATAAGAATTATTCTCTGTGTCATATACATTTATTGCAAGTCTTCTTACTTGGTTATTACCTGAAGTTCTGTTGTAAACATAATTGTTACCTTCAATGATAACAACAGTTACATTAGACTCATTAAGTGTTGGACCCTGTATTGCTGAAGTATTCCAAGCATGGTTCGGATTGCCGTTCACAATCTGCCACTTGAACCACTTCCAGTTCGATGAATCAACGTCCTTGTTGCTACAGGTGAAATCATGTATTTCTTTGTAGCACGTTCCACTAGTGGCAACACCCGGGTTTCCAATAACAATGGACGAGCCCTTGTATTCCCACGTGGTTCCGTTGTTAGTCGATACGAACAATGAACAGTTAACAGTGTCACCCTCTTGGTCATACACATCAACAGTGTAGTTATACAACCTTGTCCAACCGCCTGATGTTGGATTGACAGCAGGAACAGAAGTGTTCGAAACGTTCCAGTTAATCAGATTGAATCTGTTAGTATACACAGTTGAATTACTACTGAAATTCGTTTGGGATGAATTGACCCTAACGTCCCATAAACCTTCCTGCTTTGCAGTCGAGTTCCACGTACAATTATACCAACCTAGATATGAATTCTGTGCAGAGCAAAGTTCCCAGCTGGAGCCATCCAAGCTCAATTCAATCTTATAGTCAGTTGCATTTATCACAGGATTCTCTTCTGTCCTATAAGCAGAACATTCGCTCAACATGGTGAAGTTGACTGGTATCTGTTCAGTAACGTTGTGGTTCGAATTGTTGATTGGCAGGGACAGGTTGTTCTTCAACTGTCCAGTCACATCGAATGTAAGATAAGTCATGTTTGATGATTGCTGATAACATGAATCACTACTAATAACGCTGGCAGTCCATCTCTGCGTGCCAGGAGCATAAGAACAGTTCGGATATAAATCATAATTGACATAACCGGATGAATTAGGATTGACAGGATAACCTATCGCATAATTGAACCTGTCCCAAGTGAAATAGATGGAGGCATTGGTTGATATATTAGCTACGTATTCATTCTTGTCAGTATCCTTTACCCTGAATGTGAACGTACCAGAACCTGTTGTTCTGTTGATTGAACTAGGATAAGTTGAATCATCTGGTGAGACAGTAACATCATCCTTCTCGATTGTAAAACCATGTGCATTTGTTGTGTTAGTAAGATTCCAATAATCACTTACATTGATTTTATACTGTTTATTGCCTCTGTTTGAACAATCGAATGTCTGTATGAAATGCTTTACATCATCGCCTCCAAAGCAATTAGCACACGTCGTCGAATTAACTAATTGCCATTGACCAGTTAGGTTCAACCATAACGATACGTTCATGACTTCGAACGCAAAATCACTAGCATCAGCATCCTTCACATTAGCATAGAAATCCCACGTCTCTCCCCAACCGCCAGTATCTCCACCTTTATTGGTAGCCTCACTATATACCTGTGGACTAGCTACAATCCAAAATGAATCCACTTTATTTGCAGTGGTTGAAGAATTATAATATTCTTTTGTGGCGTTCATCGTAAGGTTATACCTGCTGTAATCAGCTATGGCGGTCGACATCACTGAGCAATTGTACGTGCCGTTGTTATTGTCAGTAACAGATGCTCCAGAACACAATGCCCATAATGGATTAGAACTATCATGATAACCTTGGAACGTTAGCAAGGTAACATTGCTAACACCACCGCAATCATCAGTTACATTGCCGAGATAAGGAGTTGCATTTATGTTTCTTCTATACGTCTGGTTATTAGGTCCTAAAATATTTACCTGCAATGGATACGTGGTTGTATTAACATTGAAATCACTATACCAACCAGTCGAATTCACACTCTTATAAGCATCACTGCCGAATTCAACTCTCCACTTAAGAGGTCCAATACCATAACTACACCTGTTAGAAGAATTCATGAATGTAAAGTTAAGGTAACCACCAGCAGCAGTGCTTTTTACTTGATCCAGAATAAAGTTGGTAGGATTATAAGGATTCGTAGTCACATACAACTTACCACCAGCAATACTCGGGCCCAAAGCATTTCCAGTATCAGTATCATATAATTTAACAGAGAAACTAGCATTCGACTGACCAGGAGCAATGCTTCTATTCAATTCAGTATTATTTCCAATTACGTAAGTTATGTTGATATCATCCTTTTGAACAGTGAAGTTAGTTGTAGCAGATTCATTGACATCCCAATTGTCAATCGGGTAAGATTGTCCTGGTTCATAATCAGTTAAGTTAAACTTGTACTGCCACTTGCCGAGTTTTGTAGAACCTATTTCATTCTCTCCATTAACATTAAATGTCACAGTTGTATTCACACCTTTGACAGAATAATTGATGCAATTGCCAGAAGGAATACATGACGGATTTCTCCAGTCTTCTGAGGTGCAACTGTCATCAGCGCACCATCTTATATATAAGTTGACTTTCAAGTTGTCCCAATCCCTGTCAGTTGCATTAACTCTGAATGTCCATGTCTCTCCCCAACCGCCATCACCACTAGAACTGACGTTTGGTGTTGTTAGATTAGGTCTAGTCTCTAATAGGAATCCCCTGTTAGTGTCTGCACATGCTGCTAGCATTGTAGCAGGCGAGCAAGTATCAGTAGTATAATTGTAGTTATAATTGATAGCAGTTGCATTGAATTTCACAATGTAACCGTAATGAGCTGTGAAATTGGAAGGACTCCAAGAAGATGTAGAGCTTCCAACAACAGTACAGTTATATGTTCCATTGTTCTCATTGTTCACAGATGTGCACATGTGCTCTTCACTGTTTTGAACAGCAGTGAAATTCACATTAGCACTGCTAATAGGAACTGAGCATTCATCAGAAATGTTTCCTCTGAATATGATATCGTTTTCACTTCTCAGATATTTGCTTCCGTAAGGAGATGTAACATTAAATCTCAAATCACCGGTAACATTCAACGTATAATTCGTTGACGTAGCATTCGTGTCAACATAACACGAGTCAGCGACGCCAGCAATCCAATACTGTTTGCCAACAGAGTGCGTGCAGTTCGGATCGAACCAGTATGATGCATTGCCTAATGAATCAGTCGCATTAATCTTCTCAAGTCTATACGTAGATGATTCATTAGTGATCCAGAAACTCACGTTGCTGTTATTAGCATACGATTGATTCTCAGTGTCATACACATTGATAGCTAGTCTTCTTACTTGATTGTTACCACTGGTTCTGTTGAATGAGTAACCATTACCTTCTATGTAAGTAATTGTAACGTTAGATTCGTTCAAAACAGGGCCTGGATAATCTGAAGTGTTCCATGCGTGATTGGGATTGCCATTGACTATTTCCCACTTGAACCACTTCTGATTTGAACCGTTATCAATGTTCAAGCAGCTGAAGTTATGAACTGTTATATAACAAGTTCCAACAGTAGGAGTGCCTGGTGAGCCAGGAACAACGTATGAACCCTTATATTGCCAAGTGCTTCGATTATCGGTCGATATGAATAACGAACAGTTGATATTGTCTCCTTCCTGATCATAAGCAGCTACGGTGTAGTTGTAGAGACGAGTCCATCCAGCGCTTGATGGTGTGACTGTTGGAGTGGAAGTGTTGCTGGCATTCCAGTTGATTAGCTGGAACCAGTTGCTGTAAGTAGTGCTGTTAGAGTAAAAGAATCCTGGCTTGGTTGAATTGACTCTTATGTTCCACAATCCTTCTGTCTTGTTTGTAGAATTCCAGGTGCAGTTATACCAACCATTATAGCTATTCGATGCAGAGCAAGTCTCCCATGTCGAGCCATCCTTGCTTAGCTCTATCTTATAGTCGGTTGCATTGATAACAGGATTCTCAGCAGAACAGTCACTTTGTGTTGTGAAGTTGACAGGTATCTGTTCTGTTACATTGTAATTGCTACCTGAAGTTGGAAGAATCAGATTGTTTCTTAATTGACCTGTAGTGTTAAAACCAAAGTCAAATGAAACGTTGCTAGCTTGATAACAACCATCATTTATTGTACCAGCTTTCCAATAATGCTTACCAGTTGAATAACTACAGTTAGGAGTCAGATTGTAATTAACATACCCAGTTGAATTAGGATGAACAGTATAACTTATGTTATAACCAGTCGAGTTTGTATAACCAAAGTATATTGCGGCATTGGTAGAAGTGTTGGTAACATAACTGGCAGCATCAGTATCATTTATTCTGAATGTAAACGTACCAGAACCTGATTCTCTGTTTATGTTAGTGGGATTTGTAAAATCATCTGACAAAAATGATACTGAGTCTTTTGTTATAGTGAATGCATCTAAACCAGAAGTTGTATTAGTGTAACCCCAGTAATCGCTAACATTAAACTTATATTGATGAGTTCCTTGATCACCACAGTTAAATCTTTGGTTAAAGCTTATTGAAGTATAACCTGAACATGCGGCTCCAGAGCATATTGTTGAGTTAGCTAAAATCCAATTTCCAGTCATGTTTAACCAAAGACTAACATTCATTCTTTCAAATTGATAAGAACTTCTGTCAGTATCACCTACATTGACCGTAAACGTATACGTTTTACCCCAACCACCGCTAGATGGACTAACAGTTTGATCACCTATTCTTGGATTGGTAACAAGAACAAATGCATCATTCTTAGTAGATGTTGCTGAATCGCTGTAATATTCTTTGGTAGCAGACATGTTTAATTTGTAATAGTCTAAGACAGCATCGCTAGGTGAGTTAACAGTGCAATTATATGTTCCATTGTTGTTATCTGTCACACTTGCTCCAGAACATGTGGACCATGTATAAGAATTGGTGATGTATCCTTTGAAAGTTATCGAAGCATTGCTAACACCGGTTCCTAAGGTAGCAGAACAATCATCAGTAACATTCCCTAAATAAGGTATCGGGTCAACACCTGCTCTAAACGTTTGGTTATTTGGGCCAAGAATGTTGACTTGCAACGGATAGGTTGTCATATTCAAGTAGAATACTGATGAGTTAGTAGCTTTGTAAGCACTGCTTGTAGAACCAAATTCAGCTTTCCATCTTAACGGTCCAATATTATACCAACATCTATGACTTGAATCTGGGAAAGTATAATTGATAAATCCACCTGACATTATGTTATCTAAAGAATATTCAGTAGTGTAATTAGATGTGTTATAAGGATTAGTAATGAAGTATATCTTGGATGTTCCTGGCGTAGAGCCTTGCAATGGAGCATTCCTATCAGTATCATAGACTATCACTGATAAGTTTGCATAAGACTGGTCGGGTGCTATTGATCTATTAACAATCGAATTATTTCCAGCAACATAAGTTATGTTGATGTCATCTTTGTCTAAAGTGAAATTAACAGGTGTAGTCTCATTAACATCCCAGCTTTCTCCAGGATTATTATAGTCATAAGTATCAAACTTCACCTGCCACTTACCAACATGGCTAGCTTCAAAATCACTTTTGTTAAATGTAACAGTTACACTATTGCCTATAACTGAGGTGTTGATGTTCTCTAGATACCATGCATTATAAGGAGATGGTCCAAAGGCTGTACAAGTATCATCAGTACATCTTCTTAGATAGAATCTCACAACCATTCTATCACTGTCTCTGTCAGTTGCATTAACTGTAAATGTCCATGTCTCTCCCCAACCACCATTTCCAGACGAGCTTACTTTCGGTGCTGTTAAGTTAGCTCTAGTTTCTAAGAAGAAACCAGAAACCCCTGATGAATAAGTTTCATCAGTAGAGTTGTAGTTATAATTAGCAAGTGAGGCGTTGAATTTGACTGCATAACCTAAACCTGTTGTTGTATTTGATGGTGTCCAACTGCTAGTAGAACTTCCCAAAATAGTGCAATTATACCAGCCATTATTTTCATTGTTTGTAGAAGAGCAAAGATGTTCTTCTGCACCTTGTATAGCAGTGAAATTAACTATTGAATTATTTATAGCAACAGAACACTCATCAGTAATATTACCTCTTAGCAGAGTATTATTCTCACCTAACAGATATTTTTCTCCTTTTGGAGAAGTTATTGTTAACCATAAATCTCCGGTAATATTCAAAGTATAGTTGCTGGAAGTGTTCTTATCTTGATAGCAACTGTCAGTAACGCCAGCTATCCATGTCTGTTGTCCAACGCTGTGAGTACAGTTTGGATTGAACAAATAGCTAGCATTACCTAATAAATCGCTCTGATTGATTTTTTCTAATCTGTAAATAGATGAATCGTTAGTTACCCAGAAACTAACATTAGAATTATTCACATAACTGTTATTCTCAACATCATACACGTTAACAGCTAGTCTTCTGACTTGATTATTACCAGAACTTCTATTGAATACATAACTGTTGCCTTCAATGTAAGCAATAGTCACGTTCGATTCGTTCAGTATCGGTCCCTGCGTAGCAGAGGTGTTCCAAGCATGCAAAGGATTGCCGTTCACAATCTGCCACTTGAACCACTTCTGGTTCAAGCCAGAATCAATGTCCGAGCAGTTGAAGTTATGCACAGTCACGTAGCACGTTCCGATGGTTAGAATACCAGGCGTGCCAGGAATAACGTACGAACCCTTGTACTGCCAAGTCGCTTGATTATCATTGCTTATGAACAGCGAGCAGTTTATTTGGTCACCTTCCTGATCATAAGCAGCTATCGTATAGTTATAGAGATGAGTCCATCCGCCAGACGAAGGACTGACAACTGGAACGGATGTATTGGAAGCGTTCCAATTAACTAAAGTGAAACGATTAATATATGTAGTTGAGTTATCATTGAAATTTTGTTTTGATGAGTTCACTCTTACGTCCCACAAGCCTTCTGTCTTGTTAGTCGAATTCCAAGTGCAGTTGTACCAACCATTGTAACTGTTCGATGCTGAGCAGCTTTCCCAGCTAGAACCATCCAAACTTAACTCTATGTTAAACTGAGAAGCGTTGATAACTGGATTCTCATCACTCCTGTCAACAGAGCAATCACTGAACGTAGTGAAATTGATTGGAATCTGTTGTGTGACATTATAATTGCTACCTTGAATCGGCAAAGTAAGATTGTTTCTCAACTGGCCTGTAACTGTAAATGAATAAGATGTAGTATTAAGATCTTTATAACAAGTATCATTAGTTCCACTCTTCCACTTTTGTGTACCAGCTGACTGCGTGCAATTTGGATCAAACCAATATATTAAATATCCTTGATTATCTGTTGTGTTTATAGTTCCGCTATCAAATGTATTTCCATCGTTTGTTACAAAGAATCTTCCTTGAGTATTTAGGGGAACCACTGAAGAATTATCAGTGTCGGAAATTCTGAATCTCATCAAACCTTTTTGTTCACCAGTCCTGTTAATATTTGTAGGTCCTTCTATTTCATCGAAATAAACATCATCTCTTTCGATTGTAAAACTTCCTGTCAAATTATGTCTGTAACCATATCTATCAACAGCTGTGAAGTTATACTGTTTTGTCCCCATATTTGAACAGTCAAAGATGTGTTCTACAAAACTTGGATAACATGGAGTTGAGGTACAGTTAGTAGAATTTATCAGCTGCCAATTTCCAGTCAAGTTCAACCATAGGCTAACATTAACGTAGTCCTCAACATTTATGTCAGCATCAACCAAGGTTGCAGAGTATGTCCAAGTTTCCCCCCAACCGCCTATAGAGGATAAACTTTTGTCAGCTATTACAGAAACTGAGCTTAAGGTAGGTGTGGTTGTTAATATGAAAGCGTTTTGCTTTAAAGAGGTAGAAGAGTCGTTATAGTACTGCTTGGTGGAATTCATACTAACGTTATACCAGCCTATGCCCCAATTATTATGAGTAGCAGCTGGCAGAGTACAATTATACCAACCGCTGCCTTCATTTGAAGCTGAACATTGCCATGATTGTTGATTAATATAGAACTTTGTCGTTGCTCCAGAAACTAATCCGCAGTCGTCTGATACGTTTCCTCTTAGTAAGACATCATCAATACCTTTCCTGTAACTTCCTCCAATTGGCTGAGAAATGGAAACCACTAAAGGATCTGTTGTTACATTGACTTTATACTCGCTTGAGTTTGTTTTCTTCCAGCAAGAGTGATCGAATTCTGCTTTCCACTTCTGTGGGCCAACTGTGAACAAAGTTGGATTACATGTTGGTTCAAAATTGTAAGTTAAATTACCGTTTACGTCAGTTGGCATGTCTTCGCTTTTCCACCAATTAGTTCCATCATAAGTTATATAAAATCTTCCATTATAACCAGCATTAAAATAGTTATTCCTATCCGTATCCTTAACTCTCACTCTTAGTGCTGTGGAATTTGTTCCGATTCTGTTTACGGAGGTGTTGTTTCCAACAGAGTATTCAAGAGCTACGTCGTCTTCTTCCATCGTATAATTGTAAATTGCAGTTTCGTTTACATCCCAACTGTCATCTCCCGAAACATTCCATTTAAACTGTCTTCCTCCTATTTTTCCACAGTCATTTGGATTCCAAGAATAATTGACACTGACATTAATCCCGGAAAATTGTTGTGAGCAATAAAGGTTACTCCATTCATCTGTTGTATTAGCCTTTTCATATAAACAAACAGTCATAAGGTCGTAGTCTGCATCAGTGGCATTTACTTTGAAAAGATAGGTCTCTCCCCAACCACCCAATGTTGGAGTGACGCTTGCTCCTGTTAAAGTTGGTTTTGTCTCCAACCAGAATCCCTTTTCACCAAGCGAGAAACTGTCAGTTGTTTCATTGTAGTTATAATAATTGAGAGTAGAATTCATTTTTACATTATAAGATTTTGTTGGCCAGGTTGCATGGGTTGTATTAGCAATTGTGCAATTATAATTCCCACTGCCTTCATTATTTATCGGTGAGCATGCAAACTGCTGCCCGCTATCAACGTTGATAGAAGTAAAGTTAACATTGGCACTTGCCAACAAGTCGTTACAATCGCTTGTCACATTCCCTCTTAGGATTGTGTTATTTTCGCCTCTCAAGAATTCTTGACCATTTGGAGATGATATCCTTAATATCTGATCTCCGGTAACGTTCAAAGTATAATTGCTTGAATTTGTTGGAGCATAGCAATTATCATTAATTACTCCGCCTTTCCACTTCTGTGGGCCAACTGCATAGGAGCAGTTGGAGTCAAAGATATAATTAAAGTAGCCAGATTCATTTGAAGTATTGTAATATCCAGAATCCCAATTATTGTTATCTTTTGTGACCCAGAAGCTACCATTAACGTTTGAGGGATAGCTGTTATTCTCAGTATCTAACACTCTTAACGTAAATCCAGCGGTTTGATTTTCTCCAGAACTTCTATTTAATGCTGATTCGTTTCCAACAATGTAAGAAATTTCAACTTGGGATCTTGTAATGTTAGGTCCTATAGAATTTCCTGTTACTGAGGTATTGACTCTGTTGAATGTGTCGTTAACAACAAAATAGAAGCTTGCATTGCTCTGATTACTACAAGTAAAATCATGGACAGTTATTTTGCATGTCGCTGGAGGATTAACGCTTGTTGATCCTTTGAATACAAAACCACTAGTGGTGTTAACATAAAGTGAGCAGTTAACGGTATCATTTTCTGGGTCTGTGATATCGGCAGTATAATTATATTCTCTTGACCACCCGCCTGAAGTTGGGGTAACAGCTATGTTAGAAATTGAGGAGTTTAAGTTATTCAGGTAGAACCAAGTTGGGTAAATTGTTGTATTTGAATTATAATTTGTTTTGGTTGAAGTAATGTTGATAGTCCAATTACCTTCAGCTTTGCTAGTAGAATTCCAAGTGCAGTTGTAATTGCCATCTGATGATGGATCGTTAATAGAGGTGCAAGTAGAAGTGTTTCCAAAATTATTCAAGCTTAAACTATTGCTTACACCTGTTATATTTCCTTCTTGCGCATAACAATCGCTAGAAACATTCCATCTATGATTAATTAAGTTAGTAACATTAAATTCAGAGTAATGTTGTGGTTGATACAGACTTACATAAAGTTGTCCATTAATAGAGACATTTCTTACTAGAGTATTGTTACTGTTCTTATAACAAGTATCATTGTAAACTCCGCCTTTCCAGTTTTGAGAACCTGCACTATAACTGCAGTTTGGATTGAAATAAACATTCAAGTAGCCAGATGAGTTTGTAGTGTTGTTTGTACCTTCATCATAACTGGCATAGTTTGTAGTGGCAAATATCCTTCCTTGTACCCCGGAGCCAACAGAAGTGCTGCTGTTATCAGAATCTAATATTTTAACTACCAATAAAGCTTTTGCGTTTCCTTCTCTGTTTACGTTGGCTAGATGACCTGATATATAATCAACTGTCGTGTCGTCTTTGTCTATTGTAAAGCTTTGAGGCGTTGTCTCGTTAGTGTAGTTAAATTCATCTGTTGCATTAAACTTGAAATTTCTTGGACCAATGTTGTCACAAGCAAACTTATGTCCTGTAAATATCTTTTGAATTAATGAATCACAGTTTGTGCAGTTGGTTGAATTCAATAATTGCCAATCTCCAGTCAAATTAACCCAGAGGCTGACATTAACATTTCCAGAATCTATATCTTTAACATTGACAGTAAACGTCCAAGTTTCTCCCCATCCACCATCACCAGACGATGAGTAGCCGACAGAAGAAAGCTCTGGCTTGCTAGCTAAATAAAATGCATTTTCTGTTCTTGTTGTTAGAGAGTTATTATAATACTGTTTGGTGGCATTCATTGTGGCATTGTAATAATTATATGAACCGAGCCATCCACTGCCAGTATTCCATGTGCAATTATAATAACCATTTTGCTCATCGTTTATAGGCGAACAAAGATTTTCAGCTGATCCTTGTTGTGCAGCAAAAACAACAGTAGCATTGCTTACACCACCACAGTCATCGGTTATATTTCCACGAATAACAACAGGGTCTATTCCTTTTAAGAAAACTCCCCCATCTGGTTGTATTAAGTTAACTTTTAAATCATAAGTTGTTATATTAATTCTAAAATTACTTGAATTTGTGTCATAATAAAGCGGATCACCTTCTATACTAGCTTTCCACTTCTGCGGTCCAACCTCATATTTAATTGGAGTACATGTTGGAGTGAAATATGTTGTTAGATAACCATTCGAATCACTTGCAACATAAGTTGCTATATTAACAAAATTATTTTGAGTATCATTTGTTACAAAGAATTTTCCGACTAATGTCCTATCCGAATACTGCAAGTAAACATTCCTATCCGTATCCTTAACTCTTACTCTTAATGTTTGAATGTCACCAGCGCTTCTATTTACTGTTGCGTTGTCTCCCTGAGAATACTCAAATGTTATATAATTTTTTCTTATTGTGAAGTTGTTTACAGAAGTGTTAGTTTCATAACCTCTAGTATCAGTTGCGTTAAAGAAATACTCCCAGTCAGCTATATCACTTGAAGTAAAGGTTGAATTAAATTGAACAATGGTATTATTCCCTTGAACAGTTGTATTTTCCATTCTTTTTGACCAAGAACCTGACGGTAACTTTCTTACCCATAATTTTACTGTGTTAACATCATTGTCTTCGTCTGTAAAGTTAACCGAGAATGTCATTGGAACTCCCCAAGGAGAAGGATCAGGAGAGTCTGTTGGATTTGTTAATACGGGTCTTGTTTCGATGAAGAAGGCATTGCTTTCAGTCTTATTTCCTAAATTGTAATACTGCTTGGTCGTATTCATTAAGGTGTTGTAATATTTTGGCGGTATTTGCGTTGGTGAAGACGTGTTAAATGTGCAATTATAAACACCAGTGCCATTGTTATTTATCGGCGAGCAAGCAAACTGCTGTCCGCTGTCAACGTTAATAGAAGTAAAATTGATTGTATCTATATTCGTTAAGGCACCACATTCACTCGTCACATTTCCTATGATTGTTATGTTGCTTCCTCTTAGGAAATTTTGCCCGTTTAATGGTTGAATTATCGTATTGTTTAAATCACCATATACATAAGTGCTGTAATTGCTACCAGTGTTCTTGTCTTCATAGCAGCTATCAGTCGTTCCAGCTATCCAAGTTTGCTGTCCAACTGAATGAGAGCAGTTAGGATTAAACCAGTAGCTTGCATTTCCTAACAAATCCGTTGAATTAATCTTCTCTAATCTATAATTAGCAGAGTCATTTGTAACCCAGAAGCTTGTGTTCGCATTATAAACGTAACTACTATTCTCAGTATCATACACATTAACAGCAAGACGTCTTACTTGGTTTGTTCCTGATGAACGATTGAATGCATAGTTATTGCCTTCAATATAAACAATATTGACGTTCGACTCGTTCAATAGAGGCCCTTGCATGGTAGAGGTGTTCCATGCGTGATTAGGATTGCCGTTGACTACCTGCCACTTGAACCATTTCTGGTTCGAACCAGAATCGATATCAGAGCAGTTGAAGTTGTGCACAGTCACATGGCACGTTCCGATGGTTGGAATACCAGGCGTGCCAGGAATAACGTACGAACCTTTGTACTGCCAGATCGCTTGATTGTCATTTGATATGAACAGCGAGCAGTTTATTTGGTCACCTTCCTGATCATAAGCAGCTATCGTATAATTGTAAAGACGAGTCCAACCGCCAGACGAAGGAGTGACGGAGGGGACTGATGTATTGCTAGCGTTCCAGTTAACAAGAGTGAAACGATTGGTGTAAGTGCTGCTGTTCGAATAGAAATAACCAGTCTTAGAGCTGTTAGTTCTTACACTCCACAAACCTTCTGATTGGTTGGTTGAATTGAAAATGCAGTTGTACCAGCCTGCATAGCTATTAGATGCAGAGCAGGACTGCCAGTTCGAACCTTGACTGAGCTCGATAGAAGGAGTAGCATTGATAACTGGGTTCTCATCTGACCTTGCAGGACAATCACTTAACGTAGTGAAGTTTATTGGTATCTGTTGTGTTACATTATAGTTTGAGCCTTGAATCGGCAAAGTAAGATTGTTTCTCAATTGGCCTGTTGTGTTGAATGAAGGATTGGTAGTAAGATTAACAGAATCATAACAAGCATCATCAACTGTACCAGCTTTCCAATAATGTTTGCCAGCAGAATAATTACAATCAGGATCTAAATCATAATTAACATATCCAGTTGAGTTAGGATTGGTTGGGTGGCTGATATTATACTCAGCAACATTTTCGTAACTAAAGTATATAGATGAATTTGTTGAAACATTCGTGACATATTCTCCTTTGTCAGTATCACTTATTCTGAATACGAATCTCCCAGTTCCTGATTCTCTGTTAATATCAGTAGGAGCAGAGATATCTTCTGTAGGAATGGTTACAGAATCTTTTGTAATCGTGAATGAATCAGTTCCATCCGTTGTGTTAGTATAGTTCCAATAATCACTAACATTGAACTTAAAATTGTGAGTACCCTGTTCGCCGCAATTAAAACCATTATAGTAAATGTTCATTTCACTGTCGCCAGAACAAGTGTATGCTGAGCACATTGTAGAATTAATATATTCCCAACTTCCAGTCAGATTAGCCCATAAAGATATGTTCATTGTCTCAAAGGGGAAAAAGTCTTTATCAACATCTTTGACATGAACTGTAAATGTTCTTGGCTTTCCCCAACCATCAGGATCATTATCTATTCCTGAGCCCACTATCCATATTTCTGGTCTAGTGATCACTACAAATGAATCATTCTTTGTTACAGTTACTGTAGTTGGATTGTAATCCGGGTAATATTCTTTGGAGGCGCTTATGTTATTGTGATAAAATGCTGGTTCGGCATTGCTTAGCGGTGTGTAAATGCAGTTATAAGTACCATTATTGTTGTCGGTGACACTTGATCCTGAGCATGATGCCCAAGGATAAGAGTCTCCGCCTCTGGTATATCCTTGAAAACTAACAGTAGCGTTGCTTACGCCTGTTCCTAAAGTGGCAGAACAATCATCGCTAACATTTCCAACAATTGGAATAGTATTAACGCCTCTCACAAATGTCTGATTATTTGGACTTACTACATACGGTTGCAGCGGATAGGTAGTTGTATTTAGGTAAAAATCTGAAGAATTAACAGTCTTGTATACCGTAGCTGATCCGAATTCAACTCTCCACTTCAATGGCCCTATTGAATATCTGCAGGCTTTACCGCTGGTCAAATTGCTCGGGAAGGTGTCATTAATATATCCGCCCGATAACGTACTATCTCTACTATAGTCAACTATGAAACTGTTCGGATTATAAGGATTGGTTGTAACATAGAATTTAGCAAGTCCGTCTACGGATCCAACAGGAGCATTTTTATCTGTATCGTATATTCTTACTGACAGCGTGATATTCGATTGAGAAGGTGCTATGCTTCTATTAACAACAGAATTATTTCCAGCGGCATAAGTTATGTTGATGTCATCTTTATCCAATGTGAAATTATAAATTCCGGTCTCATTGAAATCCCAACCAGTGTCGGTTTCAGGATAATCCGTAACGTTAAACTTATACTGCCATTTGCCAACATCAGTTGAGATGAAGTCATTCCTGGTAAATGTAACGGTTGTGTTAATTCCTGTTATCGAGTTATTATACCAGTAAGATTGCCATGCGCCAGGGCTATTGCAAGTTTCATTGTTACATTTTCTCATCCACAAGTATACCTTCATTTTGTCTCCGTCTATATCAGTTGCATTAACTCTGAACGTCCAATTCTCTCCCCAACCACCATTTCCAGAATAGCTGACGCTTGATGCTGTTAGGTTAGGCCTAGTTTCTAACCAGAATGATTTGTTGTTTAAACTACACCAGCTTGTTGTTGTCCCAGGCAGACAAACATCGGTTGTAGAATTGTAATTATAATTACTACCGCTAACATTGAACTTTACGTCATACTTCTGAGTGGGCCATCCTCCGGTAGAACTTCCCATAAAGGTGCAGTTATAAGTACCATTGTTTTCATTGTTTATTGGAGAACAAGCATTTTCTGCCAGAGTGCTGTTGTGTATAGCAGTGAAATTAACTATTGCATTTTGTACATAATCTCCACACTCGTCTGTTATGTCGCCTCTCAAGGGAATGTTTGTTTCCCCTCTTAGATACTTCCCACCTGTTGGTGAAGTTATTAAAGGCCATAAATCTCCTTTTATGTTAACAGTGTAATTATTGCTGGTAGCATTCTTTGAATTATAACAGTTATCATTTTCAACTCCAATCTGCCAATATTGTAAGCCTACACCATAATGAGGTCCGGTACAGTTTGGATTGAAATCATAATAAAGGTAACCAGAAGAGTTTGTTTGAATGGGATAGCTATTGTAAGCGGAACTGTCATTAGTTATCCAAACAGTGCCATTGGTGTTGTTTAATGCAACAGCATTTTTTGTCGAATCAGTAACACTTACAATAAGTCTAGTGAAGTTACCAAAAGCATTATTTGATCTGTTAGCATATGAATTATTACCATCTACAAGAGTAAAGCTAACATCATTCTTTCCTATTGTAGGTCCGCTTGATACGCCTAGCGTGTCTGAAGTGTTAACAACAGTGTAAGTATCATTTAATATGAAATAGAAATGTGCGTTGCTTTGATCGCTGCAAGTGTAATCGGTTACATTAACAGAACAATTGCCGGGCGTTGAGATTGTACTAGAACCTTTGTAAACCCAGCCGTCACTAGTTTTTACATAAAGTTGACAAGTTACTGAGTCGTTTTCTGGGTCTGTTACAGAAGCATTATAATTATATGTTGTACCCCATTCACCAGTTGTAGGATTAACACTTACGCTTGTTGCATTAGGTTGCTGATTATAAAGGTAAAACCAATTGCTGTAAGTTGTATAATTAGGATAATAATTTGGCGAGGTAACCGTTATGTTTACAGACCAATTACCTGCTGCCTTGCCATAAGAATTCCATGTACAGTTGTAATTGCCGTTTGATGGCTCATTTATTCCAGAACATATGGACGTGTTACCAAAGTTATTTAGATTCATAGTTGTAGTAGGACTTAATCCAGTAATGTTCCCATTATCCTTGTCTCCTATTCCGTAACAGTCTGAATATGAGTTCCATCTATGTGTTATTAAACTAGAAACATTGAACTGAGAATTCTGTTGAGGTTGATAAAGATTTACATAAAGTTGTCCCTTGTCAAAATAATTCTGATTTAGATGATCCATTTCATCGTCATTGTAACATTGGTTACCACTTATGTTTGCATACCAATGTTGTAGACCAACATCATAGGAGCAATTGGGATCAAAAGTATAGTTCATATGCCCGCTTGAATTTGTATCTACCAAATGTCCAGCATCAAAATCAGAGTCTCCAGTCCTACCAAAGACAAAGTAACCTTTGATTGGATTTCCTTCTTCACTTGAATTAACAGGAGGAGTGGATAGTTTATCTGTATCGCTAACTAAAACAACAAACAGCTGTGAACCATTCTGTCTATTTATCACAGAACCAGAACCTTGTTTGACTTGGAGAGAGACATTATCCTTCTGCAAAGCAACAGTGAAATTATTGCTTTCTGTTTTCAAACCGTAACTGTCAGAAACATTGAACTTTAGATTTATAGGATTACTTCCTGATGCAGCAAGGTCATTGCAATGAAAATCTGGATTAAACGTCAAATCAGAACAGTTTGTTCCTATAACACAAATTTTAGATGAAACAAAAATCCATTGACCATTATTTAAACTCTTCCACAAACTTACATTTTCAGTATCTATACCATCATTATCTGTAATTGTCACAGTTGCTGTATAAAACTTGCCCCATCCGCCAGTCTTAGGATCGATATCATATCCTGGTGAAATAAGAGGTGCTTTTCTTATCTGAAATGCATTTTGCTTGAGATAGTAACCGTCATCGTAGTATGCCTTGCTCGAATTAATTTGAATATCTTTCCATCCAGTTCCACTTGAAGCATATGTACAGTTATAGGTTCCATTACCTTGATCGGTTACAGAACCGCAAGAAGAATCATCTGGATATAATCTGAATGTTACAACTGCTCCAGGAACAGCCTCGCATTCATCACTCACATTTCCAGTTATATTTACATTTGTACCTTCGTTATAAATTTCTCCGCTAATTGGGTTGACAACTATATTATTCAGAGTAGAATTTACGTAAAGAGTATAATTAACGTAAGACACGTTTGAAAAATACGAATCGTCACCATCATAAGTAACATTCCACCAATGAAAACCTGTTTTATAAAATGGAGATGGGCATGTAGGATTAAAGTTCCATCTCACAAAACCTTGAGGATCTCCGCCATATCCAGATGTATTTTGCATTAACCCAGATTGGTCTAGGTTGCTCCATTGAGTTGTGTTTAGTGTTACCCAGAATTTTATTGATTTTCCAGTCAAATTAGAATAAGAGTTTCCATTCCATGTGTAAACATAAACTCCTAATTCAGTAGTATTACTTCCTATTCTGCTTACATTACTATTGTTTCCTTCAAAATAAAGGAAGAATATGGGTCTTTTTGTAACATTATAAACTTTTATGGTTGAAATGTTTGTGCCACCGTATTTATCAGAAATATTGATGAACCATTCATAATTTCCTATGTCATTCTTTGAAGTTGTTTGTATTGAAAAGTTATTTAGAGTGTTTACACAATTGCTACAGTATTGGGTTTGGTAAAGCAAAAAGTTTGTGTTGAGGCCACATGGTATTGTTGTAGTAGTTGTAACATTGCCTCCAGTACATCTTCTCCAGAGGTAAACTGTTACGTTGTCATCTTCATCGTTTATGTTGTAGTTAAAGATAAAGGTTTTTCCCCAGACTTCTTGTGTAGGAATTACCTCAACTGAATCTAATAACGGACTCCTTTGATGGTGGAACGAATTAGTTTTTGTGGTCGTATTCGAATTGTAATTAATTCTTGATGAGTTCATGTAAGTTGTGTAATTTCCAGACGGACCTTCTGTAACATTCCAAGTTGCATTATAATATGTTCCATTGTTGTTTGCAGGATTTGGAGACGATGTATAATTATAAGCGCTATGTGAAACCCTAAAAGTTGCATTCGCATCATTTATAGAATCATCGTAACAGTCGCTTGTTATATTGCCGATAAAAGTAACATTTTCCAAGTCGTTAAATACGTCGTAATTCGGTAACAATATTGTATTTATCAAATCTCCTTTTATTGTTAAGCTATAATTTGAACTGTTGGTATCAGCATAACATTCATCATTTAAAATTCCCACCTTCCATTTCTGAGAATTGCTGGCATTATATCTTGGAGAACTACAGTTAGGATTAAACGTATAATTCATAAAGCTACTAGAATTAGTAGTTCTATTGACACTTCCGCTATCCCAATTATTATCATCATAAGTTACCCAAAATCTTCCGGCTGTTACGTTTGAACCGACTAAGGTAGCTTTTGTGGTATCATTAATTCTTATTGCAAAAGTTATGTTCTGGTTTCCAGATCTGTTAACAGTTCCACTGCTTCCAATTGGATTAATAAATTCAATATTATCTTTTGTTAAGTTGAATGAAAATGGTCCATAGTCTCCAGATTCTGCATTTGCTTCACCTGAACTGTCAGTTGCATTAAATTTGTAATATCTCGTTCCAATATCATCACAGCTATAATCACTTTTATTAAAGTACATTGTTGCAACATTTTCACCAGAGCAACTTGCTTCGCATGTTTGATTATCAACTAATGTCCAAGGTTCATTGCCATCGGAAGATACGTAAAATCTAACTGTAACATTCTGATTATTGTCTTTATCACTAACGTTAACTGAGAAGTTAAAGAGAGAACCCCAACCGCTAGGGTTTGGTGTTACGTTGTTAGCTGTTAAAGTTGGAGGATTATTTGGAGGCATGTTTATTCCAAACACTCCATATGCTGTGCCGTTGTTGTAGAAAGTTACATTGCTTGCGTTCATTATTATCTGATAAGTTCCATTAACGAAAGAGTAAGAATTCCATTTGCATGTATACTTTCCATTTGACATGTAGCTTACATTGTAACATGTTCTGTTTGCTCCGGATGGATATGTTGAGTTCAAGTAAACATCAAAGGTAACATTTATTCCCGTGGTGTTGTCTATAATATTACCGCATTCATCTAAAACTTGTCCAGTAATGTTTACTACATCACCTGTAAAGAAGGTGTTTGTTTGATCTGTGTCGTTGTAAGTCTTTATGCTCTGAGGGGTCAAATCTCCATAAATAGTTATGTTAGAAACATTTGATGCAAATTCTTTATAGTTAGCATCATTTGATGTATAGGCAGTCCAATTCTGCGTTCCTTTTAAATAAGTGCAGTCTGGATTAAAACTAATATTTGCATACCCACTTTCATTGGTTGAGCTTGAACCGTAAGTTTTATAATTTCCTGAGCTGTTTGTTACATTGAAGTAGACTGTTGCTGATGGAAAGCCTTCTGACAAATTGCCTGCTGGATGATTTGCATCAGTGTCATTAACGAACGCAACAAGCGTTATATTCTGGTTACCGCTCCTGTTGACAATTGCATTGTTTGAGGGGGAAGAACGATTTATTGTTATGTCATCTCTTTCAACATTGATAATGTCATTGCCGGAAGTCTCTACTGTATGTAATTGGAATTTATAGAACCATGTCCCTTGATCGGTGTAAGAAAAGTTTTTGTACCAAAACACAGTTCTTCCTACGCAATCAGGATAACTACATTCTTTATATGTTTGATTAAGACAAACAGAATCATCACATGGAGTTGGTCCTGGGGGCAAGCCTTTGTTAATATGAAATGTTACATTATAAACATTGTCTGGGTCTCCGGAAGATGCATTTATTGAGAAATTCCAATTTCTGTATCCCCAGCCTTGCGTTGCTGGAACAGCGGTTTGATTTTCTAACTTATATTTTGGAGAAAGATAGAACAAGCCAGGATTATTTGAATTTATACTACGATTGTCATAATGATTTGTTATATTTGCTTTCATTGTTGCATTATACCAACCTCTTGGCGTGTTTAATGATGTCTCCCAATTACATTCAAATACATTTTCACCTATTCTTTGCACATTACCGCAATCAAAACTATAAGATGTAGAATTATTTGCATAAAACTTTATTGTAGGTCTTATAGCATCATTACAGTCATCATAAGCAAAACCTTGGAATAATATCGAATCTTCCTGCGTATAGTTTGTGCTTCCATCAGGTCTGTTAAATGTAAGATTTATATCACCTATCACAGTTAAATTCAAATTATAGCCTAAAGTGCCAGTGTCGTTTGTCTGATAACAACTATCACCAACAGCTATCCTCCAGTGCTGATTTCCTACTTGATACTTTGAAGGTTGACATACGGGATCAAAATAATAATTAGCATAGCCTGACGAATTACTTTGGTTAGAAAATCCACCACCTTCAGTATTTCCGTCTAATGTTACATAAAATGTTGCGTTATAGTTTGTTAAATCAGTTCCATTACCATCTATAAGTCTTGAATAAAGTAAATCTTTTTGACTACCACTTCTGTTTGCTATTGAGTTATTCCCTCCTATATCTTCTAGCATTATGTTATCCTTTGATATTGTAAATGATTGAGGATAAGTCGCATTGGTAGTTGCGTTATTGTTTGTAGCATTAAAGAAGAACCATTTTGTACCTATGTCAGTACAATCAAACTCTTTACTAAAATTAAGTTTCTGCCATCCTCCTGATGGTATAGTATAATTATCTTGCCCAATCAATGTCCAAGGTCCATTAGAATTATTTCCTGACCATAAAAATACAGTAACGTTATTAACGCCAGTCGTGTTAACAGTAACATTAAAAGTGAAGTTGCCACCACCCCAACTACCAGAAGATGGATATTGAGTTACGTTCTCTAAGAATATTTTAATATCACTTAATGATACATAAAAACTGTCTGTACCGCTTGTATCCAGATCTATTAAATTTAAATCAGTATTATTCATTCTTAATCTGTAGAACCAAGTACTACCTCCATCTGATTGCGTGAAGTTAACATACCAACGATAGGTTACATTTGCACAATGGGTACAGTTAGTTGGAGTCATATTTAGACATTGAGCTACTTCATTGCAATCTTTCCAATCATTTGATCCTTTTTTCAACTGTAATTTAATAGTTTCATTAGAATAATCACCACTTGTAGCTATGACGGAGAAGTTCCAGTTTTTATGATCCCAAATTTCTGATAAAGGATAAACAGTTTGATTCCAAAGCTGTCTGAATGGTAAAACATAAAATAGCCAACCTCTGCTGGCGTCGTTTGAAGTTTGATTAGAATAATAATTGTTTTTATTAACAAACATCGAAGCATTGTATGCACCAGTTGGTGTATTTACACCTGTTTGCCAGTAGCATTGATATGCATTAGCACCTAGAGGAGTAGAATTGCCACAGTAATAGCCTGAGGTTGTGGTATTGTTAGCAAAGTATTTGACTTCTTCATAACCATAAGTGGTATTTAGAGGTAAAGGATCATTACAGTCATCATTACTATATCCGAGAAACATCATGCTACTTTCTTGAGTTATATTATAAGTACCATCTGGGTTATTTAACGTCATGAGTATATTTCCCATTACTGTTAGATTTCTTGGTATAGCATTGTATGAATCATTTTGATAATAGCATCCTAATTTAGAGTCATTTATTTGAGCTTTCCATTGCTGCTCACCGACCTGGAATTTAGTTCCAGTACTTTCTGCAGAGCATGTTGGATTAAAGTAAAAATTAGCATAGGCAGAATTATCAGTAAGGTTTATATAATTATTATCGGAGTACCATCCTGTTTGATTGTTATTATTGTATGTAACAGAGAATTTTATTGGAAAGTTCGTTAAATAAGTATTGTTAGCATCTTTTACTATGAAATTCAATAATGTGGTTTGACTCCCACTTCTGTTGGCTATAGAATTTTGACCTGTGGTAGAGGCATTATAAATATAGATTACCATATCTTGGTTTAAAGTGAAATTATTTGTTGAAACTTCAGGAGTTGAATTTTTATTATTCATAGAATTACTCATGTTAAATTTCCAATACCATGTGTTAATCAAACTACAATCAAAAGTCTGAATAAAGCTAAAGTTCTGCCACTGCCCTACATTTGTGTAGCTTGAAGAATTCATTTGAGTCCAAGGCCCAGTCAAATAATTAGAGGCTCTCCATAGATAAACAGTTCCGGTTGAGTTTTGATCATAAACTGTGACATTGAATGTTCTTGCAGTTCCCCAACCATCTGATAGTATGTCAACAGAAGCATTCTCCAATTGTGGGACATTGGTCCACGTTGTTACATTGAAAATGCCTGAGGTATTATACTGATAGTAAGAATCAGAATCTGGAACAAAACCTAGCCAATTTTGCTTTTTAGTTGAAAAACTAGAATTCGGCATGAAATAATAAACCACATAGCCAGTTGAATTGGTAGTATTGGTTGTAAAAGTATAATTAGTGGTTCCAATTCCTTGTTCAGTTAGATTAAAACTAACAGAAGCTGACGGTGCTGATACGTAACTAGAATTATCAATATCATAAACCCTTAAAATAAGTGGGGTAGATTGATACAAAGTTGTATTAGTTTCATTTCCTGCTACATATTCAATTAAAACTTTATCTTCTTTTATGTCAAAGGCATCGTTATTACTAACGTAAGCTGACAAATTATTTTCAATATCATACGTGTTACCTTCTGTGTCAGAGGTATTGAATTTAAACCTCCAACCGTCTGATATATCTAAATAGCTAAATGTTCTATTCCACCATAAAACTGTGTTGTTGCATGAGGTACAATTTTGTGAACTTCCAACCTGTTGCCAATCTTGACCAGGTTTTTTAATCCAAAGATAAATAGTGTCAGTGTCTCCAGAATTATCAGTTACGTTAACAGTAAAGTTTCTTAATAGTGCTGGAGCCCAACCATTTTGTCTTATACTAACATTAGCAGCTTTCAAGCTAGGTGTAGATTTTATTTTAAATGCATTTGTTTGAGAAGCTGTTCCATTGTTATAATAATTCTTGTAAGCAACCATAGTAACATTGTAAACTCCAATATCTATTCCGGTGGTATCAAAGCTACATGTATACAAATTGCCAGATGCATTCGTAACAGGACCACAAGCATATTTCGTTGCAGTTGCATTCTGTAATCTAAATTCAACATTAGCACCTGATAAGTCATTCCCACAATCATCTGACAGATTACCTGTAAATGTTATTGATGTTCCTCTTTCATACGCCGTTTGCCCTGTAGGAGACAAATAATTTGCATTTATATCACCATAGAGGTTAACAACTAGATTGGTATAGAACTCGCTTGAATTATCATTATAAGCTTGGTCATTAGTTACGTTAACAATCCAATTTCTTTGACCTGGAGTAAAGTTACAGTCAGGATTGAAAGTTTTAATATAATCAGTGTCATTTCTGCTTTCTTCAGTATCATTTTCTACATAACTACTACCGTTATAAATCCAGAAATGAATTTCTGACAAAGTAACGTTAGGTGTATTAGTAGCTAAAGTATTCTGATTAAGCGTTAAGTCCCATATTTTTGCTGTTAGATTAAGTGTATTTGAAGAAGATGTTCTATTGACATTGGAATTATTTCCACCAAAACTTCTTAAATCAATTGAATCTTTAGTAATATTGAAGTTCTGTGCCGTTAAACTGTTGTTTGCATATGTAGTTACTGAAGAAGCATTAAACTTCCAGTACCATATATTACCAGGAATTGAATTGTTACTAAAGTTTTTCATTGTAAAGAAATAAAAATTATTGCAACTTGTACATGTAGTCGAATTTTCAATCCACCAGTTACCAGAACTATTACTCATCCATAAAGAAACATTAACCAATTGATTATCAGTAGAAGTTACATTAACACTAAAGTTTATTGGAGATTGACCCCATGGTGTAGAAGCGCCGGAAGGTATTTTCTTTGCATCGTTTAATAATACATTACTCCTCAAAAAGAATGCATTTGTTTGAGAAGCTGTTCCATTATTATAATTGCTTCTTGATGCTATCATTGTAATATTATACCAACCTGTTGATTTGCTAGAAGAATCCCAAGTGCATGTATAAACACCATTGCCTTGATGAGTAGCTGGACATTGGTATGTTGAGGTTCCATTAGTAATATTAAATATTATAGTTGCATCTGTTACTGCTCCGCAACCAGAGTCAGCTGATACAGAACCGTTGAATAATATTTGATCACCAACCGTCCTGTTCTCTGTTCCGTTTGGTTGTTGAATAGAAGATATCAAATCTCCTATAAGGTTAAACGTAAGTTCATGACCACTGCCTATGATACCTGTGATATTATCTTTTAGAGAAGTCGGACAACTATCTTGATATACCCCACCCTCCCAATAATGAGATCCTAATGTATTAGAGCCACATCCTAGCAAAGATGTCCAACTGCTAGATGTCATTGTTCTATTCATATAACCAGAAGCATTAGTTGTAGTTGAATAGCCAGAATCCCACGTTGTTCCGCTAGTTGTTATTGAAATGTTACCTTTAGCACCACTTGGATAACTTTGATTGTCTCTGTCATACGCTCTAATCAAGAAAATAGTAGTCGATGATCTATTGATGTTTGCACCAACCGATGGTGTAACGTTATCTGCATTAGCATCATCAGCTTCTATTGTATAAGAGCCACTAACTTCTGTTGTGTTGCCATCCAAGTCAGTAGCATTAAACTTATATTCTAACAAATTTCCTGCGAACGAACAATTATACTGAACATTATTCCAACTTTTATTTGTGTTGCTGCAACCAACGCACCACTGCGTTGGTGTTATCTGAACCCAAGCATTACCAGTGGCACTGCTTTTGTGCCATAGATAAACTGTTACGTTGTCAGCTGCATCGTCAGTTACATTAGCTGAATAACTTCTGTTTACAGACCATCCTTCTGCTGTTGGATTAACTGATGTGCCATTTAAAACAGGTGATATGTAAAGATAGAACTCTCCTTTACCTTGTTCAGCTTTAGTTGTTAAATTATTCCAGTAATAATTCATACTTGCATTTAAGGTTGCATTATACCATCCTTGTCTTGCTCCTGCTGAGTTCCAACCCTGTGTTGAATAATAGTTACAAGCATAATAACCACCTGAGGGGTTGTCTGCCTTTCCTCCTCCTTGACATGAATAATTACTGTACTGTCCGGTAGCGTTGAAGTAAACATCTATACCAGACAAATCCTGACCACAATCATCTTTAATAGTTGCGGTAAATGGAATGTAACTTCCTTGAGTCTTATTAATTGCTGTAGGTTGGTCAAATGATATATTAAAGTCACCCTTTACGGTTAAGGAATACTCGTTTGATTGATTAGAATAATAACAGCTGTAATATTCTGGTGAAACAACAGACTTCCAATTCTGCGGTCCAACTTCATATCTTGGTGAACAGGTGGGATCAAAACTTAAGTTCACATATCCCGTGCTATTGCTGGTTCTGTTTTGGCCAGAGTCATATGAAGAGCCATCCTTTTTAACATAAAAAGTTACATTGAAGTTTTGAAGTGCTGTGTTGTTAATGCTGTCATTAATTTTTAAAATAAGCAAATCTGTTTGTGTGCTACTTCTATTGGCTGTGCTGCTGTCACCTTGCACATAAGTAAATACAACACCATCTTTAGTAATTGTAAAATTATAAATAGTACTTGCAGATGTTGTATTTGTGCTTCCTGCATTATCAGTAGCATTAATTTTGTAGTACCATGTCTTTGTTCCAGTGCTCGAATCAGTATCGCTGCATGATGGCTGCAAAGTAAAGGTAATGTTTTGCCAGCCTTTAGCAGTGGTATTATAATTTTGTGTATCAACCAGAGTCCATGGTTCAATAGGTACTGTTGCCCTATATAATAGTAAATTTATGTTTGTGCTAGAACCTGTATAGTTTGTTGTAACATTAAATGTAAAGTTTCTACCCCATCCAGATGATGATGGCGTAACGGAAGCATTTTCAAGTGGAATATTATTTGGTGCACAGTTAATCTGAACATTTAAAGATTTGTTTATAATGGTTGTGTTTTCTGTCGCATTCGCTTTTATAGTAAAATTATAAACATATCCACATGGAACAGTGGCTGTGTTTATTGTCCAATTAGCTAATGAGCTTTGATAAACTTGAAGCGTTCCTATGTTTGATGAATTCGCTTCAACTGTTGGAATCGCATCAGTACCATTCCAAGTAATCCATGTAATAACATTGCTTGCATCGCCTGGTCCCCAACTGTTGTTAATAGTTGCATTTATTAAAAATGAATTTCCTTGAGTAACTGTGCTAGGACCATTTACCGAACTTACAGATAATGCAGCACCGCATGAAGCATAAATAGTATAGTCTTGATCAAGAAAAGTAATAGAGTTATTTAAAACCTTTCCTTGAAAATCAAATGTGCCATTGGTTTGATAGGTTACATTTATCGTATAGTTATAATAATTTGCAGAAGTTTTACCGGTTGGTAAATTAAAGTTTACATAACCCCATGTTACATTTTTTCCATAATTTATTATTGCAGGAGTTCCGTCACTAGACCAGTTGTTCTGGAATATAATATCATTTGGATGAGTAACAGAGACATTCAATTTATTTTCTGTTACGTTGAAACTGTTTGCAGGTAAGTTTCCCTTGTTCCAAGCTTGAAGGGATGTATTGAAAATACCGCATCCAAAATTGGATGGAAATCCGCTCGTCCAGCTCGAGCTTGTGTTGTTGTAAAATCTGTCTATCTTTATCCATGTGCCGTTTAGAGTCAGTGTGAACCTTTGCTGTGCGTACCATTGACCTTTATCGCTAACTGCTCCGCACACTCCAAGAATGTTCTGATAAAATACCTTTCCTCCAGGGGTAAAGTTTCCTATATCTCCTGAAGTAATACTTATGTTATTAAAACTTAGCAATGCACCCCTCGTAGTACTTGTGTTAAGCGTGTTGCTCTTAGAATCACCAAAGAATGTCCATCTCACAAACCATCCCTCATCCATAGATCCTATGGGAAAACCACTATCGGGTGCTTGGCTGAAGCTAGCACTTGAAACATTAAATCCAGGCGGTATGATTAAATCTACAGCATCTATATATCCTGGGTTTCCACTATTAGGATTTTCTGTTCTCTCAGATATATTTAACCCAAATGTTGTATTGGAAGTTATTGACGTTACATTTATGACAGGTCCTGGTGAACCACTGCGTGCACTACCGGCAGTACCTCCACAGCTTCCAACATCATCTGTCTTTGTAATCTCCTGCGAGTCTCCTGTGGCAGGGTCTGTCCATATTACGTCAGTAAAAACACTACCTGGAGTGTTAATATCTTCTGGACCAAAAATACGATAAGCAGACATAAAGCATGTTGAAGTTGAAATGTTAACATTACTCCATCTTAATGTGTCATAGTGTGTAGTATCCGTATCCTTAGTTGCTCCTTCCGTAAGTTCAGGCGTAATTGCAGCACTAGTTCCTGTTAAGGTTGTCGTTATCTGAATGTTTGAAAGATTATAGTCTCCATAATTGCATACTTGTATCTTCCAGTCCATTCCACTTTGATGGCTACCAGCAGTACCTCCATCGCATGGAAAAGTATAATAGGGTGCAGTATATATGACAAGCGGAAGGACATTTTCATCGTCATCTTTTTGCAACTGGAAATTTTTGATGTAAGAAACGCTAGGGTTTGTTCCGTTACCAGCTATAGTCACATTTAACGCATATGTATCTTGAACTGCATCATCTGGAACTTCAAATCTCCATGTCAAAACATTGCTATTGTAAGAAGGAGATTTTATTAGATATGTTAGGTTGGATTGAGTTACGTTTACAGAGTCTCCCTGGTAGGTTATGTTGATTGTGCTATTCTGAGATGCATTGTATATCCAACTAACAGACACGTTAGTGAAATTAACTATAGTGGGTACTGAAGTCTGAGGTAGTAAGCCCAGATAATTGTCATTTATAGTCACGTTGCCATCAAGAGACCTATTATACGTGAGGTTGACCTGGGTTATGTTCGTGCGGTTGCCTTGGTAGGTTATGTTTATTATGCTGTTAGACTGGTTGTTTATCCAGCTCACGGACACGTTGTTGAAGGTGTAGATGGTGGAGCCGGTGGCCGCAGTCAGGTTGCCCAGATAGTTGCCGTTAACGGTAACGCTGATGCTGGTAGCCGCTGCTGTCCAGTTTCTGTAACTTATGGTCAGGTTGGCGTAGGTGCCGTTCGGTAAATACGTCCTCGTGATGAAGTGGCTGTATAAGGTAGTTGGATTTGTCAGGTTCATGACGGTGTTGTTGGTATCCGTTCTGGGTGACGTCAAGGGCGTTAGGTTTGTGTAATATACGGATAGGTTTGCATAAGTGCCGACAGGTATAAAAGTTCTGCTGTTTATGTGCGACAACACACTATTGTTTGCCGTTGAGTTTAAAACTCTTGGGGTCGTGTTGGTGTCTGTGTTATTTCCGTTAATAAGCGATGAGGCGGACAAGTTGAATGGCTGAGTATTGTTGTCCCAAAAGAACCAGTTAAGCATGTTGTTGTTGCTGTCCAGTAACGCAACAGTCACATTCCCAGAAATTGCAGCTGTGTCATTAAAGTTTGCAATTGGTACTGCTATCCTGCCTATGTGACCAACAATCACAGTTCCATCCTCTCCTGATGGAGAGTATATTTTATTATCTCTCAACAAATTCGCATTCGTGCAGTTTATCACACGCGTTGTAATGATATTTGTTTCAAACTGCCAAGCGCCGTTGTTCTTTGCAGATACAAATTTTAATTTGTATATGCCTGGGGTCACATTTGCGCCTATAAGTATTGTTCTGTTGTCATAGGAACATCTATCAACAGCAGTTGTGCCAACACAGGATACTGCTGTAGTCCCTAAATCGTTGTTTTTGGCAACAGAGTTATTTGCTCTATTCCAATAGGTCCAGTTATAATATGGAAGATTCTTATATAGAGCTTGATCCTCAGGCAGTACCTGAAGAGATACATTATTCGTGCCAGTTTGGCTATCATATGCTTCGTCTGTCATTAATATTGAAACATTATAATACTCTCCTGCGCAAAGAGCCATTGGGTCTACCACGGTTTGAGTGCTCTCCCATTGCCAAGTCCATTTTGCAAAGTAAAGGTAGACAGCGTCAATACCGACAGTCCACTGCCTTGCTTCCTGGAAATTTTTATTGTTATCATAGTTTATCGTTGCAGGACCAGCTGAATACAAGTAAGGTGCGACATCAGGAGGATAGAACAAATAGCTTACATTAAATGTTTTACCTTTTACAGCATTGCCTACAAACCAAGTTATTGTTTGCACCGTTGAATTGCTTTTTACAATACCGTTAGTAGATATGTTCCATTCTTTTGGCACGAATTCACTAACCGAAACGTTCTCGGCATCGTTTTTTGGCGTTATAGCTAAAGTTATTTTGCTGTTCTGCCTATGATAGACTATGGTTGGTGCAATCCTTTCGATATCAAAATCGACATAATCTCTTACTTCGAATGTTGTGCTATAGTTGGCAGACACGTTCTCATCAGGTGCGTCAACGAAAGCGTAGACTGTGTATGTTCCAATATCCTTGGTGAGGTAATTCAGTGTATATGTGCCGTCCTTGTTGTTCGTTAAGTTACCTGTGTCGAGCACAGAATTGTATGTGAAAGGTTGATTGCCTCCTGATGGTGAACTAATTGTGATAAAAAGATTGGCGTCGTTTACTCTTGACCCATGCGAATCTAAAACACCAACTATTACAGTTGCGTTTTCTCCAGCCAAGTAAATAGATTTTTTAGTATTAATGTTAACTAAACCTAAACCAAATTCAGTCTCACTGACAGTTTCATTGTCTGTGCCTTCAAAAGCAACAACCTTTATCTTATACATACCAGGCTTGAAACTTCTGCCAGTGTCTATCAAAGCTTTTTTGTCTTTACCAAGATCGGAGAATGAAATCTCTGTTTCATTGTTGTCAGGATCTATTAGAATCATTTTAAAGGGTTTAACGCTATTTGCTAAACCTTTCGATTTTATATTTCCTTTTTGTAAGGTGTTGAGAATGTCGTCACTAAGAAGAACGTCAACATCAATTTTTTCGCCGATATTAAAGAATTTTTTAGGCATTTTAATTTCTATACCACCTTTAATCGTCACATTTTTGATTATCTTAAGTTTTGTAATCCCATTTTCAGAAGGATTAATATAGGAATCTCCTTTGAAAACTGCTTTTAAAATGCCAGTCTCATTAACAGGGAAATTGACAAACCCTTCTGCATTGGTTAAACCTGAACCCAAAGGAGAATTGTTAAGGTAAAAATCTATTTGCTGGTTTTCAAGAAGTGTTCCATTATCAAGAATTAGGGTTGCTCTAGTAAGATTTTCACCCAAATCTAGTCTAATTGAAGTATTGGCCCACACTTCTATTGGAAAACTCTTTTCAATTGTTTGCGGTATTCCTATCATATTTCCAGTTATGCCTGAGCTGTTTAATGTCGAGTTAAGAGCACTGATTGTCGTGTTAGCTGCCAAAACTGCTATAGAAGTTAGGATTATAATCAATGGTATCAAAAACTGGCTTTGACCTGATCTTACACTACTCTTCATAGCTTACCACAACTTTGATTTCATTCAATCCGAGAACTGTCGAAACGTCGGTTTTCAGGCTGATTTGACTGTCGCAACTACTGTTCTGTTCTATGTCTCCACATAATTCGTTTTGATTTCCTGAGACTATCACAAAACCTTCTGGTACTTTCAACTCAAGCACAACATTTTTAGCTGTCGAAGAACCAGTATTAGTTGCTCTCGCCTTTACCGGTATAATTTCTCCCCTCGTTGTTCTTTGCGGGTAATTTAGCTCTATTTCGAAGTTTACTGCACTTTTTTGAGGCATTTCCTGAGTCTCATTGGTTGGTTCAGAAACAGTAAAATTAGATACTATGACGCTTTCATTTCCTCCTAAACTTTCATTAATTTCCTGGATGGTTTCGTTAAGAATCTCGACAGTTAAATTATCGCTAGAATCGTTTTTTCCTGTCGAATTAATTAATGCGCTCGAATTGACGTTTTCGTCAATAGAAACATTTGTAATGTTTATTATAGAATCTGCGTTTTGAGACAAATTGGGATAGTTACTCTGGGTCAAAGGACTTGTGTTTATCAATGAGAAACCGCTTAAATTGGTTTCGTTGAACAAACTCGTGTTCTGATAAGCTAATATCACAGTTTCGCTCAAAAGAAAGGTTACAATCATTATCGTTGCTATGATCTTTAACTGTGGCTTATTGCCTATTCTCCTTTCCTTTACCTCCTCTAGCACTTTTTCGTCAGTTTGGTTCTCAACTTTTTCTATCAAGTAACAAAGCTTTGCAACTCCGACATTTCTTTGGGAAATAAATCCAGCACCCAGAAGTTCGTTGATGTATTTCGTGGCAGTGTGCCTGTGCAAACCTGTAAATTCGGCTAAAGAAAGTAATGTCAAACCTTCTGGATGCTTTCTTAAAGTTTCTAGTATTAGTTTTATTGGGTCGTCAGATATCATTCATTAACCCTTGTACAATATTGTACAACCAAATTGGCCAATTTTTCTTCTAATAAAGACAATGTCGAAGCACATATAGCCGAGAATCAATAAAGTTAACAAAAAGTCGACATGTGACCTAAAAAATATCAAAAACTCAAGTGTCGAAATAGTTTTATATTCAAGAAAGAGAAAAATATATTGTGAATTATGTCTATTTTTAAATCAGATGATGAGGAAAAGAAAATCTTGGAGGAAAGCGTCAAACAATTGGATGTTCGTTACGCAGGAATAGCCATAGAGTTAGAAAGACTAAAGAAATTAAACGAGAAAATCGACAGAATAGAAGCCAAACTAAAGGGTTTAGACGATATCGTCTCTTCGGGCGGTATGAGCCTGCAACCGAGAACAATATCTGTTAAAACCAAGGATGCTATAAGATTGATACTCCAGAAATACGGAAAGGTAACTCCTTCCCAGCTGAGCAAATTGATTAAACTGTCGAGAACAAGGTGCAATGAATACCTCAAAGACATGGAGAACGAAGGTATAGCTATTTCAATCATAGACTGTCGAAAAAAGTTCTATTCCATCCGACAGTGAAATTTTCATAAAGTCGTCTTGTCGGTTCTTTGTCGGATTTACTTGAGAAATAGACTTTTATATGAGTCAACTCATATTAGAACTTGTTTAGCCATTTTATTATCTCTTTTTTCTCATCTTTCTCGTTTGTCGGTTTCTTGGTCATCTTACTGAACACATCAGATATCAATTTTTCCAAATTTTCTATTTTTTCTGTTAGTATGCTTTTTCCTTTGCCCTTTCCGTTGGTTTCTAATTCAGTCCACAGAATAATAAAATCTGTTATAAACAACAGTATAATCAGTTCGAAACTCTTTAAAGAGCCTAAACCAAGAACAATTAATGCTGTTATTATCATCATAATCCAAAAAAATCTCATAATTCTATAATTCAAAACTAAAATTTATATTGTTATCTAAAAGCGATAGATTTAAATATTTGCTCATATCTCTTTAAATTAAAGTGTAATGAGGAGGAATAAACATGGCCAAAAAACCAATGAAAACAGAAGAAGATTTTGAGAAAGGACCAGAACCAGAAGCAGAAGAAGAAAAAGAGGAAGAGGATGACGACAAAGAAGAGGAAGAATGGTAACTAAGTTTGCCATTAGAAAATTAACTTTTGCTTTGAAAATGTTCTTACTAAAATCTAATAAATATTTTATTATTTTTCTTTGTTTTATTCTAAATCAATTGTAAAAATAATCTCATACAATTCAAATTTAAATCTTTAACTAGCAAATTTATTTTATGTCGCTTGTTAAAAGAGGAAAAGTAAAAAATGTTTACGAGGCAGGAGAAGATTACCTTCGATTCTTGTTCACTGATAGGATTTCTGTTTTTGACAAGATAATTCCTAGTACCGTACCAGATAAGGGAGAGACCTTAGCTAGGACGAGTACTTATTGGTTTGAAGTTGCTGACAAGATGAAAATACCAAACCATTATGTTTGTCTAGAAGGACCTGACATAATGCTTGTTAAAAAGGTTAAAGTAATAAAAGGCTATAGCAAAATAACTCCCAAAACTACGAATTATTTGATACCTTTGGAATGCATAGAAAGATTCTTTGTCTACGGCTCTTTATGGGACAGAGTGAAAGATGGTAAGATCAATGAAGAGCAGTTAGGATTTTCAGCAGGTCATAAAATAGAAAAAGGAGAAGAACTGCCACAACCTTTCTTCGAATTGACAACAAAGCTAGAACACATCGATAGAAATATAACCACTGATGAGGCTTTGAAAATATCTGGGATTGATAATGAAATATACGAAGAGATGAAGGAGACTACTCTTAAAATAGATAAGGAGATTAACAGAATGGTGAGACAAAGAGGCCTTATACATGTTGACGGAAAGAAAGAGTTCGCTTTGGATTCAGACAGGCAATTAATGCTTGTGGATACTTTTGGCACAGCAGATGAGGACAGGTTCTGGGATGCTAAAGAATACGAAGAAGGAAGATTCATCGAAAGGAGCAAGGAATTTGTAAGGCAATATTACAGAAATATAGGATACCATGATAAACTTATGAAAGTTAGGGAAGAGAACGAGAAGCTAAAGGAAAAGGGTTTGAAATTGAAAAGAGAACCTCCGATACCACCTTTGTCTGAAGGGGTCATACCACAGGTTCGCGAGATTTATATTAACTTATTCGAGGACATCACTGGAGAAAAATTTAATCTATAAGGTCTTTTTCTTATGAAAAGACTGATAAACAGTTTTTACGATATTCTTACTCTCCCCTAAATAAGTTAGCGGATTTGCAGCTCTTGAGATGACACTTTTAGATAAATGACTAGTTACCTCTTCATTTTGAAGCAAAACTTTTTTGAATGATGTTTTGTTCTCATAGGCTTGGGTTGCTAATTTTCCTAGAAGATCATGAGCCTGTGAACGTGGCATTGGATTTTTTGTTTTTCTCTGATCAGTTAGCAGTGTTAGAATTCTTTCAGAAGTTACAATGCCGTTGGTTCTCAAAACTCTTTCTTTACTTCTTTCTTCATTTATGCCCAGATTGTATACGTCGCTAGAAAGTCTTCTTATAACATAATCTCCAAATTTGAAAGATGTTTCCAGGGTTACTCTGTCTGATGCAGATGCTGTTAAATCTCTTTTAGGTCTCATTTTACATGAAGAAAGCATTGTTGACATAAATCCTCTAGTCAGATTGGCAAAAGATTCAGTCTGCTCATCTATAGTAGGATTACCGCCTTTAGCATCTTTATGTGGCATTGCAGAAGAACCTTTTCTTTTTTTAGGAGTTTCATCTTTAAAAACATCAACATCGTCGCTCTTTCCCCATGCTATATAAGAAGCCAAGTTGTTCATCGTTTCGGCTGTTCTTGCAACAACATAAACATTATCCATTATAAATTCTCTTGCGGGAACTTGGGCTGGAGCAATCATACGATTCAAACCTAAACTTTTACAATATTCTTTTTCTAATTTCATTCCGCTTATACCTAAAGCTTTAGCAGAATGATGGCAACCTGTTGCATCTGCCCATTTGGCTTTTAAGGAATTTTTGTAAACATACTTCAGAAAATCTAAATCGGACTGCAAAACCTCTGCATAATGAGAAAATATTCCACCGGCTACTCCAGGAAGTGCGTCCAGCAAGTGAGTCTCTTCCATAAAGGGTATGTTTATCCAATCATATGATTTTTCTAAAACTACATCTCTGAGGTTTTCTATAGAGTCTGCAATAACTATTAGGGATTCTTGAAGCTGTTTTGCTTTTGCAGTTTCAGTTGTGTCTGCACTTGTTCTAGCTTGGCCAGGTAGCGAGGCAGCACTTGGACAAACCTTTTCTTCTAATGCTTTGGTTATTGCAACTATGTCATGACCAGTTTCGTATTCAAGTTCTCTTATTCTTTGAGGGTCTATAATACCTATCTTGGCATTTTCTGAAATTTCTTTAGCGTAAGCAGGATTAGCAATGTCAGGATGCAACCTACTCATAGTGTTGACACCCTCAGCCAGGGCATCTAAACTGTATTGGAATGTTCTTTCAGGTCCCCATATTTTAATCATTTCAGTTGTTCCGTATCTGCCGCCTATTAGAAAACGTGGGTCTGTTTTAGCATCTATGCCAGTAGGTTTTGGTAAGGTTTTTTCCATTCAGAACAAAAATAATTCATCTTTTAAAGATAAATATGTTTTTTCAAATTACGAACGGTTTACGAAATAAAGTATAAATTTCTTTGATACCTATAGTTAGCATGGTTATAGAAAGAGAAAAAATGCAAGAAATAGTTCGCGGATATAAAGATCCTATGACCCTTTATCTAGGTTCTCATTCTGCTCTAGATGCTTGGGGAGGCGGTAGAGATTTTGGTTTAAAAAGTTTGGTTTATACAACACCAGCTAGAGCTTACATTTATCTTAAGAGTCCGATGGTTGGAAACCCTGGAGAAGATATGGTTGAATTTCCTGATGTAATTGCAAGGGATTTGGTAGTAACAAACGATATTGACCGATTAAAGAATGACCGATTAAAGAATCGTGATTTTAAAACTGCGATTTTAGTTTTACCAAATTATTCCGATATAGTCAAGCTTTCTGATGATCTTATTGAGATGGAGGCCTTACAGGTCCCTAACAGGGCATTTTCAGTTTATGTTGGCGGCGATGAAAATTGCAGCGTCATAGAAAATGATTTTAAGGTTCCTATAGTTGGTTCAAGAAAATTATTAAAAGTTGAAAACAGGGGAGAGGTAGAAAGAGACTATTACTGGTTCGCAGAAAAGGCTGGAATACCAACCCCTAAATCTTATAAATATGATGTGACAAAAGAAGGCATAAGATTTAAGGAACCTATTGATGAACCAATGCTATTAAAGACGGAGCATGCTGGGAGATCATTTGAAAGGGAATTTATATTTGCAGCGGACTCCAATGACCTGGAAGAAAAAATTCAAAGAGAAGTGAAATTAGGAGTTTTAGATGAAAAGGGATTAAGAGAAGGCAGGATCGAACAAATAGTTCTCGGACCTCATGCAAACTTGAATTATTTCTACTCTCCATTAGATGCTAAAAAAAGTTGGGGAGATGCTGAAAAAATGTTTGCAGAATTGTATTGTTCGGGTAATGTAACAAAAGCTAGGACTTGTTTAGCCAACCAATTCTTATCAGCAGATGAAAGGAGAGAAACTATTTTGGATGGATTAAAAAGACTTCCAAACGATGTTCAACAAAAAATTAAAAAAGTTCCTTCGTTTGAGGTGACAGCCCATTTACCAATGAGCTTGAGAGAGTCTTTGCTTAAAGACACAGAAAGATTTGCAGATGCATTCATGCTAGCAGCAAAAGAGTATGAACCACCAGGAATAATAGGTGCTTGGTGTTTGCAGACGCTTATAACATGGGATAGGGTTTCAAAATATGATTTAATACCAATAGTTAAACTATCTGGCACATCAGCGAGAAGTGGAGGACCAAAGACTGGAGAAGATTACGGATTATATGATGTGCCAGAAGGGGGAGAACCAATGATGCACATTCCCGTTACACAGGATGTCGCGTTGAGACATGGTGGTGGAACAAATACTCATATGGGAATAGGTTCACAGTATGCCAATGCAAAATATCAGAGAAGAATGAGCATGGGAGACAGAATAGCTATGGAAATTAAAAGAGCAAAAGAACAACACATGTTAGAAGAAATAGTTACTTGATTTTTTCATCCCACTTTCCTTCGTCGATCTCTTTGATAATTTCTTTCGGTCTTTTGTCCTCTATGTATACGCCAGCGCTGACACAGAACGCGACCACTTGTTTCACAGCTGCCTTTAGATTGTCAGTCTTTATATCATCCATCTTCATTCTGGCAATTTTTACGACTTGTTCGAACTTCAAACTCTCCTTGAACTCTTCCTTTACTTCGTCCTTCTGATAGACGTTGAAAGCAGCTTTCGACAATGTCTTAACGTTCAACTCCTTCTTAATCAAGGCGGCAACAGAAGGAAATCCTACTGATATCTCAAAGTTCTTTGTCTTTAAATCAATATTAATGGTAACAGGAATTTCCATACCAGCATAATCTTTCGTCTTTTCATTTATAGCGCTTATTACTTTTCCTATATCAACCTTGGTTGGCGCTAAGGCCGGGCCCAATGGTGGTGCCGGTGTCGCTTTCCCGCCTTGAACAATAGCTTTTACTGTGGTCATTTACTCTCACTCTTTTCTGCAGCTTCTATGACCTTGGCAGATTCTATAGGAATCGTTATGGGTATTGGTATCGCCGCATCTAATAACTCAATGGTCAATTCTTCCTTTGCCTCGTCAACTCTTGTGACCTTGCCTTTCTCATTCTTGAAAGGTCCGCCGATTATCTCAACAACGTCTCCCCTGTTGACCTTGATCTCAAACTTCTTGATTTCTAAGAATTTCCTAATGTCCTCTATCTTGACATCTTTGTTTATAATGCCTTTTACATGAGGAACTGTCTTTATAATTTTGTTGATGGCTTCTTCGTCGCCTTCCAGGAATATGTAGCCCTTTAGCTCCGCGGGATAGAAAATACATCTTATATCAAGACTGCTGTTCTTTACCTTGCTTGCCAGAGTTTCGATAACAGCATTCTCCCTGCCAACTGTTGTTCTTATGGTTCTTATCATTTATGCACCTGGAACTGTTACTAAGTAATATATCAGAAATATTATAAAGCCTATCAAACCCAGGAATATTATTCCTGATCCGGTTATCTTTGCAGATAGCAAAAACTCTTCTCTGTCCGGTTTGCGTGCGACACTCAATACCCTTTTGTATTGTTTTAATTTTTCCTTTATCTTGCTACCCAAACCGGGTTTCTTGGCTTCTTCTGGTTTGTCCATTGTTAAGCACCTAGAATAAAACTATTATAAAGTGTATTATTTAAATGCTTTTGTTTTGCTGTATTTTTATAGTTTGTTTCTATATTTAACGGTCTTTAGATTTATAAAACCTGAACCAGCAAAAGATCTAGAAAGTTCAGAAATTAGATGGAAATAATTTTTGCCTATCTACCTCTATAGATGAATCAATTATTTCAATTTTTTCAATCAGACAAAGTCTATTCCGAGTATCTTCTCTATCTGGTTTTGCTTTTCTTTTGGAAATACCCTTTCTCCGTAAGCATATGCCTCAGGTGCCTTTACTCCTGTGACTATTAGCAATGCTCTCACCGTGTCTCCTAGTTCTTTTGAAATCTGAGCACCCCAGATAATCTTTGCATCTCCTGAAATCTTTGTCGACACTGCTTCAACTATTTCTTGGCATTCCCTTATCGTGACATCTGTTCCTCCAGAGACATTTACCAATGCTCCGCTCGCATCTTCTATCTCCACATCTAATAGAGGATTGTTCAAGGCTTTTTCAACAGCTTCTACTGCCCTGTTCTCTGTGTCAGATTCTCCCAAACCAATCATTGCCAAACCACCATTGGTCATCACAGCTCTTACATCCGCAAAATCTAAGTTAACCAAGCCAGGCTTCGTAACAAGTTCTGTTATGCCTTTCACTGAGTTAACAAGAATTTCGTCACAGATTTTGAAAGCCGTAACAACAGAAACGTCTGGAACTATCTCTAAAAGTTTGTCATTCGGAATTATTATAAGTGTATCAATATTTTTTTGCAACTCTTCCAATCCGCTTTGAGCGTTGGCCATTCTCTGTCTTCCTTCCATGGAGAATGGTAGAGTCACCACGCCGACTGTTAACACGTTCATCTTCTTTGCAATCTCTGCTACGACTGGTGATGCTCCTGTTCCTGTTCCACCACCCAATCCGCAGGTGATGAAAGCCATGTCCGCACCTTTCAAAGCGTCCTTTATGTCTTCCCTGTTCTCTCTTGCGGCCTCTCCGCCAATCTTTGGATCAGCTCCTGCTCCCAAACCTCTTGTCAGATCCTTTCCAATCAAAACTTTTTTGTCTGCATCCGTGTACAACAAGTCTTGCGCATCCGTGTTTATCGCTACAACCTCTGCTCCAATTATTCCGACCTGCATAAGTCTAGATACCGTGTTGTTTCCTGCACCGCCCACGCCTATAACTTTTATATCCGCCTTTCTTGCTTCAAGAATTTTTCTCAGATCTTCATCAGTGTCAGACAATTTCCCTGTCCCTTCTATACTTTTAATTGCCATTAATGAAAACCTCCTTCTAATTTTAGCAAAAACAAACTTTTATAATTAATTGAAATGTTATAAGCAAAAATATAATTTAAATATCTTACTGTTTATTAATATAACATGGAAAAAACTGCAAGAAAATTGGAAAGAATAGAATATGTTGTAAATGATTTTTGCATATTGCTATCTTCGGGAACGCACAAAGACGATGATTCAAAAAAACCTTATAATGAAGAACGCATGCAAAATGCTACAGGCGAAGAACTTGAACAAACTATAGAATCCAAGAGATTTGATGCTATAGAAAAGCCTGAAAAACACGGCGTTTTTTGCCCGAGAAAAGATTGTGAAGCTTGCGATGTTCTTAAAGGTTATAACAAAAGATTAAATCAGCCAACAAGTTTTCCAAGTTACGAGTCACCATCTAGTTTTGTTATCAGTATAAAACCAAAAGAAAAAAGTGGATTTGGTAATCATTTTACAGGTTGATCTTTAATATCATCTTTAGCCTTTTCAAAAACTTCAGCGAACTTTACCTTTTCAAAATTCAGAATCTTTATAATGTCATCAGCTATTTTTTTCTTGTACAAGGAATTTACCAAAGGAGGTATTTCTATCTCTACTTCCCTTTCGTTCATCGAACTAATCTTAATCTTCTCTTTATCGGCCGTTGTATAAATCTCGAACAAGGCCTTTATCTTCTCTTCTTTGTTTTCAATCTTTCCCTTTATCTCTATATCGTATATCAAAGTTTTACCTGCCAACGGGTTGTTAAAGTCAACCTTGACTCTTCCTCCAGATACGGATAGGACTCTTCCCCTCAGGTTGTCTGCCTGAATGAACATGCCTGGTTGCGGGTCAGTGTTATGTTTTCTGAATTCGGTCATAGGAACCAACCTTATCAGTTTCGGGTCTCTTGGTCCGAACGCCTTTTCAGGAGGTATCTCTATTGTTTTTTTCTCGTTAACATTCATCTCCAACAAGGCTTCCTCCAGGCCCTTTATCAGGAAGTCAGGCCTTATAATGATGGGTATAATCTTGTCTCCTGTCGCATCAAACTCCTGTCCGCTTTCCTTTATCTTCGCCGAATACGTTACTTTGATGAAATCATTAGTTTGCATGCCAATTAATTGGAAGAATGCATTTATATACTTTATAACATAGTTTATAAAAACCAATAGAAATTTAAATCAAAATTCTTATAAGATAACTATGGAAATAAACGAATTTTGCTCTGCACTAAAGGAGAGCAGGCAGTTTGACGATATGGAAGTAAGGATTTTGAGAGCAATGCTTATTCTTACCAATAGAGATGTGGTAAAGGTTGATGCTTCCAAGATTGCACAGGAAGCAGGCATATCCGTGACCAATGCTTACAAATACCTCTATTCCTTGCAAAAGAAAGGTCTTGTTGAGAGCGGGCAAGAGAAGAACAAGGTCTTCTGGTTGGCTAGGTCGACCAATCCGTTTCCGAGGATTCTGAGTTATGTTTCCAAGGATTATTTGAGATTGAAAGATTTATTTGCTGACTTAGAAAAGAAATACGAGGAATACTTGGAATTGAAAGGAAAGAACATATGGTTAGGAGAAAAGGCATACGAGCAGTATGAAGGTGATTTTGCGAACAAGGCTTCTTTGCTCTTTGACATAGCGCAAGAAGAGGTCATGATAACAACTGACAAATTCTATGACGATATTGTTATGCTAGAGGCTATAAAGAGGGCTGTTGAAAGGGGAATCAAAATAAGGATAATAGCAGCAGAACTTCATCCTGAGACCTTGGCAAAACTAAGGAAAATCGGTATTGAGATGAGGTTGGGAAGAGCCTTGCCATATTTAGTCGTGGTTGATGGAAAACATGGGATGACTGTTGATGAAAATCAAAAGGGTATATGGTTCTTGAATTGTAAGACAGATTATAAAGAAAAATTCGAAGCTTTATGGGAAAAGGCGCATGTTATATAAGATAGTTTTCTAATTATAATTATGAAAATAAGAAGAGTTGCAATAATAGTTTTTTATGACGATAAGAAAAGAATTCTTTTACAAGATAGAAGAGGAATAAGCAAAGTAGGAGAAGAGTGGGGATTCTTTGGTGGTGAAATTAAAGAAGGTGAAACACCGGAACAAGCTGTTGTTAGAGAAGCGAAAGAAGAGCTTGGATTTAATTTGAAAGAATACAGATGTGTTGGAGAATACAGCTATGAGATTGGAGAACCTTTAAAGAAAAGATTTCCTAATTTTGACTTTGATAAGGTTTTGTGCAAGGTGCTTGTTTCTCCATTAAAGGATAGTCTTTCAAAATTTAAGCTTCAAGAAGGAACTGGTATGAAGCTATTCTCTTTGGATGAGGCGGAGAAATTGAAAATGGTTTGCAAAGAGGACATAGAGATGGTTAGAAGGTTAAAGAAAATATTGTGATTAATATGAAAGAAGAGAAAGTAGAGTTTGAGAATCAAGGAGGAAAAATAATAGGATTTCTAACATTACCTGATATAAAAACAAATAGTTTGATTCTTCTTGTTCACGGATTTACTGGTAATATGAACGGACCTGCAGATTTATATAAGAGACTTGCTTACAAGCTTACAGAAAATGGTTTTGCAGTTTATAGATTTAATTTTCGCTTTACTACAGATAATTTTGAAAATTATCATAAAATGACGATAGCTGGCGAGGTTGATGATTTGAAACTTTTGATAAAAAAGTTCTCAAAGAAATATAACAAAATTGGAGTGGTTGGAGAAAGTTTAGGCGGATCAATTTCAATTTTAAGTTATTCTCCTGAAGTAAAATGTTTGGTTTTATTTTATCCAGCAATATTTTACAAAGAAAACATTGCAAACAGGTGGTCGTCTGATGAAGAAATTAGAGAATTAAATGAAAAAGGAGTCTTACCTTGGGTAAGAAGTTCTGGACAAAAACTCTATGTTGGTAAGAAGTTCATAGAAGAGGCACATAAAATTGGAGTTTTTTCAAAAATCCAAAAAATAAAGTGTCCTGTGTTGTTTGTTCATGGTAATGTCGATAGCACGGTTTCTTTTACAGAGTCAGAAAGAGCATTCAAAATTGCTAATGAACCAAAAAGAATTGAAATTATTGAAGGAGCTCATCATGGTTTTAAAGATAAAAAATATCAGCCTTCTGAAGAACTTCAAGACAAAGCAATCTATTTTACCATAGAATGGTTTAATAAATGGCTTAAGTAACTTTATCTTCTCTTGTATATTCTAACCTTCTTTTCTAAATCTAAAAATAATTAATAGTTCAAACGAGAATAATTATCATGAAATATGAAACTGATTTTGAAACCATGGAAGTTGCAAAAGATGTTATAACAAAGCTGAATCTTAATCACGTAAACATTGAGAAGCTTATTTGTGTAAGGAGCCATGGCTCAAAGAGCAGAAGAACAGTAGCTAGGATACATGGTTTACCAAAAATAATTCAGCTTGCCATGAATACCAAAGCTTTCTATGTTATCGAAATAATATCTGAGAACTTTGACAAGCTCAGCCAAGACGATAAGATAAAGACGATAATACACGAGATAATGCACATACCTAAAAGTTTCGGTGGAGGTTTCAGAAGTCACAGACCATTTGTTACTAGCAAGACTGTTGAGAAAGCATTCAAGGCTTACATGGATAATACTATTTAGAAATTGTAGGATAAGATGCTATAAATTCTTTAGATTTTTGTCTGGATAATCTATAATGTTTATCTAGTCCCTTTCTTCTATCCAAAGCTTTCTTAACGTTTTTGTAGAGTTCCTGTGCAGATTCTACAATTATATCGAAAGGTTCAGAAGGTAATCTTTCTCTTCTTTTTAAAGGAAATCCAAAAGGAACATAATTAAAATTTTTATCACTTTTAATACCAAGCAATCGGTCATCATTATCAAAAGGTATTCCCATACTTTTTAATCTACTAAAATGAAATTCAAGCCTGTCGTCTTGAAGCAGACCATAGTATCTGAGCACTCTTTCTTGATTTTCTCTATCACTACCCGCCATAAAATTAACGTAAACTTTTTCACCGAATTTTGTAATTTCATCTATTGTTCGGAGCAGATAACGGGTTGGTGATACGCACCAATTTGTGGAATCTATTATCATTAATTTTTCAAATTCCGGATAATTTTCTCTTACTTCTTTTTTATTCCTTAGTTGTTCCAATCGTGCTAGTTGTCCTTTAGCTACTGTATAAGGTTCATCAATAAAATTTAAAGCTACAGGAAATATCGGTGGATCATATTCGGCTGCTGAGATACATAAGTTATTTCTTAAAGCTTCCATCATAAATTTTCCTGCAGTCCAACCGCTTCTCAAAGGAAAAGTCATAACGTCAGGTCTAATTTTATCTACATATTTTGCCATGTCTACAGATACTCTAGCAACATCATCATAATCTATATCTTCCATATTAGCACTGATTTTAACTAGTAAAGAAAAGCATTTAAACTGATTATTCAATAAGTATCCCTGGCTTTTCAGGTTCAGCTACCATAGCTTTGGGATGATTTATTTTCTCAGCGGAGACAATCTCTATTTTGCAATTCAATTCATTTTCAAGAAAGTCTTTTGATTCTTCCAAGTGTTTTATTTCATGTCCCTTAAGGAATTTCTCCTCCAGAGGTTTCCTCTTCTGTAATCTAGCATAATAACCGGATACCTCTTTTTCCATGCCTTTATAATTTTTAATAATCTCCTTCAATTCCTTTCCTTCCAAGGTAGCATCAAAAACTTCGTGCTTCCATCCTGGCGCAACGAATATTGTTATCTTCTTCGGCTTATCGATGTTAGACAGCCTTTTGATCTCTATCACGTCTTTCAGCAATCTGCTTATCAATTCTTCCCCAGCTTCTATTCTCATGTTAATGGCTTTAGTATCAACTTCAGGCCAATCTTCCAAAACTACAGAGCTTTTGTTTCCGAGTTCATGCCAGAATTCTTCGCACAGATGCGGTATGAACGGTGCTAGCAATCTCAACCATCTTGAAACGATGTCAGGATTATATTTGTCGGTTCTCTTCTTGTAATAACCTATGTCATTCAGTATCGAGAAGAAGGCAGAGTTGATTGCTTTTTTTATTTCATTCTTGTCCATGGCATTTGTAGCCTCTTCTATCACTCTGTTTATCCTAGACTCTATCCACTTGTCAATCAATTCCTTATCTTTCTTGGGCTTGCTCTTTATAATTTCCTTTATAACTTTGGAGAAAGTTTCTAAATGCCTTTTATAAACTTCGCACTCCTCATTCTTCCAGTCAAAGTCTTCCCATTGATTTGCTCCATGGGTCATGTAGATTCTCATTGTATCAGCTCCATAGAGTTTTATAGCATCGTTCCAAAAGACTACGTTGCCCAAATGCTTCGATAATTTCTTTCCATAGGATATCAAATGCCAGTTAACGAAAATTCCTTGAGGCCATAGGTTCTCTGGAAATATTGCCACGTGATTGAATATGAACAAGGGAAAGTGAGCTGCCTTGTGTTCCTTACCACCAGAGTTCAAATCCAAAGGATACCAGTATGAAAAATCTTTTCTTATGTCTTCCCATACAGTTTTCTTTGCTTTGCCTATGCCAAGGAATACGTAATCAAAGAACTCGTCTGTTAATTCTTCTAGTTTTATTTTTCCTTCGTTAAAATATTTCGAGATAATGTAGAAGGACATGTAGATTGTCGAGTCTGACAATGCTTCGATAATCCAGCCTTCCTCGAATGGAAACTTGGTTCCGAGGCCCCTTTTTCTTACGCAGGGTCTTTCTGCCAACCAATCAATTATGGCAGGAAGTTCTTTCTTGTATTGCGGTGGATATATGTTCATCTTCTCTATGCATTGCTTTGCTACCTCTTTCCATTTCATGTTATCATAATCAATGAACCACTGGCCTTTAACGACCTTTACAATAATCTCCGCTCCACACCTGCAGTAGATGGGTTTGACAGACAATTCGTATGTCATGTCAGCATCTCCTTTTTCCATCAACCACTTTTCAACTTCCTTCTTAGCTTTGGATACTTCCATTCCTCCGAATTTTGGGATTGAGTTGAGCATTCTTCCTCCGTATTCTATCTTATAGAGTTCGTTTGTTATCTCTTCTATCTTCGGATCGCCCTCGTATTTAACATTATATTTTTCCAGCAACTGCTCTGCGGGTATCGCTCCGAAACCCTTTGTTTCAACAACTTGTACAGGTTTTATTTCAGGAGCTATTTTCTTAAGATAAATATAATCAAACGGATCGTGCGATGGAACGCTCATCACGATTCCTGTTGCCTCGTTAACGTCAACAAAATCTCCAGGGAGTATTGGGACCTCTTTATTGTTTGCGGGATTTATAACCTTGGTATTCAACAACTCCTGGCCTGCTAACTCCTTTTCTATCTTGACGTTCTTTCCAAACTGCTTCAGCTTCTTTACAGATTTTTCAGATACGATCCAAGTCTCATTGTCAACTTTTGCTCTTACGTACCTCTCGTTCGGGTTTATCCAGACATTGGTAACACCGAACACTGTCTCAGGCCTTAGTGTCGCTGCTGGTAAAACCACATCACCTAGTCTAAACTTGATTATGACGTAATCCTTTATCTGAGCCCCTTTCCATTCCTTTATGTCCATCTCAGCAGGATCGAGGCTAACAGGACTGTTGCAATCAGGACACCATGCCAATCTATAATCTTTCTGTATAAGATAACCAGCATTCCTTAGTTTCTTGAACTGCCACTGGATGAATTTATTATACTGTGGATCAATGGTCGAGACAACTGGTCTGAAATCCAATGATAGACCAATTCTTTTGAAGGCCTTTATCATATTCTTCTCAAGATACTTCTCAACATCTAAAGGATTTTTAAACTTGGCAGCGTCCTTAGGTTCTATCCCATACTTTTTTGCATTCTTCAAATCCTTTGACACCTCAGTCAATATGGTCTGGCAGTGGACGCCTGTAGCATGGAAGCCCAGAGGGAAGAAAACGTTGAAACCTTTCATTCTCTTGTATCTTGCTATGATGTCAGGTATGACGTAAGACCTTGCGTGACCTACGTGCAATGTGCCTGAAACAGTTGGATAGGCGAAGACCATGAAGAACTTGTCCTTTTTGCTAGGCTCTGATTCGAATATTCTATCCTCTTCCCACTTCTTCTCCCATTTATTTTCAATGTCTTCTGTTTTCATAATCCCAACTCTTTAGAGATGCTCTGCAACGCCTTTAGTGATATTTCAAAGAACTTCTCCTTAGGAATATTTATCTGTTCACAAAATAAAATCCTTTCCCTGCTGCAGTTTCTTGCAAAATCCTTCTGCTTGAATTTTTTGCTTATGCTTTCAACCTTGACATCGGCGAGCTTTTTAGAAGGAATTACTAATGCGCAAGCGATGATCAAGCCTGACACAGCGTCAGCAGCTATCAAAGCCTTCTCAGCATTGGATTCTGGTTGGACTCCTACGTTTTCGTAATTGTGAGCTTTTATTGCTCTTATCATATCGTCTTCTATCTTTTGGTCCAATATATCAGCTGCTACCAAAGTGTGTTTTTCAGGACTGTTTTCAGTCTTTTCAAAGTCTATATCATGTATCAGTCCTATCAGCCTCCACTTTTCAACATCCTCGTTCAAGAATGTAGCAGTCTCTTTCATTATCGCCTCTACTGCATACATATGCTTTAGCAGGTTCTCTTTAGTTATGTGCTCCTTTATCAGACCTAAAGCATCTTCTCTGTTCATAATATCAATATATTTAAAGTCTATAAATAAATAAAATCATTATGCTTGATTTGTCTGAAGTAAAATTCAGCAGAGGAGATATATTAAGGAACGTTAAACTGCCTACAAAAATTACTCCCTCTTTATCAGAGCTTATTGGTATTCACATAGGAGATGGCAGTATAACCGATGCTTTCAAAGATAATGTACATACAGTAATTGAATACTGTGGAGATTCTTTAGATGATTTAGAATATTATAATATTTACGTTTCAAGTTTGATAGAAAAACTATTTGGAATTCAACCATTATTTTCAGACCATGATACTTGGTTTAAACTAGTAATAAATTCTAAAGCAATTTTTAAATTTTATACTAGTGTTATAGGTTTACCAATTGGTAAAAAAGCTCAAACTGTAACAGTTCCTACATTGATATTGAATGATTCTAATTTGATTATAACAAGGTTTTTAAGAGGCTTGATAGATACCGACGGTAGCTTAACTTTCAAAAAGAAACATAAAAATAGACATTATTATCCTGTTCTAAAACTTACTCTTGCTAGTAAAGAGCTAATTAAAGAAGTAAATAACTTACTAAATAATCTAGGATTCGTAACTTATTCATATTTTGATGTTAAACGGTTTGATTCTAGAACAAATAAAACTACTACAATTCATGAGATTTATCTTTATGGCAATAAGAATCTGGAAAGGTGGATAAAAATTATAGGATTCAAAAATCCTAAACATTTTACAAAATATTTAATTTGGAAGAAGTATGGATTTTATCCTCCCAAGATTTCGCATGAACAAAGAAAGAAGATAATACAAGGCTATTTAAATCCTGAAATATTTTATAATTAATATGCCCTCGTAGCTCAGTTTGGATAGAGCGTCTGAGGTTAGGCGAAACTTCTAAGTCCAAACTTAGAAAATCTGATTTGTGATGAGGTCATCAGAAGGTCGCGGGTTCAAATCCCGTCGGGGGCGCTTTCATTTTTTATTTGCTCTCATGTTTTTTACAAATTTTTCTTTGCCACCATAATTAATGAGAACAGCCCAACCAAGATTTATAACATGAGGTTTTGGTCCATCATATTCAGGACAATTCATTGGTTCTATAGATACAGGATAACCTTTTTTGCACTTTGCTTCTTCATAAAAGTCACAAAGATCTCCTACTCTTTTTTCATTTATTACAATCGAGCAGTCTTTAACACAAGGGTAACAACCAAGAAAGGCATTCTCTTTAGAATAAGGAACACCGAGATTGCATTTTGGTTGTATCATATTAGGGCAAAAATCACAAATATACTGATTCTCAAAATCAAAAGGATTATGCCTTCTGACTTTAATTTCTGTTCCTGTTTCTTCATTTTCAATTTCTTTGTCAGACTTGAATTTTACCGGTATATGAGGCATAATAATAGTGTGATAATAAAATTTAAATTCTATGATTCTTAAAAAATCAAAATCATTATTCTTTTTATTCTTGTTAAACAAACTATTTTCTATATGGCTAGGATAATATCAGTCGTATCCGGTAAAGGCGGTGTTGGTAAGACAACGACCGTTTCTAATCTCGGGGCGGCTCTTGTTAAGAAAGGCAAGAACGTTATTGTTGTAGATGGGAACATCACCACTCCTAACCTTAGTCTTCATCTAGGTATTCCGTTCTATCCGATAACTTTGCATGATGTCTTGAAGAGGAAGGTACCGATAGAGGCTGCCATATACGAGCACTCGACCGGTATGAAGATAATACCTGCCTCACTGTCGGCAGACGAGGTAAAGAATGTGAGCCTAGAAAAGTTGGAGAACGCTTTGTGGAACCTTATGGGAAGAGCCGATATCATAATTGTTGATTCTGCTGCAGGTCTTGGCAAAGAGGCCCTGACAGCCATGAAAATAGCTGATGAATTGATAGTCGTAACGAATCCTGATTTACCCTCTGTCACAGACGCTTTGAAAACAATAAAGATAGCAGAGGAAAACGATGTAAAAGTTTTGGGAGTCGTTCTCAACAGGTTCAGGGGCAAGAAGTACGAGATGACCATTCCTGAGATAAAGTCGATGCTTGGCGCTCCCATCTTAACTATTGTTCCAGAGGATTCGTCTGTTCCCAAGTCAATAAAGAGCAGAAGCCCTGTCGTTCATCACAAGCCTAAAAGCGGCGCAGCCATAGCTTTCAATAAGCTGGCAGCAAAGATATCAGGCGAACCTTTTGTTGAAGAAGTGAGAAAAGAAAGAGGTTGGTTTGACAGGCTGACCTTCTGGTTTAGATGATCAATCTTTTATTAGACCTTTGAAGAACTCTCTCGTTGCTTTCATAAACCTTTCATGCTTTATTTCTGCTATCTCTATTATATCGTCTAAGAAAAAGCATGGCACTATAATGATTATTAAATACAACAATATGCCGAAACCCAAAGAAGAAACTATGTAACCTTTTGAAATTTTTATGTTAAAATCTATAGAATACATGACATTGCTCAGGGGATAAAATAAGGCGATGCCTGCCCCTTCTCTTATGCCTATGCCTTCTCCAAAAACTGGATTAAATAAATCTAAGAAAACATGGCTTGATAATAATATTAACAAAAGTAAAAATAAACCCTTTACATATCTGTCCAGTTTGAAGTGAAATGATAGAAACAATAATATAAGCGGAATTAATATTGTTACAAAAACATTGTGAAACATCATTCTGTCAGAGCCAATGAAATGATCCAGATCTATCAAGACTGTTAGAGAGGATGCTGCAAAAATTGTTCTTATGGGGTGTTTGATTTTTAATCTGGCCGCCAAAGCGGCAATTATCGGTAATACAAAATGAAATAAACTATCCATTTAATCAACTTCCATCTCAAATGCAATAACAGGCTTTTCTAGCTTCCAATTAGCTAGGACTTGAGGATGAATCTCGCCAAAAAATCCTACCTCTTTTCCATCAACCAATATCTTTCCGCACCTTGATTCTATGAAACTCGGATGATTATATTCCTTTATCTCGTATTTGTATCCTAAGGAACTAAGAATAGCCTCTACCACCGATTTGATCTCTGTCAGGTTGGCATTGTCATAGGAAATGGCAGCAGCAAGTTTCTTGGTTTGCCTGGTTTTTGTTTCTTGGCTTTCATCTAGAGTTAGTGCATCTCCCAATTCAAATATTTTCTGCGGATAGTCCCTGTGCTTGTTTGCTGTTAAGACTTTTAGCAGGTTAGGCAGCAGCCATGTCCTGCATATGTTGTACTCATTGGAAATAGGATTCATTATTTCTACTGCCTCGCCATCTAAATTCATCTTAGAAAAGTTGTTCTCCCTGTTTGTCAGAACGAAGTTCAACACCTCTTGGAAACCTAGACCTGTCACTATCTCTCTAGTCTTTCTGTATAATTTTTCTATTTCAGCTTCCTCACCGATTGTTGCTATTCTCGGTAGCACTGGTTCGATATTATTATAACCGTAACCAATGGCAGCGTCTTCTATTATATCGACCGAATGGAGAATGTCAGAACGATAAGCAGGTATGCCTATTATCACTTTTCCGCCTTTCATTTTTTTGACAGCATATCTCATCTTCTCCAGTATCTCAACTATCTGGTTCTCGTTCAGTCCTATGCCTAATAGTTTGTCTACGTTATCCATGTTTATCGTGAATTCCGTGGGTTCTAGTTGCGGTGTCAACTTGCCACTAACTTTAACGCTGAATATCTTTCCGCATCTTTCGACGATGTTACAAACCAGGATGTTCAACGTTTGGTTCACAGCCTTCTCGTCCGTGCCTGTCACATCAATGAAAAGGTTCTTCGTGTTCTCCGTGACCTTCGTTCTTTCAGAGTTTATTATGGGTGGAAAGCTTATGACGCCCTCTTTATCATAAAGCATCGGATAGACGTCCTTGACAAGATGTGCATAGTCCACTCCTTTGGGATGCTTTTCCAGTATCTCCTTTATGCTCATTTCCTCTTTCATGTTCAAGGGAACGAACTTCTCGTCTTTAACATCAGTGTAGACCAACGGCGATACTATCTTATCGAAATCATGAACTCCTATTGCCACTTTCTTTCTGTCCCTTCCTATTGTCATGTGCAACTTTTCTTGGACCTGCATCAAACTCTTGACCAAGTAATCTGATAGGATAACATCTTTTACTATCCCGCAGACTATGTAGGGTCTGACTTCGGTTTTATCCTTTTTAAGAATCATGCCAGATTCTGAGACATCATATCTTTTAATTCCTGTTTCGATTCCTAGGAAGCCTTTCAATTCCCTTGCTATTCCTTCCACAGAGAACATGTCAGGCCTGTCAGGATTCAATTCGCACTCTATCTTGTCCCCATCGAATTTTGTCTCAAACTTCAACAAGAACAAGGCCTCTTCTATTTCTTCGTCTTTTAGATTCTTTCCTAACAAATTCAACAAATCGTTTTTACTAATTTCTATTACAACCATAACATCACTTTTTTAACCCTTTAATTATCGCATATATTGCTATCAAACTCCAAACAATATTCAAACCAGCTGAAGGATATGCGCTATTTGAAAGTGAATTAATGACTATGAATATCCCTCCGATTAAATTTAGCCCATGATAAGTTTTAGATTTTTCCTCAAGTTTTTTTGAAGCCAAAAGAAAATAAGCTAATAAAATAAGTATTGTTCCAATCCAACCTATTATTTCAATTGCTATAATAGCCATATTATAACCCTGTTGGTGAATCTATGAAAACAGTTTTCAAACCAAATTTCTTTCCCAGTAACGGACCCAAGGCCTTAACGCCCAGAGTTTCTGTCTTGTAGTGTCCTGCGAATATAACATTTATTTTTCCCTCTTCCGAATCATCATAATAACCATGGGAGGTCTCTCCTGTGATGAACAAGTCTGCCTTCTTCTTAATGGCTTCAAGAACATCCGGAGCTCCGTATCCCGACATAACAGCTATTTTTTTGATTTTACTCTTGCCAAACCTTAAAACCTTGCACTTGGTTTTTAATTTTCTTTCCAATTCATTTGCTATCGAGTCAAGGCTTCTCACTTCTTCCAAATAACCCAAGTAACCTACGCCGCCGAATAATTCTTTAGGTTTTGCGTTTAGCAGTCTAAAGATTTCAGCATTGTTTCCGTATTTGATATGCTTGTCCAAAGGCAGATGGACGGCATAGAGAGATATCTTGTTTTTCTTGAGGAACTTTACCCTGTTTTTTGTTACGTTGGAAACGTCTCTCAGGTTCTTCCAAAACAAACCGTGATGAACAATGACGAGATCGCACCCTAATCTCTTAGCCTTCTTAAAAACATCCATGCAAGCATCAGTGGCTAGGCCAACTTTAGTTATGTTTTCAGATGCCCTGACCTGTAAACCGTTCTTGGACTTGTCCTTTATGCTTTTGACTTTCAATTCCATGTTCAAAAATTTAACAATCGTAATTAGTTTTACCATTTATTTCACTTTCAATTTTTCTTTAGCTAAAATCAAGGCAAGCATTGTGTAACCAGTAGTTTTTTCTTTTCCAGTTAAAAACATTTCATATGCTTTTTTTAGAGGCATCTTAACAACTTCAATTAATTCGTAAGAATCCGCCTCTTTTGGCGACTTGAAAAGACCAGTTGCAAGATAAATATGAACTATGTTTCTCATTCTTACCGAATTTAAAAGTGTCGCAAGCTTTACAAATTTCTTAGCATCAAAACCTATTTCTTCTCTAAGCTCATTCCTTGCTTGTTTAACATTATCTTTCTCTTTTGCGTTTTTCTCAACTCCGCCTGCAGGTATAATCATTATTTCCTTTTTCCAAGCAGACCTCCATTCCTTTGAAAAATATACATTATTTCTATCATCTACAGCTACAATTGCAACTGAATCTTGAGTCCAGTCTATAGCGTCCCAATAAGCAATTTTTCCATTTGGAAGCTTTACCTTGTCTGAAAAAACATCGAAAAATTTACCTTTGAATACGTTCTTTCTTGAAATCAATTTTGGAGCTTTCATTTATTTCACCAAACTATCACAACATCACAATTTTTTTGTTTCTCAACCACTCTAGATCTTCTGAATAAAGCATCCTGACATCGTTTACGTCCAATGCAACCATGGCTAATCTGCTAATACCAAGACCCCAGGCCAGCACTTGGCATTTCTCTATACCCAGCGGTCTTAACAACTCAGGTCTGAACATACCTCCAGGCATCGCTTCTATCCAACCTAGAAGAGGATGCTTGACAAAGCACTGGACAGAAGGTTCTGTGAACGGGAAGTAGGCAGGTTGGAACTTGATTTCCTTTATTCCCATTGCTTCTGCTATCTCCTTGAAGAAACCGAACAGATGCCTTAAGGTAAGGTTCTCTCCAACGACTATGCCTTCGCACTGATAGAATTCCATCAAGTGCTGTGCATCTATGGCATCAGGCCTAAAGTTCCTGTCTATTGTAAAATATTTTCCAGGCTTGTCACCGAACTTGAACAGAGTTCTCGCAGACACTGCTGTTGTGTGCGACCTCATTATTAGTCTTGAGGCATTTTCCTTGCTCCACACTCCGCCCCAGCCGCTACTCTCCGTCACCCAACCACCTTCGTGAGTTGCCTTGACTTTTGCAACCAGATTTTCATCAGGCAAGTTTCCTATGGTAGGCTTTTTTAGATAGAATATATCATGTATATCTTTTGAAGGGTGATCCTGAGGAGTGAACAAAGCGTCGCAGTTCCAGAATGAGGTTTCAACCAAAGGACCTTTCATTTCCTGGAATCCTAATCCGATTAGTTTCTCTCTCACATCTTCTACGAATTGAATGAAAGGTTGTTTTTTCCCTGCGTAAATCCTTGGTGCAGGAGCGTTTGCATCATACTTTCTAAAGGTCCTATTTTTCCAATCTCCAGACATTATCATTTCAGGAGTTAGCTGGGTTATTTCTCCTGTTTTGTCAGCCTTAGATTCTGTTTCAACTTTTTTCCTGTGAAATAATCTTTGGCAAAGAGAAAGTTTCTTTTCCTGTGTAACCTCTTTTGTTTCTTTAACCAAGCTCCTGCTAAGTAGAATCTTTATCATCTCTGGTTCTGCATCGCCTTTTTTGTCTATCTCTTCTATTGATTTTTCCAAGGCAGTCTTTTCAATCTTCTTACCATTATCTGTTATCTTGACAATGCTATTCTCTATTGTTATCCATCCGTTCTTTCTTGCCCAGCCTATAGCTATCTGTGATTTGGGAAAACTAGAAACCTCTCCCAGCGGTTTTTCATTGGCTATAAACTTTAGCAATTGCTTTTCAGGCAAACCGTTCTTAAGATAATCCTTTCCTTCTTCTGTTAGTTCGTACATATCAATCTTCTAGCATGAATTTATCAATAACTTTTTTTGCGGCTTCCCTCTTTTTCTGATGGTCTGCTAAGAACTTGTTGATTTTTTCGGCAAGTTCTTTCTTACATTCACCGCACATTATCTTTCCTTTCTTGCACTTTTCATATCTTTCTTTAAGTTTCTCGTCGTCTTGCTCAAAGAAAAGATAGAAATATTGATAGACAGAGCAGACATCAGGTTCTCCGCCAAGCTTTTTCTGTTCTTCTATAGTGTCTCTGCCGCCTGTGAATGCTTTCATAACTTTTCTTTCAACGTCCTTCGGTGTGTCAACAGTGTATATGGCAGTTTCTGGTTCGCTTGCAGACATTTTGCTACCCTTTCCTAAGCTAGGCAGGAACTTGCATTGGATGGAAGCCGGTTTGTAGTAACCTAATTTCGGTAATATGTCTCTGGCTATTCTAAAATGCGGGTCTTGGTCAATGGCATGAGGAATCAAACAAGGAACATTCTTTTTGTGTTTTACAGATTCTATGAATGCAGGAACAGACTGCATGCTTGTGAAAAATATTGAACCGACATTTGTTTCGTTAGTGAACCCAAAAACAGCTTTTACTGTTGAAAAGGTTAATTTCTTAGCAACCCTCAATGCCTGTCTGTACATAGTCTTGGCGTATTTCAAATCTGAAATTATTTTGGTCTTTTCAGGATCAAATCCAAGCGCTATTATATCCAAGGCATTCTCATAAGTGAACTTGTCAACATCCTCCAGACTAAGTTTTTCTTTGAACAAAAACTTTTCATCGTCCGTCAATTGAATTAGATAATTGACATTAAATGCGTCTTGCAGTTGTTTTGTGAAAACGAAGGGTAGCAAATGGCCAAGCTGAGTATGACCAGAAGGACCTCTACCATTGTATAAATAGAACTTATTACCCTTTTCATATTCATTCAAGATAAATTCTAAATCTCTATGAACGAAGAATATACCTCTTCTAAGGAAGAAGTTGTTCTTCATATATTTTTCTAATCTTTTCAATAGCTTTTCGTCTATCAAACTCAAGCCAAATTCCTTTACGAGTTTATCATAGTCTATCTTACCGCTAACTTCATATGGAGTTACGATCATTTTTTCTTCTGGCATCTACTCACCCTTAACTAATAGATAACTTTTTTTAGGTTTATTAATATTCCTAGAAGCAGCAAAAACTAACAAATAAATTGGAACAGGTTCCATCCCATCTAATCGCCTAAAAACTATTTAAGTCAAAACAATATAAACCTTACTAGTCGAATTTTCTTATTAGGCTGTTTGCATATCTTGAGTAATCCTCTCCGACTGAAAGATAAGCGGTCGTGTCAACGCTCTCTCCAGTTAGCCTGTAGTATTCTTTGTCAGACATCTCTCTAATCTCATATTCACCTTTCTCTGGGTGTTTCATATGGTAGCGCTCGTGTATCCGGACGTACAGTTTTGGTCTGCTAATGCCAATTTCCTTCAAATCTTCCAAGTATTCACCTATGAGAATCAGGTCAATCTTGTTCGTTTTTCCTTTTATATTTCTGGGCAAGTCGACATCCTCGCATTCAATAACTTCCTTTTTGTATCCTTCAGGCATTTCTATTTCTACTTTTTCGCACTGCATAAGAACTGATAATAATTCCGCAAGAAAATATTTAAAACTTAGACAAAGCTTCCAATGTCCTTGTTCGTGTCCAATTTCTTCAAAGCTTCTTCCACATCCTTTGCCTCCACTTTCTCAGAACCTCTCTTCTCAGCAGTATCTCCTGCCATTTTCATTAAGAAAAGGCCAATTCTCAGATCCTTTGCTTTGAAGGTTCTCTTTATTATTATCTCAAACGCATCATAGTCCCAGCAATCAGGCATGAAAGCGTATTTTTTTCTCTCGTTCAGAATCCCTCTCGTCTCCTCAAAGCTATATGGCTTGAATTCCAGGTTGTCCATCATCAATCTCGATGTCAGCCTTCTGTCCATCTTAGCTACCCATTCGCTCGCATTGGTTACCAGTATTATTGACTTGTGCGGTACATCCTCCAGGATTCTGTATAGAAAATCAAAATCCTTCACCTTGTCGATTTCGTCGAATGCGAAAACAACGCCATCGTACCTGTTCAACCTAAGTATCGCCCTGTCAAAAAGTTCGTCTGAAGACACCTTCTCCAATAATTTTATGTCAAGCAAATCAGCCATCTCATTTATTATCTTTGGGGTGGTGTCCCTTTTCCAACAGTTGATGTATACAGGCATTATATTTTCCGTCTCCTCTATCAGTTTCCTAAGGATGAATCTCACGCAAGATGTCTTCCCTATTCCCGGAGCTCCTGTTATCAATAGATTTGTCCCGTTCCTTCCGTTGAACAACGGCTTTATGCACTCTGCTATGTATTTGTGCTGCTCTTCCCTGTATATCAAAAGTCTAGGTAGGTAGGTCTGCTCCAGTGATTCAATGTTTATAAAAATGGAACCGTTCATATTAGATATTTTAAACAGAACTTATTTATATTTTAAATATGATGCGATAAGTTTAAATGCATTTACTTTCTAGTAATAACTATGACTATAATTGACGAAACCAATCAAATATTGGACAAAGTTCAATTGCCCAAAGGAGATGAGGATTGGTTTATTCTAAAAGATAAGAATGGAGAAAAGATTACAAGAACGTCTCATACACAGCAAACATACATGGGTCAGGAGATAACCAAAGAAGTATTTGGAAAGGGCAAAGGAAAATATGCTGTTGCATCTACCCAAAAGTCTTATGATTTAATGCATTCTGATGAAAAATTCAAGAAACTAATGGAAGAATATTGGGCTCATAACAGAGAACTTCTGTTAAAATCAGGTCTATTGATTCCAGACCCACAGGTAAGAGATGTTGGTGGAGAATTAAAATACATATTGGAAACACAAATGATGGCAAGTGAAGGCAAACTAAAACCTATAAAATCTGACAAAGCTATTGAAGTGAAAATCAATAAAAATGATGCTATTGATACATTGGTCAAAGCAGGAGTTATGAAAGAGCCAACTCACAAAGTTTATAGAGGCGGTGTTTATTTTGAAGATGGTTTGTCTTCTCTCTGGTCCAGTTGGGGCGCTGCTGGGGGGTGTCCTGGTGCGGTTGCGGACTGGCTTTCCCTCAGGGGTGACGATGGTCTCGCCGCTTTTGAGAAATTACCTTCACCTCAAGAAAAGATTGATTAATATGGAAATTGATGAATTAGAAAAAAGAATTGATTCTACAAGAACAAAAATAAAAGAGATTAATGATAGTTTAACGAAAGAGCAAGAAAAGTTAGAAGCATTTAAAATTCAAGCATAAATAGATTTCTTTTCTAAAAATAGTCTATGCCTAGCTTTTGCTCTTTTTTTTTGTCATGAAAGGAACACATATAAATTTAGGAAATGTATTATGGAAAGTTGGTTATTATGGAAAAAGAGAAAAACAAAGGTTTCATAGACCTGGCCAAGAGAAGGGGATTTTTCTGGCAGTCCTCTGAAATCTATGGCGGTATGAGCGGTATATTTGATTATGGTCCACTAGGTCTGTTACTAAAGAGGAAGCTTATTAACAAATGGAGAAAATTTTTCATAGAGGACAACATCTACGAGGTTGAGACAAGCATCATTCAGCCTGAAAAGGTTTTTGAAGCATCAGGCCATCTGAGCAGTTTCATAGACCCTGTCACGCAATGCAAGAAATGCAAAAGTATTTTTAGAGCTGATAATCTCATAGAAGAGGTTACAAAAGAGTTTGTTGAGGGTAAGAAGCCTGAAGAATTGACCAGAATATTAAGAGAGAAAAATATAAAGTGCACGAAGTGCAAGGGAGACCTAGCTGACGTAAAGATATTTAATCTAATGGTCAAGACTTTTCTTTCGCCTACAGAAAACGAACTAGCATACCTGAGGCCTGAAACAGCTCAAGGTATTTTTGTTAACTTTAAGAATATTTTAGTTGCTACGAGGGCAAAGCTACCTTTCGGTGTTGCCCAGTTAGGAACATCTTTTAGGAACGAGATATCGCCAAGGCAGTGGATAATAAGATTGAGAGCCTTTAATCAGGTAGAGATAGAGTGGTTCTTTGATTCTAAAGAAGTTAACCATCCGAAATTTGACGATATATCTGATGTTAAAATAAGAATTCTAACTAGAGAGGCTCAGAAAGAAAATGGTAAAGATATAACCATAACAACGAAGGAGGCTGTTGACAGGGGAATAATTCCTAACCAGCATCAGGCATATTACTTGGCTAAGGAAACCCAATTTTATCAATCACTAGGATTGCCTTTCGAGATGTTTAGATTCAGGCACATGCTTCCAGAGGAGACGCCGCATTATTCGAAGGGAAATTTTGATTTGGAAATAAACTTTGATTTCGGTTGGAAAGAGGTTGTTGGAAACGCCTATAGAACAGATCATGATTTGAAGAATCACATGGAAAAGTCTGGCGTGGATTTGTCAATTGTTTTGGATGATGGAACCAAGGTTATACCACATGTTGTCGAGCCTTCCTTTGGTATTGAGAGAACCATATACGGTATTCTGTTGAATTGCTACAAGGATGATAAAGAGAGAGGTTGGGAATGGTTTGCATTTCCTCCTGAATTAGCGCCGTATACAACTGGCGTTTTCCCACTGGTTAACAAAGATGGTCTTCAGAAGAAGGCAGAAGAAGTTTTCAATATGCTCAAGAAATACTTTGATGTTTTTTACGATGACAGAGGTTCTATAGGAAAAAGATATGCAAGGACAGATGAAATAGGAACTCCATTTTGCATTACGATTGATTATGACACTAAAGAAAATGATACTGTTACTATAAGATACAGGGACACTACAAAGCAGGATAGGGTAAAGATAGAAGACCTAGTAAAGATTATTAGCCAGAAAATACATTCATAGAAAGGCTTATCTTTTTTTATTTCTTTAATAGAATAGAGGTTTGAAAATGAATAGACCAGGAATTGCTGTTATAAATTATGGTGGGCAATACGCACCGCAGATAGGAAAATTTATTAGACAGTTAGGTGTTTGGTCTGAACTTTTAATGCCGAATGCTTCTAAAAATCAGTTTGAGAATGCCTTGGGAATAATTCATTCTGGAAGTAGATGCAGTGTTTATGATAATAATGCGCCTCTACCTGATGGCGAGATTTTAGAACTATCCATACCTCAATTCGGATTTTGCTACGGCCAGCAGGCAATGCAATTTGTCCTTGGAGGGGAGGTTGTAAAGGGCGGTTCTGGCGAGTATGGAATTAGCACTCTGCACATACTAGACAAGTTGGACATATTCAAAGGCCTAAGCAATCAGGAGCAAGTCCTGATGAGTCATAGAGACGTTGTTATTAAGCCTGCACAAGGCCACGAAAGGATAGGATTTACAGACACTTCTCCTAATGCAGCATTAAGAGATAAAAAAAGAAAATTATTTGGTGTCCAGTTCCATCCTGAAGTGTATCAAACCCCAAAAGGTAGAGACATTATAAGCAATTTCTTAGATATATGCAGATGCAAGAGGGACTGGAACCCTGGAAATTTAGTTGAAGAGAAAATAGAAATAATAAAGAAAGAGGCTGGCAACAGCTATGTAATAGTTTTGACAAGTGGTGGAAAGGATTCAACTACTGTTGCTCTGATGACAAGAAGAGCTTTAGATCCTGAAAAGGTTTTTTACCTGCATGTTGACACTGGTTTGGAAAGAAAGAATGAGGTCGAGAATGCAAAAGACATGCTGAACAGAGCCGGTATAACCAAGAACTTGTACATAATTGATGCAAGTAATAGACTGTTTGAGAAACTGCATGATGTTTCTGAACCCAACAAGAAAAGAGTTATTATAGGAGATACGATTTTTGATGTGGCTGATGAGTTGGCAGAAAAATTAGATTTACCTAGAAACTATAAGCTTATTCAGGGCTCATTGCTTACTGACATTGTAGAATCGTCTGCTGTTACAGGAACAGAAGATCAGATAAAGATTCATCATAATGTCACTCAACTATCTAGAGAATTAAGAAAGCAGGGCAGAATGATTGAACCTCTCAGTGATTTCTATAAAGATGACACGATTAAACTCGCTCCTATTGTTGGAACACCCCAGAAAGTAACGGATGACGAACCTATGCCAGGACCTGGATTCGGTATTAGAATAAAGTGCATACCAAAAGACTTCAAGTATGATACTGAAAAATTCAAAACAATAGACAAGCATGCTAACAGCATAGCAAATGATTATGGGTTAAAGGTCTATAGCAGGCCATATATCACAGTTGGAGTTCAAGGTGACACTAGAACCGAAGTTCATCCAGCAATTGTTGAAGGTATTATAGATGAGAAAATGTTCAAAGAGTTCTCAAAGAAACTCACAGACTCTGTAAGGGATATCAGCAGGGTTTGGTTCATGCTAAAACCTAATAGGATAAATAATATAGAAATTCTACGCGGTAAATATGTCACAAAGGATAGAGCTGATAGATTAAGGGATATTGAGTATGCTATAAAAAATGCTTTGAAGGCGCACTTGCCCAAAGTTAGCAAAATAACTCAGTTTCCAGTATTCCTAATTCCTGAAAGCATAAATGGAAGCGATGAAATGATTGTTCTAAGACCCTTTTTCTCTTTGGATTACATGACAGGAGAGTCTGTCTGGCTACCAAAAATCGTGACAGATGACATATTAAGTGCTATAGACAGAGCAAATGTTAAAATGGGTTATGATGAGATTGCAGTTGCCATAGAAGGAGAAGGAAAACCTCCTGGAACAACCGAACTAGAGTAATAAAAAGAATTTGTTAAGAATATAGGATAGTTTCTAATAAGTTTAAATTTTTAATCTCTCTATTCTTGTAGCATGGGCAGCAACATGATAGTTTTTGGTGGGTATTTTTAAATTTCAATTTTCTATAATACTTGATATGAAAGGATATATAACATCTCTTGAAAAAGAGACTAGAAAAAACTCCAACTTCCGCAAAGTGCTTTACACAGGAAAGAACAGTCAGCTTGTGCTTATGAATCTCAAGCCTTTGGAAGAGATAGGAATGGAAGTACATGAGGGCACAGACCAATTCTTCAGGTTTGAGGAAGGAGAAGGAAAGGTCGTTATTGATGGAGTAGAACATAACGTTAAGAACGGGGACGGGGTTATCGTTCCAGCAGGTGCGAAACATAATGTGATTAACACCTCAAAGAAATTAGAACTCAAACTTTATACAATCTATTCTCCGCCTGAGCATCAGGATGGCATAGTACGCAGAACGAAGGCAGATGCTGAGGCTTCACCAGAAGAGTTTGACGGCAAAACTACGGAATAGATGTTTCAATTAGTGAGTTTCCTAATTAAGCGGATAAGTTCAGGTTTATTTAAAAATTCAAACTTTGAAAATATTCTTAATCCACACGCCTATAAACATACTAACAATAATAATCAAAATTGCAATTGCAACATGCCATAAAATTGCCTTGTAAGGGTTAACTTTTTCTTCTTTTGCTATTAAATAACTTAAAATTACAAGTAATGAAATACCGTAAATAATTGAAACAACTACAGCATAATCTATTGGCAAAATTGCAACTAATAAAATGAAGACTGATACTATCAAAAACCTTGTCAAAAAATTGTAGAATGTGGAAACGTTTACGACCTTGGATTTCTTGAGTTCTGATTCTTGATAAATGTGAATGCCCAACGAATCAGAAATGTTGTCAGCAATAGCAAATAGCAATAACAAGCCAATAATAGTTAGATTTGGATTAATGCTTCTGCTTAAACTAACTATAAATGCCAAACTGGTAACAATGGCAGAAGTGGCACCAAAACTAAAATTACTAAGGCATTTTATCATAAAACATTATACTGTTTTCCTATTAATATTAAACTATAGTACTAATGTTAACAATCTAAATGCTATTCCTCCAATAAAAATCGCAAACACAATCTTGAACACAGTGATAAATGTCGCTTTCTTCCAACCAATCTCCCTGACTAATACAGCTACTGTCGCTATGCAAGGTATGTATAACATAGTCACTAAAGAAAATACTATCATTTGAACTGGAGTTAGAATCATTGAAAAATTAGTGGTCCCTCCATGAGATGCCAGGATAACTAACGTCAGTTCTTTTCTCAGAATTCCAGAGATTAAAGCAATACCAGAAAAAAGAGGCAATCCTAGCCAGTCAACAGTTATAGGCTTCAATATATTCTCTATTAATATTGACAAATTTGTAATATCTAAAATTTTAATTAAAAGACTAAAGACAATTATCAATGGAAACGCTATGTAGATAAAATCTTTTATTCTGAACCATGCCTGCTTAGCTACTGTCTTTAGATGTGGTATTCGATAAGGATTCATTTCCATTATTAATTCGGTGGGTTCTCCAGGAAGCACTTTGAAGGCGATTCTACCAAGTATGAAAACTATTATCAAATCTACAGCATAAAGTAAAAATGCCCAGCCTAACCCGACATACTTTCCTACCAGGCCGAGTATGACAGTTGTAACCGCAGCACATGGTATCAGAGTAGTAACAAAAATTGCTATTAACCTCTCTCTTGGTGTTTCCATTATTCTACATCCTAGGCAAGCTGGGACATTACAGCCATAACCGAGCATTAAAGGTATGAATGCCTTTCCATGCAATCCAATTTTGTGCATAACATTATCCATTAGAAAGGCTACTCTAGACAAGTATCCTGAATCTTCAAGAAGACCTAGAATCAAATAGAAAGGAAATATGTACGGCAACACAATAGTAATACCTGCGACTACACCTTCTATTACTCCCCAAGCTAAATTACTTATTATGCCTGTGCCAAAGAATTGTTCAAAGATATATTGCAATCTCGTGAAAGAGTTAACCAAAATATCAGATAAGAAATTGCCAAATGTGAATATGACGTAAAACAATGAAAGTATGGAAAGAATCATTATAAGATAACCCCAAATGTCATGAGTAGTTATCTCATCTAATTTATCAGAGAATCTAACTTTAGTGGGACCTAGAGATACACAATTGTTAAATATTTCGTTCGCAACATCGTATCTTTCGGATGCCATGATGCTGAACCTGCTATGACCATGAACAGATTCGAGTTTTTTTGCATCCGTTTCTGCGATTTTTAGAACTTTTGGATAGACCTTATCTACCATTCTCTTGATTTCATCGTCGCCTTCCAAGAGTTTAATTGATATGAATCTTTTAGGATAATCCGACTCAATTTTATCCAAACTCTTGATGATTTTTTGAATTTCTTTTTCGACTTCCATCCCATATTTTATCTCAGGTTTTTTACAACCTCTCTTAACCAATCTTATAGTTTCATTTACTAGTTCATGGATTCCTTCACCTCGAGTTGCGATTACAGGAATTACTGGAACTCCTAGAATTTTTTGTAATTTTTTTATGTTAATATGCATCTCTTTCTTTTCTGCCAAGTCCATCTGGTTCAAGGCTATTATCATGGGCCTTTCCAACTCTAGAAGTTGAAGAGTGAAATATAGGTTTCTCTCAAGGTTAGTGGCATCGATGACGTTTATTATAACATCAGATTTTTCTTTTGATATGTATTCTCTCGATATCAATTCTTCCATAGAGAAGGTTGAAAAAGAATAGATGCCCGGTAGGTCTATGACATCGATTGTATATCCTTCGTGATAAAGTGTCCCTTCAGCCTTTTCAACTGTTTTTCCAGGCCAATTGCCAATATGCTGATGTAAGCCGGTTAAATTGTTAAAGATTACTGACTTTCCTACGTTTGCGTTACCTGCTAAGGCAACAGTTATCTTCCTCATTCTTTTACCCTGATTAGAATTTTGGCAGCAACTCCATAGCCCAATGCTAGTTTAGACCCTCTAACAGAAATTTCAACAGGGCATAGATGGCCTTTTTTTTCTATTTTAAATTCTGTACCAGGTGTTAGACCCATATCAGTTAATTTTTGGGCGACTCTGCGTCCCCCTGAAATAGAAACAATGATTCCTTTTTGGTCTTTCTTTAAATCGATTAGTTTCATTGACTTTTCTGACATACTATAACTATTGTTTTTTTATATAAATAATTCTATAAAATACACCGAGAATTCTCTAAAACCTCTCAAATCTCTGGTTTTGCTAACTTTATCATCAAAACTCCCATTATACCCCTAAAAATAATCTAGTCATATACTTAATGCTGAATAATAAGATTATAGGATAATCTTAAAGAATTGGGAAATATTTTTTTATTTCCCAAGGTGTTACTTGAGTCCTGTAAGAATTCCACTGGTTTTTCTGCGCTTCGATAAGTTTATTGAAAATATAATTGCCGAGAGCTTCTTTTATTATATTATCTTTGCTTAACTCCTCGGTTGCTTCTTCAAGCGATTGGGGAAGCGTCTTTATATAAAAATCTTCCAATTTTTTATCGTCAAAATGATATACGTTTTCTTCTACAGGTTTTGGCGGAGCCAGTTTGTTTTTAACGCCGTCAAGCCCTGTCTGCAGCATGGCGGCGAACGCAAGGTAAGGATTGCAAGACGAATCAGGGCATCTGAGTTCTATTCTGCATGCCTGCTCTTTGCCGCTAACAAACTTTGGTATCCTCATCAGTGCTGACCTGTTGATCCTCGCCCAGCAAATATAGACAGGAGCCTCATAGCCGGGAACTAGCCTCTTGTAGGAATTAACAGTGGGTGCGATGACGCCGGACAGCGCTCTTGCGTGGCTCAATTGACCTGCTATAAAGCCATAAGCGACTTTTGACAGTTGATACTCATCGTTAGGATCATAGAATGCATTCTTACCATCAATCCACAGGCTCTGATGAGTGTGCATCCCTGATCCGTTTATTCCAAAGACTGGTTTGGGCATGAACGAAGCGAACAAACCATATTTCTTTGCGATTACTTTGACAGTATTTTTATACATCAAGACATTGTCTGCCATAGTTACAGGATCGCTAAATTTAAAGCCTATTTCATGCTGGCCTGGGGCAGCTTCATGATGTCCTCTTTCTACTCCCAAGCCTATTGCGTCTAGGTTTTCTATGACCTCTCTTTTTACGTCTACAGCAAGGTCCAAAGGATTCAAGTCCCAATAGCCAGCTTGGTCGTGAAGTTCTTGAGTCGGAGCAGGGCCGTCATTCATTTTAAACAAGAAAAATTCTAACTCCGGACCAACTTTGAATTCGAAACCCATCTCCTTTGCTTTGTTTACAACGCGTTTCAGATTGCTTCTCGGGTCTCCCTCGAATGGTTTTTCATCAACAGTGTAAACGTCGCATATTATCCTGGCTATCTTTTTATCAGACCAAGGAATTTTAGTGAAAGTTTTTAAATCAGGTTTGAGAAGCATATCGCTCTCGTGTATCCTTACAAATCCTTCGACGGAAGAGCCATCAAACCATAGACCGTCTGTTAATATGTCTTCCAGTTTCTTTGCTGTCACTTCGCAATTTTTAGCGTTACCAAGTATGTCAACGAACTGTAATGAGATAAATTTTATGTCATCTGATTTTGTGGTCTTGATTATGTTATTTTTTAATTCCTCTTCGTTAAATTCCGTAGAAATCATATAATTAATAGCTCATTCAGATATTTATCTTTTTCTATAAATTAAAATTCATAACCACAGTCTATACAAATAGTTCGAGTCTGATCAAATTTGATTGAAGAATCTTTGATGAGCTGTAGATTTTTAGAGCCGCACCTTCTACAAGAGGTCTCCATAATGAAAATTTAAGAACTATATTATTTAAATCTTATTAATACGTGGTGAGCTTATGTCGGATGCAATAATAGAAGCCAAGGATTTGAACAAGGAATTCAAGTCACTGAAGCGAGAGTCTGCTATCAAAGACTTGTTTAGCAGGAACTATAAAACAGTAAAGGCCTTGCAGAACGTAAATCTGGAAATTAAAAAAGGAGAATTCATCGGCATTATAGGGCCGAATGGTGCAGGGAAATCGACTCTGATAAAAATACTGACGGGAATCCTAACTCCGACCTCTGGTTATGCAAAGGTAATGGGCATAATTCCTTACAAGAAGAGGCAAGAGAATGCTAAAAACATAGGAGTTGTTTTCGGATGGAGAACGCAGCTATGGTGGGATCTGATAGTTAAGGACTCTTACGAACTGATTAGATGCCTGTATAAAATACCTCGTAGCAAGTTCGATAAAAACTTGCGAACCTTCTCTTCGATATTGAATATAGATGACTACTTGAAAAAACCTGTGAGGAAGTTATCTCTTGGAGAAAGGGTCAGGTGCGATTTGGCTGCCAGTTTACTCTACGAACCTCCGATTCTTTTTTTGGACGAACCTACAATAGGATTGGATGTTGTTGCCAAGCAACAGATAAGAGATTTTCTTACAAAAATTAACAAGGAAAAAAATGTTACAATAATAATAACGACCCACGACATGAGGGACATCGAGGAATTGTGCGAGAGAATTCTTATCATAGACAAGGGAAAGAAAATATATGATGGTTCTATAAGAGACATAAAAAAGAAGTTCGGAGCAGAAAGAGTTCTTGTTATTGATTTTGAAAAGCCTATCAAAAAAAATGAATTGAAGTTGAAAGGCGTGAAAATCTCAGAGATTGATGGCAACAAAGTTTTTCTGAAAGTCAACATAAAAAAAGTTTCTTTATCAGAAACTGTAAGGAAAATACTTTCCAAGTGGCCTATACACGATATGACAATAGAAGAGCCTGATATCGAGGGTATAATAAGAAAAATATATCGTGATGGGATATGAAATATTTGGACGTGGTTGCTGCCGGTATAAAGGAAACTATAGCTTACAGGACAGAGTTCTTTGCAGGCTTACTTGGTGCTTTTATAAATCTGGGAGTTCTATGGTTCGCGTGGAATGCCGTGTTTGCTGCTTCCAAACTGGAAGTTATAGGCGGATTCTCTTTGTCTACCATGATAACTTATCTGGTAATTTCTTCTTGTCTAAGGCCATTGACTTACTCTGATATAGAATACGAGATGGAAGAAGATGTGAGGTCTGGAGCAATAAGCACTATCTTGACAAAACCTGTCAGTTATCCTCTATTCCGCATCTCTAAGGGCTTTAGCAACACAATATTCCACCTGATAACAAATGTTTTACCAATTTTCATGGTGTCAATACTTCTGATTAAAATATCAATGCCAGTTGATGTTCTATTCTTTTTGATAAGCGTTTTTCTAGGATACTTTGTTAATTATTTACTTGCTTTTCTGACAGGCATGTGGGCTTTCTGGTCTATAGGCAGTATTTGGGGAATAAAGTTATCCAGGCAGATGATATCGGATGTTATGTCAGGTGCTATAATGCCTATTTATCTTTTTCCAGCTTGGTTCCAAGGCATAGCTCAACTGTTGCCGTTTCAAGCAGTTTTTAATGTTCCTCTTTCGATATACATAGGCAAGATAACAGGCATTGGAATCTTTTACTCGCTGATTCAACAGTTCGCATGGATATTCATATTAGCTTTCTTATCTTACTTGGCATGGAAGTTTGCTGAAAGAAGGATAGTCGTTCACGGTGGTTAAATGCTTGAGTTATGGAAGCAGTTAATAAAAATGAACGTCAAAAGATGGATGGAGTACAGAATAGATTTCTTTGTGGGAATCATAGCTATGTTTCTTACAAACGTGATATCAATAGTTTTTTTCTGGGTGATATTTAGCTACATTCCAACACTCAATGGTTGGTCTTTCAATCAATTGCTTTTCCTCTTAGGGCTCTCTTACTTTTCATTTGGAATATGGCACGCATTCCTGAGTGGTTCTTCACCTCATAGAATTGAGCGCTTCATAGCTAATGGAGAGTTCGATTCCATACTCCTCAGACCATTAAATCCCATGCTTAACTTAACCCTAAGCAATATTGATGACGACGGTTTTGGAGACTTGATAGCCGGTATACTGGTTTTGATTTACTCTTCAAGTGCACTTTCAATAGTATGGTCCTTGACCAACGTGATTTTGATGACTCTGAGCGTTTTTGGTGCTGTGTTGACAATTCTGTCCATCAATATTTTGTTTTCAACAGCAACTTTTTGGGTGGTCAGATCTAGGATGCTTTCAGAAATTTTGTGGCCTCTAATGAAATTTATAGACTATCCTTTGGATATTTACAACCCTATTATAGTGTTTATTCTTACATTCATTATTCCTCTAGGTTTCATCAACTATTATCCTGCTCAGATATTTTTAGGAAAAGGAGTCTGGATGTTAGCAGCTTACTTGACACCATTAGTTGGTGTCACTATGTTCATAATCTCTTACTCGCTATGGAAGTACGGCATAAAGAATTACACTTCTACAGGTAGTTAGATGAAATACAACTGGTATGCTCTAAAAATCGTGATAATTTGCGTAGTCGTCTGGATACTACAACAAATAATACCTTCTTTGACAGACGATTTTGCCCTGACAAGTTCCGAAGTTCTATCAAAACCTTGGACACTGATAACCTACATATTCCTTCACGCTGGTTTCGACCACCTGTTTTACAACATGTTTGCCTTAGCCATCTTCGGGCTTATGCTAGAAAAAATAATCGGCGGAAAGAAGTTTCTAATAATTTTCTTCGTTTCAGGAATAGCAGCGGGCATAGGCAGCGTTATCTTTTATTCTTCATCCATAGGAGCTTCGGGAGCTATATACGGAATAATGGGAGCCCTGGTTGTGTTAAGACCTAGAGCACCTGTCTTTATCGGATTTATAGTTCCTGTGCCAATGATAATTGCTGTGATTCTGTGGGCAGGAGGTGATTTGGTAGGGCTTTTCGCACCCTCGGAGAATGTGGCTTACGCGGCTCACTTGTTCGGTCTTGCTTTTGGTTTGATTTGTGGTCTATATCTTAAGAAAAATTATGGCGAATTTCCCAATCCTAAAAGAAAATCAGATGTAGGCGAAGGTGAATTCCAAAATTGGGAAGACAGGTACGTGAGGTAACAAAGAAGTTTTATCTGACTCTTATCTTTAACTTTCTTCTGCAGACCTTGCAAAGCTTTAGGTTGACGCCCTTCCATCTGACGTTGGTCAGCCTTCCAACTTTTTTGACACTTTGCTTACAATGATCGCATATTATTTGAATCTAAAACACCAAATATTAATTACTCGCTCAATTTTTTAAACCTTAACATCCCCTTCATCCTGTCGTCCTTCAAGTCCTTTTGCTTGAATATAATGTGTTGCAGCCTCTTTAATGCATCGTCAGAAGCTGTTCTCAGGTCCCACGCGTATGATTTGCTCACGAATATGCCCTTGTCTGTCAGCAATCTCGTTCTTATCGAGTATTTTACCTTTCCCGTCTTGTCATATCTTTTCACATGCAGGAAGAATGACTGCGGTTTGTATATTTTAGCCACCTTTTGCAGCATGTCTCTTATCATCCTGTCAACTGTTGAAACAATAAATTCGTCCTCGTCGACCAAGCCGACTATCTGATAATAGACGCCTTTCTGTTCCAGGCTTGATACGTATACTTCTAACAAATCCTTCTCGGTTATCATGCCTACTGGGAACTGGTTCTCCACTATTATGACGCCGTCGCTCTTGTATTTGTCCATCAGGTTTACTATCTCGTTCAGGGTCGCTCTTCTTTCAGCGATCACAGGAGAATCATTCACTATCGTTGACACGGGTATTTTCATGAAGGTCTCTTTTTCAGCTGCCATTGAGTAGAAGTTTATCCTGTCAACAGGTTTGACGGCATTTAGCAAATCGAATATCGTGACTATGCCAAATAATTTCTTGTTCTTGTCTATAACAGGCAATCGTGAGATGTTCTTTTCCCTCATGAGGTATCTCACTCTTCCTATGTCGTCGTCTTCTGTTATTATCTCTGGTATGGACATTATGGTCTCTGCTGTCGTCTGCCTGAACTCTTTCATTCCAGAAGCTGCCTGGATTATGTCTGACATCGAGACAATTCCAACAGTCTTTCCATTGTCTATTACTGGCAAGGCTCGTAGACCTGTTTTCAATATGAGTTTTGCTGCCTCACTTATCTGGCTCTCTGGAGAAAGATGCGGAGGAGGAAAGCTCATTATAGAATTAACCTTCATCTTTTCAGGATTATGAAGTCCTTTCTTAGCTAATTCTTTGGTGTAGATTATACCCTTTAGTTTTTTGTTATCGCAAACTAAGATTTGTCTAAGATTGTATTTTTCGAACAATGAAATTAACTTGGTTATGCTCTCCTCAGGCCCTACAGAAATAAAGTTTTTGGTCATTATGTCGCTTACGAGCAAAGAACCACCTATAAAATTATACTCTTTAGTTTTATATATAAACATGAAGTAAATAATTAATTTTATGATTCATGATGTATGCATAGTCGGTGCTGGTCTTGGAGGTCTTTTTGCGGCAAAATCACTCTCAGAAAATGGCATACGACCATTAGTGTTAGAAAGAAATAAAAATGTCACAGATTCTATTTGTGGAGAACTAACTAATGAAAACACGTTGAAGATATTAGAGATACCAAAAGACTCAGAAATTATAAGCAATAAATTGCATAGAACTGAGGTTATCAGCTTAGATAGCGGAAAGAAAATGGAAATTCCAGAAAATGTCATGAAGGAGAATTATCTTTTGGATAGCTCTTTGCTAAAAGAGTATCTTAAAGAGATTGCTGAAAGCAATAGAACAACGTTTAAGTTTAAAAGTAATGTTGTAAACGTTACAAAATCTGATATTTTTATAACTGGAGTAAAAACTGTTAAAGAAAATTACAAGTCGAATATCACTGTTGGATCAGACGGTTCAAGGTCAATAATCGCCCAAAAAGGTGGATTTGATTTAAATAATTTTAAAGATTTGCCTGCGGTCAGATTTAAGCTTAAAAATTGCAAAGGATTGGATTCAGATTGCGTATACTTTTATCTGGGCAGAAATATTGGTCTTGGATATTTATGGTTGTATCCTAGAAGTAGAACTGAAGCTAATGTTGGTATCGGTTCAATTAATTCAAAGGATATGATTAGTATTCTTACAAATTTCATCAAAAATAAACCAGAATTAAGACAGGCTAGAATTGTTGATAAAAATGGAGATACGATTCCTTACAGCGGGTTACTCCCTAACTTTGTTGGTAATGGCGCTTTATTGATCGGAGATGCAGCCGGGCAGGTTAGCAATTTGGTAGGCGGTGGAGTAGAAACCACAATGGTTGGAGCAAAAATGGCAAGTCAAGCGATAACCAAATCTATCAAATTGCAAAATTACTCTGCAGAACATCTCAAAATGTATGAAGATAATTATAGAAATAGTTACGCAGGCATAAATGTGCAAAAAACTGCAAAATATTTATCAAAGATTATAGAACTTTCTAAGAAAACAGATTTATTCGTTTATATCGAAGAGATACTCGAAAGCATTGAGCCGGATTTTATCAATGAAATTGTTGGAGGTAATTTTTCAAAAATTATGCTCATAAAAGAATTATTGAAACATCCTTTACTTATCATGTTTTTAAAACAGTTGATTTGAACAACGTAATGAAAATAGAACTATGGATAGCATTTTACTAGGGCGAAAGATAAGTTATAGAATAATATGTCACATCTCCCTCGTTGTCTACAATCGCCCAAAGCATATTAGCACGAATATTATGCGCCAGTCTTACAGCACGAGATAGCTCTTGAAAGCTGCATGTATAATCTTCGGCTACGCAGAAAACTATCCAGTGTGTGTGTTCGTGCGGTGCCTTGGGTCCTTTTTTAATAGGCTTTACCCCTCTTTCATAAACTCTAAAATCACAGCCAAATTTAAAACCGGTTCTTACTGGCAATCCTCTCTCCCTTAGGTCTCTATAAACGGCATATCTTATGCTAAACCTATTGTCTATTTTTAGGCAATATTTGAAAAATTCTTGAAAAGACATCTTCTTCTTGTTCTTTACAATCTCGATTTTCTGTCTCTCTAATAATAAAGCAGCCTCTATTAAGGATAATTCCAGTCTGTCTTCAAAGAAGTCCCCATACCATCCATTCTCGAATATCTCATTAGCTTCATTTTTATCCCAGACTATTACCCTTTCTTCTTGCAATTCTGCTTTTACCATATAATCACTTTATGTCTATTCTATTTAAAAATTTTTTCTATCCCAGGTTTATTCCTCTTGTCATCATTGTTAATTTACAGTTATCGCAGAAATTCTTTTGCTTCTTGTCAACGTCGTAAACGGAAGGCGAAAAATTCATCACGCAGTCCATGTGTTGGCAGTGATCTAAACCGAGGTAATGTCCTATTTCATGTATAACCTCTTTGACAACCCTCTCCTCCAAGAGTCTTCTATCGGGTTTCTCGTCATAGAACTCTGTTCTGAGCCTTGCCAGGGATACGATGGCACAGCTCTTTGCGGGGTCCTCCAAGCCGAAAACAAAATTCAAACCGCCATAATACAAATCTGCTTCCGTTAGCAGTAGGCTGGGGATGCTCCTGTCAATGAACTTTATCTCCGACGATTGTGAGAGCATGTTCATAACAATTTCAGCATTGTATTGTTTTCTCCAGTGATTGAATGACTCCTGCGGTATGTCCAATTTAGACATTATTCTGCATTTTATGTTCAAATCACCCAGTTCATTGATAACAGTATCTAAAATTTCTTTGGGCAAATTACCTATGGGAACTATTCTAAGAAACATAATTAGATTAGGTTTCCAAAGGTTAAAAAATTATTACTTCCAAAACCTTTAAGTTTTTTTGTTTACATCATATATTATGCAACAGAAATCGGTTTCTGAGAAGTCAGGCGAGGAAGAATCCTTCATTTCTTTTCCAGACGGTTATGTCATAGGCAAAACCAAGTACGTTATAGTTACTGGAAGCGTGATGTCAGGTGTTGGCAAGGGGACTTTCTCCGGTTGCTTGGGTACGCTGTTAACGTGTCATGGTTTTAAAGTTTCGCCAATAAAGTTTGATGGTTATCTAAATTGCGATGCAGGAACATTGAATCCGTACAGGCACGGAGAAGTTTTTGTATTGGACGATGGGACAGAGTGCGATCTAGACTTAGGTTCTTACGAGAGATATCTTAACAGAAGTCTATGCAAGGACAATTACCTAACTTCTGGAAAAATCTTTAAACTAGTGATTGACAAGGAAAGAAGAGGAGAATATCTGGGAAGGGATGTGCAGTTCATACCTCACGTGACAGGCGAGATAAAGAACTTTCTAAGGAATCTGGCTATGAAGTCTGATGCCGACCTTGTTCTGGTGGAGGTAGGTGGAACCATAGGAGACTTGGAGAACTCATATTTCATAGAGGCCATGAGAGAATTAAGATACGAGGAGGGTAAGGAAAACGTTTGCTTTATCAATGTAACGTATATAATAGAGCCGAGGTCCCTAGGCGAGTTCAAGAGCAAGCCTGCGCAACTGGGCATAAGAAAGCTTATGGAACTAGGCGTCCAACCAGACATCATAGTCTGCAGATCGGAAAGACCGATAACACAGAAGGTAAAAGAAAAAGTCAGCGTTTTCTCAGATGTCTGCATTGATAGGATATACAATCTGTGGGACTTTGGAAACGTCTATGAAATACCTCTCGTGTTAAGGGAGAACAAGATTGATGAAGCCATTTTTGACATACTGAAGATGAAACCAAAAGAGAACAACAATTCTGAACTGAATTTCTCAAAACTAGAAGATTTTGTTGATAGAATAGATAAGGCGGACAAGGAAGTCACGATAGGAATAATAGGGAAATACACTTTTGTTCACGATTCTTACTTGAGCATAATCAAGGCTCTCGAGCATGCAGGGCCATATCTAGGAGTCAAGGTCAAGATAAAATGGATAGAGTCCACTGATTTGGAAGATAAGAAGATCAAAGTGGAAGACGCTCTGAAAGATGTTGACGGAGTAATAGTTCCAGGAGGATTTGGTAAGAGAGGAATAGAAGGGAAGATTGCTGCCATAAGATACGCGAGAGAGAACAAGATTCCTTATCTGGGTCTATGCCTCGGTATGCAATTAGCAGTGGTCGAGTTCGCAAGAGACGTATGCAATTTGAAAGGAGCTAACTCTACTGAATTCGATGCCAACACGCCTTATCCTGTTATAGATTTTATTCCAGAACAGATTGACATCATTAAACAATGTAATTACGGTGGAACGATGAGGTTAGGAGCCTATCCTGCTGTTCTGAAAGATGGGACAAAGGTAAAGGAAATGTATAAGGAAGATGAAATATCCGAGAGACATAGACATAGATACGAGGTCAACCCTGAATACATTAAGATTTTAGAGAAGAATGGCTTGATATTTTCTGGCAAATCTCCGAACGGTGTTTTGATGGAATTCATGGAATTGGAGGGCCATCCTTTCTTTGTCGCCACCCAATCTCATCCTTGTCTCAAATCTAGACCTATGAGTCCTGCACCCTTGTTCGTCGGGTTGGTAAAAGCTTCTCTAGAAAAATGATGGTGGGACAGGAAGGGGTTTACTACTAATGGTGGTAAAACTATTATAATTATTTAACTTCCTAATTATCAATTTGATGAATCTAGGTTTTGAACAATTTGAAAGAGCTAGAAAAATAAGGATTCCTCCTATCTGTGAAGAATTAGCTGAAGATATAGGAATACAAATAGGAGATGGATCTCTAGGTTATTGGGGTAATGGTAAAGGCGGGAGAAGTTTCATAGCTAATGTTTATGGTAATATAACAGAAGATGAAATTTATTTGATGACTTGCGTCAAAACCCTTAAAGAAAAACTTTTTGGAGTTCATGTAAGCTATCGTAGAGATAGAACCGCAGGAACCTTTGTTCTTACGATATATTCAAAAAACCTTATATGTTTTTATAAGAATTTAGGGTTTCCTATAGGTCCTAAAATTAATATCAAAATACCAGATTTTATTTTTATAAACAAAAAATTACAAATTGCTTGTTTGAGAGGCCTTATGGATACAGATGGTTCGCTAGCCTTTAGAAAGGGAGATTATTCTAATTATTCTTTTCCTATTGTCAAATTTTCTTCAAAAAGCAAAAATTTGTGTGTGCAGGTATGCAGAATTTTAGATAATTTGAAATTATCTTATACAGTCCAATTTAATATAAAACAATATGATAAAAGAACTAAAAGAATTTATATTAAAAATGAAATTTGTATTCAAGGCAAAAAGAATTTAGAAAAATGGATGAAAATTGTGGGGTTTCATAATATTGCTCAAATAACCAAGTATCTTGTCTACAAAAAATTAGGTTATTGTCTTCCTAGAACAACCCTTCAAAAAAGATTAGATATTTTAAAAAGAAAAAGTGGGACGAGCGTGATTTGAACACGCGACACTTGCCGACAAAATATTTTAATATTTTGCTCACGGTTGCTAAACCCAGTCTTCAGCTTCGCAGATTTAAATCTCGTGCGCTTTCGGGTAAAATCTCCCGGACTGAGCTATCGTCCCTTCGCAATAAAGGATTATATTATCTAAACACTTTAAATGTTTTATCTTTCTGAAGAATTAGAACAAGAATGTAAAAGAAAAAAAAGAAAATAAAAATATAAAAGACCTTCATCGCTTCCTCAGGTCAATTTATCAAAACTATCTTCTCTTTGCTTTTTTCTTTTTTGCTGCCACTTTTTGTCACCTCTTATTTGAAAAATATGAACAAAATTTTGTTTTGTTCTTAATAATCAATTGTACGTCTCGATATATAAAAATTTCTTTACTGTAAAAATATTTTTTTCTGAATAAAAATCTCTACTCAAAACCAATTTTTCAACATTTTATTTTTACATTATCGTCTCAGAGTTTATAGGAAAGACAGTACATTTCCTTATATCGTCTGCCCCAAGGACGTATTGAGTAACTCTGTTTAATCCTATACCGCATCCCGAGTGCAGTTTTACGTCGTTGTTCTTGACGTGTTCCAGATACCATCCGAAATCATCTATGCTTCCTCCGCGTTTTTTCAACTGTTGCATCATAGTTGAGTTTTCCAGCCTTTCCTTAAGCTTATCATATCTGTTCTCTCTCTCAGCTGATCCGACTGCCTCGCCGCTTCCCGGCAGCAAGAGGTCCGAACTGTTTACTATTTCCGGTCTGTAGTCGTTTTCTCTCATGTTAAAGAACTTTATCTTCTTCGGGAAGTGCGTTATGAATATAGGTTTGTTGCCATACATCTCTGTGAGCTTTTTCTCGTGCCTACTCTTGAGGTCGTCACCCCAATTCACCCCTTCGTCAGAAAGCTTTTTCACTGCATCGTCATATGTCACTCGCTGAAAAGGTGGTTTAGCTTTCTTCAATCTTTCTGTATCAACTCCTATTGCTTCAAGTATGTCCTCTTTTTTGAGAGCTTCCTCTTTCATGTTGTATACAGTGTCTTCTATGCGCGTCAGAAGTTCTTTGAAGTCTCCTTCGAACTCCATCTCTACCAAGGGAAACTCTGTCAGGTGCCTGTTGTCCGATTCTGGTTCTGCCCTGAAGCTTGGTCCTATGCACCAGACCTTCTTCAATCTGGGTAGCATCGCTTCAAGATAAAGCTGTTGGGTCTGGCTGAGATATCCTTGCTTTCCGAAATAATTCAAGTCAAAGAGAGTGCAGAAGTTTTCGCAAGCGCCTGTTGCTCTCGTTATGTGAGGCGCGTTCACTTCTATAAATCCTTCCTTTATGAAGTAATCCCTAGCTCCTTTCAGCAAGGCCGCCTCTACTCTTGCTACGGCTTCCAATTCTTTTGTATAAACTAACTTATGTCTCTCCTTAGTTTCTAACAAGTTTTCTAACATATTTTTTCCTCCTAAGGAGAGGAGAAAAACCCTTCACAGGTAGGTTTTGAGAATTTATAAAACTTTCTTTTGAAAACCTGGCAAAAGCTTGTGAGAAAAAATTTTAAATTCTTGCAAAACAATATACCTATAGTGTTTTCTTAGCTGCTAAACTTTTAATATTCTACTAATATTTCAATCAGTCATTTTATGGAGAACATTTCTTCGATAGCGTTCTTATCTGGTTTCGGTATCCTGTCAGCAGTAGGTGGCTTGTATCTAGGTTTCTTATTCTTCGCTTTGCTGTTTATAGCATATTCTATTATTTCTATAGTAAGTTTGAGAAAATAAATTACTCAAACCATTTTTTCTCTTTTATTTTTGTAGGTATGTAGGTGTCAGAAATGAATGATATGCCTTTAGAGGATAGCGCTGCTAGCTCTACCTTGCCTTTCAGGTCCTTCATCTTCTTGAAGAATTCCTGCCATTCCTTCTTATCCTTGAACCAATCATACTTTGTCAAATCATTCAGTCTCTTCAGGTCAACTTCTTTGAAGTTTATCAGATGCTTTTTCAGTTCGAATTCCTCTATATCATAGGGCGTCAAACCAAGGAACCTTGCATCTGGTATTGCTAGGCTTTCGCTTATGTGCGCTAAGGAAATGCTTCCGAACCTTAACACAGAATAAATGTAAATTCCCCAAGGATCCAAGTCGACCAGGACATACACGGGTAGTTTGTGTTCGGTGTGCAATCTCTGCAACAGTCTTCTCACACCTCTAGTTGCCTGTCCTTGCGATGACATTATAATGCAATTGAGTTTCTCCCAGACCCTATCTTCATGCAGTCTTTCCCACTCTGCCGCCTTTTCCATGTATATGACAAACTTCGCATCCACTTTTTTGAACTCTATCTCTTCTACGTTCGAGGGTATTGACCAACCTCCAGAACCTAACTTAGACCAGTCAATAACATCTCCCTTGTCCTTTATAACAACCTTGCCAGCAACAGAGCCCATCTTGTTTGCATTTACATGCAGTTGCTCTCTGGAACAATTGGTTATCAATTCCAAATCTTCTATAGCCTTATTCGATTCATCCTGCTCGTCCACGATGTTTATGTTAGTGTTAGGTATAGTCCTCTTGATCCTATAGAAAACTTCTCTCAGGCTCAGGTGCTTGTCAACATCTAAGAGTTCTTTGGCAGTAGCTGCCGTCTCCACGGTCTGAACAAACTTCCTGACGTGAGCAACATTGAAGAAATATCTCTTGGAAACGCTAGTTCCTAGAGTTATTAGCTTTGACTTTTGATCATAAAACACATTGGACAGGTTTCTTATCGGAACATCCATAGAAGGATTCTTAGATTTATCTATATCGTCAACCAACTTCTTGCCTAAACCTTTAATGCTTTTCTTCGCTTCCATTCTCTTGTCCATTTACAACTTCACCTTCTTCCTCAACATCAATTTCCTTTATGCCTTTCTTAAGTATTTTCTCCAATCCGTGAACAATCTTTTCTTTAGGGACATCAGAAATCTTTGATATGGCTGTCGCAGCTTCTGGGATATAGTTCTCGAACAAGTTCTTCCTCATCTGTATCTCATGGCTTTTTCTCTTTCCTGATATGTATTTCTTTAGCTCTCTTCCTGCGTCCTGCAGTGCTAGTTTTATTTCTTTGATTATGTCCGGATAAGAAGCTATGGCCTGCTTGCCCTCTGATGTGAAAGGGACCCAGACAGATGCAAAATGAACCAATATCACCATAGGTCCCATTGGTAAAGAATTACCAGGTTGTTGCAATCCGTATCTTCTCCAGTCAACTTCTTTAACAGCCTCGGTGATCGCGCAGTCGCTCTGATGATACATCAACGGAACCTTGTTAGCGAATCTTAACAGTTCAGCCTCTTGGTTAGGATTAAGATTTCCGCCATAAGCTATTGCCACCTCTACTGCGAACGGTCTACCTCTATAGACTGCGGGCGGTCTTGAAATCGCTAAGAACTGCTCTGCTTGAATTTCCTTTTTCAAACCCTTTATCAATGCTTCTTCTTCTAAAATAGATAGGCAATTAGTTGGTGGAGAAACCAGTTTTACTTCCTGCATGGCCTTGTGCAGTCTTGTCAACTCTCCATGGTCTAACTCGTTAGGCTTTTTGTGTGTATTTACGTTGGCCAGTTTGCAAATCTGAAGTGCGGATGTCTTTCCTACCCTTGAGAAATCGGTTTTCAGGAACCCGACAACGTTTTTTGCTTTGGTTGTTCTTGCCATCCTTATTAAAATTCCTAATTCTACTCCATATGGATGAGGTTTTATTTCTTTCGGCATCTTTGGTAGCGTGTGAACAACCCGTGAAAAGGTAACCTTACCACCGGGTCCGCTGAAAACTATCTTGGCATAAGGGTTCATAATTGCTGTTTCCTTGAGATATTCTGAAACAGACTGCCCCTTTTCTATGTACCTTCCTTCAATCTCCATCTCAATTATAATGCCGTGCCACTTTTCAGGATTTTTCTCTTTCTTTGTGGAAATTATGTGAGGTTCGTTCTTCGTGACGTCAATCATCAATTCGATGGTGCTAATGGAGTTGTTTCCTATGCTCGAGGTGATCTTCGTAGGCTTTCCACTGGTTAATTGAGCATACATTATTGCGCCGTGAACTCCCAAGCCCTGCACGCCTCTTGACTGTTTTAGTCTGTGGAACTTGGAACCATACAACAATTTACCAAAGGCCAGAGGCAGTTTCTCCTCAACTATTCCAGGTCCGTTGTCCTCAGCCTTTATCACAAATCTGCTTTCTGATACCTGTTTAACTGAAACATTGATGTTTGGCAGAATTCCAGCCTCTTCGCAGGCATCCAGAGAGTTGTCAACCAGTTCCTTAATAACAGTGAGCATTGCTTTGGTGCTGTTTTCATAGCCTAGCAAGTGCCTGTTCTTCTCGAAGAATTCTGCTACAGAAATCTCCTTGAGGTTCTTCGAGAGTTCTTCAGCAGCTAGTTTACCATCAGACATAAAAATCTTTTAACGAAGAGATTATTTACATTTAGTTATTTTTATAGCTTATTATTATCTTTTAATAGAAATTAACTTCTGAATTTATATAAGTTAAGTTATGCTAAGAGGAAGCTTATTCCAGAAATTCTATCTTTGAATTTTTGCTTCTTCTTCTATATCTTTTAGGTTCTTTAAAATGTCTTCCTTAGGCGTTTCGTTGATAAATTCAAGAAAGAATTGACTTTGATCTTTTTCTTCTCTCATGTCCTCAATGCCTTCGCCCGATAAGGCCTGATTAAAATCATGTTCCATGTATATTAGCTTGCATCTATAGAATAGTTCGTCAATAAGTCTATCTGGTAATTTTAATATTCTATTCATTATTTCTTTGACTTCTTCTTTTGTAAAAAATTCACCAAACTCGTTTATGAGCGTATTATTGCTGAGATAATTTTCTCCTTCTCTTGTAGTAGACCAGAAATCTACGTTATCCTTTTCTCCTGTTTTATACGGCTTACTAATTTCATTCTTTCTAATTTTTCAAGAGTTTTTTCAACAATATTTTCTTTTACTTTGATTTTTTTTGCTATTTTTTCATTTGTTCCGGTTTCAGGAATAATAGCACATAATACTATTAACTCTTCTTTTCCAAGTTTATTTTCCATAGAAAATAATTGATAAAAAGACTTTTAAATCTTACTCCCATAATCTTAGCATGAGAAAAATACTGTTGTTGTCAGTGTTGTTGGTAGCTTTAGTTGCAGGTTGCACGCAAGAACCAACAGGAAAATTTTTAGCAAATCAAATCACGTCCAAGGAATGCGTAACAAATTGGACATGCAGTGATTGGTCTAGCTGCATGAGAACAGGGCCAGATTCTGCAATCCAAAATAGAACTTGCATTGATAGCAATAGCTGTAATAATGACACAGATAAACCTACAGAATCAAGGATATGTGGCATACCTAAAATTGCTTCAAAGGAACCCGTTCAAATGGCTTTAGGAATCTCTGATTTGACGAATGACAAAAATTGGACTGTTATGGAAAATAACATAAGATCTGTAAACGAGGCCTCGCAAATAGAAAGAGATTTAGGTTTCAAAAAAGGTTACTACATACACTACTTCTCTCAGTACAAAGAAAATGAAAGCATAGGATTTATCCACGTTTATCATTTCATCAGCATCTATCCTCTTGTTGACAGCGCTATTAACATGTCATATAGTTTTGATACAGCCAAAGAGAACTACAAGGTCGGAAAATTTTATGAAAACAGCAGCAACAGAATACTTTCTTTGTCCGAGCTTGCCGATCCTTTAATAGGAGATTTCAGCGTCGGATATAACACAACTGTCGTTTCTGACGTGACTGGCTTTAAGGAAAACATTTATACAATTGCTTTCACCAAGTGGGATGTTGCCGAGGTTGTTAAAATAGAAGGAATAAAAATTGATTATGAATTTTTAAAGGATTTAGCTAGAAAAGCCGAGGTAAAAATAGCTTAATTGCCTTGAATGCTATTAATTTCTCTTATTTCTCCGTTTTCATATTTTGTAAAACCTTCAACTACATAAAGCACTGATAAGGATCTTATACCTTTATTTTTACCCTTTTCCTCAATATCTTTTTTTATAGTTTCTTTTAGTTTCTCAGGACTTTCTTTTCGAATTTTTGCTAAAACAGTATAGTGTGAACATACTCGTGTTGTTTCTGCTCCGATACTTTCTAAATATCTTAAAACATCTTCTCGTTTATTTGTTTCTGGTTGAATTAGACACAAGGCATCTGAAGTCATTTTTATCAATTAATAAAAGTATGATTAAAGATTTAAACATTTAAAATCAAAAGATATTAAAATAAATAACAACTAATTTAATCATGTGTTTTTATGATAGAAGTTGTCCTTGTTCCCAAGGATAGGATAAACGTTATAAAAGACGAGGAGATAGTAAAGAAACTAGAGAGATCTATAAAGGTTAAACTATCCTTCGAAGAAAATTCTGTTATGATAGAAGGCGAAGGACTAGATCTATTCCAAGCTAAAAATATTGTCAGAGCAATCGGAAGAGGATTTTCTCCAGAAAAAGCTTTTAGATTATTGAATGAAGAAGAGAGTTTAGAAGTGATAGAGTTAACAGCATTCAACGACAAAAAACTAAAGATTATTAAAGCCAGACTAATAGGAACCAATGGCAAGGCTTGGAAAATGATAGAAAATTTCAGTGGTTGCTCTGTTTCCGTTTACGGTAAGACCGTAAGCTTGATAGGAAATTATGAACAGATGAATATTGCTAGGGAAGCAGTGAAAATGATATTGAGAGGTTCTAAGCACTCAAAGGTGTACGGATTTCTTCACCAAGTCAATCTATGATTTCTCCATTTTGCCGTCGGTTGTAATCAATTCTTCAGTGGCTTTCATCAAAGTCTTTTTCTTATAGTTCTCAATACTTGTGTGCCAATAGACATGGCCTTGGCCAACACACTTTCTCATTATCTTTCCTTGGTTGAAAAGCCAATCCAATTTCTTCTTTAGGGTTTCTAGCGTGTTCGGCTTCACAGGTATCTTTTCCAATCTCAACAACTCACTAGGAGTGCATGGAGAATTAGCAAGAACTAAAACTTCCAATCTTTCTTCGTCCGGATACTCGTAAATTAGCTTGGGCATTTTCCTCCACCTGAGGTTACTTATGTTTATTATAATTTAATTACTATAAAAATGTAACTTAACTTATCAAACAAGAAATTCTATTATCAAAAAATAAAAATTTTTTGGGGCAACTTTATACCCTTTGGTGTACATTAAACAAGAACATAATATTTTTAGAGCTCTGAGCCAATGTTTTTCAAGAATCCTTTTCTTTTGAGCCAGAACACCTGTGCTTTGCTATACAGAAAGACAACGTCTGCTCTTTCCTCTTTCTGCACTTCCCAGGGCTTTACCAAAATGATATAGCCGGGTTTTATCCATATCTTTTTCTTTATCTTTCCGGGAATTCTGCATATCCTGGTGAGTCCGTCCTCACACTTTGCCTCTAACCTTCCTCCGCCTAGCATAGAAGTAACAATACATATCGTTTCATCCTTCTCAGGCAATTTTACTCTTATGAATTCTTCTTCTGGTGTGTTATTTTCCATTCAACCACTTTATATCCTTAATAATATGGTGTCCCTATAAATATCTTTACCCTCTTTTCTTGTGAAAAGCTTAAAGCTCTTTTTAATATCAACTTTATATTTCTTCCTGAAGAATTCTGCAATTTTCCTAGCTAATGACTTGCTGCTCACGTAAAAATCATAGCCGCCCTTGATTTTCTCTAATCTGTAGAAGCCTCCCCTCTCTAAGACGACATCGTCTATCGAATCCATATCATCATTTGTTAAGCTTCCCCTTATCTGTACTATAGATTCGTAGTATTTACCCGATTTCTTAAAACAATCAGCACAAAGTCTCTTTCTTATCTTTATCTTTACTTCATGAACTTCTTCCTTAACATTTTTGGACCCTTCTAAGAGACCCTTTGCATGAACCTTAACATTGTCATTCTTTTCAAACCTTATCTTGACATTTTTGCCAAGAATTTTTATTTTGTCTCTAAGAATTTCATCGATTTCAGCCTCTTTCCACTTGTTTTTCTCGTTTATCTTTTTACACCTTTTGCACATCACAACGTCTATTTCTTCAGGTACTTTAATCAGTTTGAATTTGCTTTTGTAGCATTCTTCACAGTATCCCTTTATCAGATTCTCACTTTTCTTGCCGCACAAAAAGCAGAATTTCATATTTTATACCAGAGATATATTGTTAGTTCTATATTTTCTGGAACATCACAACATGAAGAATAAAATGAGGACAAAGAAACATATTCTTTTGCCAGGTCAGGATTTTTCAAGTACAAATCCTTTACCCTTGACATTATGGCTGACTTTACCAAATCTTTGTACTCATCACTCATATTGAAGTCTGAAATCCATACAGCCGTATTGTTAGAAGCCATGCCTGCCTGGCCGGTCGGGAGAGTTAGTATGTTGACATTTCCTGTCACGTTACCTTCTGAAAGGGACTTATTAAAAATCAGAGAGGTGTTGATAGGTTGAATTATAGTTAAGTTGTTATCCCAAGAAATATTTTTTACTTTGAACGTGTAGAATTTGCCATTATCGGTATTTTTCAAATTGAAAAAATCACCTATGTGCAAACCCTTGAGGCCTGTCTCATCAGGGGTTCTGTTCTCAACATCTATGGTAATACTGCTTGTGATGTTAACTTTCCTAGGGTTTTCCCACAAATACCAACGGCCAAATCTTTTGTTGCTGTCTATTACATCGGTTGCACTCACATCAAAACCGATAGCAAAAAAGTATTTTTCAATTTCGTCTTTTGATGGATTGTAAGGAGTGAAGTTGAGATTGCCGCTGCCTTGGCTCGCAGGGCTAAGGCCGAAGATGTCATTAAAATCTGTATTATTGTTGTTGCGTGTTGCGTTAATTCCTAGTGCAACGCCTCCCCTGTTCAGATAATCAGTGATATTAGATTTTCTGCTGGTGTAACCGGTATAGTTAACAAAGACAACTGCATCATAAGATGAGGGAATGCCAGAGGCTATGTCGAACTGACCAACAGAAAAATTGACCCAACGGCCGTTAAAATAACTCGGAGTTAGCAAACCTTTTACATAATTACAGCTTGCTAAGTCTATGCATCCTACGCTTATGTTAGTCTTAGGGACACCTGTTATCCTTAATCCGAAATCAACATTGGGCGGAATCAAGCTCTGAATCTTTGTGAAATTCCCGTTCAAAAATTCTACAATGTTCTGATAGTTCAAATTTTTTATTACGTCGTTTCCGGTTGTTATCAAATCTGCTCTTTCCCAGTTCTCCTTTGACTTGAAGGTTGAGATTGTTCCTAAGACGACCAGCATCAGTATTAGTGCGATTGATATTTCCAACAGATAAATAAAACCTTTCATGTTACCACACTTCTAGTGTTATGTTGCCTAAGCTGTTTCCAATCTTTACATACTTGCTCACAGTTATTTTCGCAGGTCTCAGGCTCTCTGTTCCGCAGTATAAAAGTAAATTGGTTGAATTATATATTCTGAGCCTATAGGTGTTTAGTCCGAAGTTTAATAAAAGGTCGCAGTTGCCGTTTAGGGCCGCTATCTTATCCACAGACAATACGTCTGGTTGGTCGGCTAGGCCGACTGTTTTGATTGGGAACCAACTTTCATTAGTTCTAGTTTCTTCGCCCTTAATTGTTCCAGTAGGTTCTGGAGAAGCGTAGCGATAAACATAAAACATGCTATAGTTTGATTCCCCTGTCAAAGAGCCACTGACCGGGCTTTCGATTAAGGTGACGTATTGAAAATCTTCGATTGCGAATGGAATTACAGAATATTGCTGGGTCCATTGATTTCCATCGATACTATACCAACCGCTCACAGAAAAATTGCTTCTAGCAAGCTTTAGATATACTGGATAGGTCGAACTGCCGCTTTTGTTCACGCTGCAAGGTGCTTTGTGATAATCGTCATCTAGCCAAGTGATGACATAACCGTTAGAAGGTGATGCAAACACATTTACCATACCATTATAATTTTTTGCTTCTAAATAATTTTGTAGGGTAATTCCTATCCTGCCCCAACCACCATTGTTTCTTTGTCCTGTTACTTTTGTAACAACGACAAAATCTCCAGAGACCGTTGAATTCTTGTAGACATGCGTAGCTTGATACGTATCGCACCAAACATCTGCCCCATTTGTGTTAGTTATTGTCAAAATTCCATTAGAAACAGTTGCCGTACCGGTAGTTCCTATATCTTTTTTCATCCATCCTTGAGATAAAGAACTTCCGCTCAAGTCTAAAAACTGCATGAAGACGTCGTTTCCATTGCTCTCGCTTGTTGCGCTAGAATATCCGTAATACATGTAAATTGACTTTTTCTCGGCTTCAGGAATCCTGTGAATTTTCAACCAAACCAAAGCCCAATTACTATTAGATTTACTTTCTATCCAGTAAGGTATATTAGTCACTTGGTCAGAGTCTGCAAATCTTATGTCGCTAAAATTTGATTTCATGTCAGAATCATGGGTTATGTTTATTCTGATTTGCTGGTCCATCAGTTCTGTTGGACTTTGCGAGATTTCGATCTTCCTTCTTTTTGCCCAGCCTTGATTTAGAAAGTTGGTCCAGTCGTCAGGATATCCCTTGTCATTGGTTAGCGTCTCTATCACGCTGTTGGCTTCTGCTTTCATGTTGTTGACATTATAGTCTGATATAATCGAATAAGAGATGATATTCATCTGGTTAACAACGTAAAAGATTATTACTGAGAATATTATGACAGCGAAAATGAACTCCACTCTTGTTTGCCCATGCATCATATCATTCCAGCTTTTAACAAGAATAGGAGTATACCAAAACCAGACAAGGTCATTATTGAGCTGTGCTTTAAGCCGGCAGTTGCGGAACCTTCTCCGATTTGTCCAGCGACCAACCCAGAGAATATGCCCTGGACTATAGCCATCAAAAGAAACAAAGCATAGTAATAGCAACTCTTTTGTATTGCAAACATCTTGCACACTATGGAAAAGATAGAGCAGTTTGCACAGAATATGCTGATGCTGTTTACACAGGCTTCGCAAGGGTCAGTAAAGGTCATTATGCCTCCTGCCAGTCCTCCGCCACTTACATTAAGATTCATTAAAGGTATCAACGTCTGCGACAGACCGATGACTATCCCAATGAAGATATAATAGATAGCGTACATTATCATCATGTGCTCGTACGTGACAGCCTTTCTCTCTTTCTCGGCCTCTTTTATCGATGTTATGTCCGAGGCAGTGGCTTCCATTGTTTTGGCAATGTCCCCTCCTGAATTGTAGGCTTCGTTTATAATCCTAACAACTCTTCCTATTAATTTTGATTTTTTCATTCGTAGCGCAAAATTGTTCATGGCCTCCTGCGTAGGTATACCCCAAGATAGCTGATATTCAATCTTCTTTATCTCTTCTGTAAGTTTTCCATAGTCAGTTTTCGAAACCTGTTTCAATGCTTCTGGCAGGGTCATTCCTATTTTTTGTGCTTCGGAAAGGTCTAGCAAGAACAGAGGCAACTGATCTTCAATTGCTTTCACTTTATTGTATTCGAAATATGAAAAGAACGCGAAGGGAACTATCCCTACTATTGCCGCCAGAAGAATGATGTTACCCATTATACCGATGTTCTTATAAAACAGGAAGCTTATAGCGACTAGAGCTACGGCTATTATTATCGGAATATATTTTAAGTTGAACTTGCTTTTTTTATCATCTTTCTTATCCATTTTATCACGCTGATGGCGCTACGGATTTTAATAAAAATATAAAGCCTACTGACACAAAGGGCAGGACTATAAAGATAACCAAAAATTGTATGAACGAGAGATAGTTTGTCATTCCTCCTCCGCCTATTACTGACATCAATGCGGTTATGATTATGAAAAATACAGAGCCGACCAATATTAGTGTAAGATAAATCTCTATCAAGAGTGACAATGTCCTTGAGTACTGTTCCAGTCTCCTTCTATATTCTGATATGAATACTCTTGACTTCTCGTGTAAGAAATCTCCTAAATTACCGCCGCTAGTTAGAACATTGTCCAACCCCCATAACAATTCTTTAAGTTCCTCAGAGGGTGTCCTGTTGGCTGTTTTTCTTATGGCTCCTACAAGGTCCATTCCAAAGACTTCTACGTCTCTGTAGATTTTCTCTGCTTCCTTGGAAACCTCTCCATATTCCTCAAACTGCGAGATGACCTTGAACATTGTTACAGGAGGCGCTCCTGAATTTGCTATTGTTGCCATGTAGGTTGTTGCAAAGGGTAGGGCAGACTCTATATCCTTTTTCCTCTTACCTGCCACTAAGCTCGGATACGTATAAAAAACAAAGAAAACAATCAAGATGGTTACTATATTTAAGGTGAATGAGAACAGAACTGCTAACAGTATGTCCTTTAGGACTATACTTGTTATTATAGTGATTATGGGGAATTCTATGACAAAGAACAATAGCAATGAGAAGAACATGGCATAAACATACTCCGGCAGAGTTAGGCCGATGTCTGCTTTTAACAGGTCAGGTTTTATGCTTTCAAATACACTAACAGTCGGATCTAGGCTGTGTTTGAAAAATTTGAATGACAAATCTCTAAGAGTTTTCCAGATATTCATTAAATCATCTAAGCTATGTTTTGCAGCAATTCGTCGGCTCTCGAGTAATAGAGCTTTGCTACTTTTGCAACATCCCTATAGTCCTCTATGTTTTTTTCTACCATCCATTCCAAAACTTTCATTCTCCTGGATATCTCCTGCTGTAAGTACTGTTCCTTGACGCCATACTGCTGGGAAATTCTCCTCAGGACAATAGAAGGGTTCACTGCTTCGAAGGTGTCATTTTTCGGATCCCATTTGAATACCTCGTTAACCATAGGAAAGTTCTTTTTTCTGTCAAAGCCGTATATCTCGTATATACTCTTTATTCTTCTGACATAGGTCGACCCGTATTTTATTCTGACAACGAATATGATTACGTCCAAGGCCTCTATGAGATTTGCTGGAAGGCTTATCGGAGGCGTTGTTAACCTGTCCACCAATCTCTCCATAGAGTCTGCGTGTATTGTTGATAGAGAGCTGTGGCCACTTGCTATCTGCTGGAATAGGACATAGGCTTCCTTACCTCTAACTTCTCCTACTATAAGGTAGTCTGGTCTCTGTCTTAACGATTCTCTCAACAGGTCGAAGAGGTCTACCTCTCCTACCTTTTTGCCTCCCATTTCTGACAACGGTAGTCTAGCAACACTAGGGACCCAGTGAGGATGAGGAAGAACTAGTTCAGCTGTATCTTCTATTGAAACTATCTTTAGTTCTGGTTTTATGAACAGCGACATGGCATTTAACAACGTAGTTTTTCCAGTAGCCACTCCTCCTGTAATCAGGATAGTTCTGCCATACTCTACAGCCAGCCACAGATATGCTGCAATTTTAGAATCAATTGTTTTGAGCTTTAAAAGGTTTACCGGCGTTAGCGGCAATTCGCTGAATTTTCTGATGGTAAAGTTGCTTCCTTTCCTTGCTATATCAGTTCCTAGAGTTACCTGTATTCTAGAACCATCTGGCAAAGTTCCACCTATGAGGGGGGATGCGACTGAAATGCTTTTGCCGCATCTCTGAGCAAGCTTGTTTACAAAGACATCGAGTTCTTCAGCCGTTTCAAAGTAGATGTTTGTTTTAACGCTTCCTAGTAATGGGTTTCTATGATAGACGTACAAGGGAATTTCTACTCCATCGCAGGATATATCTTCTAGATTAGGGTCCATCATAAACGGCTCTATTTTTCCCATTCCTATGAAATCTCTTTTAATATAATAAAGCAAGTCCTTTTTCTTGTCTTCGGGAACAACAAGAGACATTGACGCTAGCATTTCTTCAAATTTGTTGACCAAATAATCCGTGGCCTCGCCCTTTCTAAGGGTTGTGAAATCAACTTCTAATTTTTCCACAAGCAATGTTTTGATTTGGTTTAGTAGAGCCCTTTCCTCAGGATTCAATTTCGGTTCAGTAATCTGATAAATCAAGGAAGAATCGGCATCAGACCACCTTATGTTGACAGATGCGAATACCTTTGAATCGGATTTTATCAGGTCGTAAGAAATATTTATTGTTCTTAGATTAAACTCGGCCTCTCTTGCCGCGCCTGCGAGTCCTGAATCTGGAACCACTATGGGTATGCCTTTATTTTCCTCATCCTTACTTTCCTCAACTACGAATTTTTCTGCTTTTATCTCGCTTATCTTTATAGCAGGGCCCTTTATCTCCAGTTGACCTCCACCTCCGCCAAAGCCCATTGTAACAGGATAAGGAAAGCCTTTTCCCTTATACGTCCTATGATCTATGAGGCCAGCTCTTCTAAGTTTTTTATAACCTACAACAGCCTTTCTAAAGAACCTCTTAAATTTTATTTTTCCTACTAGCCTTCGATTTTTTGGTTTAACTTTCATCATTTTAACTCAACCATTTCATTATAAACTGTTATTTCAACATAACCCTTTGTGCTATATATAATATTTTCTGTTGTAATATTAAGATTATACAAGCTCAGTACGGCGCCAATACTAATGTCATGCGTGCAGTTTAAATTCAAGCCATTGTCAACCTCTATCTTGTATATGCACTTAGACAGCTTGGATGGTATTGATAAGTTGTAATCTATCTCACTGTTTGTGCCTTTGGACGCCTCTAAAATGTTTATAATTGTTCCTCTTATGGTTTCTCCAACGGCCTTAAGCTGGGGCTTTATCGTATTTCTCTCGGTTATTGCGTTGACATTAGAGAATATGAAATAAACAGCAACTATCATACTCAATCCTATTATGAAAAATATCACGTATTCAACAGTTAAGTATTGCCCTTTCATAAAGAATATTATACAAAAGTTATTCTTATTTTGATTGTTGCCTTGCCGTTTTCAATGTCAGTGGAATTTTCTTCGATTACAACCTTTTTTGGCTTGGCTAATGTCGGGCCATCCGTAAAAAACTCAACATTATAGTCGTCCTTGGGAAAGACCAGTCGGATTCTGAAAACATCGCCGTCAAGCACCTCACTTATAAAGGAATAATCAGAGGATATGTTGTTCCAAGAGGTTGGCAATGAAATACCTGAGGTAACAACTGTTCTAACCTCAATGGTTTGGTCGTCTAATAGCGTTATGGGCCCGTCAACGTTATAGTCTATTTTTTTATTACCACCGTATTTCATCAAGCTTTTAATATCATAATTCATTTCTTTCATAAATCCCTCGGCAGAGGAAACCCTTGTTATATCGACATTCTGCTGAAAAGCGCCTCTGCTCCAATAAACAGCTACTGTAAATAAAACAATGCTTAAAAGAAATAAAAGTATAAAAACTAATATTTCTGATTGTGCTTTCATGATATTTTATTGCTTTGACTTATTATTAAGTAATTGTTATTGCCTGTTCTAGGCCACTTGCAGCAATGATTCTTAGTCTGACACCTGAAGCTGGAGTCGTATTAGTAACATTGAATGTTGTGATGTTACCGTAACTTATGGTTCCAAGTGAACTTTTCCCATTTATATTTTGCGGAACATCATTTATGTAGGCACTCAATAGAGTTAAATCCAATGGAGTTGTTCCTAGACACCTTATAGTAACAGTGACATTGTTATTAGCTAAAAATTTTGCAACTTCTATTCTAAAGTTTGTTGTCATAGCATTTGTCGTAGACGTGGTTGCGTTACTGGTGGTAGCCGTCAAACTAGTGAATATTCCTGAAAACCAAGTATATGCCAAAGCAGCCAAAGCAACAACTATCATCAATATCAAAATTATTGCTATTATTTCGCTTACACCTTTCATAATAATCAACAACTAATTATTCTCGAGTCCTGCAAACCACTCTCGAGAGTTATCGCTAATACTTTATTTGGGCATGCTTGAGTAGGAGTTGTATTTGTGATGTTGAGAGTAATTGTCCATCCTGGAGGTAACATATAGCTTATATTAGGAGCATATATGGATAATTGTCCATCAACATAGACTCCAAGCTTTCCTACGTCAAAGTTTACAGTTCCTATGTTTCTGATAGTGGCATTAGTACTGTTGCCACCATAAAATTTTGCAGTTTCTATCCTAAATTGCATTGCCATCGCTGTTGTGGCTTGCGAAGTCGCGTTACTAGTGGTAGCCGTCAAACTAGTGAATATTCCTGAAAACCATGTATACGCCAAAGCTGACAAAGCAACAACTATCATCAATATCAAAATTATTGCTATTATTGCACTTACACCTTTCATATTTGTTCAACTCTCTTTATATCTTTTTTTAAAGGATAGTTGGATAATAATGTTGAAACAGGCATCCCGCCTTTGAGCTTTCTATCCATTTTATTTAGCTCATCTAGGACTACCTGGTTGCTCTCCACAAGCTTTTGATTTTGATCTGAAATCTTCTTTAACTCATCAATAATGGGTTTGAATGCGTCTGCATTAGGTTGGGCAGGTTGAGGCGTTGCGTTTACCTCTTCTTTACCAGCAGCTTCTACTAATTCAAGGAAGCCATTTATAGTGTCTATCAGTTCGTCCATCTTGGATGGTATCTTTGATAGCTCGTTCCTCAAATCGTTGTTTGCTTGTATAACATCGTTTACAATTTTTTGATTGTTTCTTATCAGTTCTATTATCTGATTTATCAGATTCTGTAGTTGAGGCGTTGATCCCGATGATTCTATTTTTTCCATCCTTTCTTCTAGCTTCCTGATGGGAGTTACCGGTATTATTTCGTAACTTACGTCATCCTCTGTCATATTCTATAGTTTTGCTTAAACCTGTATATAAATGTTTTTAATTATGTTTCGCAAGCACTTGTGCCTGTGAATGTGTAACTTACGTCTCCTGCAGGTGCTGAAACTGTTAATGTTCTTGTTGTCCTTCCAGTTACTTTGGGTATAGTAGCACCTAAAGTCGCTATTTTTCCTGGAACTAGTGACATAGTAGTTATGTTGTTGGCTCCGCTAGCGTTAATAGCTAGAAGACTAATATCTGCACCGTCGAAAATCGCACCTAACTCACCAGGTATAATTGTTAGTGTTCCTGAGTTTTGAATGGTAAAGTTTACCCAAAGGTTGTTTACATCTTTTGACTTACAACTTGCACCATTGTAAGGTATGTAAACAGATTTCTGTATATTTGTTGTAACGGATGCTGTTGCAGTTGTAGTAGCTGTCGTAGTCGTTTGGAACAAACCTACTGCGAATGTGTATGTCAATCCTATCAATGCCACAACTATTATAACGATTAATATCATTGCCAATATTGTGGATATTCCTTTCATACGTTAACCTCCTAAAATTATTAGTTTTTAAATCAGTATATAAAACTTTTAAAAAATAAAAAATGTTTCTATGTTGGGCAATTGTTTAGTGAAGCGGACACAGATCCTGCAGGGGTTATAACCGTTAAAGTTCTTATTGCGTACACTTTTCCAACTTGAGTTCCTGTATAATTGTATCCTTGTATTTGACCAGGATTTAATGTAGCATTTCCTACATTTATGCTGGGTGTCGCAGGTACGATACTAGCAGTGGAAATGTCTGTACCATCTAAAGTTGCACTTATTTGACCACTAATTTGTAGTGTTCCTGAATTCCTTAAAGTATAAGTTACGATAGTACTTGTTGTGTTGTTATAGCAAGTTGCCGCAACTATATCAACAGTTTTCTGCATATTTCCTGTAACGGCTGTTGTTGAAGTTGTAGTAGCTATTGTAGTCGTTGAGAATAAACCTACTGCGAATGTATACGTTAAACCTATCAATGCCACAACTATTATAACAATCAAAATCATTGCCAATATTGTGGATATTCCTTTCATATCATTAACCTCCTAACTAAAATAGTATCAAAACCAGTATATAAAACTTTAGAATTATTTCTTATTGTTTGTTGACGTACCTATTAAACTTTCTAAGCTTTAAGAACGTGAACATAAAGAAATTAAAATAAAAAAGAAAGGGAGATCAGTATTCTTCTCCCATACCGCCTGGCATTCCTGGAGGCATATGAGGTGTTCCGCCCTTGTCTAGCTTGCCTGCTGATATTATGTCGTCTATTCTCAGAATCATCTCAGCAGCTTCTGATGCAGATTTTATCGCCTGTGTCTTTATCTTCAAAGGTTCGATAACACCTTTTGCTTTCATGTCAACTATCTTTCCAAAGTAAACGTCTATGCCATAAGTTTTCTTGCCTTCCTCGTGTGCAGACCTTAACTCGACGAGCATATCTATCGGATCCAGACCTGCATTCTCTGACAAAGTTCTTGGTATTATTTCCATTGCTTCTGCGAAGGCTAATATAGCTAGTTGTTCCCTTCCTGAAAATCCTTGAGCAAACTCTCTTAGTTCTTTTGAGACTTCTTCTTCTGGTGCTCCGCCGCCAGCAACTATCTTGCCAACTTCCAAAGCCGAGCTAACTGCACCGATTGCGTCCTCTATCGATCTTTCAACTTCGTCAACAACATGCTCTGTTCCGCCCCTTATTAGTATGGAAACTGCTTTTGGATTCTTGCAATCTCTTACAAAGATCATCTCCTCGCCAGCAACTTTCTTTAGTTCCACGATACCTGCCGTTCCCAAATCGCTCTCGCTCAGATCAGAAGTATTTGAAATTATTTTACCATTAGTTGCCCTTGCTAGTTTTTCCATGTCAGATTTCTTAACCCTCCTGGCTGTTAGAATTCCTTTCTTAGCTAAGTAGTGCTGAGCCACATCATCTATTCCCTTCTGGCAGAATAAAACATTGCAGCCAGACAAAGCAACCTTATCGACCATGTTTTTCAATATCTTTTCTTCTTGGTCTAGAAAGCCTTGCAATTGGTCCGGTGACGTTATCTGTATCTGTGCCTCTGTTTCTGTTTTCTCTATTTCTAGGGAAGCATCTAGCAAAGCTACCTTTGCATATTTTACTTTCTTGGGCATCGCAGGGTGAACAACTTCTTTGTCAATTATAACACCTCTTATCAGTTCTGTGTCTTCTGCCGAACCACCCTGTTTCTTCTCAAGTTTAATGTTTTCCTTGTCAATCTCCTTGCCATCCATAACTGTTTTAACAGCTTCTACAATGATCTTAGCAATGCGCTCTGAAGCTATCTCTGCACCTTTTCCTGTCATTGATGTTATTGCTATTTTTACCAAGTCTTCTGTGTCTTCTGGTTCTATTTTCTCAGACATCTTATCAAGAATTTCCAAGGCCTTTTCTCTTGCTAATTTATAACCTCTTGTTATGACGGTGGGGTGTATGTTTTGGTCTAGAAGGTCTTCTGATTTTTTCAAGAATTCACCTGCTAGGATAGCTGCAGTCGTTGTTCCATCTCCTACCTCTTCGTTCTGCGTTTTTGCAACTTCTACTAGCATCTTTGCTGCAGGATGTTCTATCTGCATCTCTTCTAGAATAGTCACACCATCGTTTGTTATAACAATATCTCCTAGACTATCAACTAACATCTTGTCCATTCCTTTAGGACCCAGAGTAGTTCTTACAGCGTCTGCAACAGCCTTGGCTGCTGCTATGTTGTTACGTTGTGCACTTCTTCCTAATGTCCTCAAAGTACCTTCTGGTAGAACTAAAATGGGTTGACCGCCTAATTGATTTAGCATCTCATTCATTTTATCACCTCATAAATTTAATAGGATAAAAAATATGTGTATGTAAGTATATTTAAACTTGACTGTTAGGAATAAGAAAAAGCTTATAAATCTTATAACGATTTACCCATTTTTTTGGCTATCACGAAGACAACAAGTAGAATTACTGCGAAGCTGATCAATGACTGTATAAAGTCACCAACCATGAATTGCGATAATCCTATTGTTACTGAAGCTTTTGGATCTAGAAAAGCTATATAAGGTTTGTATATTGGAGTTATCAAATCTGCTACCAATGCATCTATTAGTGTCTTAGCTGCAAAACCTGTTATCAAACCTAGTGCAATTGCCACAACATTTTGTTTCTTCATAAAATCCATGAATTCTTGCCACATTCCCATTAAAACACCAAGACTTTATAGCTTTTAGAGTTAGTTAAAGCTAACGTTTAATATCGTCTGACAGCAAGAATAGAGAGACTGTTCCTGTTAGTATGCCGGCAACTGTAATAATTGTTATTCCTTCTTCATAGAATGCAAATCCTATAAGTACTGTAAAAATGATAACAGCAACACCAAAATAAACAGTTCCTCTGGCTAATCCGCTCCCATCCTTCAAAGCTTGCAGCCAGAAGTAATTTGCTACTGCGTATATCACCAGAGAGAAAATGGCTATAAAGATATTTTGTATGGTTCCAAACAAACCGGCAAAATAATTTCCCAGAGTTTCAAAAATCATTAAAAAAACAAACGGAACAAACCATTTCATTAAGCTCCACCTATCAAGGCTATCGTAAACATTCCAAGCAATATGCCAATTTTTTGTTTACCGCTCATTTTTTCTTTGAAATACAAGATTCCCATCAAAACAGCGGTCATTTCTTGTCCGACTGCAAAGATAGTTATTCCCCTTGCCAAACCGACTCCATTCATAACAGCGTAGAGCCAGAAAGCATTGCCTAGAACGTAGAGAGAAAGAGACGCTTTAAACAAAATTGATTTTTTGTGCAGGGTCCACTGCTTGCCAAGAAAGTCAGCTGCTAATTCGCATAGAAGCAATAGAGTCATTGGCAGACTCCAGAAAAAAGGTGAGGCATAAGGTAGCACGAACATACCAGTAGGCAGGGGCATAAGAATAATTTGAAGAACAGACTTAAATTGCTTTTTCAGCTTTCTTTATCAATTCTTTTTTGTCCATTTCCTCCAGCTTCTTTCTTTCAATCAAAGGTATTCCCATTATTTCCTCGTCCTTTGCGTTCTCTGTTATGATAAAGGCAGGCTTCTTAACAAGGTTTATGAAATTCTTTAGGTTCGCAGCATGCCTTATCATCTTTCTTCTATTCACCTCGATGTTCGATAACACTAGTTTCTTTTCTTTGGCAAAAACATCCAGAGGAGCCTGTTTCACGAAATCAGTTTTAAAACCTAATTTTTCTAGGCCCTTCCTGACATCCCTTTCTATAAAATCTTTGGGATAGCCGTGCTCCTCGTACCTTTTGAACACGTCTATCGGCTTTACAATTTTTTGATTAAGAACTTTCTCCAAGCCTTCAGCTATTTCCAATAGCATTCTTAATTGCTTTTTCTCATGCTCGTAGATAACTTTTTTATTTATTCCGATTGCCTCTGCCAGTTCCCTTTGCGACAGGCCTTTCTTCTTTCTTACCTCTCTGAGTACAGTCGAATCGATTTGAACGTACAAACCGCCCCTGTCCCTATAAATCGTAGGGAATATAGAGTTGACAACAAGGTCTTCAAACGTTTTTAGAGAAACAGTAGGTGTTTCGAATCTTTCATACACTATTCCTGGTTGCAGTTTCTCCCTGTTAGTCTGGATTCCTATCAAGAAAGGATGAGCATCTAGGTTATTAGACACGATTTTCAAGTTTTTGGCTTGCTCTCTCTGAAAACCGTCGATGTTTAACAAGATTTTCAAGAGCAACAGAGTATCCTTTTTTGCTGCTATGTCAAAACAGCCCTTATACTCGCAAGTAACATAATCGCTCTTCTCCAAGAACCTTTGAACCTCCTGCTTTAGGTCTAGCATATTTAATTGTTTAAATAATTAAAATTTATAATACTTGTTATCATGCCCAAAATAAAGCTGGTCATATTCGACATTGACAATGTTCTATTCGAGACAGGATATTTTGAGACTCACAAAAATAGATTCTAGAAAAACTTTAAATAAATTATTTTTTATAAGAATCTAATGGAAAAACCAGCAGAAATTTTTACTTTTTACGAAGGTAAGGCGTCTGAAAAATCTGTTCCATACCTCTACTCATCAAGAGTATATGTAAAACCCTTTGCAGGTGTAAGAGATTTCAGAAGCAATAAAAACGATATAATGGGTGTTGGAATCTATGAAGAAAAACAAGGAGTATTAGACTTTAGCGGTTATGTTGTGCCTCATCATGTTATAGCTTCTTGCAGAGCTATAAAGATTTTAGAAAAATTGTCAGAAATTAGAAAAGGCGATTTAGACATAGCTCTCTGGGTAGCACACAGAGATCCTGAGTGGTATAGAAATTCTTTAGGAAATGATACAGAATTAATTTCAAGAATAGGAGGTAATTCTAAGAGAGAAGAAATTTTAAGAATGGTTCCTGAAAACCTTGATGAAATACTGAGTCTTCTTAAGAAAAATAATATAAGTTTTGGTTCTAGAGAGATAGATGAAGAAACTAGGCAAGGAGTTCTTAAACCTACTAATACCTAAAGTATTAAAATATATAATTAACATAAGAAATAAATAGAATGAATTGAAAATTGGGCGGGTAGCTCAGCCTGGTGGAGCGCCAGTCTTATAAAATGACGTTTAGTCATTTTTCGTGGCTGCGTTCTGTAAAAACTGGTGGTCGAGAGAGGCCTTTTAGGGATAGAGGTCCTCGAATTCAAATCTCTCCCCGCCCATTATCCCTATTTTTATATGTAAGAAATACCCTATTGATAATATGAAAAAACAATATTTGTATTTGATAGTGATTCTAGCGGTTCTAGTGACAGCAGCTCTTGCTTGGTCCTTCATGACTCCAGTAGGTGCATTTGCTATCAATTTTGATTTCAGTTTGTCTGCAAATCCTCGCATCGGTGCGGTCAACAGAGGTCAGTCTGCTACATCTACGATAACAGCAACATTGACAAAAGGCAGGACCCAGAGCATTCAGCTATCTTTGTCAGGTTGCCCTACAGCAACCACATGCAGCTTGAGTCGTACAAGTGGTAATCCCTCTTTTGCTTCAACATTGACAGTTCAAACAACCAGCGGAACGCCATTAGGCTCTAGCATAATAACAGTAAAAGGGGTCGGCGGCGGAAAAGCCAGAAGCACAACCTATGCTTTGACAGTTAATCCTTATTGTCCGGATGGCGTTTGCGAGAGTGGAGAGACTTGTTCAAATTGTCCCCAGGACTGCGGTGCCTGCCCACCAGTTTGCGGTAATGGAATCTGTGAGAATGGCGAAACGTGTTCATCATGTCAGCAGGACTGTGGTTGTCAATCAGGATATACTTGCATAAATAACACTTGCCAGCAACAATGTATCTGTGGTGCTTGGGCAAACGGAGCATGCAATGCGGGCGGCTGTACAAATCAGAGGCAACAAACAAGAACCTGTACGCCATCTGGTTGCGGCATAACATCTCAATGCGTTGCTGACTCGTCATGCGTAACTTATCCAAATTTTTGTTCAGATAGTGATGGCGGAGCAGTTTATACTACGATGGGTACAGTTTCAGGCTACAGAAGCAATTATCCTTACAGCTATACAGATTACTGTGTTGGCAACTTGACTCTAGTAGAATATTATTGTTCAGGGACAACGCCTCTTAATACAACTTTCAACTGTTATACTAACACAACTTCACACTGCTACAGCGGCGCTTGTGCTTAATCCTTTTTTACTTTTTCTTTTTTTAGAAACAAACTCATTGTCTTTTATATAAAACCTTAATAACAAATCTTCACCTTTGGAAAGTCCGATTCTTGTTGCCTTAACAATATCGAATTTCTCTTTAGAGTTCTCTATGAACAAAACATCCTTTGTCAAATCTATGCTGTCATGTCTCTTGTCTATTCCAAAGGCTTGGGTTAGTTTTCCAGGACCGTTGGAAAGATTTTTTACATCATTAGTTTTCCTATTTCTTTTCATGGTATCAATGCCTTCCAATGGTTCCAAAGCCCTTATGAGAACAGCTCCTAGTAGACCCGCTCTTTTTGCCACAACATTAAGCATCCAGTGGTTTCCATAGGTAAAATAGACGAATGCATGACCAGGTTCCTTCAGTAAGGATTTAGGTATGTTCTTAACCTTTCTATAGCCTATTGAGCCAGGATCGTTAAAACCTAGGTAGGCTTCCGTTTCAACTATCTTTCCTTTCAAGGTTCCTTCTTTTGCTTTATGAACTAGGATTTTTCCTAGCAGTTCTTTGGCAATCACTTTTGTGTTCCTTGAGTAGAATCTTCTTGAGAGTTTCATAAAAATATTATAAGTTAGTTTTTTATATGTTGTTGGTTTTAATGTTTCTTATGGGTCGGTGGTCTAGTGGTCTATGACGCCACCCTTACAAGGTGGAAATCGCAAGTTCAAATCTTGCTCGACCCACTCTCATGGGCTGGTAGATCAACGGAAGATCGCTTCCTTGGCATGAGCTTTTAGCTGTTATGAAGAGGCTTCGGGTTCGAATCCCGACCAGTCCATTTATTATATAACCTTTCTAAAAATTAATTATGAGGATAGCCATCAAGAGAAAGAAATTTTTTGAGATAATATCGCTTTTGTTTATCTTGATAGTTTTCACATACGGTTGGCTTTATCTAGAAGTTGTGTTCAATGTAATCCAGAAGCCCTTTGATTTTGAAATCTATTTTGAGAAGAACGAGGGAACAGTAGCTCAGGAAAAATCCATAACCTCTGCGGTAATCGTGTTTTCTGACTTCAATAAACCCAAGTCTGTTGAAATATATGTTTCTAATTGTCCCAAATATTCTGCTTGCGTTCTATCAACGAGTAATGCTAATCCCACCTACACTTCTGACCTGACAATTACACCATCGGAACTAACGCCTGAAGGAACTTATCCGATAAATGTTTTTGCAACTGGCGGAGGCATTAACAAGGCTGCGACCTTTTATCTGACTGTCAAACCCAAGGAATGCATCTGCACTCCTTGGATTAGCGAAGGTTGCGGCGGTAAGTGCGATTATCAGATGTATGTTGTCAGAAGTTGCGAGCCCAAAGGTTGTGACGTAGAGTCGAGATGCGCTTATAACTCTTCGTGCATCAAAGATTTTTCAATACAATCAGTACCCTCATACGATAGGCCAGTCAACCAGAAAGCTTATTACACAATCAACATAATCTCGATAAATGATTTTTCAGATCTAGTATACTTGACAGCTTCCAATTGCCCGCCAGGCGCTGTCTGTTCATACTCGTCAAGCCCTGTTCGTGTTCCTATTGGAGGTTCAGCAACCTCTACGTTAACCATAATAGCTTCCCTTGGTTCAGCAATAGGTGATTTTACAGTGACAACCACAGGTTTCAGCAACAAGACGTTTCACTCTGCGAATTCGACGATAACCATTACGTAATCAAGAAGGCTTCTATTGCTCCAGCAATGAATATCATTGCTATTGATACTGCTAAAAATGTCAGAGAGTCGTTCATGGCTGTCTGGAGCTTGCTCTTTTTTTCCAAGTTTACCGATACTATGCCGCCAGCTATCGAGGCTAGGAAATAAGCTTCTACCTCTGGTAGCAAGAAGGGAAATATAAAAAAGACATTTTTAACAAAGACAAGTGGGTCCATTAAGGAGAGTGAAACTTTCAGTATATTACCCCACATCACCCCGAGTATAGACGAGTTCCATGCTAAAAGAAACATTGAACCTGAACCATAGAATAATGACAATAAGAAGAAGAACAGGACTAGACCGAGATTGTTTATGACTATTTCCAAGAACATTGCGGACTGCCTGGAAAAAAAGCCTGATGTGAAATATCCTGAAGAGAACTTGCTCAACTGTTCGCTGAAAATAGAGCTAGAGATTTCAGCTGGTAAGAAAGCGCTGAAAAAAGCAAAGGCTATTGTCATGCCAAAAAAAAGATAGAAATAAACTTCAATGATTTTTCCATGCCTTCTTAATATGCTTTTTTCATGTTTTTCACTTTTGATTATCTTGACAATCAAAGGCGCTATCGCTAAGGTCGTCAGGAAAACAGCTGGGAAAGATGGTTCTGTTCTGAAAATAAGAAAGGCAAAAATGATCCCTAGGCTTGCAAAAAGAAAACCGAATGCAATTCCGTACCAAGGCTTTTTCTCAATCAAGTAAGCCCTTAAAATCTCGTCAATCATGCTTAGATTTTGGATACCTTTATATATAAAATATTCTAATATAACCTCATGAAAAAACAATATTTGTATTTGATAGTGATTCTAGCGGTTCTTGTGGCTGCAACTTTAGGTTGGTATTACTTCAGTTCCCAAGCAGCGTGGTTTTTGCCTCCTCCAGGTGTTCCATGTAACAAATGGAAGTGCTTTGATACAAAAACATATTCATGTTCTAGCGGTACAACAAATTATACGTGCTCAAATGGCATACTTACTTGTTACATATGTACAAAGAGTAATACTACTAAATATTATAATGTAACTCAAACTGCAGTTGCATATCAAAATCTTAGCGGAAATGTAACTCTAGCGGGTATTTTTATAGTTAACGGCGAAACATTTGGTTTAAGTGCAGGACAGAAACATGCATTGTCAGATGAAACCATGTTTGGTGTTACGACCTTATACCTAAATTATTCAGCATTTTATTTACAGTCATCATATGAAACTAAATCATCTTCATTAACAGCACCGTTTCCAAAATCAACCATAGTTAATTTAATTATTTCACAATCACAAGGTTGTGGCGCTGTAACAAATTCATGTCCAAGTGGATATACACCTTCTTGCGCTGTAAATATGACACTAATATGCACAAATACTGTACCTTGGTGGTACTGCGGTGGCGAACAACCAATGCAAAATTGTGCTAAATGGGGTGCATGTATGCCTTGTCCCATTTAATTTTTTTCTTTTTTTTCTCTTTCTTTTTAAATGATAGTTTTAAATATCTGTTATGAATAGTTATTTTATTATCGAGAAATAACGGAGCAACAAAGCAAATGGAAAAATTAATTTTATTTGATTCTTCTCTAAGCAATTTTTTTAAAACTTATTGATAGGTGATTCTATGGAAAAATTCTTATTAACTGAAAATCGTATTCCAACCAAATACTTTGTAACAAAAGGTAAGGGTCAGGATAAAGATGCAATCCATCCAGGTTCGTATGATGCTGCTGTCAGGGACGCCAAAATGGAAAACTGGAACGGCGTAGGATACACTTCTTTGCTTCCTCCGGATGCTAAACAAGTTCCTATTCCAGAAAATTATCTGCATGGCTCAGAGCTGATGATGATAATGGCTCGTTGCGACTGTAATAAAGGGCAGAAAGCGAACGCAGCTCTTGGCAAAGCCTGGGTTTGCAATGAAAAAGGAGATAAGGTCGGGGGACTTGTTGCCGAATACAGCAAGATAGGAGAGACCATAGATGAAAAAATTGCTGTCGAGACCCTAAGAAAAAGCTTGAATAGAATGTTCAAGAGAAGGAAGTATCCGTCTCATTATGAGTTGAGAGAAAATGAGGTAGTCGGTTACGAGTCCATAGTTCCGGAAGAAACGTTTGGAACTGCCCTTGTTGCCATCGGTTTCGTAGAATATAAAACTAAAATTCTAGAACAATAGTCCGGCTATTCCGCCTAAGCCTAAAAGTTTTTCTCCGGCATCGTGTTCAGAAGATATTACCATTATGCTGCACTTTAGTCTTTCCGCCCTGTCTAATAGTTCTTCATATTCTCTTATCTTAGTGTCAGATACAAGTAGAAAGCTAATGATTCCATTATCCAAAGCTTCTTTAGTTTTCTCTAAACCGTAGACTGCTTTGCCGTTCTTGTTTATTTCTTCCAGTAATGCTTCAACTGCTTTTGTTTCCTCAGTTATCCTGCTGTATTTAGTTATCTTTTCAATCACATCTTTTTTTAACAGTTCTTGCAGGCCTAGATTTCCTGTCTGATAAGTGAACTCGATTATAGTTTTATCTAGCAATTCCTTTGCCCTTTGCTTCATCAGCTTTTGCAAATCGTCCCTAGCGAATCCAGGACCAGCAATTATTATTTTCAAAACCTTTCCAGACCTCGTCATCAGTTCATTTAGTATTTTTGCATAGTATTCATCTCTCTTTACCTCAGATTTCTTTGAGTCGAACCTTTTTCCTGACGCTTCTGATGCTAGGTTGAACAAGTGTTTGTACCGTTCCTTTAGGAAATAGAAGTCAGCATCATTTTCATCAAGAATGCATATAAGAACTGGTTCAGGTTTTCTCTCAGCGGACTTGACCATGTCTACTTCCCAAGATCTCCACTGTTTTTCCACTTTCAGAAACTTGTCCGGTTCTATCTCTATGGTGTGATATCCTTTTTCCACGTCCTCTGGCGCTTCCACGATTTTGCCTGTCAGCCTAAGCTTCTCTCTAAGTTCAATCTTCTCGACCTGTACCTTCATTATGACTTCCCTTCTTCCAGTCTTTGCCCTTATCAGGTCTCCCTCCCTCCTTATCTTAACACTTCTCGGAGACTTCGCCGTAACAAGACTGCCCGGAGTTATGACATCCTTCAATATTGACAGGTCTTCACCAGATTCCGGGGTTATCTTGCCTAGATTATGCTTTAAATCAAAACTTGAGCGCATATGAGTATTTTTATTCTTATCTGTTTAAATAACATTTATGCCAGACTTTATGCCTGTATTGATAATAGCAGTAATACTTTTCGTAGGCCTGTTGATAGTTTTCGGCGGAGGTCTTGTTTCTGTGCCATATGGATCGCATGGTCAACCTTCTCACTATTTTCCATCTGACAGGACAATAGATTTCAACAACTTTGAAGTCTATTATACTTCCTCAGAGGAAAACGGAGGATATGTCAGCGGAGAGGTTTCTAATGGCGTATTTGCCAAGGAAGATAAAAAAATAGGTTTTCAGGTTTCTAGGCCTGATGAAGTTTCTGAGGCTCTGCTAGACCTCAAGGTTTGGAACACCAACTACTATGGCAGGTTAATTATACTGGTCAACGGAAAATTGGTTTACGAGGGTTATCCTCCTGTTGGCGAGAAATTAATAAGCTTTGATAAGAGTTTTTTGAAGGATGACAATATCCTTGAGGTAATGGCCGAAAGTTCCGGCTGGAGAATCTGGGCTCCCACTGTTTATTCCTTTGATTTGAACACCGAGATAGATTATCTTGGCAAGAAGACCCAAAGTTTCACTTTTGATTTGAATGATCAAGAGACAAAGTATATGACCAGGGCCAGGATTGTTGTCTTTGGAGACAGGACAGGCACTGGAAACCTTAAAGTCAGGATAAACAGTGAAGAAATCTATAGCGGATTGACGACGGCTTACCAGGACTTTCCCACAAGCATTCTTATGACAGGGAACAACACGATTGATTTTTCTACAGAACCGAACACAACGTACCGCATTTCATCCGCACAAGTAATAGTGTTCTTTGAATAGTTTAATATATTAAATTCCATTAATTAGTTTATAGAGTGGTTTTATGGAAACCAAAAAACTAATCGAATACCTAAAAAGGCAGAAACATGTTAGGCTTGCATATATTTTTGGCTCTGTAGCAAAAGGAACAGAAAGCAAGCTCAGCGACATAGACATAGCAATTTTCTTAGATGAAAGAATGAGCAAGCCAAAGAGATTTGAACAAAGATTAAAACTGATTTCTGAAATATCATCCGTCTTGAAGAGTAATGACATCGATTTAATCGTGATGAATGATGCGCCGATCAACCTAAATCAAGAGATAATAAAGAACGGTAGAGTTTTGATTGCCAGGCGTGAAGAGGAGAGGGTAAAGTTAGAGTCCGAAATTCTTTCAAAATATTTGGATAGGGTTTATTATGAGAGAAGAGGTTTGAACGATTTCTTGGAGAAGATACTGAGGAGGGGCAAGCTGTGATAGGCAAAGAAAAAATCTTGCTAAAGCTCAGAAACATGAAAAACTATGTTGATTTTTTAAAATCGCACAAAAAAACCGCGAAAGAAGAGTTGGAAAGAAATTATTTGCTGAGAAGCGCAATAGAGAGAAACTTTCAGTTAGCCTTGGAATGCGTTTTGGACATAGGCGAGATGATAATATCGATAGAAGAGTTCAGAAAGCCGGAAGATTACAGAGAGGTAATAGAAATCCTGGGTGAGGAAGGAATCTTGCCAGAAGAATTCGCTAAGAAGTTCGCTCCTGCTGTAAGTTTCAGGAACATACTGGTCCATAAATATGCTGAAATAGATTTGGGCGAACTACACAAAAACTTACAAAAGCTTGGAGATTTGGACGTCTTTGCCAGTTGCGTGGCCAAGTATCTGAAGAAAAAATAGAATTTTCCAGAGCCGAACACAACGTACCGCATTTCATCCGCACAAGTAATAGTGTTCTTTGAGTAATTTGATATACAGGCTTTAACAATTCTTAATTAGATTTTATGGCATACGAAGAAGATGAAAGTAAATTGGAAAATGATTCCCTTTTTAAAAAAGTAAAGAATTGGAAAACACAAGACATATACAAAATAGCTCCTTTTGGAAAGGATTTTCCCGATCAAGGCTTCAAAATAGCTATAAGTGCTGATAAAAATAATGCTGAAAAAGTTTTTGATATCGTTAGTCAATTGCTAGAAAAAGAAAAAGTTGAGTTCAAGATAGTTAATTCTTTAGAAAATTTAGAAGAACAAAGTAAAGGAAACCAAGTTGGAAAATTTATAACAATTTATCCTAGTTCAGATGAAGAGGCAGCTAAAATTTCAGTAAAAGTTGATAGAGCTTTAGAAAGAAGAGGTTTAAAAGGTCCTCCATGCAAAGAAGATAGACCTTATGGAAATTCTGGTTTGGTTTTCCTTAGAGGCGGCGGATTGAAAGTATTTGATTTAATTCGACCCGATGGAACCACTGAACCTGATGTTAGAACGCCAGAAAAAAATATCGATCCAAAAACTGGAAAACCTATTAGAAAGGAAATTTGGAAAGCAGATTGGATGCCCGATATATTTGAATTAATCAATAAATATAGAGCGGAGACAGAATTGTCATGTCCCAAGTGCGGAAAACTAGTTACAACAGATCAAAAATATTGTCGTAATTGTGGATTAAAAATTCCAATAGCTGGTGAAATAGCAGAATTGCCATGTCCCAATTGTGGAAAACCAATTACGCCAAATCAAAATTATTGTCGTCATTGTGGAACAAAAATTCCAATAGCTGGCAAAATATCAAAGGAACCTAAGAAATTCATTCCTTTCGGTTCATTATTAAAAGATAAAAGTGGAACTTTTCCTAGAGTTGGAAAAATACCCAAACTCGATCTTTTTGAAAGACTCAAAAACTTTTTTTGGCCATCTAAAGTAGGTAAAATTGCTAAAGAAATCACAACGGAACAAGAAGCTTTGCAAGAACTCACCGATAAACTTGCTTTTGAATTATCAGATTGGTGGGGCATTCCAAGAGACAAAATAAAAGAAAGAATACCTAAAATTGAAACTATCAGTTCTGATGAAATGTATTTTATGACAGGTTCAGGTAGAAACCTTGGATTATATAGTTTTGAAAAAAATAAAATTTTCTTAAATTCTTACGTTGCTAGCGAAAAACATCTTGCCATTTATCCTGAACAAGATGAAAAATACACCTTATATTCTGTGAGAGGTGTTATAGGAGAAGAGGTTGGTCATTTTATAGAAAATTTTGTTAAAACTGATTTAAATATAAATTTAAATGACATTGATGTTTCAGAATTTTTCGGTTTAACCTCAAGTCTTTTTATCGCTGAAAAAATTCCTCAATTGTTCAAAGAAGAATACAGAAGATACTTACAAGAAGCAGCTAATTTCAGTAAAGAAAAGAAAAATCTTGAAATTCGATTAGCAGATCTTGAAAAACAAAAAATGGAAGCGGAACAACCTCAAAAACCTGTTCTTGGTATTAAACCTGGTACTAATTATAAATCTTCATTAGCGAGGTTTGCTTCTAAAGAAACAATTAAAAATCAAATTAAGGAGTGCCAGACCCAAATAGAACACTTGTCATACTATCCTGCCGTTGCTTACTATTATGAAATGAGAAAAATGACCCCTCAAGAAAGGTATAAACTAATAACTATGCAGCAAGTGCAAATCAAAAGTGAGATAATAAAACCAATTTCAGACAGATTAACGGAAATTGTAAATAGCATATTAGCAGAAGATAATTTACTTCGTCTAGAAAGAGAAATATCATTGATGCCAGAAACAAGCACTAAACAGGTAGCAGAAGCAGTTTCTGAAACTGAAATTGAAGATTTAGAAGAGTATGAGGGACAACCTCCAGAGGAATCTTCAATCGAGACAGGAGAGATTATGGAAGAATATCCAACAGAAGAATACTCGGAAGAAGAACAATTTCCAGAACAAGAATTGGGAGGAGAGGAAGAACAACCAGAAACAGAAGAATTTGAACAACCACAAGAAGAAATCCAAGAACCTTATCCAGAATCCGAGCAGGCTCCGTCACCACCTCAAATAAGTATAAATATTCCTAAAAAAGTTCCTAAAGATGTTGCTAAAAAATTGGAATCAATGGGAATTAAATTGCCTAAGAAGATGATAAAGAATTAAGCTTTGTTCTAGAATTTTTTCATCATCAAAATTTGTAAGATTAGATAAATAATATATACCAACTTCGATAAATCTTAGATTAGAATTAAGAGTTGTTAATATGCCAATTGAAGCAACAACGGATTACAGAAAATTATACGATCGTATTGTGAGCCAAGCCGCGAGAACTGATATACCTCCTATTCAAAGGCAGAGATACCAAAAGATGCTTGACAAATTCAATGAGCTAAGAGTTCAGGGGATAGAATTTGATACAGCAGTTCAAAAAGCTTACAGCAGCGGAAACATAAGCTATGCCATGCAAAGAGAAAAACAGGCAGTAGCCGCAGGAGATACTTCTAAAGTTAAATTCTTCCAGAGTATGAGAGGTCATGCACTAACCATGACCCAAAAAGGGCAAAATATAGCTATGGCGACAAATAAGCCATCTCCTGCACGTCCTGCTACTGCACGTGGAGGTGGAAGTCTCACTCCCTTGAGAGAATCGGCAGGCAAAAAAGTTCATGGCAAACTCTATGAAATATTCATGTTTGAAATAGCAGGAATATTATGCTTCTTTATTCCACCATTTTTTGCATTGCCGCCGTTAACGTGGCTAGCATGGGCCCTAATGGTTTTTATCCCTGCTTTTTCAGCTCTTCCAAGTGAAAGTCAGGTTCTTAATTCAATCAGAACAGGCAATAATATAGGAGTAAGTTTTGGTAGCGGTTCTCTAGTCGCAAAATCAGTTTGTAAAATTATGGCTTTTACTCTTATAATCTATCAATGCTTCGAACTTTTTGCTGTTTTCCGTTTTGCTGCTATAGTAATTGCTATTTTGTTTTATTTACCTCTTCCAACGCATTACAAAACAAGCCAACCTTACAGGATGATAGAAGCGTGGTTCAGAATGGCTCTTGGTTTTATAATATCGATTATACTGGGTATGGTTTTTGGCGGTTTTGGAGCAGGTTCAGCTTTGGGTAGCGTGGGAACAGCATTTGTTGCAGTAGGATTTGCATTCTTTGTCACATTGCCAGTGCATATTCCAGATGAAGAAAGCGGTGTTGTTAAAATAAATTTGCTTGACAACCTTTCAGGTACTAAAGGTTACCAGTATCTCGACAGAGCGATATTTACAATTTGTATGATCATAGCAGCTTGGTCATTCGTGGGCTCAACTGGTGGCTTGCTTGGTGATGCAAGTCATCTTATATTTTATTTATTCTTTGGATTGTCATTTTTTGTTGGATTTAGCACTGGTCCTGAAGGAAGGCCTGCTTTAGGAGTCATAATGATTTTTATAATGCTGTTCATTTTATCAACTTCTTATACAGGTTTTGTTGGTCAAGCAGTTTTTGGTTATTGGTGGCCTCAGATATATAATTTTGGTCAAACTTATTTAGGTCCTTTGAATACTGTCTGGGCGCAGGCTCAATCCAGCATAGGTGACGCTTGGGAAATGATGACTTGCCCGCAATGCTATATGATAAAACAACAACAGAGGGCACAGGTGACCAAATCAGTGATAACGACAGGCGGAACTCCGATGTCAATAGAAATTAGTAGATTTCAACTGATACCCACTGTCTTAGAGCCAAGCGAGCCTGTTATAGGCACTATGGAACTTCAAAACAGCGGAAACTTCATTTCCGGTAAAATGAATTTAGATTTATGGGCAACTTATCCTAGCCCAGTAACCACGAAAGAGTATGCAACAGGAGAAGTTGCTAATTTGGTATGCAACGTTGGTTCTACCCTTCCTTCCTATACGGTTACAACAACTGTTAACGGTACCACTAATACAGGAGCAGCTGGTTCATGCTCTTGGGACAGTAAAACTTATCCAACAGAAACACGAGCAGTTACATTTAAGATGCAAGAAGGAATTGGTAGTTCAGGTGCTCCTACATGGGGTCCTTTATACGAGGCATGCCAAGACAACAGCAATAGCAGTTCGCCAGAACCTTGTAAATGCTTTGGCGTTGGTCCCTTTACAAGTTATAGGCCTTGTGATCTTAGTACTGGTAATATAACATATTATTTTGGAGGCAGAGGCATTAAGGTAAATGCTAACTTAACTTATAGCTATGTTGTAAATGTCTCATTACCGGTTAGTGCTATAGGACTTGATGAGTATTTGAAAGAGCTTCAAGCTGGAGATATAACACTGCAAGACTTTACTTCTGAATACACAGGTGGTCCAGTCAAAGCGACTTTGTTTACACAAGAGCAACCAGCGAGGAATGACATTCCTTTCTTAGTTATCGCTGCTATTTACAATGACGGTCCTGGAGAGATATTAAACATAACTAATTTCACTATAAAAGTTTATAGCGGAAATATGGTAACTGGTGTTGAAGTTGTCGGTTTTGATTTTAGAGATAACCCTCCTTGTCCTTGGTCTACTGGAACATGCAAACCTAAACCAGATGGTTGTAATCCTGGTGTTGGTACTGTCACAAAGGATCCTGATGGAAATTATACAATAAAATGCAGCAATAAGTGGAAACCTTTAAAACCAGGAGAATACAAGAGAGTCTCGTTTTACGTTAGTGCTGGTGGAGTCACAGGAGACAAAAAGACAACCTTAATCGTAGGACAGGCTGATTATTTTTATAGAAAGACAACTTCGCAAATGTTAACAATGTCAAACGCACCACCACAATAATAAATTAGGAAAATAAATATGATAATATGAAAAAATTGTTTTTAATTTTGATATTAGTCTTGACTGTGTCAGGATGCACGTTACCTGGAGGTTGGAACCCTTTTCAAAGTCAAGGTACTCAAGTAAAAGAATTACCGCCAGATGTTATTTCAATAAACAACATAACCGTTTTACCTTCAACATCTGTTCGTGCAGGTGACGAGTTCTCAGTCTATTTTGAGCTGTTTAATCAAGATGAGTTTAATTATACTGATGTAAGTTACAACCTTTATGATAGAGGTATGTGCACACCTAAAGGAGGATATCCTGACATTTCTATCAATCCTCCAGAAGGCAGTTTACAACGTCTTGCTCCTAAAGAGATAAGGCAAGTTGAATGGACTTTTACCGCTCCTGATGCGGATACAATTGCCCAACTTAGAGTTACTTGTCCCATAAGGTTCAGATTCGATTTCAACTATATAGCAGAGTCACAGATTGACATTCTTGTTATTAATAGCAATCACTTTTCAGAATTGCAAAAAGCAGGAAAAGCAACAACTTTTTCTCCGACTGTAAACGTTGGAAGAGGTCCTATAAAGGTTTACTTTGATTTTGGGACAACCTTGCCTGTAAAAAATGATTCTTCCTTGCCAGTTTACATAAGAGTAGAGGACAAAGGAACAGGATTGTTAAAACAGATTGATAGTGGTAATTTTACAATAACTTTTCCTAGCGATTTTGACTTGACTGATGTTGACTGCCCATACTTTAATAAATGCCCTAATCATGTGTGTACAAGCAATGCACCTATACTAATGATAAATAAAAAATCCCTTGATATAAGATGCTCGGGGATTAAAACCCCCTCCGTCGCCCTTATGAGAGGAGTTCCTGAGAAAACATACTTCATAAATTCGACTCTTAATTATAACTACTACGTGGCTGGGGAGGTCGACGTTGAAGTGAAACCGTGATTTTTATGAAAAAAATAATATTAATACTTTTGCCAATAGTCCTGATTTCTTTATGTTCATATTTTCCCAATCTACAGTTGCCTTCTCTGACAGGAAACACACAGGTTGCTAGCATTGATTCAGGATGTCCTGATCTTTTTTTGAGCGCAGAAACAACCTCCACAGATATCAAGGGGGGCAGAAGCATCGAGGTTTTTTTTGAGATGAGAAACAAGCAGAATTATAACCTAAGCAATGTCAAGATAGACATTTATGATTATCCCTGTTTTACTTTACAAAATTTAACAAAGAACGATTGCTGTAATGGTGGGACGCTAAGATCTAATCAAAGTTGCTTTTGCTCTTGGAGAATGGATGCAGACACTTCGGGCGTGGACAGGCAGTGTTCAATAAGGTTTTCAACGAGTTACAGTGCGAAAAATTCTATTTACCAGGACATAGCAGTTTTACCTGAAGCAGAGTATCTTCAGAGGCAAGAAGCGAAAACACTCTCTGACATCCCCATTCATTCAACCTCAGCATCAGGTCCGTTGAACATATACCTAACATTTTCCGAGCCGCAGCCGTTTATTGCAAACGAGCCTGGTTATGACATGTACATAAATTATAACAATATAGGAAATGGTTTTTTTGGGGACATGAATGGTAACTCTCCCCCAAAAATAACCTTGAACCCTTCAGGCACTTTAGACAATATAAGGAATTTGGATTGCGGCACTGATTATGATGAGTCTCTAACTTTGAAAAGAAAATTAGATTTCATAAATGGAAGGGCTGTTCCTACAAACTGTAATTTCGCTACAATTCCAGCTACCACAATAGATATAAGGTCTTTGTCCATAGATGTTGACTACACTTACACTCTTTATAATTCTATTTCCATTACAGTGAGAGGTTCGAATATACCTTCAACATCTGGAGGCTCATCAGATGGAGGCGGTATAGGTTGCTTACTAGAAGGTTCTAAAGTTTTAACGCCTGAGGGATTTAAGAAAATCGAGAGTCTAAAGGCTGGAGACTTGGTTATAGGATACGAAAATGGAAAAATAATACCAACAAAAATAACAAAAACATCTTCTCATGATGGCGAATGGACGCTCTATTATTATAAAGGCACTTGGTTTACAAGCAATCATAAAGTCTATCCTTCTCTAAACGAGGAGGCAGTTCCAGTTCCCCTTGTCGCTACCCAGGCAAAGGAATACAAAGGTTACGTTTACAACATAGAGACCGAGACTCATAACTATTTTGGAGAGAATGATTTGCTAATTCATAACGTTATGAAAGAATGATTTAAAACCACTAACTATAAATACGTACTTGACAATTCTATATCAATAACGGTGAAACCGTGAAAAAAATCTTAATATCATTATTGGCGATAGTTTTAGTTGCAGGTTGTACGATACCAGGATTTGATCTAGGAGGAACAACGACCATAGGCACCAGCGGTAAGGGACTAGAGATAACAACTTTTACAGCAGAGCCTACTCCGGTTTATAGCAACGCCAGAGTTAGAGTTACCATGGAAATCGAAAATGATGGGGGAACCACTGTTAATAAAGGGAAAGCTTTGTCTTATTTGACAGGCTCTAATGTAGGCTTAGGAAGTGGTGACGATAGATACTGGCGCTCAAGCGATTATTCAGTAGATAAAGAATACAAAACCTTTACAAGAGACATGAGAGCAGCAGACGTCGTAAAGGGAACTTCAGCTGACACATCAAGGTTTACCTGGTCATTGATAGCTCCAGTCATTCCAGCAGGCCAAACAAGAACAGACACCTTCTACGGCAGAACTTACTGCGATTACACGACAGGCGTTAACGGAAATGTATGGGTTTATACTGAGGGAGAGGCAGACGCAGCAAAGGCATCGGGCAGGTCATTGAATGCAGCTTCATTTACGTCCACAGCAGGACCTGTAGGTCTGAGTGTAAAAGTATCTCCTGATCCAGTAATATACTATAGTGATACCACTGACGGCGAGACATTCTCCTTGTACATAACTGTTTCAAATCTGGCAAGCGGTACAATATATCAGACAGGATTAGATTATACCAGCACTCCATTTACAATAACAGATACGCAATACAATATAGTAACGGTTAGTGTGGATCCTGCAAGTGGATTAACTATTACGAACTCAGCAGATTGTCAAGGTCCACAAGAATTACCAGCAGGCAAATCAACTACTCTGGTTTGTGATTTCACAATATCAACTCCACCAGCAACATTCCAATCATATCCAATAACAATAACAGCAGACTATGGTTATTTCACAGAAAGATTTGCAACTGTAGTAGTTCAAGGAAAATAAAATTCTGAAACGTAGATTTCCCGTAGTGCAAACAATATTATGCTCTTTAACCAAAATCTATATATATACGGCTTACAATCTTATGATAGAAATAAAAGGTGATTTTTAAATGAATAAAGCAATTTTAATAGCTACGCTAGCCATAGTTTTCGTAGCAGGCTGTACGCAAGCCAATTTAACTACAATATTTCAGCAAAACACAAATACATTCGTAAGTGGTACAGGATTAGTAATGACAGATTTTTCAGCAGACCAGCCACAAGCTTACAACGCTCAAACGGATAGAATAATGGTGACAGTTAGCAATAAAGGAGGACACACGGTTCCAGCAACTGAATCTCTACTTTATTTAACAGGTCAGGCTTTACAAAAAAATCCCAACAATACAATAATTTACTGGGGTACAACTGATGATTTAATAAAGCCACTTGGCGCACTAAAGCCAGCAGACACTGTTAGAGATACTCCAGCAGATGAAAAGACAATTTCTTGGTCCTTGAAAGCTCCAAATATTTCAAGAGGTGAGTCAACATCATACCTATTCATAGGAAGAACTTATTACAAATATGAGACCAAGGTTAATGGAAATATCTGGGTTTATTCTGATACAGAGGCAGATGCAGCAAGAACATCTGACAAGACATTAAATAAAGCAACTTGGAGTGCAACATCTGGACCGGTGGCTATAACTGCAAAAGTGACTCAGGATCCAGTTATTCTATATAGCGATGAAACTTCATTTACCTTAGTCATAAAGGTTAGTAATGCAGGTGGTGGAGTATTATATGACCAAAGCGCTATCACCAATTACGCTACAACAAATCCGAATGATCTTGCATTAACATCAGATGATATAAACAAAGTTGACGTTGCTGTCAGTGTAGAGGGAACAGATTTACCATCAACAAGCGATTGTGTAGGTTCCAAAGAATTAGTTGGCGGCAAAGATTTGACATTAACATGTGATGTTACTACAACTAGGCCAATGACATTCGCAAGCTTACCAATTACGATAACCGCAAACTATGGTTATTACACAGAAAGAACAACTAGCATAACCGTTTCAGGTAGATAATTGTTGTTTTAAAAAAGAGGTAGAGATCAATTTCTCTACTCATCTTTTTCTTATTTTTAAATATAGCTATCTATACTTCTCTGTGGCTGCTTATTAGAAATTTTACCGTTCAATATTAATTTGCCGTAGACACCATCATAGCCAGGTTGAACTTTTAATTTACCTTCCCTGTTCTTGATTATGATTTCAGCAAGCTTTTCATCGATCAATGTCTTTAATCTATCTTCGTCAACATTCAATAGAACGTTTAACTCAGAACCAAATTCTTTTGTTAGTTTCGTAGACTCTTCCCAGACTTTCTTGGAAAATGGTTGAGTGCCGTAGAACTCTGCTATAAGCTCTGACAAAGGTAATAATGATTTAAAGGGAATGGCATTTCTAGGAACAAATCCTTCTTCCCTGTCTGCCAATTCTTCAACCCTATGAAGAACACCTATCGTGAGGGGTTTGCCGCAGACAGGACACAGGTTATGGTATTTCATCGCTTCCTTTGGGTCTAGAGAAACATTGTGAATCCTATGGCCGTCCCAGTGATACTTGCCGTAAGCGGGGTCAACCTCAATGGTGTACAAGAACTTTTTCGGATCTTTTTCTTTTATTGCGTTTATGACTTCATTATATTTCATCTCGGTTTCAAGAACATTCAATTCTCTTCCCAACCTGCTTGGCCACGGGCTATGACTGTCGCTGTTCGAAACCAGAGCAAACCTATCCAAGGCAGACAACCTCCAATTCATAGCAGGATTGCTTGAGAGACCGGTTTCCAACGCGAATATATTTTTTATTTGGTCTTTGAAGCATTCCTCTATAGAGTCAAAACCAGTTTTGCTTCCAAAAATTCCAAAATAAGGAGTCCATGCATGTGCAGGTATTATCATTACGTCTTTAGAAATTTCAATTAGCTTTTCTGTAAGCTCTGCGCAGTCTATTTTGGTCAGTATAGGCCTTCCATCGCTTTCTAGCTTGCCATAATTCTTTAGAAAATCATTTATCTGGTCTACCACTTCGAAGCTGGGCGCTAGAATAACGTTATGAATCTTTCTTGTTTTTCCGTCCTGGCTATAAATGTTTGAAACCTCTGCTTGAAGAATGAAAAATATGTCCTTATCCTTAAACTGGAGCAAACCATTGTTTTCTTTTAACTTTTTCTTTAATTCGTTCAGCCAGAGGGGATGCGTAAAGTCGCCTGTACCAAGGAGGTTAACGCCCTTGACCTTTGCATATCTTTCCAGATTTTCTATGTCCATCTTGTCAGAAGTAGCTCTACTATAATGGCTGTGTAAATGCAAGTCTGCGAAAATTTTCATTTAATCACCCTACGTGTCGCAAGGATGCCAACATCATTTATGAGTTGGATGAATTGCGACCATAATCTATTTAAACTTATAAAACAAGCAATAGAACGGTTTAGGGATATGAAAAGAGCAATCTTATTACAAACATTAGCAACAAAGTCTAAAGACAATCGTCTAAAGGACTTTATGGATAAAGCTATTGTTGAATATAATCGTATGCTATCTGAAAAATGGAATTTTGATACATCTGATTGGTGCGATTCGTTCATGGAATTCCACAATAAACATTTGTCAGTTAGCAAGGAAAACACCTCTTTCAATGTTCAAATCAGATGCAGTCTCATGAGAGACGCATGGAAAAAGAAAAGCGATAAAGTTAATGGATTGACTGTTAAATTTAATGTTCCTCGAAATTGCAAGACCTTCAATACAAAATCCAATTTCTTCGTCAGACTCGGAATGTATCCTAAAGATAGGATTGCTATTCCAATCAAGCAAAACAGGAATTATCAGAGATTCCAAAGTTTGATTAATGATAATTGGACTTGCAAGACTTTTGGATTGACCAAAGATTTGCAGATTGTCGCTTATCTGTCCAAAGAAAAGGAAATCCATCAAAGAAAGAATGTTCTTGGGATTGATGTCAATGCCAAGCATTTTGCTATCAGCGTCATCTCTCCAGAAGGAAAAGTCCTCTATCAAACTTATTTTGGAAAGCAAATATGGGTCAAGAGGAAAAAGATTATGGAAAGAAGGGCAAAACTCCAATCCTTGAATGTTGTCAAGAAACTTGAAAGAATTAAAACTTGTGAGAGGGATTTCGTCAATACCAATCTCGGTCAAGTCATTGGAGAGATAATAAAAATCGCTAATAGATTTGACGCTGACATTTCTATTGAGAATCTTAATAAGTTCAAGCCAAAAGGCAGAAGGTTCAACAGAACCGTTATGAGGATTCCTTTTTATAAATTCAAGCATATTCTTGAGCAAAGATGCTTTGATAATGATATTACTTTGAACATCGTGGATAGTTGGCATACTTCCAAATGGTGCAGTCATTGCGGTGCCTTGGCTAACGGACATAGTTCTAACTATTCCTTGTTCAAGTGTAAATGTGGTCAAATTGTCAATTCCGATAGAAAAGCAAGTCTTGCTATCGCTGTAAAATCCCTCTTGGAGCGGAATAGTCATATTCCTAAACCAAATATTTCTATCCAGATTTCCAAGAGACGAGTGCCTGTAAACGCACTCATGCGTTCCAATGATGTTGTTAATTTGTGTTCTGTGAACCATAATTATCAATCCTTAGGAATGCCCACACGCTTTAGCGGTGGGTAGTTTACTTCATTATCCTAGCAATAACAACTCCGCCTATCAAATTGACTATAAGGCCTGATATGGACCAATAAACCAAAAGCATCGTCGGCAGGTTTATTAGCAGATACATCATCAGAGACATTGGTATTCCTATCAAGAACAAAAGAAGGCCAAAGTACAGCCCATGTTTGAATGTCGTGCTGCTAAAAAATCCCTGTTTGAGCACTGTTCCTACTGGCAAGCTTTTCTTTACCATTTCGTACACGACCGCATATATTATACCTGCTATTATTCCGAACACAATCGAGTAGATGTAGAACTCTGTTGGTGGAGGCCCTTGCACAGGCATCATTATGGTGCTCCATACCGAGAAATATTTGGGATCTGTATAAAAGTTCATTGTAGCAAACGATTCTATCGTATGAATTATTTGAGCTATTATTGCGAAAACTATACCAGCTACAATAATTTTCCAAGTTTTCATATGTATCACTAAGTGGGCCAGGAGAGATTCGAACTCTCGATTTCTACCTTTTTGATGCCAATTGTCAAGGTAGCGTTTGCTATTAATTTTCTTGGATTAGCCAAGAAAATCGACCATAGCCGCTAGACCACCGGCCCATCTTATTTAATTTAAAAAACAAATATTTATAAGAATTATTTCTTCTGTATAAGCTTGTCCAAAAGGAACCTTATCTTATTCACCTGAGGAGCTCTTTTGATTACAACCTCGGGATCATCTTCTCCTCCGGTACTCCATAACCTAATGGTTCCAATCTTAAAAATTCTGTCGAAGAGACCCTGAACCAATTCGTAGTTAGCCACCTTTTCCCAATATATGGAGTCTTCTTCAATTTTTATTATACCCCTTTTCTCGATGACTCTGAAGTTGGTTATTGCATACTTATCGTTCTTTCTTAATATCTCGGCAATCACTATCAAGATAATCCCAGAGATAGCAAAGAATATCAAAACGTAAAGGATGGAGCTTGAAAGCACTAGTGGCAATGAGGAAGAAAAAATAAACAATGCTACTCCAAAGGTTATTATAAATATCGCAATCACGTACCAGCGAAGATATGCTAGTCTTGTCGGGTGAAATATCATATAGGTTTGTTCAGCCATAATAAATTGTTGTCTTCTTTTAAATAAAACGATTTTGTATACAGAAAATTCAAAGATAAATGTTTGATTTGATAATTAGATTTTAATGAAAACTTTTGACAACAGCATAATAGCGCATTCGATTTATAAGGCGAGAGCTCTTGAGGTTGGAGATTTTTTAACAGACTTTCTTAGAGCTAATTCTATGATTAAACCTTCCTATCTGCAAGAAATAAGACTAGCTAATAAACAAAATGAATATGCTTTAACACCATATGGTTTTTTGCGCAAGATAGCATCGCATACGCTACTTCCAGATATTCCTGAAGAGAAGATTGACGATATAGTATGTTCTGATAATTTTAACATTAACGTTACCATAAGGTCATTGGACAACAGGATTGGGCATATTAAAAGTGGGGCTTCCATCCTGCTCTCTTGCCCTAAAAATCAAGACGAGTCTTTAATGGATTTCCCAAAGGAAGGGGAGTACATAGGCTTGCCTAGAAAATTGTTTAAGAAAGAAGATTTTTCTTTTTTAGAAAATTTGATAGTTTCTGTTAACCCACAAGACGTATTGTACTGGAGGAATCGTTCGAGTAAAATGGAATTTGAAAGAGAATCCAAATCTGATAAAGATTCTATTGAGCATATTCTAGATGACATATTGCGCCGACCGGGATTCGAACCCGAATCGTGAGCTTGGGAAGCTTATACAGCACAGCTTTCATATCCTAGCCATTAGACTATCGGCGCATGAATAGAAATAGATTGTTAATTATAAAATCTTTTTTTCTAACACTTTCTTGTCCCAGAAACCGATTATTTCTACGCCTAGGCTGTTAAGTTCCATCTTTGCCTTATCGTCCAAAGCTTCTTTATCTATGACCAAGACAGAATTAAATTTCTTTTTCTTGGCATCGTTCAGAAGCATTTTTGCATCCATATATTTTCCAGCAAATCCCCAAGCCTCTGCGATCTTTTCCATTTGCCTTATTCTTATGTCGTCTGCTCCCACAGTAAATATGGCAATCATCCCAATATCCCACCAAATGCTTCTGCTGCTTTTTCTTCCTCTTCTTTAACCTTTTCTTTGGCCTTCTCCAAGTATTTGTCATCAACCTTTTCAACAAAATCCTTTATCAATTCCTTGCACTTTGCCACTCCTTCCTCTGTTCCGCTGACCAGAAAGAAGCTCCCATCTTTCTCTATTTCCAAAGATTTTGCATCTCTAATAGCTATGCTCTGCTTGGCTGCCAAATTAAAGTCGCTTTTCAGTTTTTCTTCTGCCTTTCTGACATTTTCCTTTTTAACAAATGTTGCCCAATCCATTTAATCACTTTATATCATTTTAGAGTATCTATTTAAATCTTTAACTGAGCCCTAGGCAGGATTTGAACCTGCGACCTTCTGTTTACGAGACAGACACTCTACCAAGCTGAGCCACTAGGGCATAATACTATTAAAAATTCGAAAATTATATAAACTACTATGAAAGAGGCCATGTTCTATAAACAACTGAAAGATGCTGTCAAATGCGGCCTTTGCGCTAGAAACTGCATTATACCTGAAAACCAAACAGGCTTTTGCAGGGTCAGGAAAAATATCAAGGGAAAACTATACTCGTTGGTCTATGGCAGACTAGTTTCCGTTGGAGTGGATCCGATAGAAAAGAAACCATTGTATATGTTTGCTCCGGGTTCTCATGCCTTGTCAATGTCCACCATTGGATGCAATTTTAAATGCAATTTCTGTTGCAATTATGGTTTGTCTCAAGAATGGATAGACATAAACGGAGATGAATATTCTTCTGAAAGGTTGATAAAATTGGCAAAAGAGTACGATGTTCAAGGCTTTTCCTATACATACGTTGAACCAACTATATTCTATGAGTTCTCTTATGATACCGCGAAAATAGCTAGAAAAAATGGACTCTATAATATGTGGGTTACTAATGGCTTTACGTCTACTGATGCAATAGAAGAGATATCAAAATATCTTGACGCAGTTGTTGTTGATTTCAAAGGTTCTGCAAATCCAAAGTTCTATAGAGAATTTTCCCAGGTTCATAAGGTAGAGCCGATATTCGATGCTCTACTTACATACAAAAAAAACAAAGTCTATATCGAGATAACAGATTTGTTGATTCCTAAAGTAGGAGACGATTTAGAAGATGTTAAAAAACTTTGTAGATGGATCGTCGATAATCTGGGTGATGAGACGCCATTTCACATAATTCAATTTTTTCCAACCTTCAAAATGACGAATTTACCAAGAACGCCTATCGAGACCATGGAGAAGGCTTATGAAATAGCAAAAAAAGAGGGATTGAAGTACGTTTACTTGGGAAATGTCTTTGATCATAAGCTAGAGAACACTTATTGTCCTAAATGCGGTGAGCTTGTTGTTGAAAGAACAATTTTAGGCGTTCAAAAGTTCTTATTAAAGAAGGGTTTGAGATGCCTTAAATGCGGGGAAAGGATACCTATTTTTGGAGAAAAATGGATACCAAAGCAACTTTGGAAATAAATTTAAAGCTTTGTAAATTAAATTAATTATTATGATACATGAAGAGGAAGCAAATAAAAAAGTCGAAGAAGGGTGCTTTAGGGCATGGATCGCTTTCAGTGCTCTGGCCATAAACGAAAGTGTAGCAAGAGAGAGCTTGGAAAATCTGGTTAATAAGTTAGACAAGGACGATAGGGTAAAGATTTATAAAAAAGTTTTTGGAGAGGCAAAGAGGGTTGAAAAACCGCTTAAGAATATAGAGTTTGGTTATTCGGTGACATGCGAAGTTAATCTCGTCTCTAAAAGTTTTGACAGTCTTGCCCAAGTGGTAATTGAATACGGTCCATCCGCTATAGAGATATATGAACCGGAGAAATTTGTTTTAGAGGCAGGAGAGGCCCAATCGATTTTGAATTCGATTGCTTTTATGATGCATACTCTTGCAGCAGCCGGGGCTGGTGGAATAGTCATTATGAAGGGCGAGCAGTGATAAAATGAAAATCATCTTTATTTTGCTGTTCCTTATTTTACTTTCAGTTCCATGCTTCTCAAAAGAACTGTACCAATACGGAGCTACGGTAGAGATTTTTGAAAATAATACTGTTAACTACAAATTAACCTTGATTTTTGTAAACAATACTAATCAAACTTTTATATTCCCATTGTCTTCTTCAATCAATGTCAAAGTTGAGTCTGTCGCTGACTGTAGTGTGCAACAAGGAACGCTAGAAGCAAATATATTATGTAACTTGAAAGCTTCGAACAGAACCGTTGTAGTCATAAGTTATAGCTCATATCAAAAGATTAGTAAAAAAGACAATTATTTCTTGTTCCAAGATTCTTTTAAAATAAACAGCGATTCTGACACAGCTTCTTTTTTAATTAAGCTGCCGGAAGGCACAGGATTAAAGGAACCGATAGAAAATTCTTCCAGCCCTTCAGGTGCTCTAATAGGTTCTGATGGCAGAAGAACTATAATAAATTGGATAGAGAATGACTTGAAAAAGGGTGGAACCTTTGATGTTTCAATTGCATACGAAAAAATAGGTGAGGTCGTTGTCTCAGAAATTCCCTTTCAGATTATAGTGGTTATAGCACTTTTGATAGTTGTAGGCTTTGCACTTTTCTACCAGTTTTATTGGAGAAACAGAAATGTAAATTTAATTATACCAATACTAAAGAAAGATGAAAAAAAAATATTTGATATCATTATGAAAAATGGAAGCGGTGTAAATCAAAAAATAATTGTCAATGATAGCGGTTATTCAAAGGCGAAAGTATCAAAAGTTCTTAAAAGTTTAGAAGAAAGAGGAATTTTAAGGCTCGAACGAATTGGTAGGAAAAACAAGGTGCATATAGAGAAAAATTTCGAAAAGAAGCCACAAAAGGCCTCCGGAAACAATTAGATGACACAAATATTCTTATTTTTAACTCATAATATATGAAGAAACAATGACTGTGTAACTCGTGAACAGTTGCTTGAAGTTTATATATCCCCCCTTTACGTAATTATTTTCTATCAAATGGGTGCCAAAAATATCCAGAAGTATTAATCTTTTTGGCGCGTAAGCGCATTTTGGCGCCAGAAATAAAGCGCATTCACCGCGCAATAAAAAATATGGAGGAATAAAATATGCAATTTAAAAAATTAGCTGCAGTAGCTGGTTCAGCTTTAATGGCTGGGTTAGCACTAGCAGGTCCAGTATTAGCAAATCAAGTAAGTCAATTAGGAAAAATATCAAGTATGGTCAGTGTATCAGGTACAACAGCTAGCTTCCCAATATTCGTAATTGGTGCAACTGCTCAAACAGCAGATGTTGCAGGTGCTGTGGATATAGCTACTAACTTGGCATCAAATGCCGTAGTTACTTCGAGTGTAACATCAACAATAGCAGGAGAAAGTGTTACAGGCGGAGCAAAGATAGCTACAAGTGGTATATACCTAACACCTTATTACAACCCACAAAATGTAAAGGGTATTTTGACAGCTTCAGATATACCATCTTTGTTAGGAACTGGAACTTATTCAGCATCATCAGGTGGATCTTACCAATACAAACAATATCTATACATATTGGGACAAGATACAAACTCAAACCCCGCAGAAATAGTATTTGCTAGACCAACAACAGAAAACTCTCCAAGAATAGCATTCAAGACACCAGGATCTTCAACACTCTGGACATACAAGTTGACGTTTTCAACACCAGTTTCATTGTCCGGTGTGATAAGTACCTCAACACTACAAACTGCAATTCAAGGTACAACAATAAACATTCTTGGCAAAGACTTTATAGTATCAGATTGTACAGCAGGCGGTACTAGTCCGTACTACATTTCTGATATTACATTGCTTGGAGGTAATAATGTAGTTACTGTAGAAACAGGAACACCAAAAACAGTGACAGTTAACACAAAAGACTATACAGTTACATTGACAGGAGTCGCTGCACAGACAATAGGTGCATCAACATATTATTCTGCCATTGGTGACATAAATGGAGAATCATTCACACTAAAGGCAGGAGATACTAAAGTAATGTCCGATGGGACAATGATTGCTTCAATAAAAGTCTTCCAAGGTAAGACAGGAGCAGCAGACTATGCAACAATAGCAATAGGTGCAGACAAAGTCAAACTGGCCGCAGGTTCGAGAAACGGAGCAGATACAGGAGCAACAGGAACAGTAACAAAAGGAACAACGACAGTATCTGAATTAACATCAGACATAGTTTCAAGTGATACAGCTGGTTGGTCAACATTGATAATAAAATACCAACCATCTATAGATGCTTGGTTGTCTCCAGGAGACATGAAAACAGACCCATTCGCATCGACATTTAATATAAAATTCAACAGCATTATACCAGATTTATCAGACACTGCAAACAGACAGACAATATCATTCAACCCGTCAGGATACAACATGTTATTGACATACAAGAACGCTGCAGACGCTGAAAAACAAATGTACACGCTTTACACAACAGACGGAACTACATGGAAATGGGCGTCGGCATCAGTGTCAGCAACAAACCAAGATAACGGCTATAGAGATATTGTATTCGATGAAGGGGCAAACATCAGTGCAATAGAACAAGATTACTTTGTGATAGGCAAGGGAGGTTTTTCCCACACAATGCAGTTCAGTTCATTTACACCGTCAACAAGTACAATGACATTTACGGATGAGTCTGGCAATTCAATAACAGCTACAAACTCGTCAGCAACAGCTGCAGACTTGATAGTCGATGGTAACACATACAAAGTATACATTGTAGACGCTACAAAGAAAATAATTAACGCTGACTTGAACGGAAATTCAAACATAGCAGGAACAGCGGCAGCAAGTTATGTCTATGGTGGTGGAGGAAATACATCTAAAGAGTACAGCTTCCTTACTCCTAAGTTGATAACAACAGGACAAGGTGGATTGTACTTCTACAATGGAAATAAGACTGTGGCTTGCAATGGTGGCTACGTTGGCATGGGATTACTAGGTTTCAATCTAAACAGTGGAGCAGTAGCTGGAACATCAGGAAGCCTCAAAGTAGGCTCAACAACAATAGGTAGTTTAGTAGCATCAGCAACAAACAACGTAACTGGAACATCTGATTCCGGTTATATAGACACTGTTGTAATAACTCCAGCAAACTTGACAACAGGAAACTGCAATGTAGGTATAGGAACATCTACGTCAGGCATCTTAACAGACCCAGGTTTCGTCTTAGTTGAAGAAGCTCAACAAGGTGGAACAACTCACAATTGGGTATTCCTACCGGCAAAGTGGGACAGCACAAATTCAAGAACCTATATTGGAACTACAGCCTATTCAGATGATACAAACTATGCAGACAATACAGTTCTAGGAACTGCAACAGAATACAAAGGTTTGACGACTTACGGAACTCTTGTAGATCACTTGTCTTCAACGCTCGGCGGTTCAGCAACAATACACTATCCAGACGTATTCACGTTTGGAAATGTCTATGTGTTGACACCGACAGGAACAATAGCAAGTGGTGGTACTGGAGGCACTATGACAACTCAGCAAGTATTACCAATTACAGCTGACGTTGTTAAGCTTGACACAGATTCAGACATAAGCACAGCAATACAGAACAACGATGTAATAATAGTCGGTGGACCCTGCATCAACAAGATAGCAGCTCAAGTCTTAGGTAAGACTTACCCAGCATGTGGAGCAGCATCAGGAATACCTGAAAACGCAGCTTTGATAGAATTATTCACAGACAAGTTTGCAACAGGTAAGACAGCTCTATTGGTAGCAGGATGGGAAGCAGCCGAGACAGACTTGGCAGCTAGAATTGTTCAGACAGGATTCCCAGGTGCAACTTCAACTCAATTAGCTGGAACAACACTAACTATAACAGGAACAGTAGCATCTCCTAGCTATTCATAATAGCTGGATAGGGGAGAATTTTGGTTTCCCCCTTTTTTCTTTTTCTTTTTATTTCTTAGCAACAGATGATATTATATGAAAAATTTGCTGAAAATATTCATAATATTGGTAGCAGTAACATTTGCCATAATTTTCCTGATAAGTGTTAATCTGATATCTATCAATCAAGGCCCGTTCAAAGATCCTTATTCTTTGTACTACGCAGGCGACGTAAGACACTTTAGGGCGAATTTATTCGAGGCAAACAAGACTGTTGTCTATCCTGATGAAGAAGCTATAAAAAATGTTCTGTTAAACCCAGATGTCTATAAAATAACCATAGCCTACATTCCGAATGAAACAGAGAATGCCAACTATCTTGCCTCGAGTTTTGAGATAACAAACAAATTAGGATTGGTTTACAGAAGTTATTTTGATGAGCAACCTAGCATTTTCAAGGATGATGATGGTAGCTCTTGCATGCTATTCTTCCAAGAAAAAAAGACAAAATGTTTCAAGTCATTACCGATAAACTCTACCGATGAGCTAGTCCCCACTGATGTGGAGCCGGTAATACTTTTGTTAGGTCCTTCTAGAACCAATCAAACAGGCGTCACAGTTAAAGGTAATCTCATAATTTTAGAAGGTAAAGACTTTTCTCAGGTAAACAGAAACTATAATGATTTGGATCTGATGGTTGACAAGATGCTTTTGGTGCTGATGCTATCAAAGAACTAAAATATCATTTAGAGCGTTTATGTCCTTGAGTCCCTCATATTTTTTATTGTTTATAATAAGAGTGGGCGCTGTTGTAACATTGTAAGAATTCTTAATAAGATTCAGGCTGTACAAGTCCTCATCCTTATCCAGAGCAAAAGTCATTATCCTGTCCGGATACTTTTCCTTTAGGTAGGACAGCACAAAGCCCTGAGCCTGGCAGTCATCGCAGTTCTTGATGGAATAGAAATAGAGAACAGTGTTGACGGAGCTGTTGCAGTTCTTCTTGAACAGTTCCCAGTAGGACCATAGCTGTATCAGATTTATTATATAATATCTCTTTATCGTGTCTATTTCCGGATTCTTTATCATCTCGTTGTTATAGTAGCTTACTTTCTGCCCAAGTTCTGCGCTCTGAGTCGCGGTTTTTTCTATCTCGTAGTTTAATGTGTTGCAAGAGTTTGCCCCTAAAGAGTTGGTCAGCATCATCTCCATTTCTATGTCCTTTTGCTGTAGCTGAATGCTTTCCAGGTCGCTCTTCATTATGTCATACTTCTCGTTGCTTATGGTGAATCCTATTCCAACACCTATGGAAAATACGACCAGAGTGATAACAGCTGCAGTTATATAGACCCTCCAGTTTATTTTTTCCTTTACCATTTTCTTTTCACTCCAAGTATGTGCAGTGCAACGGCGCAAAGCCAGAAGAAAGAGAACAGAGGAGAGTAGGCTATCATGTAAACCAAATAGAAGAGCTTCCTGTTCTTGACCTTTTCAACGCCTCCGGTTTTTATACCGATAAAACTCAGCGATAGACCAACGAACAGGCACATTGTCAGCGCCAAAAACACAGAGTCTATCTTAAAAAGGTTGAAAGAAAAGTCTGGCATAGTAAATCCGTAGTTTATTAGGCTCCAGTAAATAAAAGATTTCGCAGATTCCGTGACGAGCGACCCGACTTGGATAAGCAGCAACGTTATTATTATGAATATCCAGATGATTGTTATGGGCATGAAAAACATCCCAAAGTTACCGTATTTCGGGTTAAAGAAAACGTAGGAATACTTTTTGAAGTTCTCCAAATAGCCCCTGTACCATCTCATCCTCTGCTTGAAAAGGTCTTTAAAGTCTGTGGGGCAAGCCGTGTATACGTATGCGTCAAGACAGTTACCTATCTTGTAACCGTTTACCTTAAGCCTGAGGGCCATTTCCATGTCTTCTGTAAGGTTATCTGTCTCAAACTTCCCAACCTTCTTAAGGACGCTAGTCCTGTAGATTCCTCCAGGGCCTGGCACTACGAACTGACAATCTAGAATAGCAAAAAGTTTTCTGAATATCACAGACATCAGATACTCTACCCACTGAATTTTGCTAGAAAATGTGCTTATCTCCTTGACCTTGACGGCTGATGAGACCGCGCCAACATCTTCATCATTAAAATGGCCAACGACCTTCTTCAAATAATCTTTTGAAGCGAAGCTGTCAGCATCCATGCACGCGATTAGTTCTGTGTCAACGAATTTCATGCCGAAATTCAGGGCCGCTGCCTTGCTGCCTTCATTCTTCTTGTCTAGAACCGTTACTCCTTTGAATTTCTTCGCTATCTCAGCCGTTCTATCTTTTGATCCATCGTTCACCACTATTATTTTCATCTTGTCTTTTGGATAGTCCAAGCTCAAAAGGTGTTTCAGGCAATCTCCTATGTGCTTTTCCTCGTTATACGCTGGCACAAGAAATGTTACTGATGGAAACTTCTTCGGTTTAGGATTTTTGAAAAGAACCTTCCTGTTTTGTATATAAATCACTAACCAAACTATTGATAGGTATATAGCTACTGCGCTGAAAAACAGGTAAAAAATGTCTGTTGGGTTCATATAAATCATTTATGATTATAATTATTAAAATCTTTAGTGCATTAAACTAATGGTAAGGAAGTCTCTTAAACCTAATGGCAGTCCCAATATTAAAATTATAATCTTTAAAAATCTTTTGAAGAATATGTCTTCTTTTGACCTGTCAATCACTTCCAGGACCAACCATACCACTATTATCTTCAACGGGAACATTATCCAAGGGCCGGCGATGCTTATAAGAAAGGTCGGTAAGACGTGCTGTTCGTTAAAGCCGAAGAAAGTTAAAGCTGTGAAAGTTGAGCTCGCATCAAAAAGATGAGCAACTATTATGCCAACATTCTCTAACGAAAGTAATTTTGGCTTTAGTTTGTGTATTCCAAAGAACAGCAATGACCAGGCACCAACAAGCATCAAGACAAAGGAAAATGCGAATACATTGGTTATCATTGTTAGGGTCGCATTGTAAATCAGGAAACACGCTCCTATTACAACCATTACCTTTTCATAAGAAATCTTCTTCTTTTTCATCGTCCTCTCAACTGCCAAGCCTATCAGTAGAGAAGCTAAGGCAATAAAGAATATGAAAAAATAGATTGGCGGAGAGCAGAAAAGGTTGCTCTGATAGATGCCTAGCTGGTAATCTCTAAGTGCCCTTGTCCAGCCGCCATAGATTATGAAAGGCAGTATGCCGATAAGGAATTTCTTGTCGATTTTTATTTTCAATGATTTCAGAAGCTTGTAAGTTCCCAAGACAGCTAGGACAAGTATCAATCCGTAGGTAAGTGTTCCTATTGGCGTATAGTAATGGCACATAGGAACAAGAAAATTCTCGTTGATGAATTCTTCCAGCGTCATCTTCGGTTCACCTTAACTTTCTCGTGCGATTTTTTGTCAACGAAGGTTGCTATGAATGGACAAACTAGGCCCCATAGTCCTGCCAGAACCATATGTAGCATGCTGTTATATACATATGCGTATATGATGAGCAGGCTGAATATAAGGACTATCAAAGCGTTGAAATAGTTCTCTGTCAGCTTCCATTTGAAGTTGAAACCGTCATCTTTTTTCATCAGTATCACAAAAGTTTTAATTTACTAGTTATGTTGTCTATTTTTTCATCTTTGTCAGGTCCTATTCCCAAGGCGGTTATGGTTCCAGGCTCTATTTGTGTTAAACCAGCGTCATTTATCAAGGCACAAGGCAGTTTATCTTTTTTAGCTAGTTTAAGGTATTCTTTTATCTCCTTTTCGCCAGAAACCTTTAAAACAACCTTTTTCATGCCCTCGTCAACCCATTTTTCTCTGATATTTTTATCGGCCTTCAGAAAGGCTGCTATGCTGGCATGCGCTGCTTGTGAACAACTTTTTCCCTTGTCCATCTTCAAATCGGTTCTTATGAGAATAGCTTGTTTCATAAAACCAGAATTGTTTTATTCATATATATCTTTTTGTAAATATACGAAATCTCTGCGCAAAGGAAACTAGAGTAAGGACAGAAGTTAAGGCGATTAGATACGTTGCATACTGCAATGAGAAATAAGATATCAATATTATAATCAGGAATATTAATAGCCTGTCAGTGTGTTCTAGTATTCCGCCGCCTTTTGATTCCTTATTAATCAGACCCTTTTCAAAGGCAGCAGGTTTTGAATACGTGGACATCATGGAACCAAAGAACAGAATCATTAGCCATGCTTGAGAGCTGAGAATAAAGTCAGGATACCCTACAAAGAACAGACCGAATATTATGAAAAACTCTACGAACCTGTCTACTATGGTGTCAAGATAAGCACCGAACTTTGTTACTCTATTCGACGCCCTGGCAACAGCCCCATCCACCATGTCAACCGAGACGGCAAATATGCAGACGATGAACGATATCAAAAATTCCTGATTTAACAAAAAATAAAATAGTATTACTGCCAGAACTAAGCTAGACACTGTCCATTGATTAGGAGAGAGTGGTATTCTAACGAGCGTCTTCCCTATGTTACTGCTCAAATCATTAAAGTATTTTCTTTTCTTATAGAGCATATTATTATGTTAGAATGCTACAAAATATAGTTATCGGTTACAGAATTATTCTAGATATAGTTTTTCCTTCTGCCTGTTATTCTCCATTCAACAGATCTTGCAAATTTCCTATAGGTTATGTTAGCTATCTCCAGCATTGATGTGTGTTTTCCAAAAATCTCTACCCTGTTCTTTAGAATGTCCTCTATCGGATTTCCGTTGACTATTATGCCAGCGTTTCCAACATTTCTTGAAGAATGGGCATCGCTTCCAGCTGTCATAGATTTTTTAAACAACTGTGCCATGTCCATAGCTTTTTTGTTCTGGTCCTTTGTCAAGGTAGAGTTATAAACCTCTATGGCGTCGGCCATCAAACCCTTTCTGCCAGTGCACCTTCTGAAAATAAAACTGCCGAACGGGTGAGGAGCTGTTGCTATGCCGCCCAGTTCATGAATCTTCTCCACAGTCTCTTCTATGGTGAGTTCGATTGGCACGTTTTCCTTTATGCCCAAGGCGATTATTTCTCCCTCGCTAGTCTTTATCTCTGAACCAGTTATTATTAAGAATTTGAATCTTCTTGCAAGCTTTTTTGCGATCAGGCTACCCCTAACAGTATTATGGTCTGTTATTGCTAGGCCGTCCAAGCCTTTTTTCATGGCAGCCTTTATCATGTCTAGAGGAGTGTTTAACGCATCTGAACCCCAGAATGCGTGTCTGCTATAAATGGTATGGCAATGGCAATCTATTTTCATTTTACCATGGTTCCTTCTTTATTTTTATTTTATGCGCGATTATGTTAGCTATTCTATGCACTATAGGCGTTATTACAAGCATTATCAGAAACATCCAAATCGTTATTTCAGTGAACCAGCAAACGAATAGAACAGCTCCTATGATAAAATTCCACTGATCTAACAAAGGTACGTCAGCACCTTTTTTCAATCCAAGCCTTCTTTTTAGAAAACTTCCAGCCAAATCGCCGCATAAAGCTCCAAAGGCTATCAGAAAAGCAACAGGCAGATTTATCAGAGGCAGCTTAACTCCGTATTGCATCGCATGGGAATTCAAGGCAGGATACAGGTAAGATTCCAAAGCGCCTATCAAAAAGCCTGCAAGCAAACCTAGTCCGAATCCTTCGAATGTTTTACCGTCGCCGAATATTCTTTTATTATCAAGCCAGTTTCTTTTCATGTCTATTGGTCTATGACCTCTGGCTAGCGGTGGGAAACCATTGGCAGCATAAGCTGGAAAAATAATTAACAAAGCTTTAACGAATTCTACGAACAAGTCAACCATCGAATCACTATGAAATCCTTGAACCAATTTCTATATCCCTGTCAGGCTGTAAGACAACCACTTTATCATCTTTTGTAGCTGCTAGAATCATGCACTCTGACAGGATGTTGGCTATTTTCTTTGGTTCCAAGTTGAATACGAATATGAATTTCTTGTTTAAAATCTCTTCCTTTGTATAGAAGGGCTTTATACCTGCTATAGCCTGTTTGACGCCTAGTTCACCGAAGTCTACTTTAAGAACATACATCGGTTTCCTTGTTTCTGCGTCTTTGACCTCAATCACTTTGCCTACCCTTATGTCTATTTTTTGGAAGTCTTCTATTGTCGCCATGGAAATAAACATCACATTTATAAAATAAATAGTTAATGGGGTAGGCTTTCTAAATCATGAAGAGGAAAATGCGAAACTTAAAATGCGCAGTTCATTGATTTTAATTAAAAGATGCGTGGGTTCAAATCCGGCCACCTGCATATCTGATGTTTTTCACAGTATTACCGAGGAGGGCGAGAATAGAAAATCATGAACTAAATATTCTTTCAATATATTTGCTTATTTCTATACCAAAGTCAATAAATTGAGGCCCTATAACTTTACCATGTAAAGTTTTAAAAGAATTCCTCAAAGGAAAAAGATATTGATAGTCATGTATAGCTTCTTTTGGAGATATATTGTGCTTTTCTCTGCTTTTCCAAAAGCTTTCTTCTCTTTCTAAACCCCAAAGAATATGGTCTGCATCAAAGTTACTTTGAAAAGGCACATCAAATTCGACATTACCTATTGAGAACAAATCAATTTCATCATGTCTCGCAATTATTTGAGGTATGTAATCATCTTCAATTGAGCATGTCGTTAATATTTCTTTGGCTACATTTGAGCCTTCTATAGCATGCTCCTTTCCAAATCCACGGTAACGCTCTACATCATGTAACAACCCAACAGCAATTGTTCTTTTGATTAATCTCTGTTTTATTTCATCCTCTATATTTCTTGCATTACACTCTAAATTAGCAAAGTAACCACCACGAGGAGCAACCCATCGTAAATGTTCATATCCATGACCAGGTTCCGTATCTTTTTTAGAAACATGCTCTTGAACTTTCGAATTTAGATTAGCATAATCTTTAACGATAACAGAATCGTAAGGAGAGAGCTCTTCAGAGGAAGGTAGATGCGGGAGTCTGTCCTTCAGTAGTTGAGCATGTTTTTTTGTTTCTGTAATAATATCTTTGTAAGTAAATTTTGCCATAACTGATTATTAAAGAAAAATCTTTAAATTTCTGATTAATGATATTATAATTATGTCAACTGTCCTTCCATATTTTGTAGAAGTACCACCCTCGTCAGAAGAAGAAAAAAGAGAAATTAGAGAACTTATGAAAAATCCAAAATATGTAAAACACTTAGAAAATATTGGATTAATACGAAAGGGAATGGAAAAGTTTTATGAAATTAAAGGAAAAGAACTGTGAGGGAAAGACAACGAAAGAAGAAAACCGTAGGTTGTCCTTTTTCAAGGGATGATTTAATCTGCAAATCTTTATAAAACGGAAATCTATCTATTATATATGAACAAACTAAAGTTTTTGTTGATTGCTTTCTTCGTAATACTAATACTATCCTTCCCAATTTCCTTGATATCTGCGCAGACCTTTGCGATGTTCATGGTAATAGACGCCTTGATAATTGCAGTAGGAATATACATATTCTATTCTGGATACAAGGTAAAGAAGATTGGGAAAATAAGAATAGAGTCTGCTCAGTATCCCCTGACCTATGTTCTAAGGGCGTACACTGACCCGAAAAATCTGTGGATAGTTTATGATGAAAAAACCAAGAAGTTCAGGACTGCGGACTGGGGCAACCTGCCTGTGAGAGTCTTCTTAACAATCCTTATATCATTGTTCTTGATTTACACATCTTTCTTAATATGGTTCACCATAACTCAAGCCATATACCTGATATTCTTTAGAGCAACTGTTTTGTTCCTATTCTTTTTCGTTGGCCTCTATGGTTTGTGTGTCGGCTTGTACAGGTTATTTTCCTTTAACAACAGAAAAGCAGACAAGATTTGTTCGTTCCTCAACAGGAACAAGATTCTTTCTAACCTAATAGAGAAAGGCATCCTATACGTCCAAGTCACGCCTAATTTCTTGATAAAAGAAGGCTTTGTAAATTCTGTAGAGTTTATCTTGGTTGAGAAAGTTGAGCTCGAGAGATTAGAAAAAATATTGATTGAAACTGCAAAACTGATACAGAAGTTGTAATGCCCCTACCGCGATTTGAACGCGGATTAGCTCCTTTCTGCTAAAATCCGCAGGGAACTGTGTTATCCAAGTTGCACCATAGGGGCTTCAACTAATAGTTGAATCTTAAAACTATTAATAAAGGTTCTATGAAATATTTTTATGTTAGATGGCTTGGAGAAATATCTGAAGAATGCCAAGAAGGCGGATCTTAAAAAATTAGAGGATATTGTAAAGTGCTCTATCATAGATCCTGTAGGCCAGCCAAAGAAATATGAAGTTAAAATAAGAAAAAATCCTGTTTTCAATTCAAGATCAAGGATAGCTCCTGAAAGGGAAAAGAGAAAAACCGAGACCATTTCTTTGGGTTTTAAAATGCCGCTTTCAATGGAATGTTTTTTTTGCGATCCTAAGAAGAATTGCGCTAAATTTGATAAAGAAAATGGAATGGAAGGGCAGTATTATTTAAACGATTCTGTGGTCTTCCCAAACCTGTTCTCATTTGGAAAAATACATGGTGTTGTGGTTTATAACTACAAGCAACATATAAAGGACCCTAAGGGACTGACAATAAACAATTGGGTTGATGGAATTAAGCTTGTTAAAAAGGTTGGAGACATATCAAAGAAAGCATACGTCTCGATGAATGTTAATGGTGGTTTTAAGGCAGCCTCCTCCTTGGAGCATTTTCATGGGCAGTTCCATTGTGAGGACGAACCTTTGGCAAAAACATCCCAGGCAATGAAATTAGGAAATAAAGAATATTGGAAGTCTTGGATTAAAGCCTTGCTAGAAATCGGATTGGTGATAGATTTTGACAAGGAAAGTAAGACCGTTCTTTATGTTGAGTGGGCTCCTTCATTCGGCAAGACAGAGTTTGTTATATTGAACTTGGAGAATCCTTCTTTTAAAAATATGAGCGAAAAGGAGATAAAAGCTGTTGCTAAATTTTTAGACAAGGCAATAAGAATCACCATGAATGACGTTTCGGATCAGTTCAACATCATAAATCTTAGCGCATCCCCTAAAGATGATTTTTGCAACCAGTTTAGAATATTCTCAAGGTCTCCTTTAGAAAATGGCATAAAGTCCTGGGAAGGCTACGTTGAGGCAATGAACGAAACAGTTCCGCATATAATTCCGGAAAGGTTGGCTGAAATCGTTAAAATATCTGAAAAAAATTAAGACGACCAGATTTAAATGAAAGACTTGTCTAAAGTTTGGATGCTTGATAAAAATGATGTTCTAAAAAATCTAGATTCCTCTGAAGAGGGTTTGAGCGAGAAGGAAGCCGAGAAAAGAATCAGAGAATATGGCCTCAACGATTTGCCAGGAAGAAGGAAGAGAAATTTCTTAGAAGTTCTGATATACCAGTTCAAGAGCCCTTTGGTATTGATACTAATAGCAGCGTCCATAGTTTCTTTCTTTCTCAAGGAGATGACAGACAGCCTTATAATACTGGGTATAGTTGTCTTGAACGCTGTTTTAGGTTTTTTCCAGGAATTCAAATCAGAAAAAGCTTTGGAGAAGTTAACCAAATACATTAAATTCTCTTCAAAGGTTTTGAGGGACGGACAGTTGGTTGAGGTTGATACCAAAAAATTAACCAAGGGAGATATTGTATTTTTCGAAACAGGTGACATAATACCTGCTGACCTGAGACTACTAGAGGTTGATGAGCTCTCTGTTAACGAATCTTCGATAACAGGAGAGTCTTTTCCTGTTGAAAAGATAATAAAGCCGATAGATAAGAAGGAATTGATGCCACAGGAAATGAAGAACACCGTTTTCATGGGGACGATGGTTGTCAATGGCTCTGGCAAGGGCATAGTATATTGCATAGGAAAGGACACCTACTTCGGCAAGACCGCCTCATACCTGAAAGTAGAGGAGCCTGAGGGTGATTTCCAAAATAACATGAGAAAGTTCGGAGATTACCTGTTGAAAATAATTTTGATTGGGACGCTAGTCATATTCGCGATAAACTCTTTTCTGGGAAGGAATGTTTTCGAGTCATTCCTTTTTGCCATGGCCCTCGCTGTTGGCATAGTCCCAGAATCACTGCCTATAATAATAACAATAAGCCTTTCTAGCGGAGCTCTAAAGATGGCTAAGAAAGGCGTTATCGTTAAGAAGCTTGTTTCCATTGAGGACCTGGGAAATTTGGATGTGCTGTGCTGCGATAAAACAGGCTCGATAACAGAGAGCCAGATAACCTTGGAAGGATTCTTAGACTTGACAGGTCACAGCAATAAGGAGATATTGAACTATGGCCTCTTGTGCAATTCTTCCGTAATCCATAAAAGCAGCATAAGGGGCAATCCCATCGACGTGTCGATATGGCACTATGCAAGAAGTCACAACATCAGGCTAGATTCTGATTATCAGAAAATAGACGAGATGCCTTTTGACTATGTGAAAAAGAAGATGGCGGTTGTTGTAAAGAAAAAGAGCGAATATCTATTAATTTCCAAAGGCGCTCCAGAATCCATCTTATCATCATCTTCTCACGTCTTGATAGATAATAAAAAATACAGGATGAGTGATCATAAAAAGAAAATAGAAGAGACTTACAAAAGGTTAAGCAAAAATGGTTACAGGGTAATCGCTGTTGCATCAAAACCTATTCCTAAGAAGTCTGACTATAAGGAAGTTGACGAGACCAACCTTACTTTTCTGGGTTTCCTGACATTCATTGACCCTCCGAAGAAAACGGCGAAAGAGGCCTTGGACTCGTTTAGGAAGCTGGGAGTAAAATTGAAAATACTGACCGGTGACGAGCCAATAATTACTAAGAAAATAGCAGAAGAAGTCGGCTTTACAGCTGATGAGTGCGAGAAAATTTTATCAGGAGAGAACATTGACAAGATGGGTGACGGCGAGCTGAGAAAAATAGTTGAAGAGGTTACCATATTCGCTAGAATCACTCCCGAAAACAAATTCAGAATAATAAATGCATTGAAAAGTAATGGGCACATAACAGGTTTCCTCGGTGATGGCGTGAACGATTCTCCTTCTCTGAGGCAGGCCGACGTCGGTATATCTGTTGAGAGCGGAGCGGACGTTGCAAAGGACGCCGCTGATATCATTCTCACCCACAAGAGTCTTAGGGTCATAGCTGAGGGAATAGAAGATGGCAGGAAGACTTTCAGCAACGTGATTAAATATATACTCAATACGATTAGTGCTAACGTTGGGAACATGGCAACCTTGGGAATAATATCCATGAGCTTGAACTTCTTGCCCCTGTTACCGACGCAGATACTTCTGGCGAACTTTCTTTCTGACGCACCCTTGCTTTCCATATCTACGGATAACGTTGACAAGGAAGAATTGACAAAACCGAAAAGATGGGACATAAAATACATAAGTAGATTTAGCTATGTCTTCGGAGGAATAAGCTCTGTCTTCGATTTTATAACAATATTCATTCTTGTTTATGCTCTTCATGCCCAGCCAGAATTGTTTAGGACAGGCTGGTTCTTGGAATCCGTGCTGTCAGAGATAATGGTGACGTTTGCGATAAGGACGAGGAAGAGATTTTATAAGAGCAAGCCAGGAAAAATACTTTTGATAACGTCTATCATAATCGCTTTGTTAACAATATGGCTGATATACTCACCATTCGGTTATTTGTTCGGGTTCATTCCACTGGTTAGCTGGCTTCTGGTTGCCATAGGAATTATAGTGGTAGCGTATTTTTCAATCGTCGAGGTTCTGAAATCTCGTTTGATGAAGAAAGAATAGTTGTTTCATAGGGTTATTTTCATATAAAATGTGAATCTAAACTTGCTTGATTAACTTGCTGTATTCTACTATCAGGTCTTTCATTCTTTTCTCATCCCTTGCCTCTACGCACAGATTTATCTCTGGATTGGTCTGGCTTGTTCTTATGAGAACCCATTCTATGTCGTTTAATTTTATCTTAATCCCATCCATTATGTCTAGGGCGTTCGGATACCTTTTCTTTAAACTTTCTACAATCCTAATTTTGTTCTCATCGTTCCCAACGTTGATATAGATTTTTTCTATGGGATGAATTTTTATCTTGTCAATCATTTCTGAGAAGGTTTTCCTAGTTTCGTTGAGTATCTTAGCCAGGTAAACGGTCGCTAGCGTGCCATCAGAAAACGGGTAGAACTCATTGAAGTAGAGGTGAGAACTTTGCTCTCCACCAAACAAGGCCTTTTCCTTTACGCACTTTTCCTCTATGAATCCGTGTCCAACTCTCCACCAAATTGTTTTGCCGCCTAGATTTTTAACAATGGTTTCGATTTCGCTTGCACAGTCTGCTGTCAAAAGGATAGAACCTTTCCTTTTCTTTAAGATATACTCGGCAAAGACAGCTATCACAGAGCTAACATTAGATTCCCTACCTTTATCGTCAACAAAAACAGACCTGTCAGCATCTCCATCAAACGCCACTCCAAAGTCAGCCTTTTCCTTCTTTACAGTCTTCTTAAGTGTATCAAGATTATCTCCCTTTGGTTCCGGTCTTTCAAATCCAAAGAAGTCTGCATCAGGCTTGTCATGTAGGCTCACGATTTCCAAACCCAGCCTTTTCAATAGGGGCAGAGCTACTGTTCCTGCTGCACCAAAACATTCGACAACAACTTTCTTCCTGTTGATGCCGACGTTCTTTCTTAAAAATTCTTCATAACCAACCATAGCATCGGCGTTAGTTGTTTTTCCCTTTCCCTTAAGAAATTCATCAGAATCGTATACCTCTTCTATTCTTTTAATCTCCTCTATGAAGCTAACCCCAGTAGGTCTTACCAATTTCAAACCGTTCCACTGCTTTGGGTTGTGACTAGCAGTTATCAGAGCTCCGAACATCTTGTTTTTCCAGGCATAAAAATATAGCATAGGGTTGGTCACCAGTCCTAGGGAGATAACATTGCAACCAGTTGATATCAAGCCCGAGGAAAAGAGATTGAATAGTTTTTTTGATGATTTCCTAGTGTCATAGCCGACGCAAACGGTCTTATTGCCTCCAAGAAAAGTTCCCAAGGCCTTTCCTATGTCCAACATAATATCATCGGTCAGTTCATCTCCATATATGCCTCTGATGTCATAGGCCTTGAAAATGCTCATAAATATAATTACCTGATTTAAATAATAATTATGCTTGGCATTTCGACCATAGTAGAAGTATTATTAATCACACTCTTACTAATCTCTCTAGTTTCCCTTCTCTGGTTCTTTACTTCTGGAACTGTCAACGCGATAACTAAATCAGGAACCAATCAGACGCAGAGAACGCAGGAGATTTTTTCTACTTGTATGATAGTTGATTCGATTTATGGAAACAAAGTTTATTTAAAGAACTGTGAATACGGTGTGATAACTAATGATAGCTTGAATGTCTATTTGAATGATGTTCCACTTAAATTCAATATGACTCCACAAAAAATAGGAAAGGGGGAGGTCGGAACAATAACAATATTGAATGACCCAGCAGAGTTTGCTATTGGAGATTACGATTTAAAAATAACAAATCCTAATGCGCAGACTGTTCAAAGTGCCAAGTATGTTTTACCAGATTCTTGCGTTCTGGACTTGGAGTTCGATGAAGGTAAAGGAAGGTCAACGCATGACAGGTCTGGAAATGAAAACAACGGAGTTTTATTATCTATAAATGGAACATTGTATGGAGATGCTCACTGGGTTCCAGGAAGGTTCGATGGATATGGTATTCAATTTGACGGTAATGGTGATGATTATGCTAGAATTGAATCTCTTCCTGGTCTATGGCCGAACCCAGGTAATGGGCCAGTATCTATTACTCTATGGTTTAAAACTTCCGTTACTAATCCTAGTGGAACAGAGTATTTGTTTTCTGATAGTTGGAATGAGATTGGTTTTTATTATATCAATACCGGCTATATTGAGGCAATTGTCTGTTGGGGTGCTCTTCCATCTTTGCAACCAATAACAGCAAATGAATGGCATTTCTTAGCATTATCTTATGATAATACTACTGTTTCTTTTTATTTGGATGGCATATTCCAAGGTAGCCGTGCTATGTCTACTTCAGGGTGCAATTACGGATATAATGACCCACCCTTTAGAATAGGAATTGATTCTCAAGGTAATGGTCTAACAGGTGCTTTCAATGGCGTTATTGATGACGTGAGGGTTTGGAACAGAGGTTTGTCGCAACCGGAGATTCAGGCGGAAATGCAGAGTTCAAGCCCAGTGACAAATCCTATTTGGAGCTTTGAGCCAAGTTGGATGTGGGTTAATGGAAAGTTTGGAAAGGCTTTATTCTTCGGTAACACTAATAACGATGCAGTAACCATAAATCCAGTGACTAATTTCCCAACATCTGCAATTACAACAGAATTCTGGATAAAGGATGCAGACAGTGGCGATGGAATAATTTCCTATGCAGCCACTTCACCTGATAACGAGTGGTTGCTCTACGACAGTAGCAATCTCAACATTTGCGAAGGTGGCAACTGCGTAGTCACTGGAATTCCTATAAACGATAACAATTGGCACTTCGTTGTTGTCACATGGAATGGACCTGATGGACAGACAAAGATGTACAAAGACGGTGTACTTGTATTTACTGGCACTTTATCCGCGGGGCGCTCGATAACTGGTGGCGGTTCTCTTATGTTGGGACAGGAACAGGATTGCGTTGGCGGCTGTTTGGATTCCTCACAAGCTCTTCAAGGTACACTTGATGAGGTAAGAATTTTTAACCAAGCATTAACTCCTGACCAGATTGACCATGTTATGTTAAAGATGAAATAATCAGTGAGAATGCAGAATTATAGAATGAACTTTTGTCATGTCCTCTATGCTGTATTTAATTCCTTCTCTTCCCATGCCCGAGCTTTCGTCGCCACCGAACGGGAATATGCCAAGACCGTGCATTGGGTGGGAGTTTATGTGAACAGAACCGGCTTCTATCCTTTGCGCAGCATCGAACGCCTTGTCAATGTCCTTTGTAAATATGCAGGCGTCCAAAGCAAATTCGGACTCGTTAGCAAGGCTGATTGCTTCTTCATAATCCTTGACCCTGATTATAGTTACCACGGGTCCGAAAGTCTCTTCCCAAGCGATTCTCATATTCCTGTTAACATTATCCAGAACAGTAGGCTCGTAATAGCCGAGAGCATATCTCTTTCCACCGCACAAGAGCTTTGCGCCCTTGCTCACAGCGTCGTTAACCAAGTCTTCAACCTTTTTGGCAGCTCTCTCGTTTATCAATGGTCCGACTATAGTATCAGAATTTCTAGGATCTCCAAACTTCCAGTTCTTAACTTCTTCTAAGACAGCTTTGACGAAATTGTCAGCTATCTGTTCTACAACCAGCACTCGACTGATCGCGTCACATCTCTGTCCAGAAAATTTCAAAGAGCCTGTTACGCATTCTTTGACAGCTAGATTAAAGTCGCAATCTTCCAGAACAATGGCAGGTGCTTTTCCTCCCAATTCCAAATGCAGTTTTTTCATTCCAGCTATTCCTGCTATGTGTTTTCCGGCAGCGCTGCTACCTGTAAACGATATAACATCAATTTTTGGATGAGAGCACAAATAGTCTCCTATATCCGAACTGGAACCAGTGATAACGTTTACCACACCATCGGGTACGCCTGCTTCCTGCATAATTTTTCCAAACATCAACGCACATATCGGATCGTCGCTTGCAGGTTTTACCACTATCGAATTTCCGGCTGCTATTCCTGGTGCTATCTTTGCCACTCCTGTGAACAAAGGATAGTTGAAAGGCGTTATTGCTAGCAAAACTCCTACAGGTTGTCTAATGGCCATTCCCATGCTTTTTTTATCAGCGGCCACATCACCCTTTATTATCTCGCCTCTTATTTCCTTTGCCTCGTCAGCAGCCAAATGTAATCTGTCTATAGAAGAATTAACTTCTCCTTGGGCTTGCTTTAATGTTTTTCCAGACTCCTTCATGATTATGCTTATGAATTCGTTTCTGAACTGGTCTAACAGATCTCCCATCTTGTCCAACAATTTTGCCCTGTCGCAGGCATCCATGTTAGCTATTTTTGGTTTTGCATTAAATGCTGCTAGGACAGCCTGCTCTGCTTCTGTTTGGTTGGCCTTTTGAACCCTTGCTACGACTGAATCGTCTGCAGGACTTTTTATTTCAAAAGTGTTAGAAGATTCTATCCACTGTCCGTTAATGAACATCTTGTATACAGTCTGATCGTTCTTTACAGACCTTATCGAATCAAAAATAAACATTTCTATCTATAAAGAATAGATTTAGCCTTAATATATTTGTAGTGGTTAGGTAATGCTGCGAATTTTAGAGTGCGCATCTCTAAGGTTTCAGTTTTTCTGCTGCGCTAGCTCAAATCCGACCCCCTGCACTTTTTGTGTTTTACACATATTTTAAGAGCCAGAAATTGTAAATTAATGATATGAAAAAGAAATACTATTGGATTATTATTTCAATTATCTTAATACTCTTACTCTTTTTCTTTTACCCTAAACAATGTAGCAAAGAAATAGGTGATGAGTTTATTGGTGCCAAAAAAGAATGTAGCTGCATTGGTATAACAGGTGATTTACCTGCAATTAACACGGCACTTCATGAACACGTTTGTTATGGTATTTGTTATGGTTGTATATGTTATCAAAGAAATATCGATAATGAAGGTAATATTGGAGATTGGAGCAAAATTTCTTGCGAGATGATTTAGCATGACTTTCAGACAATTCCTGAAACCAAACTGGAGAAAGATTGGTTTATCTATAGTAATATTCATCTTATTAATAGATTTTTTTATATTTCTTGAGAATCCTTTTATTTTCGATGGAGATGGTTTTCCCTTTCCTCACAGCTATTATCCACAACCACCAATTACCCTTCTGAATTCTTCTCTTCCCATATTTAATTGGGGTTATTTCATTTTAGACATTTTTATCTGCGGACTTATTTCTTATTTTCTTTCTTGTTTCATCTTTTGGAGTAAGATAAATAAAAAGCTTTTGATTAGTTCGATTTCCTTTATTATATTGATAGTTTATGAATATGTACCTTATTCTTCCTGGTCGTCATACTTTTCTTCTTTGATATTTAGTGTTATTCCTATTTTTGTCGCGTTTTTGATATTTTTAGGTTGCGGATTGTCTTGGATTTACGATAAGGTTAGAAAGAAGAAATAACCCCAAACTTTGTTAAGCAGTACAAATATAAATGCTACCTAAAAGCAGGTCCCCTGCATTCATTTTTCTAATAGAATTATGCTTTCTCTAATCTGTCCGACTTTTATTGTTCTTGCTCTTGTGCACCAGGAATTTCTAGCAACTAGAATATTGTTTACATTAAATCCAATTCTTTCAGCGAGTTCAGCAAATATTCTATCAGACTCTATTGCTCTGTCAGGATAGCAGCCACCGCCTATGACTATGGCCAGCTTAGCATCGTCCTTGCAAACTCTGTGCATCTCCTTCAATGCAGAATAGAGGTCCTTAAAATAAACCTTTGCTGATACTGGAAGGTTCTCATCCAGACCTATGTCACTCACGCTAATGTCCTCAACCCTAGAACCAATATTAGACCTTAGCTCGTTTTCTGGAAAATCAAAGAACAATGAAGTTTCTATGTTATAGATTTTGGTGTATTCTATCTTGTTTAAGTAAGGCGGAGAGGTTATGACAGCGTCTATTGATTCATCTTCTAGGTTTAATCTTCTGGCATCTCCTAATTCTGCTCTAGTCTCTATAGGTTTCAAGCCTGTGTTCCTCAAGTCCTTGAACATCTTCTTTATCTTGTACTTGAAGAATTTTTTCAGAGGAGGCTTTCCCCTCTTTTCTATTCTTATCATTGCGCCGTCCTTCATGGTATAGCTAGCCTTCATGGCAGAGTCTACCAATGCTAATAACAGAAAGTCTCTTATTTTTTCATCCTCTACTCCTAGAATCTTGTTCCTATAGAATATAGCATCCTCCAGAGTGTATCGTGAAAAGACTTTGGTTATGTATTTTTCTCTTGGCAACTTTTCAGGCCTTTCGAATTTCCACATCATCGCTTCGGTGATAGCTTCCCTTAACTTATCTAATTCATAATCCCTTGTTTTGACCTTTGAAACAAAGACAAAGAAAGGGGAGACGTCAAATCCGATTGACTTTATTCCTCTTTGTTTGCAAGTTAACAGCGTAGTTCCTGAACCACAGAATGAATCGAGAACAACAGAACTCTCATTGAGATTAAACCTGTCAATAAAAACATCAACCAATTTTTTTGAGAAACCTTCCTTGAAATAATACCAGTTGTGAATAGGTTCTATCTTGTTAGGAATATACGTTACTAATTCTTTGAGTTCTGGGGACTCTGAGAACTTTAACATATAATCATAGTTTTTTATCTAGATAATAAACTTTTTGTTTGAAACCCAAGTCCTTTAGTAAAGACAAGGCTATTTTGTTTGTAGCAAAAGAAAAAACAGTCTTATAACTACTATTTTTCCAAGCATTCAGAAATCTTTTAGTAAGCTTCGTGGCAACACCTTTGTTGCGATGTTCCTTAACAACATAAGTATTTGCCAACTCTAAAGCTCTGTTGCTTTTTAATATACCTTTCTTAAATAAAATATCACCATACAAAAATCCTATTATTTTTTTCTTATCTTCAGCTATCCAGATTAGGTTTTTATTTTTTCTAAATATTATTAGAAAATCCTTGGCAGTTTCTATTTCCCACCATTTCAATTCCCTTGAAGCTATTTTTGAAAGTTTAGCTAAAGCTTCTGCGTCTTTTGTTTCAAATCTTCTAATAATCACTTCAACCAACTTCCTAAGGATGTTTGCTTAGCATCTGTCAAAGTCTTTATAACCTTTTCAACCCTCTCTTGCGAGAACTCATGCTGACCTACTAGCATTTCTGAAATCTTGTCAGGCTGTAGCGGTTTGAAATTGATGTCAGCTTCTATGGTTGGCGGGTTCAAGAAAAATTCATACAGGTCCTCAGCAGGAACGTCCCAGTTCCACTCGACATTGCTCAAGACGTTCTTTAGTGTCTTCTCCTTTGTAACCAGGGCTAGAGCCTTCTTAGGACCGTAGCCCTCTATACCAGGATTGTAATCCGTGCCAACCAACAGTCCTAGTATGATTAGTTGTTCCCTAGTTATGCCCAACTCTTTCAGAACATTTTTTAGTTCTATCAACTCAGGTTTGACATCAACAAAAACTCCCTGCCTAGGCAATTTCCTCTTTCCGGTTATTGACAAGTTCCTCACTAATCGTGGAGAATTAAACAACAGACTGTCGCTATCTTGGCTAGCAACAGAGTATGCCAGATTCTTTTCGCACAGATAAGAGCACTGAGCTTCACCTTCTGAAGGAGCTTGGACAACAGGTATTCCCATATACTCTAAAAGATTCTTAGACTGGTCTATCATCTCGCTCGTCAGGTGTGATGTTGCTTGTGCCGCTTTTCTGGCTTCCTTCAGGTCTCCCCTTTCCAAGAATTCCTTCCATTTCTTGTGCGCCTCTTCCTTTATTTCTCTCCTTTCCTGTGTTGTTCCTGCTTTGAACGATGGAGGTTCGCCATCAAAAACCCAGACCAGCTTTATATTTTTTTCAATCAGCCTTGCTGATCTGTAGAACATACCGCTCAGATGGCTCGTGACTCTTCCTTTTGAGTCTTTTAACGGCGTTCCATCCGGTTGGCGTATTATCGATAAGAATTGGTGCAACCATAGGAATGCGTCTACAGCCATTGTTTTGCCTGATAAGTCTGTTATCTCAATTTCTTTTTTTGGCAGTATATTAGAAATCTGAACTCCCATAAGATAAAATTATAGTGTTAGCTGTTTTAAATCTATCTTATATGAAAATAACCTGTTGAATCTTCCGGCAACCTCGAAGGGTTTAAATCTTTAAGTTTTCTATTAAATTGGTATGGACGAAGAAACCAAGAGAGAAAAGCTCAGGATGATAAAATCCTTCAGCCCAGTTAACAGCTATCAAATAAGGGGCTATACTCAAGAAGAGGTGCTTTGCACTGACACGCTAGACTTCTTGAACCAAAAAATGGCAGAGCTTTCTAATGGTGAATATAGAATACAGTTGCATGCCAGCGAGAAGAATGATGTTCCGATAGACTCTAAAAATCATAGAAACTCTAAGGTTGTTTACTTAAAACACTTGCCGACGCAAAAGCATCTTATGGTCGAGACTGGGATGAACAGATTCCCTGCTAAGTTGGCCTTTGATTTTTTCAGGAAATTTTCAGAGCCTTTTGGGATTGATTACGGTCAGTTTCTCCCGAATGCAGAGGATTTCCTACAGAGGTATAAGGAATCGTATGAAAAGTACAAGTCAATGGTAGGAAGGTTGGAAGGAGCTTTCCCTGATATGACAAAAGAGGAGATAGGCTCTGCCTCCTTTGCAATAGATTGGCACTGCACAAACGAACTCAATAAACTAAAAAAGATTAAGGATTGTGATGGTAAACTCCAGTGGCACTGGGACCCTTTTTATAACAGCATAGAAGAACCTTATGTTATAACTTCACCTAATGCCACGGCAGAAATTCAAACCGCTGCTGTCAGCCGTCATGATTTGGTGGATGAAACGAAGTTTTTTTGTCTTGGGAACGCCATTTTGGACATGAAGAAACTGAGAGAAACCTTGAAATCATTGGAAGGATATGACTTCAAAAATATCACATTTTATGAGTTAAATGAACCCTTCGAAAAATCTGTCTCTGACTTGGAAAAGGGAAATGAGGCAAAGGGAGACGATGCCGTAAGAAAAGTTTTGGAAAATTATCAATATAACATGCAACATAGGTCATTCATTGAGGTCGAACCTTCTATGCTAGACGGTTGGGATGTTGAGATTCGCGTTGAGTCTGAAAAGCCACCAGAACAACTAGAACATACAATAAAGGAAGTTATGAAGAAGACAGACAAGAAGGAAGTGGAGATAAGCAGCTCGGGATTTGAAAAAGACGGCATCTATGGCGGAGAACTTGGATACGTGTTCGGGTCTCATACAAAGAAGAAGAAGATTGATGACTTGGTATAAAAATCATTCTATTCTGATTCTTCTGGCACTCAACCTTTGTTAGGTGATACTGTAAAGATTTTAGAAATCTATAAGAGGTTCATATCTACGTTTCCTAGATAAGCTACGAAAACTCCCACACTAAACTCGTGGCACCTTGGTGACTCCTGATCATTACAATAACACTAGAGCAGATACACCGGGGTTTCTGAAGAGTTTTGCCTAACCATATAAACGCAAAGAAATAAGTATTTCCATTTTACAATTTTATCTAATGTGATTTTCATGCACGTTATAGATACAAAGAATCTGACAAAAAAATACAAGGAAATAACTGCTGTGGATAACCTTAACCTGAAAATAGAGGAAGGAGAGATATTCGGATTGCTCGGACCGAACGGTGCTGGAAAAACTACCATTCTCCTCATGCTTACCACTCTAAAGAAGCCAACATCAGGAACTGCCAAGGTGAATAATTTTGACATCGCAAAGCAACCAGACAAAGTTAGGAAAAGCATAGGAATAGTCTTTCAGGATCCTAGTTCTGACGATATATTAACAGGTTATGAGAACCTCAAGCTTCATGGATGGCTTTATGATATGCCAGACGATTTGAGGGAGAGAAGGATAAAAGAAGTCCTTGAGCTCGTAGACTTAACAGACAGGAAGAATGATTTGGTAAAGAAATACTCTGGTGGAATGAGAAGACGACTGGAGATAGCAAGAGGCCTTATGCACCATCCAAAGGTATTATTTTTAGACGAGCCTACCCTGGGTTTAGACCCGCAATCAAGAGACCACATCTGGAATTACATAGAAAAATTGGCAAAGGAAGAAAATATTACCATCATAATCACAACTCATTACATGGACGAGGCTGACAAACTCTGCGACAGGCTGGCGATAATAGACCGCGGAAAAATTGTTGTTCTAGGTACTCCAAAGAAATTAAAGAAAGAATTGGGTGGCGATATAATTCGGTTGAAAGCCAAGAATCTTGATGTTGAAGTTTTGAAGAGGTTGAAGTATGTGAAGAAGGTTGACAACTGCGATGGTGAGGTCTGTCTGACTGTCAAGGATGCTGATAAACATTTGCAAGAAATTTTGAAGGTTGTAGGAAAGGTGGAATCCGTAGAGATTCGTTCGCCTACTTTAGATGATGTTTTCCTTCATTATACAGGAAGGGTGATAAGGGACGATTCGCCTGAGGGTGGATGGGCCGAGAGGGCGATGAATTTGGAGTCGAGAAGATGAGCGATCTAAAAGGCATCTACGCACTATGGTACAGGGAATTCAAAGTTTTCTTGAGAGAGAGATCTAGGATAATTTCATCGATAGTCAATCCGATACTGTGGCTTTTAATAATCGGTGGTGGATTGGGTTCTGCTGTTTCATTCGGTGGAATAAATTACCAGACTTTCATTTTCCCCGGCGTCCTGATTCAATCAGTTCTCTTTTCGTCAGTTTTCTTCGGGGTCTACATTGTTTGGGACAAGAAGATAGACTTTCTGAAAGAGGTTCTGGTAGCGCCCATGTCAAGAACAGCAGTCTTCATCGGAAAAGTGATAGGAGGATCCACTGACACGCTGATTCAGATTATCATACTGTTGTTAATAGGTTATGTTTTTGTGTCAACTGGGATAATGACTGGTCTTAACTTTAATATTATTTCCATTATAACATCATTAGCGTTTTTGCTTGTGACAACAGCTGCAATGGTCAGCATAGGACTGATAATAGGTTCTCAGATGGAAAGTCCTGAAGGTTTTCAACTGGTTGGCAGTTTTCTCATATTCCCGTTGTTCTTCCTCTCTGGGTCGCTCTTCCCGATAACCAACCTGCCATCCTGGTTGGCTCCATTCATATTTGCCAATCCGATCACTTATGCCGTGGACGGTGTCAGAGGAGTTCTGATTGGCGTTTCAAAGTTTAACGTTGCTTTTGATTTTGCAGTAATAAGTTTGTTCTCAATGGCAATGATCATTATAGGATCTTATGCCTTCAAGAGAATGAAGATATAACGACTCTGGTTATATGAAAATAATATCATGTAACATCCGGATAGTCTGACCGTCTAAAATCAGGCTGTTTTTGGCTTGATTTTGTTGGTTTTTGATATTTATTTTCTAAGCCATGCATAATATGCTAATATAACCGAAACAATTGCAGGAACTATTACTTGTA